>Ga0307974_1000487_pt1 | contig 24489 bp, 26 predicted proteins | sample OrgLakmetagen784_FD_201812 | JGI IMG/M metagenome (GOLD analysis project Ga0307974, IMG submission 201812) | Saline water microbial communities from Organic Lake, Antarctica - #784 | ecosystem: Environmental > Aquatic > Non-marine Saline and Alkaline > Saline | place: Antarctica: Organic Lake... | reverse complement strand
AAGCAACAGCAGTACGCATCCCAGCAATGACAGCTGTGAAAACGAGGCTGGAGCGGTCGCAGCAGCGCAGTGGAGGAACCGTTTCTTGCGGGCTGCCTTAGTGTAACATGCATAAGTAAAGTACAATTTACTTATCGCTCATATTCATCCGGTTAACCATTTTGGGCCACTACGCTACACTTGGCTAGAAGCAGTGCCGGTCCTCGTCACGAGCAGTTTGCTGCGCAGCTTGAAGCCTCTGTGGGCCCTAGGCCACATTCTGGAGCAGGTAAGTAGGGGCGTGAGGTTGGCTCAATTACAAGATGGGCACGAAAGCTTTCAAATTCAGTCAAAGGAGATGTTGCACATTGCAATGACTCCTACCCTCCAAGAAAATGGGGAGCAAATGTCACTGCCTTCTTGATTTCCCTCTTTCTCTACCTACGCATTGCACGTGCATGGAATGCTTAGATCTTTGCTTGCTTTGCAACAGGGGATTTACTGATCGTTGAGCTCACGCATCTCCAGGTTCTGTTGACCACCACAATCACACCTTCTTTCTATGTTACCCAGGTGACCCGGCTTTCCCTTCGATCCCCCGTCCGCTGGGCTTGTGGCTCCCTGATGTGTGCTTTCAGCCCCTTGCTCATCAGAGGCTCAACGGCACCTCCTCTTTGGGTACAGACCCCAGGTATACTGCCGCAAGTTTATCGTGTCCTACGCTTAGTGTGTTCGACCAGCTTGACTGACTGTAAGCATGACGATGACTAAATGCTCAAATTAGGCGCTTCACACGGTGGGTCCTCCACTAGTTGACCCTTATAAGATGGATGCCTTCTTGAGACGCTAGGGTTCTGCACTCCTGTTCCTTTCCAGATTTCTGTTCATCCATTTCTTTCCCTCTTTGTTCTTTCCCTCCACTACCTGCTCTAAATTGTTTTCCTACCATTGTATGATCAAAACGATTTTTTGAGTTTTCTGTATAAGTCTGTTTCCTTGGCAAACTCTCTGCTTCTCCCTCACCTCCACTCTGCTGCTCTCTCATCTCCACGCTCAAACCTACCACTGATCGCGTTTTCCCAGGTGGACTGCCCTGCTGAACCAAGCCCCCTGGCTCCTCGCCCTGCCCTCAACTGCAGAGAGTGCCGCATCAGCAAACGCAGCAGGCACAGCAGGGGCCCTGACCCCGCAGCACTCCTATTTGGCATTCGCATCCCCCACAGAAGGGGTGTCCCATGCCCGCAGCCAGATGCAACTCCAGCTGCACTTGATGCACTCCTATATCGAGTCACAGCTGGCAGTGCACCTGCTCCCCGACCCTGCGCACCTGCAGTTGTGTGTGCAGCAGCAGCAGCAGCAGCAGCAGCAGCAGCAGCAACAGCAGGAGGCAGAGCATCGAGGTAGGAGCATGGGTGGTGAGGCGCCGCATGGGAAGGGTTTACGCAACTCTCCCCTCGGTGACGATCTCTCACGGGCTCTGGCAGCATGGCGGCTGTCGCGCTCATTTCTGTGCCAGAGCTCTTGGAATAAGAACTCATTTGTCGTGGAGACTGAGCTGTAGAGAAAGTGTCGGGCAGCATATGACTAGTGGCCAACGGATAGTGGCCAATGGATGTTTCCTCTTTTGTTTAAGTGTGGTTACAGGCTTTTTCTAAGCTTCCGCTTAGATGCCCTCTGAGGCATATATAGCGATTTAACCTTACCTTACCTAACAACCCTTCCCAAGTTAAGATACAAAGCAAATTTTCCATCTTTGATTCTGTCTGAGCAGCCCTGCCTTCCCCTCCTCATTGGAGACATGAATGCCACCTACCACACAAGCGACAGAAGCAGTGAGACAGTGCGTAAAGCAGACAAAATGTACAGGTCCTTTTTGACAGAGTTGTCCCTTGCGCCCCTTGGCAGCCAAAGTCCCTTGTTCTCAAGGCCTTGGACACATACAACTTGTGCACCTCTTGCAGTAACACCGGTAAAAACCGCTACACATAGGGCAGGATCGAAGATATCCTCTTGCATACCTACGGTTATTATTGCAAGGAAATGCAAGGAGAGTTTCACAAAGGACTATGGACTATGGAGCCATCGGATGGCTCAGTGACCATCTTTATTTCCTTACTAACATAATAATCCACGATTTAGGAAATACACGTCCCGACTCTTAATAAGTAGAAGACAAACACAGAGTTAAAATGGTGGGCCTTAAGAGACCCATGACTCTGAAATGATTTCAGAAGATGACCAAAAGTCATTTCTACGCTCCCGGATCCCATTGCTCAATGACCCCGCAAACCTAGCTTGCCACTTCCATACGCACCTCGCTCTGCATTGGCTGCACTTACACCCATCCACTCAGAGGCAGTAATATTCCTACGGAGCCTAGAAAAGGAGAGTGCAATGGACACAAAAAGGCTTGAACAGGGGGGGGTGTTAGTTGTTGTGCTGAGTCTTATACTTTGCAGTGACGGTGATTAGCTATGACAACGTACAAGGCCTGCCAGCAAAGGAAGCGCGTAGTAAAGCAACAAGCAAATGTAGTGACAGACTTGCTCCAGTGCTGCCAAAATCTTGCCCTCTCTAAATTGCGCGACACAAACAACAGTATAAGTAAGTTACTTAAAGTAACGAATTTTTCCAAAATAGGAGAGATACCAAGAGACGCTTGAAGCTCTCAAACATTGTTAAGGACGTCAGATGCATCATCCTCCACCATGTTGATCTCATGAAGCACCAACTTAAAGGAAACGACACCGAATCTCCCTCAGACGATGACCCTGTACTCCCAGAAGTGTACACTGCCGCAGTAGCTTGCATCTACAACGTAGACAGAAAATGCAAAGGTATGCTCACCCCTGAGCGCCTCAACATTCTTCAAAGGGCTTTTGACGGCTTACATGACAACATTCACCCGCCCCCCGTTTTCACGGATGCTTCCCCCCCACATCATCACCGCCCTAGTCACTAAAGAAAAAATAGCCTCCCCCCTTGACTATGACCCCATGCTCCCCCAATACTGGAGTGAACACCCAAGAGATAAGACCTTCGAGGTAAACTGCAATGCCTTCTCCTCTAAGTTCACTGGTTACTCTATTTGCCATCCCATTTACCATGAGCACTCATGCTCACATATACCACGCAAATAAGAAATATGATCACTGAGAGACACAACTTAGCATGCAGCATGATCTTCAAAGTCATCAGCAAGGCAGGCTCCCTAAGATCCTGCTTTGTCTGCATGGATATAGGTAGCAGCGAACGGCTGGCTATGCAAAATCTTCAGGTTCCCAATACAGCTGAAACTAGGATTGTACCAAAGTGGCTCTTTCCACCCCGCTTCTCAGACAAGACCTAAAGTTTTACCTCCAGCCACTCTGGATGCTGTACTGGTTGCTCCCATCTCCGCGAAAACTAGAAAGCAACAGACTAGCAATGAAGGAGGGTGGGTTCTTAGAAGTGGCAGGGGGCAGCTGAGGGACACCAGGAGCATCTCAGCAGCACTGCCAGCCATTATGTAATATGCATTATGCATGGTAAAGTACGATTACTTATCACTCATTTATCTGGTTAACCATTTTGGCCGCTACGCTACACATTAGCAGATCCACCTTCCCCAGACAGCACCAACCCAAAGATCTCAGCATTCTCCAACGTGACATTCACCTCATCGAGATCAGTGCTGTGAGGACACTAGACCCCAGAACCAGCTGAGCGACGCGCAGAAACAACACAAAGGCCTCTGCTCCACCCTTTAAGGAGTCTCGGTTACTCTCTATCCTTTTGGGAGTGGGTGGCACCATCTACAACAATCACACGCTGGTGCCTTTGAAGGAGCTAAGTCTTGATTCTCAAAGAGTAAAGAAACTTGCTTCCAAGCTTCATGTTCATTCTATCAATTACGCTGCCAAATTGTTCATACCAGACGTGCCATTTCCAGCACTATTATCAGCTCTCGTCAGGATTCGGTTCCAGGTCAAGCCTGCAACCCTCCTGATCCCCATTAATCTTTTCCTTTTTTCTTTTGGTGGAGGAGTTTATGGTACCCGGGACCAAAGTGGCTCCTTAATTAATGTGGGGAGTGAATTTTCACTGCCTCCGTACTTTTTTCTTTTTCCTCCAATTAGCAAACCCACTATCGCATCACTTCTGAACAATGAGGAAGGGACACTTAAGAACAGCTATGCACTCTCAAAGCAACCCTGACATAACAAAGTCATGCCTTATATTTCAACCATAATGAAAAAATGAAGCAAAAAGCATGCAAAAGACAGCAAAAAGTTATCAGCAAACAATCCAAGCTGAGATCTTTGGAAAAACGAACTCCCAGAGAGCTGGACTCCAGACCCTCAAAGACCCCGTCACAGATGTTATAGAGACAGAGCCTGCAAAGGTGGCAAGAATCATATAATCAGGCACATGACCTTGACACTTTCAGCCGTTAGCCCCCCAAAAGGGAAGTACCTGCCCACAGAAGCACCATGACACCACCTGTTAGATCAAGGAAGCAGCGTACCCATGTAAACAAAGCAGAAAACCAAGGCCTGAAGAAACGTGCATGGTTTCTTACTCAATTCTAGACAGGTGTTGATTTCAAGAGTGTCTAAGTTCCCTGAAAAACAACAAATCCCCGTAACCTGATTCCATAGTGAATGTGGTCCTAATAATGCTTTCTTTTGAAGTGCAAAATACCATCCACGTGTTGTTCATTGTGATGTGGGTGACAGGAACCACACCCAAAGATTGGAAAGTTAGCGACACAGTGCTAATTGACAAGAACAAAGGACTGGAAACAGACATAACTCCTACAGGCCTGTGGGGCTGGCCAACACCTTGTACAAGTTACGGACATGCATGATCACCAACGCCCTGTATGATTATGCTGAGTGCAATTCAATCTTAAGCAACGCGCAAGCAGGCTTCTGAAAGCAATAAGACTGTATTCACCAAATACAAAACGTGATTATGGCCCTGGAAGATGCCAAGTTCTGACATACATGCGCTCATTGGAGACTTCACGTCAGCATATAACATATAACACAACAGATCACGACAAGCTGCTGTGGATAATGCATGACCTTGGGTTCCCAACAAATGCCATAGATATGGTAATAGAACTCTACACAGAAGGCCGAACAACATTCCGTCTACCCTCAGGATAACATACTGAGTCTATACCAGTCGTAAGGGAAACCATACAAGGAGACACATTTCTCTCTTTTCCTTCTGATCTATATGGATCCTCTCCTACGATGGTTCTATATCTCTTAGCTTCCTTAGTTTTTTATGTTGAGTGACTCGCGGTGGTGTAGCTAGATCGGCTTGTTGCCTTTTCACTCTTTACTAGCTCTGTCCTCCTAAACCTCGTTTTTTTCTACGTGGGCACCAAAGTACGCAGGCTTTCCTTCTTTCTTTCTTTCCCGTGCTTGACCTTCTTATACACGTTTTGCCCTTCTTCTCATCACCTTGGTTGTCCCCTTGTTTTCTGTTATCGCTTCCAGCCTGCCTCTCTTGCTTCCCTTTTATTTATCAACTTTCAGTTTCGTTTCAGCCTTGTAGCAGGGAGTTTGCTATCTCCCCTGGACCTATGTAGTACGCCATCATCATCTATGTTGGAAGAAGGATACAGAGAAGCATGGCAGTACAAAGGACATGCAACCCCAAACAGACAAAGAGCGACTGGCCAATAGAGCTAGCAGGGGCGCCTTTGCAGATGATTCATATGTTTCTCCCACTACCCGGGATTGGGCTGCCCTTCTTGTCTTAGGAAAAAAGACAGGTGGCAGGTCTCTTACACAATGCAGACCGTTAGTTTGGGAACACAAATGATGAAGACCTGCTAAAGAAGCAGCCTAAAACTATAATGATTGTCCAAGGACAAGCCACACAATTTATTTGGCCCAATGAGCCTTTTGCATATCTAGAAGTGCAGCTCAACATGAATCTAAACTGGAAGCATCAACACGCTCACGTGAGAATACTTCAAAGGAAGCACGGAGGGCTTAAGCACATCACATGCTTCATCCAAATCCATGACGTCATCCATAAGGTTAATATACCAGGCATGGCATATTTCTTTCCTGTCACGCCATGCATGACGCTGTAGAACTTCAACTCTGGGACAAAATGCTTGCTTTTGCGCTAGAAAATAAACATAAGCTACCTAAATCTTTCCCTAGAGCCATGCTCAAGGAATACTTACGTAACTTGGACACGGGCTCCCCATCTGTGGCTCCTCATCTGTGGCTCCCCATCTGTGGCTGTCGAGTACTTCAGCCGGTCTACAAATGCTTAATTGACCTTTATGATACAAGGTCAAGGCACGGCAGGATAGCACTAGCTATGTGTCGTGTGCGTGCCTGTTGTGAAAATACGGGTCTACGTCACTGGAGCTTTGCTGCTTGATTTATACCATGCCTCTAGGCCCGCAATCACAGACGAGGCTGATCTGGACCAAAAAGGTACGTTTTGGGTTCATGTACGAGTTATGTGTTATTTAGCCCAAAAGGAAGGGGTGGAAGTGGGTCACCAACATGCGGTTTAATTACAATATGACCTGTTTTGAACCTTATATGTGTTTCTGCCTCCTTCACACCTTACGCTGCATGGTTTGGTCTTTAGGGTTAGGTGCTGTTTTAAACCTTACACGTGTTTCTGCCTCCTTCACAACTTACGCTGCATGGTTTGGTCTCACAGACACAGACTCAAACCCGTGACAGGTTCTGAATACTTGCACGTCCTCAGTACTTGTAACACACAACTTGTAAATTAGTAAGTGCATCCACTGATTGCTGACGCCCCAAAAAGCCAGAACTTATGCGGGCGAGACAAATCATAAACGCACATACGAGTCAAGTGCGCCTGTTCAACTCCAGACCCTTGAAGGGCATCAATACAACGCCCTTGCACAGTGAACATATTAAACTTGTCATCAGTAGAGTATGCCTTGGCACAGATCCCCCTCCCCCTTTTTATGCTGGTGCAAGTCGTAAGACAGCCTCATGCATGGCACTGGGCATATACGGTGTTATAAATACACTTGCAGAGCAAATGGTACGCACCGGCATGGAACTGAAAAGAGTTTATGGAAGCAGAAAAAGTGAAAGAAATACAAATAGTTGCTTTGCATGGACCAACAGCCCTAGTACGTGAAAAATTTGATCCTTCAGGGGCAGGAATTGTAGCAGCACGGCTGCTTGGCCACAATAACAAGGAGGTCTGGCAGGAAAAAAAGTCATTAATACCAACGTCGCCCAGATCACTGAACTGGCCAATTAACTGTGGTCACCATGTGGTGGTAATTTGGTGGTCATTGGGTGGGTACGTGGCAATTGGGTGGACAGGTGACTGAAGTGGACCCAACTAACACGCCCTGCCTACCACGTGGACATGGGAAGAAAAAGAAAGGAAAGAAAGCAGATAGTGTGTGAGCACTACCGGCATGGATTAGGAGAGGTTGTTGTTTTGTGTTCTGCAACACCCAATGGATGCAGGAACACACAACATCCCACCTGGAGAAATTATAAGAGGAGCTTTTCAGTGGAAATCAGGTGGTTGGGAGGCAGAGGCCTGCACACCACCAGGAGTATTACTCAGATATTTGTGGGGGGTGTGCTTGCTCGATGCCTCGTTTCATCTGTATGATTTTTGTTGCGGATCTGATCACATGTAGGCTTCATTTTTCCACGATTGCTGTGGCATGTAGACCAGTAACTCTGAGGCTGTGGAGTGGGTTCCTTGTGTGGCTGCTGTAAATGGTGCATGTTGCTCCTAGCAGGATGGTGTGAAAACGTTTCGGTGTCCTAGCAGCTTATGTTGTTCTCGTGCCTTTTTTGGTTGTTGAGTAGGGAAGGTGTCTACACAGCACTTAATTTCGACTAAATGTAAAATCGCGTTTGTTTGGTTGTATGTCTCTTGGTTTCATAGCCAGGGGGGGTTTCAGATTGGCAGGAGCGCCATTTGCTAGGCTATCACGGGCAACTTTTCTTGCATTCTTGGCCGGCCTAGTTTGATACGTGTTTGTTGGGTTTCGTCTGGGGTGTGGTTGCTGGGTCGGAGAAACTATGATTGCATCTGGCTTGCTAAATTTCTGCCGCTGTTGTGCATAGAGATTGAATGGTAATAGCCAGGCAGGTTAGAATCATTCCTATCTGTGTCTCTTCTGAAGGGCGTATAATGCCTTGTTGAACCATTCTTTTCACGTCTGCCTACTTCTGCTTGTGCTAGCAGGCATGCACCCTGTGTGCCTTGTTGGATCGCTTTTATAATCATTTGTCCAGCAACGTTGTGCCTGTTAATAATCATTTTATTGATAATGGGGATGACAGCATGTGGTAGGTGCCGTCTAGCTTCTGGCAGATGGGGCAGATTGGTGGGCCTTCTATATGGTTGCATCGAGCGGCACACTTTCTTTGGTTGTATATCAAATCTGTGCAGCAGAGCATGACATTTATACTTTCTTTAGAGGTGACACTTGTTTTCCCAAAATGAGTTATGCCTTCCTTATTCAGTGCTTGGTGCTTTGTGTAGCACTTTGTGGATTGATGGTTTGAAACCTTTTTTGATTTTGGAACTAGTTTGCGTTGGACGTGCATGTGTGCTTTCACAGCATCGAGATCTGAGAAAGTGGAGAGCCTTTCTGCTTAGGGGGTATTCTGCTTAATTGTTGGCGTTGGGTTTGATCATCGATGCTGCTTCCCATGTTGTCTCCCAGTTGACCGACCATATTTTGCTCTCTGTGCGTCCGTCTAAGAATTTCCTGTTGCTCCTCAAAAATGTCCTGGCAGACTGCTGGACAATGCCATTCTTCTGAATGGTCTGTAGTTGTACGGGCATCTTGGTGGTGATAACCATCAAGTTGCATAAGGCAAGCCCGGCGGTAGGCGCGAATGCATGTGCTAGATTCTTGGAGCATACCTTGCTTGTGGTTAAATTATACTTCACTCATCCGCGTCTCTTTCACAGACCAATCGATGCATAGCTATAACAACAAGTAAAAGACACCCCCCTCTAGTCACATCACCCAATTGACTGTTCTCAAATCAGCATTAAAAAAAAGTGGCTATCATTGAAATCACATATTTAGGATGCAATTTCCTGCATCATGCTTGTTTTGGTACACTGTAGAGTTCCAAGGGCAGCGACAAGGTGAAAATTTGCACCAGTCTACTTGTCCAGCCAGAAAGTAAAGAAAAGAGACAGGAGCGTCTACTCGATCTTCTCAGGCTTGAAGTTTACTGAAACGGAGTTTACACTGCGAAAGAGCAGGCAAAGAGGGTATTGATGTTCTGGAGTGCAGCAGAATGGGCACAGTGGCTGGATTTCTGCTGCTGTGCCGCCATCAAATTGGTACGGGGCTTGACAGCAAGACAGATGCAACCTGTTAGATAATATGCTAGGTTATCGCCCTGAAAACTGAGTTCACACACAAGCAGGGGGACAGACCATTCATTTTTGACTTACCAATGCCTGATGTTTGTAGGATTTGGGAAGCCCTCGTTCTCAAACACGTGCCTACAATAGCGTGCAAATAACCAGGTGCTCAGATAAAAAAGCTCTGCGGCCTGAGTCTAGAGAGAGACAAATGAGGACAGAAGCAATCATTTTTCGGATACATAATTGGGCGCAGGTAGTCATTAGCAGACAACATAATCCTTGTGGTCACACAGAGTTTGAGCATTACACTCACCCTTGATGACCATTGCAGTTGCTGCAAACGATCTCCACACGCCTGCCCATCCAGCTGTTATCTTCATGCCGGATCAGAGATCCCTGCGACACGCGACAGGATGACGGCATAATAATAATGATAAAAAGCTTTTAGTCAGGCACAGCACCAACTCCCATGCACTTAAATGCTCTTCCCAGATTGTTCCTGAAGCTATGCTGGTAAAAGCTGGCAGAGATATCTGCCATAGGGGAACTACCTGAGCTGCCTTCTCGGTGTATCAGAGCTCCCCCATTTCCTCTCATCCCAGATCACCCAACAGGCTGTAACAGACTCTCAGGCTTTCTGTGATCAAAGGCTATAAGTTCCAGCCCAACATCAGGCCACATGGGCCCGATGGCCCCTATGGTCCCAAACTTCTGCATGTGCTTAGTCTGAGAGCTTATCTGCACCCGAAACACAAACATCCGTAGGTACCCTATCATACTATTGAACCATATTGAGTATAATACATTTGTGCTCGATGGAGGTTGGAAGATGGCCCCTCGAAGCTGATATCATCCAAGGAAAAGTGTAGCAATTAAGATCTGCCCACATACTGTGTTTCCTTCGTTTTCCAGTAATGGTCAAGTTTTTTAAGCAAACGAGTCCAAGCCAGGTATCAATTATGTAAGAGGGTTACGGTGTAATCTGGCAGGGCTGCATCTCTGTACAAATTGGCACGTCACAACAAGGTTAACGTGCTAAAAGCCAGCGAGCCCTAGACCATTTCTCTGACGGCTGCAGCTGGACACCAGCTTGAAAGCCTTTTAACCAAAGAGCACAGTCAAACGTGTTGTGCCCGATCGCGCCTGAGATAGCCCCCTTCAAGTAACCGTCCATGATAACCTCAGAGCAAAACCCACCGGGACCTCATCGTAGAATGCCGGCCAACCACAGCCGGAGTCAAACTTCATCTTGGATGTGTACAATGGCTGATCACATCCGGCACACGTGTAGACTCCTGCAGCGCACAAGTAAGTTGTTGCAGCACGTCCAATATCTAAGTTGGACAGGATCAATTCTAGTACAAAAACAAAAGTGTGTTACTTTTGGCAGGAAAGCCTTGAGACGCATGCAGTTACATTACGTGGTAATATATATACATGTATGGCAATATTTATGTACATATAAACGGCTTGTTGAGTGAATAAGGCCACTTGTATTCATCTCCTGTAATTCCCAGTTACAAAAGCATGGAGCTGCTGAGGGATGGTAAAGTGCGGGATTCACCTTCTTCTTTGTGCTTGTTGTATATACCAGAACCTGGAGGCTCCGTGCCTTTTTGGCGCAAGACTTGGAACTGCAAAGGGCAATCGTGAAGTGAAAGAATGATGACGTTAGTTCAATGCTCAAAATGACGTGAGTTGTGGTGCAAAAAACAAACGTGGCTGTACACAGAATAATGGCCAGCTCTTGACCACCGGTGGCTTTGTGTATACCTATGCAGATTCAAGATTTAGTCCCCATCCTCACAAGCAGTCAATATCCCTTGCAAATCTTGCATGTGACCACTCTTGTTGTGTGAGGCGTAGAAAAGCAAGAAAGAAGGGAGTTTGCTGATGTTTGTCAAAAAAAATGGTCGTAACTGAAATACTGACCTCAGCTAGCTCTGCGCTCTGTGCTTCTCTTACGGTTTCTGATCCATTCATACTGTAAGGTGTTACACACGTTTGGGTGCATTGATTTGATATTTACCCCATAAAACACCTACCTGCTCAGCACTCAACACCTTCTTCCACACGTCCTCTGGTGTATTTCTACTCGTGTTTTTGCGTGCGTGTGCGAGTGTGTGTGTGTGTGTACGTGTGTGTGTGTGTGTGCGTGTGTGTGTACGTGTGTGTGTGTGTGTGTGTGTGTGTGTGTGTGTGTGTGTGTGTGTGTGTGTGTGTGTGTACATGAGCGTGGAAGTGCGTGGTCATCAACGCTTGTGTGTGCTATTGCAAATATGCGTCTATGCATTTGTGTGTGTGCGTGCGTGCTTGTTGTAGTTTTGCATGTGTGTGTGTGTGTGTGTGTGTGTTTCTGGGCCACTAGTGTGAACTTCACTGCAATATCAACGTACTTGTCCAGTGCAGGTGAGGAACACATTCTAATTACTGGACGGGGTACGCGTGGGGACTTGGCAAAACACTGGTTTGTGGCACTTTTGTTCACAAGCTTTGTGGCGGTACGTGTGGATAGCATTGTGTGAGCAAGAAATTTATTTATTTATTCTAAACTGGTTTATAAATCCTAGAGGAATCTGACAGGAAACTCCAGAGTGTTGACTTTTGACTGATCCCCATGGTACGCGCGCACAAGTAGCACATACATGCACACATACATACACACATATATACAAACGCAAATACACACACATAAACACACACACACACACTTACACACACACTTACACACACACACACACACACACACACACACACACACACACACACACACACACAAACACACACACACACAAATCCAACAAACAAACACACAAAATCTCACAGGAGTCAGAGCTTCTAAACTGGCTTAGAGCCATGGGCTACAAAGCCAATGACACTGTCCTCACGCGGTCTGGTGCAGCCAAGCTGACCAAGGGCAGCAATCGACCTGTGTGGGAGTTCCTGGTGGAGCGTGCAAGGCCCGCATCTGAGGCCCAACAGATCAAGGAGGACTGTCAGGCCGCCCGGCAAGGTGGCTTCCATGATGCCCAAGACATTAAGCACGCCAAGCGGCGTGCCAGCTTGCGTGCCCAAAGGCACCAGCAGCAGGAGCAAAACAAGGCGCTGCAGGAAGTGCTTGCACGCCAGACAGTGAGTGCAAATGCAAAGCAGCTTGCTTAATTGCTTTCTTACTTGCGCAACTACACTAGAGCCACAACTGGTGCCCCTCTCCCCTCTCCCCGCACACGCACACGCGCCAGCTGGCTGCCTGGCTGACTTGCTGCAGGCTCACTTACAATCACGCCTGGCTGAGACTGTCGTCGAGCAAACCCGGAGAGAGAGCATCTCACAGGAATCCCATGCTGTTGATGCCCAGGTACTGCAAGCAGTCATGAGTGTAAGCTTTCAGAGCTGCACGTGCACGCACAGCATGCACGGCGATGTTTACAGCAACATTTACCACAATCACAACTGTACCGTCATCCCCTCACTTTCTCTCCCCCTTTCTTGACATCAGATCCATGCGTCTGCCTGCTACAAGGATCGAATGCTGAAGGCGATCACAGACCTTCGCCGGCTTCAAGCTGGGCTTCATCAGGCTGCCGTCCAGGCTAAGAGCTGGGCAGCTTCGCTGCAAGCCCAAACAGCGCAGACGCAGCCAGGTTTGAGTGAGTGTCAAAGTATGTGTTTCCGTGTACTAGCGAGCGGATGCTGTACTGTTCATTGCGGCGTCACGAAAGCCAAAGAAGAGCTGTCAGAGTCAGGCCTGATCTGGTGAGATACAAGCGCACACAGGCTGTGAGGAAGGATGCCATCTGCAGCGCATTATCTCTGTATAAAATTGGATATGTTGATCAATGCATGGAATATGAACTATTTGATACCTGTTTCAGCAAGTACTCCGCAGTGAGCGATATTGTCGTTGTTGTGGGTGACTCAATCTAAATGGAGCTGCCGCTTGGGATTTCTGCTAGCACGCTCACCTACGCCCCACCCAACTGCAACTTGTGTTTTCAAATGGCACAAAATGCAGATCCATCACAAGTCACGTCACATCCATGCTCATGCAACCACACATGTACCTTCTGAATGTCTGAGTTGCTACCTCTGACTAAATATGCTCTTTTACAATCCGTCAACAGCTCCCATTTCCCTCCTCAATTGACCACAGGCCATAAAAGGCCTGACTCTGAGCTTGTGTCCCGTGTGTCCAGAGCCTGTGCTAGCGTGCAGGCAGAACTACAGACACGCTCCCTCATAGCCATGCAGCAAGGTGCGCGCAGGATGTGAGGAGCACAGCATAAGCGCAAGTAGGGTTGACTGGTCTACCATGAGTATGTTCCAATAGCAATGTAAGGTGACTAGCAGAAAAGCGTCTGTTTTAAGGGTCATGTCATATACTGTGCATAAACAATGCTGCCAACGCTCGGGAAGGGCAAATATTTGTGTGCGTCCCATGCGTGGCCGCGTGACGTACCAGCATGCAAGCAGAGCTACACGCATGCTCCTGCAAAATTTGTTTTAAGTGCAGCATGCAGATGGAGCATAACTCAAGTTACATGACGACCTCCTTTGCGGGTACAAATAGGGGTCCTAATGAGGTCTTTATGCTGCTTTGAAGCTTATGTGGAAGACTGTCAACTACTTCATGCTGTTGAGCTTTTCTGTCGGATCTGTCGTTCTTGCAAACCAAATCAGAGCCGCTCAAAACCTTTCCCTTGCCTTCTGGTGACCTTAAGGCAGCAAGCAGTGAAACAGCAAGTCCCATATGTTGAGCCTGTCAACCTTCCAAATCAAGCAGGGCCGCTCAAAATCATTCCCTCACCTTCAGGTGACCTGAAGGGCGCTAGCAGTGATAAAGCAGGTCCCATTTTGCTGACACCCGCAACGGAGAGCAGCGAGCTGAGGGAGCTGTGCAACTGCCCCACCTCTCCCTTAATCACCCTGCAAGCCATTATAGAGGTGGGCGCATGCTTTGTTTTTGATCTGTTAGGACTTGTTAAAGGGTGCATTCAGAATTCTGACAGAGTAGAAATTGATCGTGTACAGAGGGCTAAGCTTTGTAAGTTTGATGGCTACAAGTCCCTTTAATATCATTGCCGTCACTACCAGCAACAGCAACCAGCATGACAGTCCTTGTATGGACGTTTGGAGGTCACTTTTATTCATTGTTTGGGCTCAACTTGCAATTCCGCTGTTTTCCCGCTTTAGCACATTTCTAGGGTTGGCCAGAACCGTATATATCCACCGTATATGACCGTATCTTTGTACTTTTCCAGCCAAAAATACTGCATGTATACCGTAAATATATGGTCCTGGCCTACCCTACACATTCCAATGGTCCAGGATCCAACCTCGTCAACCTAGTGAGTCCGCCTGCGCGCACGTGTAGGCAAATGAGCAAAACACGTACACAAACGCACAACCACACCTGGCAGGTCATGCACCAATCCATCCACGGCATCAAGGAGAAGTGCAATGCTGCCAGCTGCAGTGCGCAGGCAGCACCACAAGAGTCGGAGTGGGAGGCCGCGCCTAATGGTAGCAGCGGACCCAACCCACAGTTGCTGCTACGGCAGCGCCAGCAGGTGTGTGCTTGTGTCTCATGTGTGTGTATGTGTATGACGGTGGATGTGGGCATTGTGCGGCTGCATAGGTGAGGATGTGACGCGGCGCTTGTCTCTTGTAGTCATTTCCCTGGAGTAGGTGGGGAGCAACACCCTTTGCTTCTTTACAACAACAACAACAACACAACTACAACAACAACAACAATAACAACAACAATAACAACACAACAACAACAGCAACAACAACAACAACAACAACAACAACAACAACAACAACAACAACAACAACAACAACAACAACAACAACAAAAAATCAACGACTACTTGGTTACAGGCACACGTGGATAAGTTTTACGCGTCAGAGGACATGCTGAATCAAGTGGAGGACGCCATGCAGCTTATCAAAGAGAGACGTACCTCTGCGGAGCCCTTGCTGGCGTGGCCTTACAACCACCTCAAGCTACAGGTGGGATTTTGGAGCTGATCTTTCCTGGGGTTTTGAAGCTGCACCCCCCGGGCTGCAGACCAGGAACTTTTAAATACTGTGTTTGGCCAGAAACTCGGTCGTATGTTGGAGAGTTCACACATGTGCATGAGCTAACAAGCACACCCACTCCTTCCTGACCATGGACGCTTTTATCACTTGCACATTGCAGGAGGCCTGGCTGCTGGCAGAGCTGTCCACACTACAATCAGAAATAGCACGGCTGAACCAAGAACTGGTGGGGAGACACAGAGCTGAAGCTGCCCTCCAAGACCAATGGCGCAGGTGGGCGCCTGCTCCTCCTATGTGACATGCACGCCTTAACAAAGCTGTAATTGTATTTAGTGTCGATATTCCTACTTGGGCGGCATACGTACATATCATAATACGTACCAATTCGCTAGCCCCCCGTTGTGATGTTCTTGCGCCTCACTTTGTTTATCCCTTGGTACCTTGCATTGTGTGTGCTTGCGCCTCAGTTTGTTTATCCCTTGGTACCTTGCATTGTGTGTGAATCACAATGCGTGATGGTTGGTTCAATGGGATCAAATGCTGAGATTCAGATTGACCAGTTCTCCACAACACAGCAAACCAATCAATCAAATCACAACACCGCAAACCAATCAATCAAATGCTGAGATTTGAATTGACCAGTACTCCACAACACAGCAAAGATAGCCCGTCAGCTGCTACTCAGGGTCACTGGTGCCACACACACTCCGAAAGGAGGCATTCATCATCCATGGAACTCCATGCAACCTTTACGTGTTGGTTTCCTGATGCGCACACTCCTTCATAGTATAGTGTACCAGCATGCTGGGCATACTGTATGCTTAGGGTTGGCCAGAAGCGTATATGCACACCGTATATAACCGTATGTACGTATGTATGGTGATTTCCCTGCTTAAAATACCGTTCATACACCGTACATACGTAAAATATATGATTCTGGCCCACCCTATGTATGCTCTGTATGGAATATAGTCATGTACATATGTTAAAGATAGTAAGGTTCCTGCAGCCTTCATCAGGATGCAGCTAGCTGTAAACCGCCTCTGCATTCTGATGAGCAAAAATCCCGTCTCTGCCCTACTTCGCACAAGCAGCCCTCTAACATTGCTTGATTCGTCACCCCTGACATATTTCCACACATGGCAGCATTCCTAAGTACACCACCTGCCTCTGAATACTCTTGCGCACGTATGTGTGTGTATGTGTGTGTGCCTGCATGCCTGCATGCTCTTGCAGCGTGTATGTTTGGCGACCTGCTACTCAAGCCTCAACATATGTGCTTCTGCAGCGTGTATGAAGCGTCCTGCTACTCACAATAAGCCAACATGTGCATGCCCGTTTATCTTCCTGCAGCGTGTATAGAGCATCCTGCTACTCACAATAAGCCTACATGTGCATGCCTCTGTGTGCTCCTGCAGCGTGTATGAGGCGTCTTGCTACTCACAACAAGCCCATAGCCTCTTGGAGAGGCTCATTCAGGAGAACAGGGACATGACGGTGCGATGGGAGGAGGAGGCAGTGGGACACCAGGTAGGTGCACAGAGTGAATCAAACCGTGTGCCGTGCAGTGTGGTAGGCCTAAGTTTTGGTGTGCTGGGCAGTGCTCGGAGAGAAAAAGGCAGTGGGACACCAGGAAATTGCATAGTGGGATATAACCGTGTGCCGTGCAGTGTGGTAGGTCTAAGTTCTGGTGTGCTGGGCAGTGCTTGGAGAGAAAAAGGCAGGAGGGTACTTGGGCGCACGGAGTTGTAACTATTTCCTCCTGTAGTCATGTGTCACATGTTGTGTAGGACACAGCAGGGCAGTGTGTACCAGTCGCAGTGTTGTGTAGTACACAGTAAGGCAGTGTGCACCTGTTGCAGTGTTGTGTACTACTGTGTGTACATAGCAGGGATGTATGTACCAGTTTGGATGGATAGTGCAGGGGGGGGGGATTTAGCGGGTGCAACATTTGTGCAGAGCGCAGCCCATAGCTTGCAACAATCGGGTTGTTAGAGCGATGGCAGGGGGATGCAGCCAAGCAGGTGTCCCTGAAAAGGCAGAGTGGTTTGACTGCAAAAAACTCTTGTTGGTTATAAACCACACTTTACCGCTTTGTGTGTCGGCACTGGCTTGTCTCCTTTCCTGCTGAGTTTGGCAAAAGATGAATCACAGAGAGCAAGGACAAACAGAAAAAGGCTTTGTGCAACAGAGCAAGGACCTCCTTTTCTATCAAGCATACATGTTTAGATCTAACAAGCATACGCGGTGGATCTTGCTCATATGTTATTGTAACACAGCAAAAGAAACACGTAGATCACGCTTCAGCTTTGTTAGTTAGGCTCAATGAGCACGAATAACTTGCTCTAGCATGACATTGATAGTGCAAATCAAACCGGTCTGTTGTTTCTTGTTGCGTGAGTATGACAGCATCAGGGTTGCAAGATTGTTGCCTTGCTTGAGCAGATGTGTTTTCAAGGGCCCCTTTTCGACACAGTAGAGGCTGATGCCGTCCTATCAGGTCTGTCAATCTTGTGCTCAGAATGATGTGCACCTGCGTCTGTGTAGGTGTGGTGCCAAGGCACGCTCTCTGACGCAGCAGAAGCTGCGGCTCTGTCTTGCCGCCAAAGCCTCGACCTCGTGCAAACAGAGCTCAAAGCAGCCAGCCAGTTCAACCTAGCTGCTTGCCCCCCTGGCATACCCACTGAACACCCGCAACTTGAAGGGGAGAGTGGAAGGGGAGGAAGGGAGCTGTTCCACCGCAGGTGTGTGTGTGTGTGTGTGTGCGTGTGCGTGACCAAGTTTGCACTTGGTGCAGATTGCTTTGCCTTGCTTGTGCGTGTACTTGTGCACATTGTGTTCAGGTTTGGCCCCCCAATGCAACACTCTCGCAGCTGGGAGCCTAGGTTGGGGTAAGTGGGCTTGCAGCATGGACTGAAGATGGATGTAGTTTTGCACCTCCAGGTTAATCAATGTTTGAGGTGTCGTTGTCGCTTGCGTGTGTATATGCCTGGAAAGCTACATACATACATATTTAGGGTTGGCCAGAACCATGTTTATACGGTGTGTATACGGTATTTTTGGCAGGGATTACGTCAAATGCACGGCGTTTATATACGGTCCTGGCCAACCCTATACATATTTAAGGACAACATGCATGTTTTACAGTCTCCAGGAATCACCCAGCAGTTTGGCAGAGGAAAGGAAGGAAAATACCCCCCACTCACACGTCATTCAAGGAAATGGAGGCACTTGTTTCGGGGTGCTACAAACCTCGGGACCACCAAACAAATGTATGAAAAGGTCAATGGGAATCAGAAGCATAACTCTAAGGCAAAAGTAAGGCACTCGGAATCAGTGGGGACCAAGAGCATGGCACTAGAAAGGTCGATGGGAACCGAGAGCATGGCACTCAGAATCAATGGGGACCAAGAGCATGGCACTAGAAAGGTCGATGGGAACCAAGAGCATGGCACTAGAATGGTTGATGGGAACCAAGAGCATGGCACTCGGAATCAGTGGGGACCAAGAGCTTGGCACTAGAAAGGTCGATGGGAACCAAGAGCATGGCACTCAGAATCAATGGGGACTAAGAGCATGGCACTAGAAAGGTCGATGGGAACCAAGAGCATGGCACTAGAATGGTCGATGGGAACCAAGAGCATGGCACTCGGAATCAGTGGGGACCAAGAGCATGGCACTAAAAAGGTCGATGGGAACCAAGAGCATGGCACTCTGGGCCTGAATGAACCCTGATGGGGATCCCTCATTGCACTAGCAATGGCATTTCCAGTATCATAGAGTCTTGGCAGCAAGATGCAATGTTTGCCATCCCCTGTCACCGGTTAAAAGACATTGGCAATCCTTCTACTTATACGCCTGTTTGTCTATGTACCTGTCTGAACCCCAAGCCTTTTTGTTTCTGCACACCCTTATTCCACCAGGGCCTCCTCCTCTCGGCACCTGTCCATACAGCAGCAGCAGCAACCTAGCGTGCTCTTTTGTTACAATAGGGCCCTCTCCCTTGCCGCTTATGACCGCTTGCACTCGTCGTCCTCAAGGTAATTGACGTGTGTACACACTTACACCACACCAGGGTGGCGAAGGCTCCTACGTTGTGACATCAAAGGACGCAGAAAGCCTGCTTTCCATTCGGCTTGATCTGCATGGTCGTGCAGTTGTGCTTAAGATTGTTGTGAAATACTTGTGACTTGTTCACAAACCACCCGTCGCAACACACACCACATGACACACTCTGTGCAGGCACGTACATACGTATATACACCATGGCAATTATGAGCACCCTCTCTTGAGCACAAACACGCACAAACAAACGCCTGGCATTTCAGGTCACAAAAGCCTGGGATGCAGCACCAGGGTGCGCCCTTGCCCTTGGTTCTACGCGCAGCTAGTACTTTGGATGTGATGGCACCTCTGCGCTGTCCTTCCAGCTTGCTGTGTGTTGTAGCAGGTAAGGCTGCGTAGCTGTGTTGATGCCACTACTTAAACCACCTCTACCCTGCATGGCAGTAGGAAAAAAACCTCTTGTTATGCATTGCTCTTGACGGACTGCACAGCTGCAAGGAACATTGACACCACCTTTCATGGACTGTGCAGCTGAACGGAGACAACGTCACGTACATTAAAGTATACAACTGACATCTCCTGCAGATCAAATAGACACCCTCACACTCCTTCACCAATGGCTCCACAAAGCCCAGCCCTGGCTCTCCTCCTCAAAAAAAAGCTCCCAGGCACGCTCTGGTACACTGCAGACGTTGCAGCAGCAGGTCACGCAGCTTATACACCCGCCCTCAGATCCAAGGCAAGTCAGACAGACCTTGCCTACATGTAGCTGAAAATGTGTGCTCTGAGATGGCAGATTGTCTCAAGATGTGACAGTGATGGGAAAGGCCATTACCAAATTCTGGATTTGGAGAGTTGGTTTGATATTGGGCTATTGGGCGATTGTATTGCGTGCTTTTGTGATCCACTTCACTTCACTTACTTGCACCATTGAGAGTTGCCTCTGCCTTTTTATAGTTCGTTTTCGGCCAGTAAAGCGCCCTCTCCTAGCTCAAAAAGCCTCAAAGATGGCAAGGAGGCTGGCTTGAGTGTGTTTGTGCGTTGCGTAAGTGAATGATGATGTAAGGGCTGCCAGAGAGGCCTTAGTTAGCTGTTTTTCCTTATGGATTTGCAACGAGACTCGATGGATTAGGTAGTTGATTCCATGTCTTGTGGCTGCAACGCATGCAGCTTGATCTGACTGTACGGCTCTCACTTTTGGTGACTTCCTATAGCACTGGATAGTAGTCAAACAACTTCCAAAAGCTGCTGCTATGACGACCATTGCAGCATCAGCCTTGGCTGCTCAGAGATCAATTGGCACCTTGTTCATGAATATCTGAGGTTGGCCAGAACTGTATAGATACACTGTATATGGCCGTAAATTTGGTGGTTTCCCTGCCAAATGTACCGTATATACACCGTAAACCGTACCATACCTAACTCGCCCCAGGTAAATGACGTTTTCTGGTCTCCAGGGTAATTCTGGTATTGTTTCTTTTTATATATTTATTTAGAGGCTACTGGGTTGGCAAAATTTAAATTTGGTAAGTGGCTGAGCAGTGATGAGTGGAGAAGGCTCCCCGCTCCCCTCCCAGGCCCTGCCCCCGCCCCCGCCCCCGCCCCCGCCCCCGCCCCAGCACCAGCCAAGGCAGCTTAGCAGTTGACAGTTGCGTGGGGGCAGCTCATGTAGACAAGGTCACGCACCCAGGCCCACACCCAAGCTGTACCATCAGCACGCGCAAGCGCAAGCAATGCACAAAGCGGCAGCAGCTGCAGCAGCAGCAGCAGCAGCAGTGAGGAGAGCGAGGACAGCACCAGTGATAGTGGCTTGAGGTCCTCAAGAGAAAGAGACGTTGTCTCAGACGTCATTTTGGACCAAGTTTTAACCTTTTGTTATCTTTTCATCAGAAAAGCCACCTTATGTTTGTGGAAAGCTAGATTGCCCCTCACTGGCGCACGCATATGCATGCGCAGGCACAAGCGCACAAACACACATGCACACGTACAAGCACGCACGTGCACGCATACGCACACGCGCACTGGCTAAACGCTTGACGGTGTTGGTACGGGAACGCCTTTAATATCTCTTTACGAGGTCCAGGGTTTCCCGGGGTTACCTTTTATATATATGAAATATGGGTTCCGGGGTGAGTACGGAAAGGTTTGGTATGTGGTTTTGGCCAACCCTAAATATCTGTCGGCCTTGCCATCAAGTTACAGCAAGTATCATGCATGTTTGAATGCCCTTTTTCTGGCAGGCTTGCGGTCGTCAAGAAATACGTGGCTACCGCTCAAGGCATGCAGAAGTACGCGCAAACCCGAGTCGGGCAAGCCCTGTCTGACTGGAAGTCGCTTCCAGCTGTTCAATTGCTACCGGATGTCCAGGTAATTATTTGTCAATTTAATTCACCGCCTTTTCTGCCCTCCAAAGCACTTGTACAGAATGTGTGCAGTGCCCAACTTGCATGTTTTAGTACGATCTCTCCCTCTGACTTCTACACGCTCGCAGTACGCGGGCCTCAATGCTGCGGAATGGCTGTCGGCGGTGCAAGCTCTGCTTGCTAGCATTCGAGAAGCACAGGGAGTGAGCTAGAGGGGAAGAAGCTCCAGGGACAAAGGATAGCGCGAGCTTCCTTTTTAATTGTTCAACAGACTGTTCGGACACTTTATATTTAGTTGAGATCTTATGGACACAGATGCTGGAATTCTAGAAACAGGGGTCCAAAATGGGAGGTATAGAAGCAACTCCTCGTTCAATCATTCGTGTCTTTAACACATAAGGTAAGGTTACATCGCTGTATATGCCTCTGGGGGGCATCTGAGCGGAAGCTTGGAAAAAGCCTGAAACAAAATCAAAAAGATCCTAGAAAAAATCAAGTAAAAAGGGCTAGGCACTCAGCCACAAAATAGGCCACACCATAAATATTAGGTTAGTTCATAAAGGTCCTCAAACTGAGGTGGGAAGATAAGCTGTTGCTGTGTGCGAAGTCTGACCAGATGTTCATGCGGACAGCAAAATGTGTTCCTCATCCTGAACAGAGTGCCAGTCACAGTTGTCACAGATCCTGATCTCATAAGGCCTTCTATTCCTATTATGACTCATTCTTTGGACCAGAAAGTTATTTCCAGATAGGCGAAGGCAAGAAAGTGCGTGGCTGAGGTTGCTGGGATTGTCCAAGCGAAGGTAGAGAGGTAACGTAGGCTTATGATTTCTTTTTCTGTCATCCCACCAGCCAAGAGCAATCCCCAAAGGTATACCAAAATGTGTGTTATAAGTCCTCATGATTCTGCTGGAATGGTGATTATCATGTGGTGTCAAATCATCAAGTTCTCTCCAGCTCCCGATGATATGTTCGCACAAAGTGAGCTCAAACTGTTTCAAATTGATAGACTCGCGAGATCGTATGGCGTTCAAATATTGCTGAGACGTAGGGAAATCATGGAGTGCATGCAGAACCTGGTAAGTCCATGTATCACTTCTATTTGCAATTAAAAGGTCAGCACAACATTCTCAAGAAGAGGATTGTTTGAAGAGAGTAAAATGTTCCAGAATCTTATGATGCATCTAAAGCAAATGAATAAAATGGGCATCTGACCTGTTTCGCGAAGCACGCAGTGAGTATCAGTACCTTTCTTGACACCCAAGAGCCTTTTCAGGAAGCCCAGGTGAAGGACATGTGTGGGGGTGATTTTTGAGGAATCATATGTCAGAGAAGAAGTGGCCCATACTTGACAACCGTACAGACCAGCTGTCAAAGCAAAGACCTGGAAAAGCCATAGCACTGCATACTTTCTGTGCTTGAAACCCTTGCTGTCACCAATTCTGCAAACTCTGGCAATGGCAGACCTGAATTTGTCTGCCATCTTCTCAGCAGCTGTGAGCATGCTTCCATCACGAGTAAGAGTGATTCCAAGGCATTTGAATTCTGTGACAAGTTCCAGAGATGTGCCGTCGTACGTGAAGGTGGAATCGCAGAGTTGCTCCTGCTGAAGAAGACCATGACTTTTGTTTTGTCAGTGTTGAGCTTGAGCCCTTTAAAACGTGTATAGTTATAGAATTTGTTCAGTTGGAGTTGCAGAATTTCAGCCGTGTTTGAAGTGAGAGCAATGTCATCAGCATAATCACAGTGAGGGATTTGAACTGAATCCAGGGCAGTGGTGGCACCTCTCTGTACAGTCAAGAATCTGTCCATGTCATTGATATAAAGGGAGTACAGGAGGGGACTCAGAGGGCAGCCCTGTTTCAAGCCTTTGTTGGGCGCAACCTCCTCAGAAACTTTGTCGCCATCAATGAGAAGGTATAGGCATCCTGTGTACACAGTTTGAATGATGTCTCTCAAATACTGCGGAGTCTTATTTTGTTGCAAGTGTCTTCAAATCTTCTCTCTTGGAACACTGTCGTAGGCAGCAAAGAGGTCCAGGAAAGCAGTGTATACCTTCATATTTTTCCTTTTTCGCGAGAATGTGGCGAATAATAAAGAGGGGTTGGTTGGTGTTCCTTGTGGGGCAGAAACCAAATTGAGAGCCTGGTATTTGGTGTTCAGCAAGAGCCCAGTCCATCAACAAGTCCCTGACCACATTTGCAAAAAGTCTGTAGATACAGCCACTGATTGCTAGCAAGCGATAATTCTGTGGGGATGTAATTGACCTTTCTTGTGTAGAGGCGTGATTATAACTTTGTGCCAAAGATGTGGGGTGACACCATCTGACAGAAGCAGATGGAACAAGTCAGTAAGAAGGGGAAGCAACACGTTTTCAGTGTGACTCTTACCACGATCATCCTGAATTGTTTTCTCTGCGTGCTTGATAAAAGAAGCAGAGAAAGGGTCAAAACCTGGGCTGGTTTGCGTGCTCATGTTTGAAATGTTTTTTTCAATGGTGGTAGCCAGAGTATGTATAGGGAGTAGCTCATACACAGGTGCTCGCTCATTGTTACGTTGAAAGGTAGTGTTCATGTTTCTGTACCTTCCACCAGGACCGGGTGGGACTGCAATGTCAGAAGGAAGAATTTGTCCAGACCGCAATTGGCCACTGAGTAACTGATGCCGTGTA
>Ga0307974_1000486_pt1 | contig 24489 bp, 24 predicted proteins | sample OrgLakmetagen784_FD_201812 | JGI IMG/M metagenome (GOLD analysis project Ga0307974, IMG submission 201812) | Saline water microbial communities from Organic Lake, Antarctica - #784 | ecosystem: Environmental > Aquatic > Non-marine Saline and Alkaline > Saline | place: Antarctica: Organic Lake... | reverse complement strand
GCTCTTGTTGCAGACGCATCCAAAGCGCACGACCTGCTCAAAGAGGTGTGTAGATCGCAGTTGTGGGCGAGCCGAAAAAGGCATACATGTTAAAGGCAGCAAACGGAATAGCGGGGAAGGGCGTGTGGCTTGAGGAAGTTGAACAGTAATCACTGTCACCATCACCACCTCTTTTTTCAGTACTGCAGTAGTCACCATCACCATCTCTCTTCTCAGTGCTGCACTAGTCACCATCTCCACCTCTCTTCTCAGTGCTGCACTAGTCAAGGATGCCATCAAAGCGCATGGGTTGCTCAAGAAGGCAGGCTACGCTTTAGTGAGGTAGCGTGTACCGTTGACTGTGTCCTAATGGTCTTAAATTTATAGAGCTCAGGCTACAACCCCCCCAAGTGTTTAATTCAGTGTTTGGTCCCTGCAGAGAAAATGTGCAGGCTCAAGTAGGTGGTCCCAGCAGATGCAGTGTACACCTGTACAGTAGAGATTTCCCTGATGTTTACAAGGCCTGCCGCTCCTGTAAACAAGTGGCATCCTTCCTTCTGTGTTTGTTCTTTGCTATCTGGCCCCTCCCTGCTTGACAGCACGTACCAGGAGCACGAGAGATGGATAAAACGGCCCGTCCTCAATGTTTGTTGGCAACGCATCTGACGCCCTTACCATTGCTGGTTCTTTGTCTCGCGTACAGGTGGGTCCGACCTTGCTCCCGAGCAAGTACGAGGAGTACGAGGATGTGCTCGTGGGACTCATTGAGCGACGGAACGTGATTGAGGAAGGCATTGCGCGAGGGCTGCTGAACTCCGTGCTGCAGGTGAGCGGCATGCACACTCAAAATGCGCACACACACACACACATACACACACACACTTATGCACGCACACATGCGCACAAACATGTGCATGTACAAATACTCACGCACATGAACGCACACACACACATACACACACACTCACAAGCATGCACATTTTCCGTGTAGGAGATCACGCCCTATGACCTCGGGGTGCCTGTCCCTGGCCTGCCCGGCCGCTTCACCAAAATCATTGCGCTGAAGCACGAGCAATCAGACCAGCCGCAATCCCAACCAGAAGCACAGCAGCGCTCGTCCCAGTCGCAGCTACAGCAGCATGCACAGTTGCAGCAGCAACTCCTGACACAGCCCAGCTCAGCGCTTGTGCGATCGCAGTCACAACAAGCTCTAGAATCTCTTCCAGATCAGGTACTAGCAGAAGGCACTTGGCTTGAGCGCGTCAACATAAGCATATTGATCACGTGCGTGTGCAGTACGTTTTTGTTTGGCTGCCGCCTTCCTGTTGATATGCAGCTGCTCAGCCTGGCAAGCCCTTTCATAAATGTGCACACACTTTTTACACACAGACACACGCAAGTTCAAACTCGTGCGCACATGTACCCTCGCACACAAATACGCACACAAACACTTAACGCACACGCACACTTTTGAGCTTACCTACACACGCACACACACACACACATACACACACATGCACACACACCACACACACACATACACACACACCATACACATACAGCCACCACCGTCACAGCAGTCATCGCAGCCCCAAAACCACCACCGCCGCGGCGCTAGCCTGAGCGTGCTGCAGCGCCTGCAGAAGCAGCTGTCCGACGTCACAAAGCCTCCCGTGATAGAAAAGAAGAGCGGCAAGGAGCAGCGCCCTCAAGAAACGCTGATGTTGACGTTGCAATACGCAGGTGTGTGTGCTGGAGGCACAGCCTTCCTTATTTTTTAAAGGAGCAGAGGCCTTGTAGGAAATACACCTTGCAATCTCCAGGTACAAGCTTGTGTAGTGCCTTGCTTGTGTACATGTGTGATTGCTGGTGCATATTTGCCGTGAGTGGGAGAGTGTACTGTGTTACGACGTAAATGGGAGTAGTGTACTGTGTTACGACGTAAATGGGAGGAGAGTACTGTGTTACGACGTAAGTGGGAGGAGTGGATTGTGTAACGACGTAAGTGGGAGGAGTGGACTGTGTTACGACGTAAGTGAGAGGAGAGTATTGTGTTTCAACGTAAGTGAGAGGAGTGGTCTGTGTTACGACGTAGTAAGTGAGAGAAGTGGTCTGTGTTACGATTCTGTGCAACTTGTATGGACTTGGCTGCTCTGACTCCAATCATGCACATGTCCCTCACTTGATGCATATAAACTTGTGCATTCACGCAAACGCGCACACACACATACACACACGTGCCTTCCTCTGTCTTGTGCTGCAGATGCGGACCAGGTCAGCGTGGGTGCTCCCACTTGTGTATGCGCACGTACACACACACGTGCCTGCCTCTGTCTTGTGCTGCAGATGCGGACCAGGTCAGCGTGGGTGCTCCCACTTCGTGCACTTGCATCGCTGTAGCTGCTGCTGCGTGGTACGAGGAAATGGGGGCAACTGCACGTCTGGAGCCTGGCACATTCAGCTGGCTCATCTGCCGCGGGTAAGGGAGGAGCTTTTTCTGTGTCGAGTGTGTGCTCAGAGTTGGCCAGAGCCGTAAATATGCACTGTATATGACCGTATGTTTGGTGCTTTCCCTGCCAAAAACACCGTACATACACCGTATATATATATATATATATATATGGTTTTGGCACCGTATATGACCGTATATTCGATGAAATCCCAGCCTTACTGTATATATGTGCCGTATATGACCGTATATTCGATAAAATTCCAGCCAAAAATACCGTATATATATATATGGTTCTGGCTAACCCTACATATATTTGGGGATTCCCAGAATCAATCAGAAATCTGCCTGCCTCTTTGGAACTTATTGTATGGCTGTCGGAAATCGACTACAAGCCCCTTGCACCATGCTCAGTCTTGAATTTATGCGGAATGCCATCACAATCTGCTGGCATCTCATGAAATGGCTGATGTATTCCAACAAAAATTATCCATGGCTTGCGTCACCAGTGTTCAAATTGCTGCTGTACATGAAGTCGAGGAATGCAGCTAAGGTGGGGTAGCACGCACAAGGGATGCTGCCAAAGACGGATCAGACAAGCGTGGCTTATTAAAGTCCGAGGGTTGTGGGTAAGCCAGGTGGATTGAGTCAGAAGAGAATGAGGGTTTGTGGGTAAGCGTACGTGTATGAAGTAGGGGGGCCAGTTAATTCTTTTGGCACCTTCTGGAGCGTGAGTTGGCCACGACTCCATTCATACATGATATTATTGGAGGTAAGTTTAGCCAAGCCTTGTTGGACCACTGCCTGACAATAAGCATCAATGAGCAAGGAGGATCCCATTTATTTACCAAGCTCCTGTGTTGCGTCCTTTTTTTCTATACATCCTCTGAACCTATGTGTCCTTTTTTCTGTACATCGTCTGTACCTTTACGTCCTTTTTTTCTGTACATCGTCTGAACCTATGTGTCCCCACAATCAGGTCATCGCTGCGACATCTTGCTTCCTTCACGTGCTCCCCCCACCTCTTCAGCAATGACGCATCATCCTTTCGCTTGCCCCCTCACCACCTCATTGACACTAGCACCCGTTTCCTCCGCCTCCTCTTCAGGCTGAATGCCGCTTGCATCCCCTGAGGCAGCTCTGCCCTTATTGTTCCATTTTCTCTGATCCTCTCATGTTCTTCACTACTTTCGCTTCTCTAATCCTCTCATGTTCTTCACTACTTTCGCTTCTCTGGTCCTTTCATGTTTTTCGCTAATTTTGCTTCTCTGGTCCTCTCATGTTCTTAGCTACTTTTGCTTCTCGCTCCCTACACAGGGCTGGAACGTGGAGGCAGCTCTGCAAGAGCGTGGATGAGCAGACACGCTTGCTGGACTTTGTGTCGGTGTTTGAGCACCTCAAGAAGCATGAGGGCTGGCGATGTGAGTGTGTGCGTGCAGGGCTGTGTGATACTAAATAGCAGGGCTGGCGTCGTCTTCTGTTATGGTGTAGTAGCTACGTGTAGTAGCTACAGTGCTACCTTACTCGGTTACAGCAGTTTGTAGGCTGGTTGTAACTACTGAGCGGCAGTGGTGTAGAACAGGTGGAGCTGCTGAGCAGCATTTTGTACAGCAGTGAAAAACAACTGCTGTGCGGCAGTGCTTAGAACAGGTGTAGCTGCTGTGCGGCATCGTCGTACAGCAGAAACAACTGGTGTGTGGTGTGTATGTGTGCATGCCAAACAACTGCTGTGCGGCAGTGCTTAGAACAGGTGTAGCTGCTGTGCTGCATCGTCGTACAGCAGAAACAACTGGTGTGTGGTGTGTATGTGTGTGTGCATGCCAACAACTGCTGTGCGGCAGCGCTGTAGAACAGTTGCAACTGCTGTGCAGCATACTCAATTCACCCCTGACCCCTTGCCCTGCCCAAGACGTAAGGTCCATACAAATCCTTGCATGAAAAGCAGAGTTGTGTCATAGGAGTATTTGGGACGTTCAACACGGTACAATACGATCGTTTTTTAGCCATTTTGAAAGTGCCAATTTTTGACCCAAAATGGACCCGAATCGCCCCATGATCACCCAAAACGTTTCCAATTCTTTTCCAATATATTAAATGTAATCTAAATATTATAAAAGAGCATTGGAGGCTCGCTGAAAGGCCGTTTTGGGGGCAGGAGATTGCCTCAAAAGGTCAAAATTCGGCAAATTATGCAATTGTATAGTACAGCCCAATTTGTTCAACACAGTAAGACACGCGTTAATTACAATACGGCGTATTATACGAATACGCGGCATGACAAATCCCTACAGGAAAGCATACATTCCTAGTCACACATACATATACACAAAGAAGATCACTAGTATGCGCCCTTTTCTTATGCCATGTCGCAGGCCAGCACGAATCCATGGAGGCTTACTGCCAGATCAGCGCAGGTGGAATGGCTGACCCAAACACCACGTTCGCTGTATTTATAGAAGGTTGCATGAGGGAGCCAGGGGCATATATCCTGACTGTGGCCAATCATTGCACAGGTGCGTGTGTTGGTGCCCGTATGATCGTGCGTACGTGTATGTGTGTGTGTGCATGCGTGCGTGCGTGCTTGGGTGGTTGGGTGCACGTGCGTGCATGTGGGTGGGTGGGGTAGGGGTTGCAAAGTATGAGTGTGCAGGCGTGGGGAGTGCTGATCACAGATTGTGAGGGCTATGGCTATAAATGAGGAGGCGTTTTACCATTGGTGTTTGCTTGCGTGGGGTTGGCCAGAACCGCATGTTAACACTGTGTATGACCATACATATGGTGACTTCCCTGCTGAAAATGCCATATATGTGGTTTTGTGGCCAACCCTACACGTGTGAGTATATATCCATGTGTTTTAAGTGTGTATATTCTCACTGTTGCCACCTCTCTCTCTCTCTCTCCTTATCTCTCTCTCTCTATCTCTCTCTTCTCTCTCTCTCTCTCTCTCTCTCTCTCTCTCTCTCTCTCTCGCTCTCTCTCTCGCTCGCTCGCTCGCTCGCTCTCGCTCTCGTGTTATCAGGCTTGTGCGATTACGCTGTACTAGAGCGATTGTGACCGTATTTACGGTACCGTACCATATTACGCCGTACCGTACTGAACTAAGACGGTCGAGTTGACTAGTACGGTCTCGAACCGTACAAGACGTGGTCACTGTACAGTGCGATTTTGGTGTAATTTGGCAGTTTGGCTCCAATTTCGGTCCAAAACAAATAGTTTCTTTTAACAACATTGTTCATGAAAAACGCTGATTGTTAACCAGGAACCAAATACTGCGTCCGACTTTGAGTTTCCATGCAAGCCACCGCTGGGCCCTTCCCCCAGGCTGATGCAGCCCCAACCCAGCCTCAGAGTCGTTCAGGGAAGCATTGTGTGGTGTTGATGCGTGAGAGGAGTACGCTAAAGGTGGAAATGGGAGGTGTATGGGGCGGAGAGGCCTTTCTGAGGCCATCTTTGCACTGGCAGTGCCAGCCCCTGAGCTGATGCAGCCCTGACCCAGCCTCAGGGTCGTCTAGGGAAGCATTGTGTGGAGTCAACACATGAGAGGAGCATGCGGGAGGTGGAAATGGGAGGTGTTGGGGCGGAGAGGCCATTCTGAGGCCAAAATTGCACTGGCAGTGTCAGCTTGGCAGTGTACCGTACACCGAACTGTCAAGACGGTAAAATACGTTTGCCCAAATTCGAAAATACGCCGTCTTTTACAAAAAGACAGTCCGTACTGTACTCATAGTACCGTACCATCTAACCGTCTGAGCACAAGCCTGAGTGTTATTGAGATTCGTCGTGCATTCAATTTGCACAATAGTACGCATGCGGGCTGGTCTGGATTTGTGAGTTACATTCTTTTAGAGTGAAGATTATAAGTATTTATTTCCAATTGTACTCTTCTGAACCAGAACATGCTGCCTGATCTTTACCCTTTTGAACCAGCATAAGCACACGCACATATGCTGCCTCCCTTGTCAGGTGCACATCAGACACACACACACTACCACACATCACACACACAAAACATTCACACACACATACAAACACGCACACAGGGTGTGGGCACACAATCACACCCTGGTTTGACTCAAACTTATCAGACCGTTCACACGCAACGTGGTGTGCGCTGTGCTCCTCCCCCATTTGCAGTTGCTGCCACTCGGACTGACGGCAGTGTGGAATGGGCAAACAGCCTAGGGCGCTGTTTGGAGCCTGGTTGTCGGCTGGGGCACATTGCTGAGTTTGGGAACCTGGAGGCTTTTGGCGCTGCCTACGTCGCAGCTCATCGTCCGATTAATGGAGTGGCCCAGGTGTGCATGTTGTGTGTGTGGCGTGCTGCAGTTGCAGTACTAACAAACAGTGTAGCTGTACATGCACACCATCACACTCCTTGACGAGCTGTTTCACACACGCAAAAGGCAATTTTAAACACTCACACACACACACACACACACACACACACACACACACACACACACACACACACACACACACACACACACACACACACACACACACACACACACACCGGTCGTACAGGTTGAGGCGCACCGCATAGGAATGGCCGCCCCTGAGGGCGGCCAGCGTTTTGAGATGTACAGTACTTAAGTCTGTTGCGTGCATTCCCGTGACAGCTTTTGAATTTTGACGCGTGCATGGGTAGTAGATGCTTGTGACCCTGTGTTATTTGCTATGTGTAGGGTTAGCCAGAACTGTATACATGTACACCGTGTAACACGTATGTACGCATATCTCCATGCTAAAGGTACCGTACATACACTGTGTATATATAGTATGGTTCTGGCCAACTCTATCGCAGCTTGACATGTGTCTGCATGAGGCATTCGCACTTTGAGGGCAAACGCTAGCATGTTGTCAAGCTATTGCAGTGACGACTTAGCCCCTCTGGCCACGAGTGCCACCAACACCACCATCACCACACGCGCAATTCCAAATTCAATGATACCTTTACCGGCAGTGTTCTTTAATCTGTGAGCATGTACTCGGACTTAATGTATGTAATGACCCTAGAGGGTCAAAGCTCGGATGCAGTGACGGGCTAATGTATTGAATAGTCACCCGAGCACCTTTACCCGTCATCAATCCGGTGCGGTAGCTTAACTTTAGCTCTCTTGTTTAAATTTAATGGGTGGTATCGTGTGAGGTATTTTGGCGGGAAGCAAGGGCTTCTGTTTCCACAGCGCTAATAGGTTTGGCTGTGAGTTTTTGACAAGCCATGGTTGCACCATAGCTCTGTGTGTTGGAGCATGATTGTGTACTTGATGAGTGTGTGCAAGGCCCTTGCAGGTGGCTCTATTTGTATCAAGGCAGGCTGGCACGCGTCCTTGTGTGGAAGGGTGCAGATGCCCGTTGCAGCTTTTCCTTCCTTTTACTTCCTCTGCGCTGTCCGTGTTATATTTTGTGATCAAGGGACTGCGTGTTGTGTGCACTGTGGTCACTGTAAGTCTCTAGCTGGGCTGATGAGTGGGCCACCTGTTTGCCCTGTCTATCCTATCCTCTGAGTGGGCCTGTCTATCCTATCCTCTGAGTGGGCCATCTATCCTCTGAGTGGGCCTGTCTATCCTATCCCCTGAGTGGGCCACCTGTTTGCCCTGTCTATCCTATCCTCTCAACGACGGGTTGTTAGTGTGATGACTACTGCCCTTTTACCTGGTGGAGGATCTTTACGGTACACGGTACCAAAGTGGCTCTCTTTCCTTATTTATTGTGTATTGGAAGCAGTCTTCATCCGTCTGCATAACACTTTTTTTGTATTGCCCTTCCTTCTTCCTCAACACGGGGCTGCCGGTAGAAATACGACATTTGTGATCACATATAGCTTGCAATTGGGTTTAGTTGAGGACAAAACTATGTAGGACGGATTTGTTATCCGAATTGGCTGCTTCAAGAGGGCTTTAAGTAGCCGTGATTGAGCTTAGGTATCTAGGCATTTTAATTGGAAGGTGCAAGGTTTTTTCTATATTTCTCACATCTTAAAACTGTGACACGCACAGCTCAGCTCTTTGCTCAGAAATGTAACGCAACGCCTGCACATAGTCACTGTGGTACGGTACCATTTTCTGCATCTGCATCGAAACTTGTGTGCGCCAGGTGATAACAATCAGATCTGCAGATCCTGTATGTCATGGTATCGCAATCACAATCCTTTGCCAGAACCTGTCATGTGGTTGTTCTTTTCTGTTGTGTATACTTCACTGCTGACGGTAGATTCAGTTTGTTCCTTATGCACAAGCTGTATTGTAAACCATTTTCTTTTGGCGGTGCGCTTGACTAAAGTATGCGCAATAAAGCATGGCACTCGATGAAAGCAACCATGATAATGACTTTGGTTGAAGTGGGAAAGCGCAAGCAAGTCTGAACCTTCACAATTTTTTAAAATGTTTAATCATGCAAACAAGAAGTACAAGAATGAGAGTACCATAACGTGGTGTGACTGTCTATACATACTGCTGGGTGCCACTGTGCTGGTCGATCAAAGACAAAAGGCAACTAGGCGAGGGAAGGGAAGGGAAGGGAAACAGAAGGTGAAATGGCCAGAAAAGGAGTTTTACAAAAGTCAAGGGGGGATAGAAAACTCCCTACTACGAGGCTGAAAAAAAGCGGAAGTTACGAATAAGGGTTTACAAAGGGGGTAACCGGCAGCCACATGTGTTGGGCTGATAGGCATTGCTGGATCAGCCAGTGTAAAGTAAACGTAAGGTTGAATAAAAAGAACTGGTCTCAGCCAGTGCCATATTGTTCTCTAAGGAAAGTGATAAGTAAGAGGTGAGGAATGAATGATGAAAGGCAAAACCTGAGATAATAAAAAGAGCCTGATGGAGAGCCACAACAAGCAGTTCAGGCGTGTTAACTGAACAACAGAATGTATAACCCAAAGGGAGGAAGGGAGCGCCACATTAGAGACCCATGCTGTTCATGCAAACAAATTGGAAGCTGAGTTCAAATTTAACATTTAACTTACAACAGTGCACCATTACGAATAAAAGAAAGGGAGCAAAAGAGGCAGGCTGGATGGCCAGAGAAGAGAGAGAAAAGAGCAGGATGTGCAGAGCAGTGTAATGATAAGAGGGCAGGCAACCAGAATACGCAGGCAACCAGAATACTTCCATCCTAGCGGGTTTAACTCATGTTAAAGGTCTAGTAGTTTTGGCCTGCTTCCCCCTGCTCTCGGTTCTTAATAGAGGTGCCCGTGTCTTGAAATCTAGTTCGTTTTTCTTTGCTTGTCTCCCTACTATGCGTTATGTTGAGAGTGAGTGACTTGCTGGCGCAGCTGCGTTTTCTGCTAGGAGACTCTTTCTTATTCTCTTGGGTTATGATAGAGTTGGTTTTAGCGCACCAGTGATCGCAATAATGGCTTAGTTGCTTTTGTCCTGACTAACACGCACCGAGCTTCCCTTTACTTTATGTTGAGTCCCTCGAGGTTGTGTAGCTAGACGCGCCCTCGGCCCGTTAATTTTATTTCTTTTCAGCCCTGTCTCCTAAATCAGGCACCTTTTTACACAGGTTTCTTTCTTTCCCACCCTTGCTCGCCCTTCGTACATACACTTTGCCCTTCCAGTCATCGACCTGGTTGCCCCCTTTCCTTATTTTATAAGCTTCCAGCCTGCCCCTCTTGCTCTTTTCAGCCTCGTTGTAGGAGGTTTGCTATCTCCCCTTGACCTATGTAACATGCCTAAAGTATAAATCAACAAGGCAGGAAGAAAAGAGGGTGAATGGAAGTGAGACAGGGAAGGCTAAGAAAGAGAACGCCCAATCAGTGGCAGCGATGAGTTGTGTGACGAGCAGTTAGTTGGTTGATAGTTGAGAATGCGTTGTATGACTTGTTCGATAAGCAGGATGTGCCAGTCTTATTGATATTCGAAAAATGATGCAGAGTTAGTTGATGTGTTGTTGAATCCTGAACCTTGCAGAATCTCGAGCTTTTTCGCTTCCCTTGCCTTTGATTGAGTGCCCCTAGGCTTGTATTGGATCTGCACTCGGCCCGTTCTTTTTTTTAAAGCCTCTTACATGGGTGCACAGCTTTTTCCGTCTCTTGCCTTGTGCTCCGCGTATATTTCATGACTTTCGTTCTCAGACTTCAACTTACCCCCCCTCTTTCCTTTTCTCCCATCCTGCCGCGCTGGTTTTGGCTTGTTTCCAGCCTCATAGTAGGGAGTTTTGCTATCTCCCCTTGACCTATGTAACATGCCAAAAAAACTATTAAATTTGTTGCAGATGGTGCCACCACTATCAAATAGAGTGTGGAGGATAGTGGAGGCTCGTTGAAGAATGGTGCAGATGTCTTTGTGTGCAGCAGAAATACGTGACCAGTATAAGTCAAAGCAATATGAGCAGACTAGATCACCCATCATACCTTTCTTGCCAGACCTGTTTAATGAAGAAATTTCAAAAGAGCTGGAACCACCTTAAGTTATGCGTATTTTTGCCAATTGAATTGTCTTTCCTGTCAGGCCAAACTAGTATCACTACCAAGAACTACTAAACCCTGAACCAAACCCTGAACGCTAAGCAAGGGCCCAGAGACGTGTGGCTAGACAAGCCAGTCATGCGCCACCTATTCAAGGGGAGTATAAAGTGTGGCTGATGAGCCCTTGCATGAGAAAAAGAGAAGAATACGCAGAGTCAAATGTCGCGTTCAACTCAAGTGCTATTTAGATTAATGGGACAAAGGTGCTTCAGGTTCATCCTAATTCTGTAAATGTTCAATCAATGACCTGCCGCACTCAAGCTGCTGCTCACACTGATATTGCATGTGCATCCTGTGAAATATGCTCCTACCTTCTAGGACTTGAATCACTGGATCTGCTCCCTCCCTTTAAAGACATGAACATACGCGACGTCTGTAATCGTACCTACCATTGGCAGTGCCTACTAAAAACCAGCTGCTACAATGCCAATGAGCGAGAGGCTATCGACAACAATGACAAATGGGCCTGCCCAGCCTGTGTTAACCTAAAGGAAAACGAAAAGAAAGAACGGACCTCTAAATCTCTCAAAAGAGAGTTGGTGAAAGTCTCGTGGAAGTTAACATAGGAGCCAGAAGAACTGCAAAACACTTTTGAAAGCTTTAGACGCAGCCTCCAAATGTATGAAGCGCATATCACGACACCGATCCTAGTGCAACCTGAACCGGACAAACCTCTTAATGATCTTTGAAACAAGGGTTCTCAGCCAACCTAGAAAGAAACTCCTACCAGCCCTATGACATCAAACTCCGGAACAAAGTTAATTTTGACATACAGCCCACAAAACCCTCAAGAAGACACTGTAGCCACTGGGCGCTGCAAGTACTGGATCACTGACGTTGATCTCATGAAGCACCAAGGAACAACACCGAATCTCCCTCAGACGACCCTGTACGCCCAGAAGTGTACACTGCCACAGTAGCTTGCATCTACAACGTAGACGGCAAATGCAAAGGCATGCTCACCCCTGAGCGCTTCAACATTCTTCAATGGGGTTATGAAAAGGAAAATACAGCGGTTTACATGACAACATCCAACCACCCCCTGAGTCTTGCATCAGAAATTGTAAGCCTCGTTACTCGCAATGATATTGCTACCTCCAAACATACAAACCAAAAGATCAAAAACTCGTTTTCATGGATGCTTCCCCCCACATTATAACCGCCCTACAAAAATGGGCCCTAGTCACTAAGGAAAAAATGGTATCCCCCCTTGACCATGACCCCACATTCCCGTAATAATGGAATGAACACCCAAGAGATAAGGCCTTTGGAGCATACTGCAGCGCCTTCTCCTCCAAGTTCACTGATTTCTTTATTTGCCATCCCATTTACAATGAAAACACCATGTATCTAGCAACAAGGCGTGCAATTTACTCCGCTGCCCTTAGCACAGAGGCAACGGCTACCTTGATGTTTCTTCCCTCATGGAATAAAAGGATGACCACAAGTCCCTACGCATCCCTCTGCCGCAAATTCCCACACATGTGTACATTATGGGGATCCATACCATCAGTTCAACTCCAATATGCAAAAGTACCCTTCTGGAACACAATACAGACGCCACTTCCCAAACAAACATGGTATTTGCAAATCATTGCCATATGGAATACTAAAGGCAGAAATTGCCTTAAAGCCTACAACAACAATTGGCTAAAGGTTGCCAAAGCAGGAGGAGGAGGCGGATGTCCTGAGGCAAAGTGGGAAATCAATTGCATTGATAACAATCCATACCCCTCTGCACTTTGCACTGAAGATACCCCTGGCCTTTTTAAAGCAAGGAAACTACCCAGCGACCACCTTCGTCAAACCCCACAAGGCCCCCAAGATAAAACAAGTACCCTGGACTGACCCTAAAGCTCTGACAAAGCAACCCAACACATCCCCAGCCCAAACCTGATCCGTTAAGTACAAGATTGGCGGCACTGGACCTACACTGATCATAGTCTTATAAAACACGAAGAAGGGCAAGACACATGATCAGGTGTATACCACCCTTGCTTAAACGTATCCCATTACGTGAACCCAAGAGGAGTAGGTATTAAAATACCATCTCATGTGCAGAGCTAGCAGCTAAGCAGCCGCGATCATTCACGGCTACTCCCATAAAGCCACAGATAGCCTAACCTCAATGCACCAAATTAAAGGGCAGCTCTCACACCCAAACCTCCACTGCCACCACATCCAAGGAGATGTCCTCCAATCCATTGCCAAAGCAATCCACCAGTCACCACCGCCCATTCATTTTTACAAAGTCAAGTCCCATGCAGGCATTATAGGCAATGAATGTGCTGACGCTGTTCCTAAAAAGTCAATCACAACCTACTCTGGCGTTGCTGATACCTCCATCAAAACAGCTGGCCCTGAGGGAAATCCCTTCTACAGCATTTACTGGCTTGCAAAAGAATACGAAGAACATCAAATTTTGCAACATCAACCAAACACAGCCCAGTCACCTACCTTAAGGTTTTGGTACCTAACCAATTACCATGACGCCTTGCAAGCACACATGCACCTCCTCTACAAACTAGGAAATGCCAATACCGTAGCAAACTACCATGAATACTACCAGACCCTTATCAAAAATGGCACTGCCACTGGAGCTGCTAGCAACGCTTACCTAAAAGCATCATATGTCCCTATTAAAACCAAGTGCATCATTATGAAGTACAGGACAGGAACCCTGTACAACTAAAAGCATGCGGTATGGATTAAGCGCTTGATTAGCTTCTTAACTTGCCCCTCTGCCCTCAACTAGACAGTGCTTTGCATATCCTTTCTGGATGCCAACACACACAAATAAGGAATATGATCACTGAAAGACACAACTTAGCATGCAGCATGACCTTCAAAGCCATCAGCAAAACAGGCTCCCTAGGGTCCTGCTTTGTCTTTTTGGATATAGGCAGCTGCGAACGGCTGGCTGTGCAAAATTTTCAGGTTCCCGATACATTTGAAACTATGATTGTACCAAAGTGGCTCTTTCCACCCCGCTTCCCAGACAAAAATAGGTTTACCTCCAGCCGTCCGGATGCTGTACTGCTTGCTCCCATCTCCGCAAATCAAAAAAGCAACAGACTAGCAATGAAGGGGGGTGGGTTCTTAGGAGTGACAGGGGGCAACTTAGGGAGAACCGGGAGCACTTCAGCAGCACCGCCAGCCGCCACCAATCGATCCACCTTCTCCAGACAGCACCGACCCAAAGGTCTCAGCATTCTCCAACGTGACATTCACCTCATCGAGTACTGTGAGGACACTAGACCACAGAATCAGCTGAGCGCCGCACAGGAACAACACTAAAGCCTCTGCACCTTCCTTTCAGGAGCCTCAGTTACTCTCCACACCATCCTTTTGGGAGTGGGTGGTACTATCTACAACAATCACACGCTGGAGCCTTTTTAAGGAGCTGGGCCTTAATTCTCAAAGTGCTGTGAAAATTGCTTCCAAGTTTCATGTTCATTCTGTCAATTACGCTGACAAACTTGTTCATACCAGACGTGCCCTTTCCAGTACTTTCATCAAATCTCATCAGGAGAAGGTCTCAGGTAAAGCATGCAATTCTCCTGATCCCCATTGCTCTTTTTCTTATTCAATGGTGGAGGATTTTGACGGTACCCGGTACCAAAGTGACTCTCCTTTTCCTTAATTTATTTGGGGAGTGGTTTTCACTGCCTGCGTAGCTTTTTCTTTTCATCTTTGTTGGCTGACGCACCACTGCCCCTTTCCAGAGCTGGTACTGATACCCAGACATTCCGGTCTCATTGTGTAGCACATAAATATGAACAGCAGGCAAACAGAAATCTTTCACACTACAGGAATCCCCTGGTACTTCTTAGACTGCTCACATGATGTCACATGATGCCGATGATATACACTAGATCTACCTAATCCAGGAGATGAAGGTTATCAATAAGACAAGCACATCCAGCGTGTTTGACAAGGCATACAACAGTTTTTGATGCCAACTATCACACAATTTGTCGCTGTTGCCCAAGGCATGGGCATGACACCCTTGCGAGATGTACCGTGTTTTATGGCTATGGATAGAAAGTTCATGGAAAGTTTATGCGTAACATTTTGTATATTGTTGATGAAGATAGGCAGAGATGACATCATACAGCTGAAAATAATCACACTAATTAATGGCAATAATCTGTGTGGCAATTCTGCGATTTTCGATTTGTAACGCCTCTTTTTTTGTAACAGACATGCTCTTTCAGCACTCTTAGTACTTAAATGCTCTCACACTCTCACACATGCTCTGATGATCAAGATTAAATTAATACCACGATTCATCGTGACAACAACTAGTAATATTACTTGTACATGCATGTAGGCGCTAACCATAAAAGGAAAGGGATACAGCAATAAGGGAGAGCGCAGTGCTGAAGGCGAATGCGAACAGGCCTCCCAGACCTGCAAACAAACCAACTGCGTCCCTGAGAAACTTGTAGGGCAACTGCACTTCATAGCCTTTTGTGCTGTCTGGGCCGACCTGCAAAATAAGACGTGTGGACAGAGCTTGCATGAGGGCGGAAATAATGCACCCTGGCTGTTTCACAATGCTTTCCTTGCGCTCGTATCTAGGTTGTTTTTAGCTAATAATCCTCTTTAAAGAAACGCTGTAGATGATGTTGTAAGGTGACGCTGGTGCGTGAAGATAACCAAGCTTATACTGCGTGCAAGATTACTTGAAATTAACCGAAACTGGGATTATTCTTTGCAATCCATTAGAAAACTGATCTGGTTGACAAAATGCGTACCAGCTTGCCCTCCTGTGCAAGTTGAGCTACAGCAGCACGCATGCATGCATCCACACTCATGCCCTGCAGATCTGCGGCCTTTGATGGTGGTGGCTGCAGCCCAAAGACTTGCATGCGAACGCCCTGAATTTTGCCCTGCAAAATACAATTAAGGATTAAGGAAGCTAGCAGGATTTTGTTGTTTTGATAAACACGGATACCTGGTGTTGCTTGCTGTCAATAACAGATTATATCCTCTCATTATACTTAATTGTTCACAGGCTTCAAGATCATTACAACACACGAGTGATGGAATTGTGTTGATCAGGCAATTTCAAAAAATGTCCGCCGCCATGCAAAAATGTATCGACACATCTCTGTAAGAAAAATAATTGCATTTAGAATGCCAGCGGCGTGGATGAGGAAAGTTGGCAAAGAAGCCAAGTCTCACCTTGACCCAGTCAAAAGCGGTGCCTTGCAAAAGGAGCACAAGTCCCATTGTAGGCCTTATGAGGGACTCGTGCACCTGTGCTGCCCAAAGACCTCCACGCCAAATATTGGCATTCACTGTCATGTTGTCATGCTGCAGTGCCAACTGTATGGAGCGCGTGGGAGGATTATGACATCCTTTCTCATAGGGTATAGTGACACAGTGACACAGAGAGGAGGTACAGTGGCACATTGATACAGCAAAGGCATAGCAACAGTGGCACAGAGGGGAGGCACAGTTCTCACTATTGTGTACACCACATGCCTCCACAGCTAACGACCGTGACACAGTTGTCAATGTACACATCACATCCCAAAGGCAGCTTGTGGTGCAAGCTGCACAGCCAAGAAGCAGAAAAGGGTTGGGTCAACTAAGCAAGGTTATGCATCATCAAAACTCTGTATTAGGTGGTTCTTCCACTCATTAAAATACCCCACGGCACTGGTTATCGTTTTCAAAAATCCACTGCCAATATTCTGACATTTTGTTCACCTTCATCCTTCCATCTGCTGGATCTCTTTTGAAGTAAACGAGAATGATTGATGGAATGATGATACGTTGGACAGACATCAAGGTGGACATAGTTGATTTAACCTGCAAACCAGGACAGAGGACAGCACGGAGCGACGATGATGTGACCACCATTTTATCGAGCACCCAATTCATTGATCACCCAACCAAGAAAGGGGGCGTTTCTGTTGTCAGAGCATGGACAGCGTGCCTGATTTGGCCTAGATCTAACACTTGGTCAGTGCAACAGATCAAGCAGTGAGTGCTCGTACCAAAAACATCTACCTTCATATCCACCCAAACGCAACACCTATCATCTCCTGCTGCCCAGAAGATATCACGGAGGGTGATCTCATAATCTGCATAGTTATTGGCGCAGCGGAACGCCTGCAATTAGGACGCAAGCATTTTGCATGAATACAGGCTGTTACTGTTTTTGTTGGTGATTATCTTTTTCATCTACCAAATTGCCCTAAACACCAGAAAACTAATGGGAAACCTACTTACCAGGTAAACCTACTTACATGGTAAAAGTTGCTCCTCCCCCGAACGCTGCCTAAGGGGTGCACAAACTCAACATCAGGCAGCATATAGTTCTGGCAAACATATTTCTGGACCTGCAATTAAAACGGGAATGCGAGTCAGACTAGGTTTCATTATGTGGAACTTCGCAGGCAGGGAAGACTACTCCTGACTCTAACCAAGAGAAAGAGTCACAAAGTATCGTTTGTTCCCTTCCATTTGCAAAAAGTTGGATGAACCAATGTAGACCTGGTAGGTTGCAGGCCAGGCCTAAAACCGGCTCCTGATGAGGAACGTCAATAAATAGAAAGGCCGACTAGTATGGACATGTTTGGCAGCATAGTTGACAGAGCGCTGCGTAGCATGAAGCATCTTGACATTTGAAAATCAAAGCCCGATGTCTAAGCCGCTGAAGGTGCTGTATAAATAGGAAATGGTGGGGAGAGCGATGCAAGTTTCTTGCGGCTGTTTTACAGATGTCGGTGCCAGTTTGCCATTAGAATTGAGAAATTGTTTGTGAGCTTGCAGTGACTGTTGTTGACTACCCTGCAAGTACAAGAAGCGGCGGGCATTCAAGGTGCTTGTGAGGAAAACATAAATCGTACAAGCATGCATAGGTCATCACAATTGTGATGAGCACAGTTTATTAAGACAGGAATATAGTGATATGTAGCGGTGCCTAGAGACCCAGAGACTAGCAACTAACCCAATCTGCCACTTAATAATTAGGAAGCCACTGTACGTTATCATTTCCACCCCAAGAATTCAAAAAGAGAGCTATAACTTAGAGTGACTCATAAGGAAATACTGCACAATTAAAGTATGTTGCCCATGCATGTACATGACTGGAGTCTCCACATAAATGACTCGTTAAACACGTCCTGTTCATTGCAAGCAGTGCTCTTAATAAAACAATGCTCAAACTCAATCGAGCACTATATACATACCTCTACGTTCCCTGACACCATCCCAAGCAAGATGAATTTCAATGATTCCTCGTCGATCTCTGTCCTCAAATCAAGCTCTTCTTTTGGAGCCAAACCATCAGGACCATTGCTCAGGCTCTGCGCGAAATCCTGAGCTTGCAGAGGGAGACCTGCTTGTAATTGTATGTTTGTGCAGTATTTGCACATCAGTGTATATACATGTGCTGCGGTTGTGTGTGTATTGTGCATATCAAACCTCGTTCTTAACAATGTTATGAGCAACTTAATATCGTTCTTACCTGCTAAAGCATTGCCCCTAAGCAGCGAGCCTTCAGGCGGCGCTGGCACGTTGCCTGGTCCGTATTTGTGGCCAATCCATTGCCATGTAGTTGAGTCCATCGTTTTGAGCACTCTCTGAAGTCCTACTTGCTCACGGGTGCCCTCTGAGAGTGCTTGTGCAAAATACCTGCTTATACTCTTTTTTCTGTGGGGTCCCGATATCAGAAGTCGAATTATTAAGTATTTAAAAAAATCAAGCTAGGTATATTACGACAATTTGTAAAGAAATTCGCGAATAATGGACTCCTCCACCTTTTTCAGCAGAGCTGCTGTCGCCCCCTGCCTCTCCACTGCGCCCACCGGTAGCGTTTTGGACATCCTGTAGTATCATTAATTGGGCAAGTGGAAGGGTATGCTTTGTCTGTATAAACAAGCATTAAACCCAAGCATGAGTTCAGCACAAGTCGTGTCAATAATTGTAAAAAAGCTTACGTCGTCAAAGATAAGCATAATTCAGCACAAGTCGTGTCAATATATATAGGACAGCTCACGCGTGGCTTGTGGCCGCTCCCCCAACACACACAAATTCACCTCCTCCACGTCTTCAGGCGTGTAATCCTGCACATCCAAAGATTTGCCAGAATCTTCACTTGGGTCTCCACTTGAAGGCTCAGATCCAGCGCCGGCAATGTCGTCAGGAACGCTTTCGCTTGGGGTTTCGTCACTTACTCGGTCAATCAAACACTGAGCAGCAAATTTGCCAAGAACTGTCTATGCTGACTTACCATTGGGTGATGATAGCAGCCCCTCTAGTCAATGCATTAGCCAAACCCTGCTCATTATTTCTGCAATGCAGATCAGAGCACAGGCAACATCACTAATAAGGCAACACTGTATGCATCCTCAGATCGATCTGGAGGAACCCAACGCGCTGTTGGATAGTAGAGGCTTTCATGAAAACAGACTCACGAGCCATCCTCCGGAACGCTGAAGAGGCCTGCTTCTTTGAGCTCCGGTTTGAATGCTGAAAACAGGGCGCAGCTATACCTGCAAGTTTTAGCAGCAGCACATTCACAAATTGAGTTTGTTTGCTTACGGTTAGCTGCTGTACATGCATGTGATTGGATAAAATGATGAAATCAGGAATACTGGTGAATGCATTGATTTTTGTTCAGGAGTTGATACACTTACTGAGCACAGTAGTCCTTGCTGTCAGGGTCTGCAGGTCAAAAAACACAGGGATAGGATTGCTGATCATGCAACGGACGGTGATCCTTGCCACAGCAGGAAAAATAGTACATTCATTCTACGCCCTCTGTTAATTCATTCTACGTACCGCATGCTTCGGAAGCTTCGTCTAGATCAAGTTGCCTGTCGTTTGGAGTGGAGGGGCACTGAGCTTTGGGCAGCTGGTCGCTCGCCCCTTGCAGCTGTGCGTAAGAGCATGCGAAGAGGAACAGAGAGAACACAGCAGACTTTGTGAGTAACATCCTTTATGTATTTCCCAGATTTTTTTCACCACGCTCGACGAAAGCTTATAAATTATTTGGTTCAATGGATGACGCAATATATTACATTTAGTTTGTGGCGAGCTAAACAATTTACCTTTACAATTTACTGTTGTGATTTTACATATATTAATACAGGCGAAGAACCAAGGAGAAGATGGATGAAAAGTTCAAACAGAAAAGTTCCTTCAGATTGCAGTCTGACTGCCTAATCAATACATAGGAAATACGAACATCTCTGAAGAACTGTTTCATAGCATGTACTCATCATGCATGTCTGCTCCTTGGCCTTGCATAGTTCCTCAACACTTAACATTTACCACAATGCAATTACCATCGTGGCTCCTCATAAAAGTATACACTCTCATCGTCCATTATAACAGTATAATGAAGGATAAAACAGTTTTTCACGAGGTAAGACCACCATACACAGAAAATATAATCGCCAAGGTCAGAACTTCAAGGGCCGTACTTTGGAATTGAACAGCAATTTCAGCTGCCACAACTTAAGGCTGGAAAGTTGATAGAAACAGAAGGGTGCTTTCTCTTTTATTGGTGTTGAGCAGCCATCACAAACTTAAGGTCTTAACAATCTTATTAAACAGGGAGAGATTAAGAGCGCACAACATATCCATCTACCGGTGGGCGCAGTGGAGAGGCAGGGGGCGACAGCAGCTCTGCTGAAAAAGGTGGAGGAGTCCATTATTCGCGAATCTCTTTGCAAATTGTCGTAATATATCTAGCTTGATTTTTTAAAATACTTAATAATTCGACTTCTGATATCGGGACCCCACAGAAAAAAGAGTATAAGCAGGTATTTTGCACAAGCACTCTCAGAGGGCACCCGTGAGCAAGTAGGACTTCAGAGAGTGCCCAAAACGATGGACTCAACTACATGGCAATGGATTGGCCACAAATACGGACCAGGCAATGTGCCAGCGCCGCCTGAGGGCTCGCTGCTTAGGAGCAAAGCCGTAGCAGGTAAGGACGATATTAAGTTGCTCATAACATTGTTAAGAACGAGCTTATGAAGCACAATACACGCACAAACGCCGCACATGTATATACACTGATGTGCAAATACTGCACAAACATACAAAAACAAGCAGGTCTCCCACTGCGAGCTCAGGATTTTGCGCAGAGCTTGAGCAATTATGGTCCTGATGGTTTGGCTCCAAAAGAAGAGCTTGATTTGAGGACAGAGGTCGACGAGGAAACATTGAAATTCATCTTGCTTGGGATGGTGTCAGGGAACCTAGAGGTATGTACCAGTGCCAAAGGGGTTATCTGAGGCCCAAAATGGGTATACTGTTTGCAAGCTTAACTGCATTGGAATCTATGCTACTTATCAGAGCTGAGCTTAAAACGTGCAAATTAGGGCCACCTGCCTCAGCAGCCGCGGTGTGAACCCTACTTTTTGAACAGCCATATGCTGTATCTGACCAGGCAGCGCACCAAACTGAGAGATGTTTTGGAGTTCTTATAATAAATAAAGATCATTGCAAAAACAATGGAGCAAAAAGAGCAAGTGGTTGGCGAGATATGCAAAAAATGCACCATTTCCCATGGAGAGCACCTATTTTGGGTACAGGTACACGATGTGTGCATATAGCCCTGTCATTCCTTACGCAGGGCGACTTAACTAAATCTGAGCACATGCTCTGGTAGCTTATAATATCAGTAACAGTATGAAGCTAGATTGGGTTCAATTCGGTGAATTGACGTGAGAGTGGTTGCCCCTTTAATGCAAGAAGGAGAATGTTTAGACATTTGCTCAAATGACCCCCTCTGATATACTGCTTGATCGAGTTTGAGGATTGCATTATGAGGGGTGCTTGCAATGAGCAGGACATGCTGGACTCAGGTCTTGACCGATTTCTTTCTAATTCTTTGATCAACTTTATACTGAGTATTATCCTCAGGACCAATCTACTTCACCGTTTTCTTGCGGGTAGATTCTGTTTTCAAGTTCATACAAGGCATTGACATTTATATCTCACCTTATTACCGTCTTATACATTGTGCTCAGCATGCACTAAAATTCATTCTTGCCCTCACGACGAGCTGAGAGCCTTGCTTAGACAGGCGTCATGAGAGAAGGCATGCCATTACAGTCGCCGCAAGTTACTTTTTCCAAAGTATTATCACCTGCTCACCGCGTGTTTCCATGCAAATAATAATTGCAGGTTCAAAGATACATTTGCCAGAACTATATGTTGCCTGATGTCGAATTTGTGCACCCCTTAGGCAACGTGAGGGGAAGGGAAAGCGTCTATAAGGTGAACATTCCGGGGCCAGAGCCTGCAGACCAAGTGTATGTTGTGCACCTCATACTGCTATAACAGATATGATGTTAGAAATAGATTGCTGTCAGAGTATTCATTGCAGTTTTCACAAGAGCCTGGGCTCAAGACAACTTCAGTGCCCATCGTAACAATTAGACATGAAGACTGTCTGCATTGCCTTTTCGTCACACAGGTCTTCCGCTGTGCTTGCAACTACAAAGAGTACGCAATTACCTGCAAAGACCTTTTCCTGAAGCCTGGCACCAGCAAAGCATGTGTTTGGGTCGACCTGAAGGTGAAGCACGTTGTCTAATTAGGAGTTTTACACAAGCGACCTTGCTGGTGAAAAGAGCTAAACAAGTCGCCGCTTCCTTTCCTGCTGAATATAATTAAGGTACTTACATGGCGGCATGATAGAATGCACAATTTCAGATTCACCTCTTTGCTATAGGCTGTAGCACTTTGATCAAGATGTGCTTAGTCAGCTAAAGTGAAAAAGTGAGGTAAAATGCCCTGAAACACCAACTGCCTTGTGCAGATCAAGCTGGGGGGGCTGACATCCTTCAACCCCCTGGTGATACCAAGCATTGTCTTTCTTTACTTTAAGAAAGATGCCGATGGGAGGACCAAGGTGAGAGCGGATTTTGCTAGCAAATCAGCAACTCTGTTTTAAGGGTCAGTTATTAATATTTTATGGCCATCTAATTATGAGCCATTACCTTGCTCTCATTTTCACTCATACTTGGCATCGATGGTGGGTTGACAAACTCACTATAATTTTTTCAACTGTGCAGTTGGCCCTGCAGCATGATAACCATACAATGTACATGACATCCTGGCGTGGAGGTCTTTGGGCAGCACAGGTGCACGAGTCTCTCATAAGGCCTACAATGGGACTTGTGCTCCTTTTGCAAGGCACCGCTTTTGACTGGGTCAAGGTGAGACTTGGCTTCTTTGCTAACTTTCCTCATCCACGCCGCTGGCATTCTAAATGCAATTATTTTTCTTACAGAGATGTGTCGATACATTTTTGCATGGCGGCGGACATTTTTTGAAATTGCCTGATCAACACAGTTCCATCACTCGTGTGTTGTAATGATCTTGAAGCCTGTGAACAATTAAGTATAATGAGAGGATATAATCTGTTATTGACAGCAAGCAACACCAGGTATCCGTGTTTATCAAAACAACAAAATCCTGCTAGCTTCCTTAATCCTTAATTGTATTTTGCAGGGCAAAATTCAGGGCGTTCGTATGCAAGTCTTTGGGCTGCAGCCACCACCATCAAAGGCCGCAGATCTGCAGGGCATGAGTGTGGATGCATGCATGCGTGCTGCTGTAGCTCAACTTGCACAGGAGGGCAAGCTGGTGCGCATTTTGTCAACCAGATCAGTTTTCTAATGGATTGCAAAGAATAATCCCAGTTTCGGTTAATTTCAAGTAATCTTGCACGCAGTATAAGCTTGGTTATCTTCACGCACCAGCGTCACCATACAACATCATCTACAGCTTTTCTTTAAAGAGGATTATTAGCTAAAAACAACCTAGATACGAGCGCAAGGAAAGCAATGTGAAACAGCCATGTAGTTCAGGTCCTGCTCTCATGTATGCAAGCGCTGTCCACACTTCTTATTTTGCAGGTCGGCCCAGACAGCACAAAAGGCTATGAAGTGCAGTTGCCTTACAAGTTTCTCAGGGATGCAGTTGGTCTGTTGTATGGTTTGGCAGGCCTCTTGGCGTTCGCCTCTGGCCTTTTGTATTCTTCCATAAGTTTTTTCTAGGTTTTCAATAGCAGCAGATTGCTCAGTCATGAGGCATGTACAGAACCACGACTCCAAATTTGAAACAGGCAGAGTTGGGCACTTGAACGTTTCCGGCTGATGATCAGAAGGAACCGATATCGCGCTTTATATCAGGAACCTTTAGTTAGTCAATCAATATATCTAGCAATATTCATAACAATATACTTAGAAGTCAAGTAAATCCGGCTGGCAGATGCAAGCTCAAAGGGTAAATCTTTGATAGATTCATCTACTGAAAAGCTGGCACTCAATGCAAATGGTTGCACGCACGCATGCGCACATGTAGGCTTGGCTACTTTGCGCGTGCAAGCATCAACACGTATACACACACACACACACACACACACACACACACACACACACACAAACACACACACGCACACACACACACACACACACGAGCGCACACACACACACAAACACACACACGCACACACACACACACACACACACACGTGCGCACACACACACACACATACACACACACACGTGCACATGCACACGTGCACACACACACGTGCACACAC
>Ga0307974_1000482_pt1 | contig 24559 bp, 32 predicted proteins | sample OrgLakmetagen784_FD_201812 | JGI IMG/M metagenome (GOLD analysis project Ga0307974, IMG submission 201812) | Saline water microbial communities from Organic Lake, Antarctica - #784 | ecosystem: Environmental > Aquatic > Non-marine Saline and Alkaline > Saline | place: Antarctica: Organic Lake... | reverse complement strand
GCGCACTGAAAGCACACACAATGTATGTTGTGCGCACTGAAAGCACGCACAATGTATGTTGTGCGCACTGAAAGCACACACAATGTATGTTGTGCGCACTGAAAGCACACAATGTATGTTGTGCGCACTAAAAGCACACACAATGTATGTTGTGCGCACTAAAAGCACGCACAATGTATGTTGTGCGCACTAAAAGCACACGCAATGTATGTTGTGCGCACTGAAAGCACACACAATGTATGTTGTGCGCACTGAAAGCACGCACAATGTATGTTGTGCGCACTGAAAGCACACACAATGTATGTTGTGCGCACTGAAAGCACACACAATGTATGTTGTGCGCACTAAAAGCACACACAATGTATGTTGTGCGCACTGAAAACACACAATGTATGCATAACTTGAGCAAGAAACGAAAAAGGAAAAGGATACATGAAATGGAAACACGAATCGAGCAACAGGCAGCCACACTGTGGGGTGCCTGCTATTAACTTCGACGGTGCAGGCAAACAGGCCCAAGCAAGGAAAATGGAAATGCAACGACGGGTGTGATGTTTTGCCTGCCCAGAGCAGAGAGGAGTTGGACTCTGTTGCCTTTGCTGCACCGTCCACTCGTTCAGACATAGGGAGCACATTTTTGCCTTTGCTGTACAGTCTACTCGTTCAGACATTGCGCGCACATTTTTGCCTTTGTTGTACAAACCACTTGCTCAGGCATTTTACGCACATTTTTTGCATTTGCTGCTCCGTTTCCTCGTTCAGACATTGCGAGCACATTTTTTGCCTTTGCTGTACAGTCCACTCGTTCAGACGTTTCAAGCACATTTTATATTTTTGCTGTACAGTCCACTCGTTCCGACATAGCAAGCACATTTTTGCCTTTGCTGCACCGTTCACTCGTTCAGACAATTCGAGCACATTATTTGCCTTTGCTGCACCGTTCACTCGTTCAGACATTGCGAGCACATCTTTTGCTTTTGCTGCATTGTCCACTCGTTCAGACATTTCGAGCACATTTTTGCCTTTGCTGCACCGTCCACTCGTTTAAAACTTGCGAGCACAGTCCACTCGTTTAGACCTTGCGAGCACATGTTTCTGATGAGCCTTGCTTATTGTATGAACAAATTGGAGTGTTTCATGCTTTCATGGATGTGCATGCTTTTTGGCACAGGTTTTCTTGCTCAAAAACTAAGGGGCTGTGGCCTGCTTAGCACTCCAATTTTTTTTTTGTGGGGTTGTCCAGAACCATATATATACACTGTATATGGCTGTATATTTTGTGATCCCTGCCAAAAATATTGTACATACACCGCGTATATATATTTATATTTTAATATAAAGTTCTCCAACCCTACTTTTTTGGCCTTGCAGGCGTTTTTTGCTCTTGACTCTGATAACTTTAAGCAGAGCGCATGCTCTTTGTTTCCTTTCCTGCAGACGTGTTTCCTGCAGACGTGTTTCCTTTCCTGCAGACTCTGATAACTTTAAGCAGAGCGCCTGCTCTTTGTTTCCTTTACTGCAGACTTTGCTGGCACAGATGTCGGACAAGCCTTTGCCTTCGCGCATCATGCTGCACTCCTATGGAGGTTCGCCAGATAATGTTGCACAGGTGCGCTTGCTTCTGAGAATGAATGATGGATGTGTTCTGCTGTGCTTTCCCATGGAGGCTGGCCGTTGCACAGGTAAGGGAAAAAAATAAAAATTATACGCAAGGGGTGATACCACCACAAGCAGGATTAAGGAAAAAAATAAAAATTATACGCAAGGGGTGATACCACCACAAGCATGGATTAAGGGGAAAAAATAAAAATTATACGCAAGGGCTGATACCACCACAAAGGTTACAAGGATGGCCTACAGTCCGAGTCTCTGGCTGACACCACCACAAGCATGGATTAAGGAAACAGAGACGGATCTGTCGGACAGCGAAGTACCCACGCTACCAGGCAGATTCAAACCCGCGACCCTAAAGAGTCGGGCCTGACCACGGGCCACTAGGCTTTCAGGGCAGCTACCCTTAACGTTGCTGCCGGACAGCATAGAACTCACGCTACCAGGCAGACTCGAACCCGCGACCCCAAAGAGTCTGGCCTGACCACGGGCCACTAGGCTTTCAGGGCAGCTACCCAGGGCGCAGGTAAGTAGAAGACCTATTGTACAAACTGCACCCTGCATATGGACAGAAACGGTCTATCAATGTCATGACACTCTACATGGGAAAAATTGCTTAGCATCAAGAGCATGCACCGTGCCTGTGCTGCCCTCCACTCTTGTGAGGTCTCTTTGGTAGTGACTAGAAAGACTTTTGGATTTTATACTAGGACTTTGGACTAGGACTTTGGACTAGGAGGACTTTGGTAGTGACTAGGAGGGTGTCTAAGGTTGGCCAGAACCGCATTTTTACACCGTATATGACCGTATACATGGTGATTTCCCTGCCAAATATACCGTATACACACCGTATACATATGGTTCTGGCCAACCCCAAGGATGTCTGACACTTTGGTCCATGCTTGTCTGAATACGTGGTGTGTGTGTGTGTCTGTGTGTGTACACTGTTTTTTTCTGGTTGCGTGGTGCACCACTGTTTTGCCTGACTGTGCAGTGTGTGCACCGGTTGGTCAAATTGCACGGTGAGTGTCCTGATGTGTCTGCTTGCCGGAGATGGAAAAAGGCTAGGAGCCAAGCTTGGCCACTCACCCTGGATTTGCGCAGCCGGTGAGATATTCGCCTTAGATCTACACACTCACACACACACACACATACACACACACACACACACGCACGCACGCGCGCACACACACACACACACACGCACACACACACACACAAACACACACACACACATACTCTAATGATCACCTTGCCACTCACTTGCCTCTGTTCCCAGCTGACAGAGAAAGGCCTGCCAAAGTGTATCGGCAAACGTGTGTACCTCGGCCCTGCCCTTGAATGCAGCTTATTTTATTTTAATTACGCGATTTAGTTTTATTACGCAATCTAGTTTAATTTCGCAATTTAGTTTAATTATTGCTACGCAACCCTTTGACATTCCTGCGTGCAGCTGGTAAAAGGTCTGCCGAACGGCATTGGCAAGCGTCTGTATTTCAGCTTCAGCCTGGCCATTAACGCCGCTCCTCACAGAGACAACGATGCGGCTAGAGAAAAACTTGCAGCAAGGATGAGAGCGGTCCCTGACGACCGGATCCTGATTGGTGAGTGTGCAGCGCCTTCTCGTGCAGCGGGCGTCTTTTGATTGATGTTGTATTACATTGCAGTCAGATCAGATCAGTGTAAGACTGAATGGCAGCGAGGATGGGAGTGGTTCCTGACGACCGGATCCTGATTGGTGAGTGTGCAGCGCCCTCACGTGGAGCGGGTGTCTTGTGATTGATGTTGTATTACATTGCAGTCAGATCAGATCAGTGTAAGACTGAATGGCAGCGAGGATGGGAGCGGTTCCTGACGACCGGATCCTGATTGGTGAGTGCGCAGCGCCCTCACGTGGAGCGGGCGTCTTGTGATTGATGTTGTATTACATTGCAGTCAGATCAGATCAGTGTAAGACTGAATGGCAGCGAGGATGGGAGCGGTTCATGACGACCGGATCCTGATTGGTGAGTGTGCAGCGCCCTCTCGTGGAGCGGGCGTCTTTTGATTGATGTTGTATTACATTGCAGTCAGATCAGATCAGTGTAAGACTGAATGGCAGCAAGAGTGAGAGCGGTTCCTGATGGTTCCTGATAGCCGGATCCTAACGCGTTTGTGCAACACTTGGGAAATGAGCCGTGAAATCTGCAGACTCATATTACTGACACATTGCATTGTGTATAATTGGAAAAAGAGAAAAGAGATAAATGCTACAAGTGCTTGGTGTCTCTGCTGATGTGTTCAGAGCAACCAACCTTAAGGTAATCACCATTGAGCGTCACACATCCGTCCTAGATAACAACCCTACCCAGGTTAAAGCAAAAGTAACAGCAATTGCCATGAAAAATGTCTGCCCTTTTAAGTTTTGACTCTGTTTTCAATTTTGACTGTTTTAAGGTTTGACTGTTTTCTAAGTTTTGACTCTGTTTTAAGTTTTGACCGACATGGCCTTAACTGTAACAACTTGGAGCTTACCATTGCATTTGCTCGCAGAGTCTGACCAGAACACACCGCTCAAAATCGACGAAGGCTTGGCCAATATCACACGCCTAGTGGCCGATGCAAAAGGATGGAGCCTAGAAAATGTGGGTCCAAGCCTCCAGTAAAAAGCATCCTTCAGTCATCATAGCATCAAATTCTGGTACGCACGCACACACGCGCACGCGGCTGCTGCTGCATACACCAAGCACTTCTTTACACCAAGCACTTCTATACACCAAGCACTTTTTTACACCAAACACTTCTATATACCAAGCACTACTATACACCAAGTACTTCTATACACCAAGTACTTCTAGACCAAAACGCCAAGCTGCTACTCTGGCTTTAGTGTCTTGATTCGGTAGAAAATTTAGGGAGGCTTCGCGATGCAATAACAAGATTTTTTGAACCTGTGCACCTGGTTATAAGATTTTGTAGGGTTGGCCAGGACCATATTTATACGGTGTATATACGGTATTTTTGGCGGGGAAATTACCAAAATACGGTTATATACGGTGTATATAAACAGTCCTGGCCAACCCTAGATATTTTTGAGTAGGATTTGCAAGTTGAGGGTCAAATGTTTTGCTCTTGTCTTTCTGGTTCATACGGCAAAATACAGCCCTATGTTAACTCATCCCCTTTTCCATACACGCTACACCTTGGGCAATAATCTTGACGCATCTACACATTCCACACGTACTTCTTCCAGGCGGTCCAGACTGCCAACGCAAATTTTGAAGCCTTTTATGATGGATTTCTGCCGGAGGGGTGGAAGGAGCAACATGGACAGAGTGAGGTTCTCTGAGCCCTGTGTCGAGTTTTGTACATGTCTGAGCCCTGCGTCGGGTTGTGTACATGTCTGAGCCCTGCGTCGGGTTGTGTACGTGTCTGAGCCTTGCGTCGGGTTGTGTACATGTCTGAGCCCTGCGTCGGGTTGTGTACATGTTTATTGTAGTGTTTGGTCAATGCAGAGGGGAAGCAAAAGCAGGTCACCTTTCCTGCACCCCTTTTTTAGATAGAATACGGAATGCTAGTTGGTGTTTAGATAGAATATGGAATGCTTGTTGGCGTTTAGATAGATGCTTGTTGGTGTGACCCCTGCAGGAGTTTATGACGGCATTTAACATGCTGTGTGCAAGCCATGATTCGCAATCAAGCTGGCTGGGAATGTCTGTAGTCTGTGTGTTTTTCATGTGCAGTCTGTCTAGATTAGGTGTCTAATCCTTTTCAGACGTACACACGTGGCCTTTAGTTGTATATTTCACACTATCTTCTTTAATATTTAACGTTGCATGATTCCAATCTGTATTTTAGGAAATAAGAACGCATGTATTGTCCTGTCCCACAAATTAATGTTTCTCCTTTTGTCTTTCTGGTTTTTATTGGACCTATTTATGGACCTAAGGTTCTCCGCTTGGACCTTTTTGTCTGCTCTAATGAAGGAGTTAGATGGTACTCGCCACCGAAGTGGCTTTGCATTCTTCAACAATGTGGGGACCGATTTCCATTGCCTGCCCAGTTTTTCATCCTCCTTTTTTTTTGCTGCATCCTGAAGGTAAGTTGTTCACTCATCATGTACCAAAACGTTTTATCAATCGATGCGATAATGACTTTGTTAGTGTTGTTTGCTCTACCGGTAGCAACCTATTGGATAACTTGAACTTGACTGGCAGAGTGTTTGGCAATTGCATGACCGCATTCATTGCCAGAAATGCTCCTTAAAGCTTTGAACTTACAGAGACCTTGTAAAGCATGGATACCAACTGCTCCAGTAGGTTTTAGTAAGATGGTCGGACTACATTTCAAGAGACAAGTAGGTGTTGTCTGGCAAGTGCGCACTGGAAGAGAAAAGGCAGGGTTAACGGCGATAAGTTGTTTGAAAAGACGTCTTCGTTGACAAAATCAAAAGCAGCGCTATTTCTTTGCACAGCCATTCCGTAACTGCTTAACATTCGATAATTGGTGTAGTTTGTCTTGACCAGCAGCTGCATCAGTCAAAGTACAAGACAGATAGCGCACCAAGCATCTTCTGTGCTTTGTGCTCCTCGAGGAACACAAAGCACAGAAGATGCTGAAGGATTGCACGTCGATGCGCAACTCTCAGCAAGGACAGCGGAGCAAGCTGTGCACAGGAATGCAGTCAACTCAACCTCTTGTGGTCACGGTGGAGTCCTGCTTAACCTTTTTAAACACTGACAAATGCTAACACAGCTACACAAACGCTGCTAGACAGGCCTCCGCGACTTTGCCTCCCCAGAGCTAGGGAGAACTACTCAGACGACGTGCTTTCTAAGCACATACAAAATACACCAAGAGAGGATCTTCGGTTGTTCTTCTTTTCCAATATTAAGTCCAGAAGCTGGCAATAACAACAACCGGCTAAGTCAGTAGAAACCATGGAAAAGTAACTAATCGCCAATCGCCAACTGACCAAATTACCCTCAATAAAACGTACGCCCCTGCCAGATGTAAGGCGTGACAAGTTTGATCTTTCTATTCCTTACTCAGTGGCTTTCATGTTTCTTGATAGTCAAAGGGTTATATACCTAAAACCTAAGCCAAATGTTTTCATCTTTATTTGATTCCTACCTAAGTAACCCCCTCCCTTATTCATGCTGGCTGTGTCACCACTACCAGCGGAGTCTTTTCTTTTTTTTCTTATTCCCTTCTCCGAGAACCATCAGTGACATTCTTGTCTTCCAGTTACCAATGTCCTGGTGAAGATGAACATGTTCAGAACGAGGTGCATGCTCTTTTAATTTGCCATGACCATCGAGTTTGTGAGCTGAGGAAACACTTTTCCTTTCTGTTTTCACCTTTTTTTGAGGACTTTTCAGCAGCCCAACCCTTTTTGCTGCAACAGGTCAACAACCAACTTGTTCATAATTTCCTTTCTCAGCAGAACAATAGACTTTTTCTTTTTCTTTCTAAGCTTATGGATTTATTTGTGGCTGGCCGAGACCAGTCAGCAGCCGATCAGCCAAACTACCTGGCTGAAGGTCACCCCCCATTGTAACCATTGTCTTCCAGTTTGCGGTCTCCTCGATACCACACACGCAGCTTATTATCACGAAATCGGTTATTATGAAACAATGAAGCTGGCAAAAAAGACCGGGAAACGCCACAAGGCTAGAGGCTTGTTGACCTAGAACTCAATTATAAGAGAGGCAGTGCACGGCAAAGAAGAATACATTAAAGTACCATAAATCACCACAGTGTGTTAAAAAACTTCCTACTGCACCCACTCTGTACAAACCTGCCAACAATTTAAGACCAAAGGCCCTCGCAGTTAATAGAAACGAATCAGTGCTATAGGTGCATGATCACTACCAGCGCAGCCGTTCCTTTCACTTTTTTTAATCAGAGTCAGAAGATTTGATAGCAAATACCAAGGCTGAAGAGGTGCTCCTATTTGTAGCATTCCGGCCGCAGGACCCCAATGTACCTGAGAGCAAACATGCGCGCGGTCAAATTGTTGCTCCTGCGCTGTCAAGCCAAGAATGTCTAGTGAGCAGACATAGGCACGGACAAATTGTTGCTCCAAGAAAAGCTGAGAGCAAACATGCGCGCGGTCAAATTGTCGCTCCTGTGCTGTCAGGTCAAGAATGTCTAGTGAGCAGACATGCACACGAACAGATTGTTGCTCCTGTGCTGTCAAGTCAAGAAAAGCTGTGAGCGAACATGCGCGCGGTCAAATTGTTGCTCCTGTGCTGTCAAGTCAAGAAAAGCTGTGAGCAAACCTGCACACGAACAAATTGTTGCTCCTGTGCTGTCAAGTCAAGAATGTAACTGTGAGCAAGCATACGCGCGGTTAAATTGTCGCTCCTGTGCTGTCAGGTCAAGAATGTCTAGTGAGCAGACATGCACACGGACAGATTGTTGCTCCTGTGCTGTCAAGTCAAGAATGTCTAGTGAGCAGACATGCACACGGACAGATTGTTGCTCCTGTGCTGTCAAGTCAAGAAAAGCTGTGAGCAAACATGCACACGGTCAAATTGTTGATCCTGTGCTGTCAAGACAAGAATGTCCTGTGAGCAGACATGCACACGGACAGATTGTTGCTCCTGTGCTGTCAAGTCAAGAAAAGCTGTGAGCAAACATGCGCACGGTCAAATTGTTGATCCTGTGCTGTCAAGACAAGAATGTCCTGTGAGCGCGGACAAATTGTTGCTCCTGTGCTGTCAAGTCAAGAAAAGCTGTGAGCAAACATGCACACGGACAGATTGTTGCTCCTGTGCTGTCAAGTCAAGAAAAGCTGTGAGCAAACATGCGCGCGGTCAAATCGTTGCTCCTGTGCTGTCAGGTCAAGAATGTCTAGTGAGCAGACACGCACGCGGACAAATGGTTGCTCCTGCGCTGTTAAGTCAAGAAAAAAGAAAAAAGGAAAAGAAAAGACTCCGCTGGTAGTGACGACACAGCCAACATGATGAATGGAGGGGGTTACGTAGGTGCCCGCTGTCGAGTCACAAATGGTACGCGTACATATGCATATATGTTGTGCACTGGCATGTGGGCAGGTGTTTAAACTCAGGCCAGCGTATGTACCGTAGCCTTACGGCAACTCCCCGCTCCCCGCATAAATATTGTTTTTTGCCCTGCGGGGGGACTGCAGTATTTTTAAATTATATACTTATTTTTACCCTGCAAGGTTGTGCAAGGTTGGTGGTAATAACCCTTTTTGCTGCTAGTCAAGAACAGTGAGAGACCTTATCCCCCGTCCCAGCAGCAGCAGTAGCAACCTCAGCAGCAGCAGCCCCAGCCCCAGCACTGGTTGCTCCCGGCAGAACAGAAAGCACGCTTCAGCTAATAGAGCAGCAGCTGGCGGAGGAGGCAGCCAACAAAGGGCTGATTGGCAGGTAAAAGAAAGATTGATATGGTCTCACAGCAGGGGCACAGCTGTTATACACAGGGGCATGTGTAACCATTGTAACCATTGTAACCGTTGTAACCATTGTGACCATTGTAACAATTGTAACCATTGTAACCGTTGTAACCATTGTAACCATTGTAACCATTGTAACCATTGTGACCATTGTAACCGATGTAACCATTGTAACCAGTGTAACCATTGTGACCATTGTAACCATTGTAACCATTATACTCAGGGGCATTGGCACGCATGAGGGGGAAGCTGTGTGGCACAAAACAACAGGGGGATATGTGTATGCCAGGGGGACATGCTGTTCTACAGGCTTGCCTGTGTCCACATGCGAACCACAGGTATAGCGCTATATTTGGGACCTAAATCCCACCAGAGCTCGACAGGACTAAATTTCCAAATTGATTTTTTCCAGGGAGCATTGTGCTGGTACCCTGCATGCCTTCCAAATCCGATGCCGGAATTCCTTCAGCAAGGGGGAGTTCTGGCAGATATAGCGGCTGAAATATAGCACAATAAAGCGCTACCGGTATATCGCTATAGAAATGCCTCATTTAGCGCTATATGCCGATCCCTACATATATTACTAAATATATTTTACTGCACGTTGTACCAAGAGAGCCAAGAATGGCTCAATAGGCACAGAATGGCAGAATGCAATGGCAGAATGGCTCATTAGGCACAGAATGGCAGAATGGCTCATTAGGCACAAAATGGCTCATTAGGCACAGAATGGCTCATTAGTCACAGAATGGCTCATTAGGCACAGAATGGCAGAATGTCTCATTAGGCACAGAATGTCTCATTAGGCACAGAATGGCTCATCAGGCACAGAATGGCTCAATAGGCACAGAATGGCTCATTAGGCACAGAATGGCTCATTAGGCACAGAATGGCAGAATGGCTCATTAGGCACAGAAACCTCAGTATCAGGGAACTCTCAGCTCCGGCACCCCCCCCCCAGCAAGCGCACACGCACACACACACATACACGCACATTCAACACACACACGGCAGTGTCCGGTAGTACTCGTTGTAGCCCAAGCCGTAGCCCACGACAAAGCACACACACACACATACACACAGAAACACACACTCTTACACACACACACACTCTTACACACACACACACACAGAAACACACTTACGGCAGTGTCCGGTAGAACTCATTGTAGTCCAAGCCGTAGCCCACAATAAAGTAGTTGGGGCAATCGAAGCCCACGTACTCAGGGGTGATGTCCACCTTGCGGCGAGCCTGCTTGTCTAAAAGACACACAATGGTCACGCTGGCTGCCTGGCACTCCTGCAGGCAAAGATCATAATTACAGTGTACTGACAAGCCTACAAGCCTCTGCCTGTACTACAAGGAGGAGGGGGCAAGTTTTACCACGTGTGGTTGTGTGGTTGTATGGTGGTGTGTGTTGATGGTGTGGTCATACTGCCGGAAATACAATTTCAATTTAATGCGGGCGTCCCGAAGCCAGGTTCCTCCGTAACCTGGCTTTTCTCCGGTTAGCCCGGAATCGGCCCTTCAAATTCTGGCTTTGCCCTCCGGGCAAACCCAAAATTTGCTTAATTAGTGCGGCGCCCGCACGGGATGAAGTTCCCTGTTGTGGTTGTATGGTGGTGTGTGTTTGATGGTGTGGTCACACTGCCGGCGTTGCACTGTTGCAAGCACAGATTGCTGACATATTTTAGGGGGCAAGTTTTACCACGTGTGGTTGTGTGGTTGTATGGTGGTGCGTGTTGATAGTGTGGTCACACTGCCGGCGTTACACTGTTGCAAGCACAGATTGCTCACATATTTTAGGGGGCAAGTTTTACCACGTGTGGTTGTGTGGTTGTACGGTGGTGTGTGTTGATGGTGTGGTCACACTGTGTGTTGATGGTGTGGTCACACTGTGTGTTGATGGTGCGGTCACACTGTGTGTTGATGGTGTGGTCACACCGTGTGTTGATGGTGTGGTCACACTGTGTGTTGATGGTGTGGTCACACTGCCGGCGTTGCACTGTTGCAAGCACAGATTGCTCACATATTTTCAGATCCGACTTCGGTCAGAATACTTGTGTCTGCGTGTTTAGGAAGGGCAAAAACTGCTGTGCAATGGTTAGACTGGCTACCTGACACCACTTTGATTTCCACGGTTTGCATGCATGCATCAATTACTATACCGTACGTGCTTATCAGCTGCAGCTTAGACACTATTGCAGTTGGAGCTGCATTCTTATTGTTTTGCAGCTCTTGCCTGCTGGATGCACGACATTATTTTTGCAGGCATGGTTTGCAACAGCATTATCATACAGGACTCGGTGCATACCTAGTTTCCACATCTGCATTCTTATTGTTTTGCAGCCCGTGCCTGCTGGATGCACGACATTCTTGCAGGCATGGTTTGCAACAGCATTATCATACAGGACTCGGTGCATACCTAGTTTCCACATCTGCATTCTTATTGTTTTGCAGCCCGTGCCTGCTGGATGCACGACATCCTTGCAGGCATGGTGTGCAACAGCATTATAATTTTATAATTCAGGACTCGGTACATACCAGGTTTCCACATCTTCACCTGTATTTATTCATGGCGTTTCTATCATTCGTCTTATTTTTAGAGAAGGAACTTCTTGTACAGATTTACGGGCCCTTTTGCCGTCGGTTGTACTTGCTTTGAACGGTAGCGGCTCGTCATTATTCATGGTGCTTCTATCACTCGTCTTATTTTTAAAGGCTCCTTGTACAGATTTACGGGCCCTTATGCCCTCGGTTGGACTTGCTTTGAACGTTAGCGGCTCGTCATTATTCATGGTGCTTCTATCACTCGTCTTATTTTCAAAGGCTTCTTGTACAGATTTACGGGCCCTTTTGCCCTCGGTTGGACTGCTTTGAACGTTTGCGGCTCGTCATTATTCATGGTGCTTCTATCACTTTTTCATTTTTTAAAGGCTTCTTGTACAGATTTACGGGCCCTTTTGCCCTCGGTTGGACTTGCTTTGAACGTTAGCGGCTCGTCATTATTCATGGTGCTTCTATCACTCGTCTTATTTTCAAAGGCTTCTTGTACAGGTTTACGGGCCCTTTTGCCCTCGGTTGAACTTGCTTTGAACGTTAGCGGCTCGTCATTATTCATGGTGCTTCTATCACTCGTCTTGTTTTCAAAAACTTCTCGTACAGATTTACGGGCCCTTTTGCCCTCGGTTGGACTTGCTTTGAACGTTGGCGGCTCGTCAATATCAATGGTGCAGCTAACAGTGCCCAGACCGAAGATCTTTCCGGCGGCTCAACATTGTATGGTCAGAACTGTGCAAATGCGTACACTGACTGGGCATGCACCCAAGCAGCCTTGAGCAATTTATTGCTCAGCATGGCCCAGCTTTACTGGGCATGGTCTCCCTTGGTGTGGCCTTACCTGAACGGTCAAGGCCTGACCTTTAATCCATAAAGCTCCATTAAACTCATACCAAACATTTGCATTTGGATCAGGACAAATGAATCGTCCACGGAGGATTTTAGCAGCAATGTGGGCAATAGCATTAGATGCCTGGCCAGGCAGACACTCAATCAGCGCGCTTAAAACAACCTTTCCTTCTCATTAAAATGGCCTGAAACAGTCCCCTCCTTAGCACGGCATTACCTGGCCAGGCATACACTCAGGCAGCGCACTTTTTCTTCTTATTGAAATGGCCTGACCTGACCAGGCAGACAATCGAGCAGCGTACCTAAAAAAATCCCTTTTTTCTTAAGATGGCCTGGCCTGACCCGGCATACGCTTAAGCAGCGTACCTCAAGGAATTCCCTCCTTCTTAACATGACTTGACCTGACCTGGCGTACGCTTAAGCAGCGTACCTCAAGCAGTTTCCTCCTTCTTAACACGGCCTGGCCTGACTGGGCAGACACCCGAGCAACGTACCTCGAGCAATTTCTTCCTTAGCATGGTCAGCGTCAAGCCTGTGTCGACGATGTCCTCTACCAAGATCACGTGACGGCCCTTTGTGACTGACAGGTCCAAGTCTACCCTCAAGCCAACCTACAAACACACACACATACATACATAAATATAGAGGTGGCCAGAATTGTAATTAAACACCGTATACGATTGTATAGTTAGTGATTTTCCTGCCAAAAATACCGTATATGCACCATACATATACGCCATACATATACACCATAATATTAAAAGAAAAAAGAAAAGCTACGCAGGCAGTGAAAACCACTCCCCACATGAAGTTAAGGAAAAGTAAGCCACTTTGGTACCGAGTACCGGCAGACAAAAAAGGCACAGTCAGAGAGGTCCAACAGAGTACCAGAAGGAGGAAAGAAGTCACAAGAGACTGGAGTACCAGCCTCAAACAAGAAAGAGCAGCAGGCACAGACATTGCAGAGCTAAGCTAAGGGTCTACAGGGATGACCACCCATCTCGGCCACTGCCAATCCACAAAAACTACCGAGTCTCATAGCCAGCCCTACAGCACTGAACCTGCCGTGCTACTCTACCAACACAGTCACTCGGTGCAAGCCTATAGAAAGTAAATATACATTTATACGTGGCGCTAAGCCTGGCTGTCCCTTTCAAATTTCGGTATGTCACTTGCTTCTGGTGTATACGTGTTTTACGGCACTCACTACTCAACTGGCTCCTTTCCCAGGAAGTATGTCGGGAGTGGTCTTTAGATGCCACGTGCGTTTTAATTGGGCACAAAACGATCCCTATCATACCATTAAACCCACATTGACTGCTATGGCACAACACAATTATGATACGTGGTATCTGCAGAGCTGGCTATCTCTAATGTATTGATATGGTGTATGTAATAAACAGTGTGCTCTTGGTACTTTTGGCAGGGAAATCAAGGTACGGGTATATAAATGCAAGGGGTTCTGGCCAGCCCTGGATGTCTGGCACAGACTTTTTGACAGCATATGCGTGTGGCATATGGCACTAACAATTCGTTAGTAAATATGCACATTATTTGACAGGATATGCATGTAGCATAAGGCACTAACAATCCGTAGGTAAATAAGATGCACATTATATATAGGGTTGGCCAGAACCGTATATATACACCGTATGTGACCGTATATTTGGTGATTTCCCTGCCAAAAATACCGTATATACATCGTATATATATGGTTCTGGCCAACCCTAATTATATACGCTCATTGACAACGTGTGACGTATTGTGTGTGGCGTGGACCTTGTTTGCCTCCGCACGTGCATCTCACACACACACACACACACACACACACACACACACACACACACACACACACACACAATCAGACACACACACACACAAACACACACACAAACACACACACAGTGCATCACACACACGCATACACACACAGGCCGGCTGGCTATAGAGAAAGGGCCCTTAAGCAGAGCCAAATACAAAAGTCACCTCTCCTGATGATTCCGTTCCTGTGCCGTAGCTAGACGCCCGTACAAAGTTGACCTGCAAATGCACGAAATGCAACGCGCGACATGACTAGGATTGGCCTGAACCATATATATATGGTGTGTAGGTATACATATATAGGCATATATATATATATATATAGGATATAGGTATGTATACATATAGGTATACATAAATATAGAGGTATACACATATATATGGTGTATAGGTATACAGTATTGTTTGCAGAGTGAGCAGGTGTGCAGGTGTGCAGAGTGTGCAGGTGTGCAGAGTGTGCAGAGTGTGCAGAGTGTGCAGAGTGTGCAGAGTGTGCAGGTGTGCAGGTGTGCAGAGTGTGCAGAGTGTGCAGAGTGTGCAGAGTGTGCAGAGTGTGCAGAGTGTGCAGAGTGTGCAGGTGTGCAGGTGTGCAGGTGTGCAGGTGTGCAGGTGTGCAGAGTGTTAACCACTCCACCAAGGTTGCAAAGTGCAGAGTGTGCAGAGTGTGCAGAGTGTGCAGAGTGTAGAGTGTGCCCTGTATAAAAGTGGTAGAGTGTATATATACGGTGTGTGTAAACAGTATTGTTTGCAGGATTTCATCAAACATACCGTCATATACGGTGTATATTCACAAATCTGGCCAGAAGCGTACGTACACAAAATGTCTGGCAAAACATTCAAAGTCCTCCCCCTCATAAGTACCGTAGGTATATAAGTTAAGTTGTTCATACTTGGCTCAGGTGAACCCTAAACAGTAAAGATGAGAGAGATGATGAGAGATGAGAAGATGCAGAAGGGCACGTGCTGTAAATTTTGGTCGCTTTAGATTTAAACGCACAATATAGGGAGCTTTGGTGTGCGTGAAGCCTTAATAGTTGGTGTACGTTATGCCTCCAGTTTTGGTGTGCGTGAAGCCTTTGAGTTTTGGTGCGCGTTGAGCCCTGAAATTTGGTGTACATGAAGTCTCCAGTTTTGGTGTGCGTCAAGCCCTGAGTTTTGGTGTACGTGAAGCCTTGAGTTTTGGTGTACGTGTAGCCTTGAGTTTTGGTGTACGTGAAGCCCTGGATTTTGATGTACATGAAGCCTCCAGTTTTGGCGTGCGTGAAGCCTTGAGTGTTGGTGTACACTACGCCTCCAGTTTGGGAGTGCATGAAGCCTTGAGTTTTGGTGTACGTAAAGCCTTGAGTTTTGGTGTACGTGAAGCCCTGGATTTTGGTGTACATGAAGCCTCCAGTTTTGGCGTGCGTGAAGCCTTGAGTGTTGGTGTACACTACGCCTCCAGTTTGGGTGTGCGTGAAGCCTTGAGTGTTGGTGTACGTTGAACCTCCAGTTTTGGTGTGCGCGAAGCCTTGAGTTTTGGTGTACATGAAGCCTCCATATTTGGTGCGCTTGAAGCCTTGAGTTTTGGTGTGCGTTGAGCCCTGAACTTCGGTGTACATGAAGTCTCCAGTTTAAATGTGCGTCAAGCCCTGAGTTTTGGTGTGCGTGAAGCCTTGAAAATTGTGTGCGTGAAGCCTGCGCACCTGAATTCCTTTAGGGCAGGGTTCAATGCAGCGCACAAGGTCCGAAGTGAACGTGAACGCGCCTGTCAACACCCTGGGCACATAATAATGCAGAGCAATTGCTGCTAAATAATCTGAAAGATGCCATTATGTTCTTTGCAATGCATGTATCCATGTGACACTATGCAGACAGTGCGCGTGCGTGTGAGTGAGTGAGCGAGCTGGGTGTGAAGCCGTGCGCGCATGCAGGTCGTGCTGGAAAAGTTTCAGGCTTTTTATCATGCTGAGCGCAGAATAATGCAGAGCAATGCAGATTGTGTGTGTGTGCGTGTGAGTGAGCGAGCGAGCTGAGTGTGAAGTTGTGCACGCATGCAGATCGTGCTAGGAAAAGCTACAGGTTTTTTACCACCCTGAGCGCAGAATGATGCAGAGCAATGCAGACAGTGCGTGTGCGACTGGTTGAGCGAGCTGAGTGTACAACCATGCGCACATGCAAGTCGAGCTGGTGAATAGCAACAGGCACAAGACAGAAGACACTCACACACTCACCCGAGGACGAGGGGTTGCTTGTCTGCAAATTTGTCCGCTATCTGAAGGCCCAGCTCTTTTACACGGCTCTTGATCTACAGGATTTGTGTAACACGGAACGTGCAAATGTAGTTTCGTGTAACATCAGGTAACCGTGTAACATTAGGAAATGAGACAAGGCGTGCTTGCATGAACAGAAACAGGTGTTTTGCGTCACACAGCCCAACCCACCGTGGCTTCACTCCAGAGGACAGACTCCACGTCCTCGTGCAGGCAGGCCACAGTGGTACTGTTGAGGAGCATGTGTGTGTGTGTGCGTGTGTGTGTGTGTGTGTGTGTGTGTGTGTGTGTGTGTGTGTGTTTGTGTGTGTGTGTGTGTGTGTGTGTGTGTGTGTGTGTGTGTGTGTGTGTGTGTGTGTGTGTGTGTGTGTGTGTGTGTGTGTGCGTGTGTGTGCGTGTGTGTGCACATGTGTGTGTGTGTGTGTGTGTGTGTGTATGTGTGTGTGTGTGTGTGTGTGTGCGTGTGTGAGTGTGTGTATGTGCGTGTGTATGTGTGTGTGTGTTCTTGTGTGTGCTTGTGTGCTTGTGTGTGTGTGTGTGTGTGTGTGTGTGTGTGTGCATTGCCCAATGTTATTATTATGTTAATCTTCTAAGGCAGATGGAAAATCCTCACCTGTCTGCAGCAGCAGCAGATTTCACGTGCTGGTGATTGTGAGGAGCTGGACGCATCGGTGCTGTGGAGGCAGAAACCATTTTTCGGACAGGTTTACAGGACAAGGTAAATCCAGAATGAGACAAACACGAGCGGGCCACAGTAGAGTGCTTGAGCATCGAAGATGATAAAATTCAATTGTTTTAAAGTAAAGATCATAAATGTCAATGTTTGCGATTCAAAATTGTTCGGTTGGAATGTCGGTTTGTGGTTGGTGGACCTGTGGACTTTCGAAATTAGTAATTGTAGCAATATGCACTTAATTTACATGCGCAACTCAGAATCCGGAGTTGCGTTATCCTTATAAATATAAGAGTGGGCACACAGGCGTGAAGCACAACCTCTGGTGAAGCACAACAATACCCCTGACAGAATTCAAGCCCTGAGAGCAACCTTTGGTTTAAAAAACGCTAGATAATGAACCGTAACTCCATGTCGTCCCAGACGGGCAGGCGCACAGACAAGCAGGCAGCTAATGTGGTTCAATCTACGCTTGAGGAGTGAGTGCACTAAAAGGGGTTTTACCAACTTTGCAGCTTCGATGCAACTTGTGTTTCTTACGATCCCCAATTCTGCTTCCCATTTTCAGTTTCAACTTGGTTGTTGTCAAGGCCAAAATCATGCGCACCATGGATGATAGAGCTGTCAGCAATCTGTTTAAAAGGTTTTACGGGAGTGACTTGTGTGACCGATTGCTGAAGGTAAGAGGCTTGTGTGTGCATGACAGTACTTATTGCATGCATACGTTTGCATTGGCTTTGAGCGAGATGCGTCATATGAGTCTGTTTGAGTACTAATGAAGGCCATCACCCTGAAATGGTGTAATGCAGACCCTGCTGCTTTACTTCGTGGCCATGTTTCAAATGGACTGGGTCATCAAAACCATGGAACGGTCACGCAAGCAGCACCTTGATGGGTGAGTTGGGAAGAGGCGTGAGTTTCCTGCATGACCGTATTATATCTGGAGAGACAACTGCGGTTCTAAGAGCTGTTGCGTCTGATAAGCAGTTGCATAGTAATGCAGAGCAAAATGAAGTCAGCCTCAAAACACGCAATTCCAATTCATGACTTGCTACAAATGTGTGAACTTCAGGTTTAATCCCCACCTGGTTGCAAGCCGGATACGAGAGCTGAGTGATGAGGTGGCTGCTCTGCGTATGGACGTTAGCCCCATGTACGCAGAGCTCCTTCTCAAGTACGCCAGCTATGACAAGGGACAGCAAGACAGGTGGGTCTCCTGTGAATCCAGAACAAAGGAAAATAGCTGTTCTGGACGCATCAGGAAAATAGCTGTTCTGGACACATCAGGAAAAAAGCTGTTCTGGACACATCAGGAAAATAGCTGTTCTGGACACATCAGGAAAATAGCTGTTCTGGACACATCAGGAAAATAGCTGTTCTGGACACATCACAGCCAGCCCCCGGCTTCCTTCAAGGTTCAACTGCGTTGCGTGGGCTGGGTACCCAGGGATAGGGTGTGGGTGTGGGTATGGGTGTGGGTGTGGGTGTGGGTGTGGGTGTCAGGACAAATTTCCTCAAATTCCTGGCTTATACAGCTGACGCAACTGCTTTGTTTGCTCCTCTGTCACGCAGGCAATTCTTCGAGACCCTGTACGGAATGCTGATCGCTGTTTTAGACGAGTCCTTCCAGCACCTCAACAAAAAAGAGGATATCGAGCGTGAAGTAGGTGTCATGGAGACTTTGCGGGGGCGTTGCAATGCTATGTGTTCAAGTGTTCAAAAAATATTGCCAGAAATTTGAATTGACAGTTTGTAAGACACGCATATTTCTGTTGGACTGTCTAATCCACAGGCAACTAGGGTTGGTACTTTTCTCGAAGTTTGATAGACACACTGGACATGCTTTAGAACCTGAATATGTCTTGATAACAAACAAGCTCAGCAAAATAGGGTATAGAAGGGTAAAGCTCTTGAACACAACCTTCAGGTCTCAACACAGTAAACAAATTGAAGAAAGAAGATGAACCCTGAACTCATTGCCACTCTTTGACTAGGATGCTTTCCTGTGCTTGTGCCCCTCAGATTGGCGCTATTTTCCGGACCAAGCATTTCAACTTGTACAAGCGTCGTAACATGCCTCCCCGGTGAGTGTTGAATGCTGACGAAACGACAGCGATTTCTTGAACAAGTCGCCTTCTGCGGGAGAGAACTTTGTTTGCAGGAGCTGCCTTCTGCAAGAAAGAGGCCTCTGCAGAAGAGCTGCAGACCTTTTTGCATGCGTGCCTCTGCCTCTGCATGCGTGCCTTTTTGCACGTGTGCCTCTGCAGAAGAGCTGCAGACCTTTTTGCATGCCTGCCTCTGCCTTTGCATGCGTGCCTTTTTGCATGCGTGCCTCTGCCTCTGCATGCGTGCCTTTTCGCACGCGTGCCTCTGCAGAAGAGCTGCAGACCTTTTTGCATGCCTGTCTGTCCCGCCAGGGTTCTGTTTACGTAAGACAATCCTGTTCGCACGCGTATGCAGATCTGTGGACACACTGGCTGTCAAAGAGCTGTACTCCTTGAAGCATGAGACTGCCAATCGGGTGCTAAATGCACGCATGCTGGCCTCCTTGTTTGAGAAGCCCCCGTCGATAGGAGTGAACGTGGCGTCTGTCAGTAACAGCCCTCTGATCAGTCAGTGAGTGTTGTGGTGTTTTTACGAACGTCACCATGAAATTTCCAAGTGCCTGTTCGATCGGCGTGCGTACGGGCACTTTTTATGTGTGCTGTGAGCACATGTGTGTATGTGTGCGCATGTTGCTTGCGTGTGTGTGTGTGTGTGTGTGTTAAGGATGAAGCAGCAGCACCTTTTCTTTCTTCAAGTAGCACATGCCTTATCACCAGGGATGGGTAATACAATCCTCAGAGACGTTCAATACAATAAATACGATGTAAAGTAAGATTTTTTGCAGGATACGAAAAAATTCCTATACTAATCCCTGCTTATCACCTACTCATTTTCAATGCAAATGACATGTCATGGTCTAGCGCATCATTTAAAAATAGTTGTATATATCTCATGACCTACACCCTCACACAGCAAATCTTGTGACCTGTCTTGATCTATCACAATAAGTGAAGACGGTGGTAAATGCCTCATCACCGACACCCTCTCACTGCAAGTGACATGTCTTGATCTAGCACACTTTGTAAAATATGATAGCTGAGTATTTATTAGAGAGGGGGGGAGCTCTGGCTGCTGCAAAACAAAATTGGATTTCACGTCACGACACAATGCTAGGGCATGATACTACATCACGACACAATGCTAGGGCATGATACTACATCTCGACACAATGCTAGGGCATGATACTACATCTCGACACAATGCTAGGGCATGATACTACATCTCGACACAATGCTAGGGCATGATACTACATCTCGACACAATGCTAGGGCATGGTACATCACGACACAATGCTAGGGCATGATACTAAATCGCGACACAATGCTAGGGCATGGCACATCATGACACAATGCTAGGGCATGATACTAAATCGCGACACAATGCTAGGGCATGGCACATCATGACACAATGCTAGGGCATGGCACATCACGACACAATGCTAGGGCATGATGCATCACGACACAATGCTAGGGCATGATACTACATCATGACACAATGCTAGGGCATGATACTACATCTCGACACAATGCTAGGGCATGATACTACATCTCGAGACAATGCTAGGGCATAATACTACATCACGACACAATGCTAGGGCATGATACTACATCACGACACAGTGCTAGGGCTGGCCAAGACCGTGCATATGCATGTACATACCTACAGTGTAATACAGTATTAAGGTGTAATTGTGTAAAAAGTACAGCACCAAACTAGGGCTGGCCAAGACCATGGATATGTATGTACATACCTCCAGCGTAATACAGTATTAAAGGTGTAAGGTGTAGAACATTACAGCAGGATATTTCCCAGGTATACAATCTCATACAGCGCGAGTATACCATTCCAGCGACTTGCCTGGACGCAGTGCCACCCTGCATCTTTTTTGTCCACCATCACCCACCTCGTGATTTTTCCGTGCTGTGGATTGTAATGACCAGGAAATTTTTGCAGGCTTACTTCACATCACATGCAATAACCACACATCCTGCAGGTTTATAACGAGCCCCATTGTTGCTCGCTCAATGCTGAAGGATCCAGAGCAACGAATGAAGTGAGTGACTGTAACATGCACAGGCAATGTTCGAGTAGCTTATCGCATTTTCCCGAGTCAAATGTTTTGGCCACTCTGCTACGGTGATACGCTGCCAGTCATTCTCTCACGTGCGCCTCTCCACAATCTTATGACTAGGGATTGCCAGAATCATATATACACATTGTTTATACGTTGTTTTTGGCAGGGAAAACACTAAATATACGGTCATATGCAGTGTATGTACACGGTTCTGGCCAACCCTATTCATGACACCTCCCTCTAGTTGCTAGGACAACTCCACAATGGAGCACTTAGACACGTGACAATGAACTACTCATAGACATGTGTTGTGTAGGTCTTGTTAGGTCTGCAGTGCTATTCGCTCAGGGTCAATTTTCTTGCACAAGGTGGACCGTTGGCACCGCCGGCGCATTTTGCTTTTTCCTGCCAATTCCTTTTCTAAGGCTTGCAAGAGGGCGCCTGTTCTGCATTACTCTTTTACGTACTACCGTTTTTCAAACTTAACCCTCCCAGGATGACAAACGACATGGCAAGGGCGGCTGCCTTCAAGAAGTCTACGCTACCTAAAATGCCAAAGAGGTGAGTGCGCATGAGCAGCTGGCCTGGACGTCTCTCTCTCTCTCTCTCTCTCTCTCTCTCTCTCTTTCTCTCTCTCTCACACACACACACACACACACAAATGTGCATATACACGCACAAAACCTGAGGACCATACAGCATATATTTAAGTTGCTGGCTGCGGTGCAATTCATAGATTTTTACAGTCTCTTGTTTAAAAACATGCAGAAGCCTAAGCTGTGCAACTAAGGCTCATGCTTAAATGTCCATCGTTGCTTATTCACTGATGCTTCCTCAATCAATCTGCCTCACATACATAAGCATGGCAAAGCCTCCAATCTCTTGCACCATATGTTTACCTGTCAATCTCTGGACTATTTGCAATTTGCAATCGTAGCACTGGCCCACTGCAAGGCACATCAACTCTAGAGCCAAGCCACCCGCAAGATGGTGCGTCGTTGTTAAGATGCAAAGTCACTGCCCTGTGTATATATGCTGTACTTGTATGCAGATGTGGGTGTGGGTGTGTACTTTGTGTGTGGAGGGGTTTGTGTGTGTGTTTGGTGAATGTGAGTGGGGGTTGGAGGTGAGGGATTATGGTTGTGGGCGTGTGCATACGCGTGTGCATTGAGTACTTGTATTTGCAGGGGGGGGGGCAAGCTTATGTGAAGATTGTGTGGTTGAACACTAGGTTGAGCATATGCATACAATATTGATAGCTTCAACACATACAGAGGCATGCATTCGCTGTCATAACTAACCTTCAAGAATTTGTGATGTGTTCCTTTAATGTTGTGCCCTTTCTATTGGACTGAAAGAGCTGAATTCACGCCTCCGTGATAGCTAAGTAGTAAAGAAACTGTGATACATCCCGGACAATCTGAGCAGGGACTCATCACTTTATTTGCATGATTACACTTGCCAAATGTTCCTGCTTAAACTACGCAACCCCTGGGAGCTAGTTGTGACTGCACAGACCCTGGGCGCCAATTCATCGCAAAAGGTTCCTGCTTCGACTTTGCAGACCCTGGGAGCCAATTTCATTAAATTCCCTTCTTGGCCTGTGCAGACCCTGGAGGCCAACCTGTCAATCGGATCCTTTCTGGAGTGGCAGCAGAGGCTGCAGGCTTGCCTTTGGACGAGAACCTTAACTACCTGCTCATGGTGAAGAGGTGCGCAGGGGGCTTGGGTGTGGCCTTTCAAATTTTTGAATGGCCACAACTAGAGGCGGGTTAGATTCTTTTTTACGACTCTGATTGGGGGTGAAGAGAGTTATCTCTAACTGCGTTTAAGGAAAAGGAAAACAATGAAAGGAAAGTGGCGCAGGCAGTGACGACCACTCCTCGCATTGCATAAGGAAAAGGAAGCGCCCTCACAATGGGTACCGTAAAGCTCCTCCACCACCAAAGAAGGAAATTAGAAACTGTGTGTGCTCTTTTCCTTCTTTGGATTCATTTTATGTGTGGCTCGTTTTTATTAGAGGATGGCGTTTGACGCAGATCCTTGGGTATGAAAAAGAGTGTTAACAAAGAAAAAACAACCCAAGGACGTGCGCTGCTAGTCAAAACCTGCACGCTTGCCTGCACAAAGGCTTATGAGGAGCAGCCAGATAAAGATGCAGCATAGCCAACAACGTTTAGATTAGACTAAATTCCTCTGAAATACAGAGGCACCTGCTTCTGTGTACAGGCAGGCATATAGGAGCAGCCAAGAAGAGGGACAGCCGCAGAGCTTATCGCTAGTGTTTTGGTTAGTTTGGATCTAAAAGGCAGCCAGACTCAGATGGCTGCTTAACATATGAGATAATTCCTCTGCTTGCATTTGCACAGGTGTATGAGGAGCAGCCAAGGAGAGGGACAGCCACAGAGCTTGTCGCCAGTGTTTCAATTAGTTTGGACCTGAAAGGCAGCCAGCCTCAGGCGGCTGCTCAATGTGTGAGACAAGTTCACTGCTTGCACCTGCACAGGTGTATGAGGAGCAGCCAGGGAGAGGGACAGCCACAGAGTCGACCACCAATTTTTGAAATGTCGTCCAGCAACCAAGGTCTGCAAGCCTCGGGAAGTCAAGCACGAGGGGGCACGGGTTCTGGTAGCTTTCGATTGTAGCAATCTTTTCCCACCACGTAAAGGGTGAAGGGGAGTAAGAATGCACGTTTAATGGTAAGAAGGAGGGGAGAGAGAGAGAGAGAGAGAGAGAGAGAGAGAGAGAGAGAGATTTGTATACATGTACAACTCAAACTATATATCATACTTTTTGGGTATATCCCTCCCTACTAGCTGTCCACGGATCCTCTTTATTTCTGACATGCTTTAGCCTGCAGAGTTTTCCCTCTTGCTTCTGTTATTATCTAGAAGAGAACTGTTTGGGCGGCGTACTCCACTCCTCGCAGCTCAGGTGGATTAGGAAAGGATGTTTTGAAATACGTACTAGTAAAAAAAAAACAGGCAGTGAATTTCACTACTCCCCAAATTAAGTAAGAAAAGGGAATTTCACTACTCCCCATATGAGAAAACAGCTACTCTTCCCTGAAATGCAACGAGACCATATACACTCTGTCAGATCAAATTACGGTCTTTGCAAAGTATAAGACTCAGCACATCTACTGATAATTTGGGCGCCTTCGGACCAAGAAAGGCCTCCAAGGTGGAAAAACCATCCAGCAGAGGAGTGA
>Ga0307974_1000480_pt1:17500-24573 | contig 24573 bp, 23 predicted proteins | sample OrgLakmetagen784_FD_201812 | JGI IMG/M metagenome (GOLD analysis project Ga0307974, IMG submission 201812) | Saline water microbial communities from Organic Lake, Antarctica - #784 | ecosystem: Environmental > Aquatic > Non-marine Saline and Alkaline > Saline | place: Antarctica... | reverse complement strand
AGAGATGGCTAACTCTGGCTTGTTGTCACTGTTTGGTCAGGGAAGGGGGGAAGGGGGGGGTGCATGGGGATGGCTCACTAAAAAAGTGCTAAAACTGCCATTAATGAGTCTTTTTGGCTTAAGCAGGCCTAGCTCCCTAACCATTCACTTTTTGGCTTAAAAGATTAGATCATGCGTGCTCAGCTCTTTAGGAGCTGCAGAATGACCCCCTTTTTGTATTCATTATGAGTGACACCAAAATTCCCTTTATATGTGTACACAGAAATACGCATATCTGGCCATTTACAGTGCATACGGTGTTTACACAGTAAATGGAAATCCCATGTATGGTTACGGCCAACCCTACTTATAATTGCTCTGAGCAATGGATCATCTTACCATGGCAGTCAATCTACATTGGCACCAATGAAATTGCATGCTACCCGTCTCTCACCGGCTCTGCTCAATTCCCAAGTGTGTGTTGATGCTGGCATAGCGGGCTGTGCCTGTGAGATTCTTGTTCTCGCGGTAGGGAATGTGGATGTGGGTCTTGGGGTCACGGTACTTTTTGGCTAAGCCAAAATCAATGACGTGAACCTGGTTGGCCTTCTTGCCCAATCCTGCAATGATAAGGGGAAAGGGTTGTGTGTGTAATTGTACGTTTGTATGCTTATGTTCATCTATGTATGTATGAATGCATGCGCTTGCGCATGTGTGCTTGTGTGTCTTAAGGGTTACTGAGCCTTGCCATTGCTGCGCAAGTTATGTTACTTGCCCCTTGCTTTTAAGCTGTATTTCAAGCCTTGAACCTTTAAGGGCTTGCCTGCTGCTGGTCTGTTCATCAACCACCTCACGATGCCACACCGAAGACCGTAAAAAAAACTGACTAAGGCATCCGCCTGACTCTGCGAGGCACTTTGTATACCCTGCGCTTTTTTCACAAGATATATCAGCTCTGGGGAGCCTACTCATACAGAGAAACTTCTAAACTCCCGGCTCTGTGGGCACAAGACAAGGGTTGTGCTGACACCCACCCATGAGAAAATTGTCTGGCTTGATGTCGCGATGGATGAAACTCCTGGAGTGGACAAACTCAACCCTCGAGAGCTGCAAGTGCACATGATACATTGTTTCAATCAGCGGGTTGAGCAGCAACAGTCTCTTTTCTCAGGTTTGATTGACACCTTCCTGGTTGAGGCAAGGAGAGGAGGCAGCACTTTCTACTGTGAGCTGGCGGGGTCATGCAGGACGCTTAACTCTACCCATGGGGACCCACAGAGGTCACCGGAAAGGAACGGCGGACAAGGCAAATCAGAACTCTGAGGAATTATAACATATTCATCTTGCTAGTTTGGCAGCAAAAAGGTCGAAACAAGGTACCCTTTACTGAGTGCAGTGCCTATCTTGAGCACTTGTTAAAGCATCATGAATTATGAACTTTGTAACAAGTGCAACTTACCAGCTGGTCTGCCAGCATGAGGCTGGTTTTGAGCGAGAACTTCCGATGGCAGAAATTGAACAAGTCTTCTAGGCTGGGGCCCATGAGGTCTATGACCATCACGTTGTAGTCCCCCTCCACTCCATACCATCTGACGTTGGGAATGCCGACTGCAGAGAGCAGGAGCAAAAGGGGTGTGGTAGGCAGCAAAAAAGCAAATAATGAAATGGATATGTAGACTTCCTGCCCTGTTATTGCAACACTGTGGCAGGCTGGTGAGGAGTGCCACATTGCAGCCATCATCACCTACTTGCCTAAGAGGGTTTAGAGTGCCTGTATGGGATGCGTTAGCGCTATGTAAAGTGAATGCAAAAGGAATGGCATGCAATCAAGCTGACAGAACCCTCCTTTTCTCTAGGAATCAAGCTAGGGCATCAGCAGCACATGAACACTTGGTTTGTATGTACACATACAGTGCGTGTACATGGGCTGTACCTCGTGTCACGTGACAAATCATAGGATCTCAGATTTGTGCTTGTGCTTATACGTTTTTGAGAAGCTGAGCATGATTGTGTGTGTGAGAGTGCGCACTTACATGTGTGTATATGTGTATATATATGTGTATTTGTGCATGCATGTGCGTGAGTATCTGTGTGAGTGCCAGTGATTCTTTTTTAAAGACTCTGTCGATGTCTTCTGGTGTCAACACGTCCAAATTGGTGAGGGGCGTGAGGCGTCAAGTTGAAATTTGAGGCTCCAGGGGGCTCTCCGGCCAAGATTTCCCGTAAGCCCTACCAAGGGCGCTTCGGGAGCCAAGATATGGCTGAAACTGTAAAATTTCCTCTCGAATTTTGAGTTACCGTACTGCGCTCTTAGTATTGCGAGGCCTACTTATTGCGAGGTGCCAAAATAATTTCAATAATTAATTTGCGAGCATTAAGCTTTGCGAGGCTCCCTCAGAAGTTAAGGTATTTTGCGAACTTTGCAAGCTTTTCCTGTGCTCTCCTCTCTGTTCAGTGCCTACATCCATTAGAAGATTTGGAATTCTTCTGTCACCCGCAGTTGAAACAGCAAAAAGTTCGGGGCGAAAAGCAGAAAGTGTATTTTGGCAGGGTTGAACCCAAGACCTGCAGGTTCCTGCCAAAAAAATGGCCTTTTTAAAGTCAAAGTATTGCGAGGTCCAAATTTTCTTAATTCTTTTTCGGCTTGATTTATCGCGAGGGGCCATAATAGTTATTTAATTACTCGCAAAACAACCAAGCGCAGTACGGTATTTAAGAATGAAAAATGAACCTTGCAAGAAAGCAAAGAAGAGTGAGAGTGATGTAACACACTTGGGACAGTTCAAGCACGGCAGCACCTGCCCCAACCAGCCTGCATGGATGAAGCTGGTACCTGCAGAGTTCACAGGACAAACACCTTGAAATAGCAGGGCAGAGGCAGCAGCCAGGGATTGATACGTGGCAGTTGGATGGGGGCAAGGATGCCCAGCAGTTGTACTGGTTGAAGTGCAGCTTTTGGTGGGCTGGATGCATATGTTACCAAGAGCAGGAAGCAGGGTCTCCTCAGCCATCAGGACGGTCTGCAGCACCAGAAGGAATGCAGCAGCATGGCAAAAGACGAAGAACAGCACAGCACTGGACAAAGCTGCACAGCTCACAGCTCCGCGTCGTGCTGGACGTACAGCAAGCCTCACGACGCGCAATGATTGCGAGTGTACATAAGCACATGCGCCTGGGACGTCCTGGCTGATAAGGGGCTTCTGGAGTTTATTGAGGCAGCAAATGTACCCCAGATGCACTTTAGCACAGATGCGGGTCAGTGGCACTCAGTGTGTTTCAAGCCTGCGCATTGCTGCAAGGTTGAGCAATGCAACAATGTGCGTGCATGTGTGAGTCATTCATCTCTTCTGCAAGGCTGGCGAGGGTTTGGCAGGCTACCTGCCTGACCACCAGCTCTTTTATGCCACTCATGCATTGCTGCCATTGCGGAGGGCATTGCTGGCCTCCTGCAAGGACTGCCAACTGGAGGGTATGCAGCACTACGTGCTAATGGAGAAGCTAGAGCGCATGGTAAATGTTTGAGGACCATGTACATCCATCAGGGAACAGCACCATAACCCACCCAACACACAAGAATGTCACCAGTTCTGTGCTACTTTGGGATGGCAGCCCCAGCGTGCTTCAAACGAGTGTAGAATAAGTATACAGATGCACGCTTTGGCTCCCTCTCTTCAGTCAGCAGAGCGTGCTGGCATGCGGCCATCAACTGTCACAGAGGACAACAAACCTGTACGGAGCGCCAGGTGCGTTGACTGCAAGAATTCAGGCTTGCTTTCCTCTTGGTTCCTCTCTTGCATTGCCTTAATTTGCAGGGCCGCTGGACAAAATAAGTTGGGGAGTTTTCTCCTTTTTCTGCCTACAACATCCTGTGCGTAGAAAGTTTTAGCTATGGTCACAAAGGATCACCTTCTGGTGCCAGGTCACCCTGAGCGGTGCCAAAGAGCTGTCCACCCAATCCAAGCCCCTTCTACCTCAACTGAATGCAACATACCTGATTCTATACCTAAACCATTGACATTTGCTGGACATTTGGCATTCTGGGGGGCTGCGTGGGTTTTTTGCACCCACTTTGGCAGGGACGGGTGTATGTCTTAACTTTCACCGATCAGCCTTAGCTTCAGGATATAGGCTTTTTAAAGGCATGGGTAACTAGGGTGTACGATTTGCCAGCGAGGCTCGTTGTTATAGGCCCTAGTTGGTGCATTACGGTTAGAAAACCACTTTCTGAAACTTGCGCGGATTGAGCCAAAAATTTCTGGAGTTAATTACAATTATCGTGAAGAGACTGGACTGAAAAGAAATGTAGGAAATTTTTAGAATATCTCTCATGGTACCTGGACAGGCATACGCAAAGCAGATTGGCCAAAAACAAGTTCCATATACCGTTCGTTCACAATCAGTTCGGAACCAAACTTTACAAGAACTAATTTAATTTTCGGTTTCAATTCGTAAGGGGGTCTGGGGACTAAATTTTGAGTTCGAGGGCACATTGGGAGGGCCCAGTCGGGAATTAACTTTTGAGATCGAGAACCCCTGTGAATGCTGCCTGTGCACTGCTACTGATATTTGTTGAAGAGGCCGAAGCTGTGGCTGATGCTGATGCTGCACAGTGCTCAGAAGCAGGGAAAGAGAGGTGAGGGGTTCACATGCAGCAATAGCCACACAAAGGGGCAAACGCAAATGGGGAAAGAGAAAGAGGCTTGTTGGAGCTGCATGCACGGGCGCCCCACGGGCCTCATCACAGCCTCGCCCCTTGCCTTTGCCTCTTGCTTCCTCTGCCAGCTCCTGAGCTGCCTCTCCCTCTGCAGCTTCTCACGGTTCCGCTGCTGAGCAGCCAGCCTTTCAGCTGGGGACTGAGGCTTCAAGAACGGGGCCAGGGGCTTCACATTGGCGCGCTTGGAGCTCATTTTGAAAATCACCCTCAAAACCACTATAAATAATTAATTTATCACTTCAAATACAGTTTGGAGAGGGCCCCGGAATTATTAAAAATTTTCTTTGATCGTAAACGAACGGTATTCTGATCATATTAGGAAAATAATGTACAAGATTACTGTCTATTTTGAGGGGAAAATGAAAGTCTGACACTTCCCTGAACAAGAATGTGACATCGTGGCGTGCCTTTTTTTGGCGTTTACACTACACAAAAATATGTAATATTATTATTAAGGGTGCGCCAGCCTCGTCGAGCCTCAACGTTACGGCTGTCAAAGCCTAGACGGCAACTAGGGTGTCCATCTTCGGGGGGAAATCAGGGGAAATTCCCTGGAAATTCCTAAAAATCGGGAAATTTGCAGAGGGGGCTAATGGAAGAAATGCCTGAAAATGTGCATTTTTGCATTCAGAAGGCAGCCACTCACAGCCACTTCATCTGATCGACACCATTTTAGTACCGAAGTGTAGCTGGCATTGAGAGCCACCCGAGCGTGTGCCCAGTTTCATGTGGGTCGCTTTGCGTGCTGAGATAGACTGGATTAAGCACACATGGTGCATTCAAGCCCTGATGTGGTGATTTCCATGGGAAAATGGCTCAAATCCTCATAAAACACCAATTACTCAGCCGTTCTTTTATTCTTGTTGCAATGGTATTCTTTTCCAATAAGAATTCTACACCATTAAAAATATTCCAGATTGGTGCTGTGGGTGAATTGGTATGAACAATTTGTGGTAAAAAATGGCCTGCACGCCACAGCAAATTAAGCACACGCGCCAAAATTGGCAAGCTCCAAATTTTACATCTATGGACAGAGCAAGGATTCATATTTCATATAATTTTGGATCTTGCCAGTCATGGCGCCCATGCTCAATCCACATTTAAAAAACACCCTTTGTTATGGCTCAGTCAGCCCCCTCTGGGAAATTCGACTGCATTTTTTAATCATATAAAGTATTTCTGTGTAATATCAACGCGAAATATGGCACAGCATTGTTCAGGTAAGTGTCAGACTTTCATTTCTCGACGCCCCAAAATGGGCAGCAATTTTGTGCATTATTTTCTTAATATCATCAAATATTGTTCAGAACATATGGAACTTATTTCCAGCCAATCTGCTGTGTGTATGCCTGTCCAGGCAATGCACCATGAGAGGTTTTTCAAACACTTCCTATCACTCCGGTCTCTTCACAATTATAAATGAACTCCAGGAAATTCCAGGCAATGCACCATGAGAGATTCAAACAATTCCTACAGCTCTTTTCAGTCCGGTCTCTTCATGATTATAAATGAACTCGAGAAAATTTCCGGCTCTATCTGCGCAAGTTTCAGAAAGTGGTTTTCTAACCATAATGCACCAACTAAGGCCTATATCGATGTGCCCCGCCCCTCAACGAGGCTCGTCGAGCCTCACTGGCAAAATCCTACACAAGGGATGTGTCATACGGTCATTTGGGACGTCCAATACGATTAAATACGTGTTATATACAAAAAATACGTATGACACAATCGTACTTAGCACGTATTTAAAGCATTTTGGTAAAGCCGATTTTTGACCAAAAATGGGCCCAAATCGCCCCAATGTCACCCAAACCGTTTCCAATTCTTTTCCAATACATTATATGCTACTTATATATTATATAATAGCATTGGAAGCTCTCTCTCTCTCTCTCTCTCTGAAAGGCCGTTTTAGGAGCGGAAATTGCCTAAAAAGGCCAAAAATCGGGAAAAATGGGCAAATTTTGCATCCGTATAATACCAGAGGGAGTTTATCTGAGGCCAGAAAAATGGTACGTTTTTGCATGCTCCCAGGGTATGGGCCCCCTTAACTGGGATGTTTCAAGCTCAACTCTAATATGTAGATTCCAATGCAACTGAGCTTGAAACGTGCCAGTTAGGGGGCCCATACCTAATCGGCCGTGGCGTGAACCCTACCTTTTTAGCAGCCATATGCTGCATCTGACCAGCCAGCGCACCAAACTGTGATTTTTTGTGTTTTGAAATACTTAGAGTAAATAAAGGTCATTGTAAGAGAAATGTGGCAAAAAGAGCAAGTGATTGGCGAGATATGCAAATGAATGTGCCATTCCCCCTGGAAAGCACCCATCTAGGGTACAAGTGCACGACGTGTCCTTTTTAGTCCTGTCATTCTGTACGCAAG
>Ga0307974_1000480_pt1:0-12500 | contig 24573 bp, 23 predicted proteins | sample OrgLakmetagen784_FD_201812 | JGI IMG/M metagenome (GOLD analysis project Ga0307974, IMG submission 201812) | Saline water microbial communities from Organic Lake, Antarctica - #784 | ecosystem: Environmental > Aquatic > Non-marine Saline and Alkaline > Saline | place: Antarctica: Organic... | reverse complement strand
GGCGCCTAGCCGGCAAGTCTGGCAAGACAAAGTTCACAATTGAGAACGCAACTCGCACTCGCTTAGTGCTTGCCGACCAGCGTATCCACATTTTGGGCTCATTCCAGGTACGCTCACAAGATCTGTTAGGGTTTAGGCTTAGGTACTCCTAAGCTTAAGGTATGTATGTATGGCTATGTGTGCATGTGTTTGTATGTATGCGTGTGTGTATGCGGTCGTGTGCGGGAGTGCACATGTGTGTTAGGCATATGTGTGTATGTGTCCATGCCATCCTTCGGAGGGGAATTGTTTTTTGGGGACCTTGAAAAAGCTTCAGTCTAACCATGTGTCATCAGTCCTTTTTTGGTGTTTCGCTAAAATACAACATACTTGAGTGAGGGTGCAAGGTTTATAAATCAAAAATACGCATGCAAAATTAGGTGTGAGCCAAAAGAACCCCACTATCACGCAGCTCTTGCGATTGGACGATGCCTCAATATTAAACATCAGCAATATCCCTTCGCCCCTCTACTGATAAATTATGAGCTCTTCTTATATACCGTACTGTGCTTATATCACCGCGCTGCGCGAATTATTTTGACCCCCTCTTGGTGTGTCGGAGCAATTTAATTAAGTTACAAGGGCCTCGCAAAGCTCGCATTACAATTAATTTTTGCATGAACGGGGACAGGTTGGGAAAACCTCCCAAGCCGCCTCTCAAGGGGACAAACAGCTTGGAGGCCAAAAGACTCTTAGGGAGGAAGGACACCAAGAGGAAGGGCGTCTTCAATCCCTTAAATGCGCATGCACGCAAACGTACCCGCACGCACACACACACACACACACCAGCACACACACACACAAGTACATAACGCACGCACGTACGCACACAACCCTATACACAACGCACGCACACACATACGTGCACGCATACAAACACGCACGTAAGCGCACGCACACACACATGTGCATGCATGCACACGTACACGCACACACACGTACCTGCATGCACACACACACGCACACATGTATGGGACATGTAAACATATACACACACGTACGTACACACGTATGCGCGCACACACACACACTTACGCATGCACGCACCAGTACACAATACACGTATGTACACAACCGTTCTCACACGCACGTACGCAATGCACGCTCACACGTACGCGCACACACACACACACATACGCACACAAACACGCACGTACGCGCACGCACGCACACATGTGCACGCACGCACACGTACGCGCGCACACGCGTGTGCATACGCATGTAGGTGCAGCTCATAGGGCCAGAAGGCCCTCACATAGGCTCGCATTTTGTTTATAAATATGTGTGCCCGCCTCGCATTGATCGCTTTGGGGTATATTAATCGAGGTTTTTCAAATCTCAGATTGGTTACGGTACAGTACGGTACACAAATCTAAAGGGCAAATAGCAATTCAGGGATGTCATACGGAGTTTAAATGTTTATTTGTTGTAAATTTCTAAATACTCGTAAACTGTACGTGCATGTACTCACCGCCCCCCTTCTGAAAATAATGTTCACAAAAGTCACCGGCCCACTAAAATCCGCAAAATTCCTGCAGAATCTGGAAGTTAATGTAATATAAATTTTTTACAAGATGGCCCCAAATAATGTTAAATTTGGTCAGGTCAGCCATGCCTGTGAGATTTCTTGCCCCAATGCTCCCACCCCATTCTGAGTATGCAGGACCTGAAGCTGGACCTAATTGAGCAACTCTGCATACTCAGTTTGTGCCGGGGGGCGCCCAGGGTGCGGGGCCTGGATTTCCCTGCCAAAATGAAGTCCTCAGAAAGTGGCCTTGCGGCTTGCCTCACCCACAATGATGTTTGGACGTAATATTTGGAGCATAATGAGGGGGTCGGGGGGGCAGGGGCGGGGGTCCAGGAAACTGCTCAATTTTGGCAGGGAAAAGCTTGATTCTATGCGAGGAGCATAGGGTGCATGGTTTGCAGCTGGGCTATTTCTGAGCCTTCTCTGCCAACTCCAGAGGTGACACTGAGGACATTTGAAGTTTGACGAGTAAAGAGCAGTTTAGCATGCTCAGCTGGTGTGGGCAGGCAGTGAAATTTGAATCCATAGCTGTTAAAAATCTCAGCTGTCGCTGCCCACCACGACCCAACCCCTGCATTCCAGACCAAAACTTGACAGGGCATGCCTTGGGAGCATACTGAAGGGTTCCCGACACTCAGGTGATGGCCAGAAAGCTTGTTTCCAGGGTTTCCAGAAATGCACCATTTTTGCCCAGCAAACAGGCCCACGCACTAAGTCCCTTAGGGGCAAATTTTCACCCCCTTTTTTTGCTTTGATGGGTATGGTTTGACCCTAAACCTATCTGGGAACAAAAGAAATCGTGAAATTCGGACCAAAACCCGCATTTCTACACCCATACCACCTTTCTGGCAGGGAATTGGCACAAATCCAGCCCCCCACTCTCACCCTTGACCCCAAACTCATTAAATTTTATGCAGAAGTGTTAAATTTATGTATAGAAACCATTGGGTTACCTCAGATGTGCAATCCAGGAAAGGGGCATCAATTCCCCCTTTTGGGGTGGGGCTTGGCTGACCTGATGTATGGGCGGAGGATTTTTTTGCGTACAATACAGTACACTGTACGGCATTACAAAAACTTGTTTTTGCAAATTGGGGAGTACCAATCTTTTACCCCAAATGGGTCCAGTTTGCCCCTAAATCACAGTTATTTCCAAGCACTGCATATTATTCATAGCATACGAAAGAAAGCTAGGCAAGTGGGGGAGCGTCGCCAGCGACGCAGAAAAGTTGGCAAAGCCCATCAGCACTGTCAGTGCAATGCGTGCATGCCTGTGTGTGCGCGTGCGTGTTGCGTGTATATGTGTGTATGCACGAGTGTGTGTATTTGCATGCATGAGTGTGTGTATTTGTGTCCTTGCGCGTGTATTTGAATGTGTATGTGAGCGTATATGCGTGCATGCCTGTGTGTGTGCGTGCGTGTGTGTGCCTTGCTGCCCTACAGGCTCTGCAGTGGTGTGCATGGCACTGGAGCAGGCTTTGCTGAAGCAGGCTTGAGGATGTGCTGCTGCTAAGAGGGCATGTGCGAGCATTGTGCCCGGCCTGGCCACAATGTCTCACACGAACTGCATTCCTCAAGGGTCGCATGGCAAACTACCGCGCATCATGAATATCTGATTAAATTGACATTAGATTAGCGTTATCGAATTTGAGCTCAGAAACTCATGCTTGCATGGTAAGGTCAACCGTGAACTTTGCAGCTGGACCACAACCGAGGGCCACTGACACAGCAAACGCAGCCAGGGAAATGTGCTGATGAATAGCTGCACCAGCAGGAAGTGCTTGGGGGCCTGGCTGAGGAATCCTGGGCAGCTTCCTGGAGCTTTCAAACATGAAATATCGCTCAAAACTTTACACACGGCACCCCAGGGCCCACAAACTTTTCTGGCACGGTGGAGTTTTTGGTTAGGAGTAGGGTTGGCCAGAATCGTAGAAGTATATATACGTCGTATAAATAATTTTTCGCCGTACTCATATCCGTATGACCGTGTATGATGTTTAACCGGGCGTATATATAAATATATACAGTCTAAAAGCTGAATTTGTGGTCGTGACACAACCTTCCACTGGCCTTTGAGCTCACTTTAATTCCAATGTGTTGTTGGCCGTGGAGGGGGGGGGGGGGTGAATGGGGACGACCTTCCAAGAAGGTCTAATTTTTGGCGAAGTCCTCCTCGTGGGGGCGTGAGCCCCTAGCGTTGACTCCTTCCCACCCCACTTCACACAGGCCTCCTCAAGCTCACCCAGGCCACCCCACGGGCTGAAACTCGACATAGGCTCCTAACCAAACTTTCTACCGTACCAGATAAATTCTGGGGCCCTGGGGTGCGGTGTTTGAAGATGTTAAGTAACATTTTGTTTTTGGGGGGTCCAGACCTTCTCCCCAGGCCCACCCAGGGCATTTCCTTGGCTGAGACTCGACATAGGCTCCTAACCAAAACCTTTACCGGGACAGATGATTCTGGGACCCCGGGGTGCCTGCTGTGTGTAAAGTTTCGGAGCAAATTTTTATGTTTGGAAGCCCCAGGAAGCTGCCCAGGATTCCTCAGCCAGGCCCCCGGACCACTTACCACTGATGCAGCATCCATAAGCACACTTTCCCGGTTGCGGATGCTGCATCAGGGGTCCTTGGTTGTGCTCCGGCTGCATAGTTCACGGTTTACCATGAAAGCAAAATCAAGTAATGCTATTTTCGATGGACTATATTTAGTTTAGTCAGATGTTCATGACTTGCGGAGGTTTGCTTGGACGGGATACTTCAGGAACGCAGTCCTTGTTGGCTTGGACTGTTCGCGGGGCATGAAGCGCACAGTGCAGGTGCTTGCCGCGCACTGTGTGTTGAAGCAGATATCCGACATTGTGGCCAGCTCGGGCACCTGCTCGCACCTGCCCTCTCAGCAGACAGGGAACAGCAGCAGCACAACCTCACTGCTTCAGCAAAGGCTGCTCCAGCGCAGTGTTCTGCACACCACTGCAGCATCTGTGGGGCAGCAAGGCACACGCACAGGCGTGCACACACACGTGCACATGCATGCGCACGCACGCACATGCATACAAACACGCGCGCACGAATAGAAACAGGCGTGCACATGCATATACACATGCACACGCACAAACACACGCGTGCGCACACATACACACGCACAAACACACAGGCACACACACGCACAAACACACACACACACACGCACACACACATACACACACGTGCACGCATACACACTCACACACTCAAACATGCATATGCACGCACACGTTGCATGCGTGATGGGCTTCGCCAATTATTCAGTGTTGCTAGCGACGCTCCCACACTTGTCTCCATATACGGTTTATATACGGTTTATACGTATATGTATGGTTTATACAACGTAAACAAACATACATATGCAGAAATCCCATACACGGTTCTGGCCAACCGTAGTTAGGAGCCTATGTCAAGTTTCAGCCTAGGGGAGGTGCCGTGGGCAGGACTGGGGAGGAGGTCTGGACAGCCCAAACATATTTTGTTGCTCTAAAGCTTTACACACCACACACCAGGGACCCCAAACTTTTCTGGCACGGTGAAGTTTTGGGTCAGGAGCCTATGCCAAGTCTCAGCCCTGGAGGTGTCCTGGGTGGGCCTGGGTAGGCTTGTGTAAAGTTTGGTGGGCAGTTGACAACGCTAGGGACTCATGCCCCCACAAGGGGGGCTTTGCCAAAAAAGCTCGCTGTCAGGCCGCATCTGGGCGGAAATGCCTTAAAAAGGCCAAAATTCGTTATAAGTTGCCAGAGGGAGTCATCTGAGGCCCCGAACAGGGTACATTAGAAATGTGACCAGAGTATGGGCCCCTAAGCTGGAAGTTTCTAAGCTTAGCACCCAGAGGTAGGTGTTGATAACGCCTGAGCTTAGAAACTGCCAGCTTTGGGGATGGGTGCTGTGCCCAAACATACACTGCTCTTGGTCATTACATCATCACATTCCTGAGGATTACTTCCATGCTGCATTCCTCCTTGCTCGTGTTTTTTAGACACAACTTGACACAACAAAAATCCTGCTAGCCGCCTGTTTTCTCATCTTGACTTTTTTATTGCACGTGTTGATGCAGAACATTCGAGTAGCACGTGACTCTTTGTGCGCTCTCATCATGGGCTCACCCCCTGGCAAGGTCTATAGCAGATTGAGGACAGTTTGCGCGCGGTTGAACGATTCCTAGGCAAAACCAAAATGTCCGTCGGTTTACTTTGAGCAAAGGTAGTTTGTGATGCTGTATGGCTGCGATGCATCCTTTAATGCTTTTACTATGAAAGATGTGCCACGGTTCACGGTTTAGATATGTTACTGTGTACATTCCTGTGCGCGTGTGAATGTCTGTGCGTATGTATGTGTATGCATGTGTGTGTCACTCTTTTAAGGTGATTTTAGTCAGCATCGCTATGAAAAGGCTCAAACCCCTCCTTAGTCTTATTGGTCTATTTTTTGTGCTTTACCAGGTGAAAAAAAGGCCTGCTTACGAGCAAACATCAATGCATCAGAAGTAGTAATGCGCACACCGTAGATGTGCCCTTTCAATCTTCTTAGTCTTAAAACTGTCCCTCATAATGGTTTCCTGTGGCTTTCATCATGACAATAGTCAAGGAATGTGTAAACAAGCTTGCGCAAAAAGTTGGTGTTTATGCCAGCAAAAAGCTATGCAAAGTATTCCACTGCTGCTGCTGCTGTTACTGATGCTAGTCGTGCAGCTGCATCTGCTTCGCGATTTGCTGCTGAGCTGCGCACTGAATACGTGATTCAGTATATTCAGGCCCGCTCCTCTTCCCATGGCTGGAGGGAGGAGGAAGCGGGGGTTTATAGCAGTGCGAATACTGTGAAAATCAGAGAGGTTACTAGGGGGGTGACCTTCAGCCAGGGTTTTGGCTGATCGGCTGCTGACTGGTCTCGGCCAGCCACAAATTAAACCAGAAATACAGTGATCTGGCTTGATGAGTAGCAGCAGAAGTTCAGAGTTTTATTGGAGCATTCATTGTAAGTACACGCCACCATGCATGGACTCACCTAGTACAAAACTAGGGCCATTTATGCCTTTATACCGCTGCCCTTTCTTGCATAGTTCATGTGCGTGTCGCTTGTCACGCCAATCAGTGACGGCGACAAATCGTGACGCTTCTCAAATAAAGACAGAATTACCTCCAGCCGCCCAGATTTTGTGCTGGTTACTCCCTTCGCTGCAAAAACACAAAAACAACAAACTAATGTAGGGAAGTTGGTTCTTCGAAGTGGCATGGGGCAAATAGGGGAGACTGGGAGCACCCCAGCAGCTGTAGCAGCGCGTTGTAAAAGGCATACTCGAGATGTAAAGATAACTTATCCTTGAAGGAATTGCATTCCTTATATATGATACATTCGTCCCACCCTCATGTGCTTGCGTCCTCGAAAGCTAATCACAAACAAGCAAACCCGAGGATTTTACATGATTGCTTGCATGATTGCTTGATTCGAACTGGGGACGACCTCACGGAGTGAGGAGCACCCAGACCGAAGCTTCAATTGCCAATGTAGCAGCGCGTTGTAAAAAGGAAAAGTAAAAGTCTACACTGGAAGTCACAACCGTGCATCAAGAAAAGGCTCTCAACTAGTGCTCACACTAGCCAGAGCCCCACCAAAAGACGAAAAAGAGAAACAACAGAGACTAATGAGGATCCAGCGGGTTGTCAGCCATGCAATCCGGCCTGCGCCTAGCCCTCCTGAAGCCAGCCGCTCTACCACCCCCTAACTCCCCCATCAGATTTCCTATTCTCACTGTTGTTGTTGAATTGTATTTTGTGTCTTGTTTTTGTGATCTTGTTTAAGCTTTTTATTGCATGGCAGTGTAGTGCACTAGCTAGTTGGTGCACTTTGTGCAAAGGGATGCCCAGGTCTAGTAAAGGAGCGAGCTATGGTGTACTAATTGTAGATTGTGCCCCCGACTCCAAGAAGTATAACATGAAGTGTGACTTGGTTGTTTCGAGAGATGCCTCGGAGGCTCCTTGTTCGTAGACGCTGGTATGGGGTTGATGCTGGTTGTGCGCTTTTTCTAATGTCTGTTGCGGGTTTATGTCTGAGCAGAATTTGAATTCTACAAGACGAATGTCTCTGTCCTTTGGGGGGATCTGTTTGGGATCCAAATGCCTGCCTCTTCCCTCAATGGGCATAAATAACACGCCATCTGGACGGCTTTGATGTCTAGTTGGAAGGTTTTGTTGTGTTGGGAAAACCCATTCAGGAATGTTTCAATTTCATCAGGGAGTTCAATGTTAAGGTCAGGTAACTTTTCACTGTTACAAGCATCCATTGTAACAATTGCTGAGCCCAGTTTGCCTTTGCTGATCTCTTCACCACAAAGGCTAACAGCGTGGTGGTGTCGGTTTATGTGCGTTCTTTTCATCAGAGTATGGTTATTGCACCTAAGAAGTATGTGTGGAGCACTGTCTGATCCTTCGCACAAAGGGCATGTGGCAGGCCCTGAAGTATGACTAAACCGTTTGGTGTGCTTGTCTGTGTGTATCGTGTCCGTCCTGTACTTAAAGACTTGTTCCTGCTCCTTAAAAGTCACATTTGGCATGGACCAGAATGTATTACTGAGTTGGGCATGAGCAAGGGGCTTTGCATTAGGTTGCTGTGTGTGAGAGTCGGGCTGTGCTGCACGCTCGGGCGTATTACGCAATTTTTGCCAGAGCTTGTAAAGCAGTGTATATGTGTTAGCTTCACCAAGGTAATGGTGGGCGTGCATGTGATGTTTTCATTTGTCTTGCAGGTTAGTCAGAACCCGTAGTTCTTCTGCATGGGAGCCAACTTTGTTTGGAACGCTTAGCCAGAACAGGTCGTAGAAGGGCTCAGTAGCTGGCGGGAGAGAAATGTCAGAATTTTGATTGATTGCTGCTTTGTGTGCTAGGTGGTCTGCACCCTCATTGCCAATAATACCAGAGTGAGATTTCACCTTGTAGAAAGTGACAGTAGAGGGTGAGGATTGGATTAAATTTAAAATGTCCTTGAGTAGTTCCCTGTGCAAGTGGTGGAGTACAGCCATTGGGTTCAATACCTGTTTTTTAATCTGAAAGAGGGATGAGGCACTGTCTGTAGCAATTTCAGTGTGGCCTTTTTGTACCGCTACTAGCACAGCTGCAAGTTCAGTTCTATTGATGGTGAGTGTGGGGCCGCTGCCTCCAGGATTGATAGTGATGGTATCACTATAACCGGTGTCTGTAGTGGGGGTGAAATTGCCAGCGCCTATAATTTGCTGTTTGCTGATCGCATCGCGCATGGCACTACCATCAGTGTATGTGATTTATTTCCAGTTTTGTACTTTGGGAATGTGTGCTCTTGTACTGGTTGATGTTTGTGCTATGAAGCGTTTGCCACTGGCTGATGTTAGCAGCAATGGAAGTATCTGGGTGTAGGAGTTGAATTTTCTTCCTCTGCTTGTTCTTGCATTTCACACGAGCAGTGCCAAGCACGTGGGCACAATTGTTAAAAGTCCACGTTGCGTCAGGAATTGTCTGTTTGAGATTGTTGAGCCAAGCTGGGTTGGATTCATTCAGGGCTTGTTTCCCTTGATTGTTCCAGACGACAATTAGCTGCATTTTATTCGTGTTGTGCTGCGGCTGGGGTGGAGCGTCTAAACAAATTTCTGTAGAGTTTAAGAGCATGCTGTCTGCAGAAAACTTGGCTAGAACGCATGCATGCTCAGGGTAGTCGTTTATCCAAGTCATGTACCCGTTCTTACTCCAACCAAGCCTGTCAGGAAGGAGTAGGAATGTTGCTGTAGCTTCTTGTTAATTGAAGTGCATGTCCCACAAGTGAATGCAGGAGAAAGTCGCAAAAATACGGGTAGCAAAAGGAGAAGCCTGTGAACTTTGTGTCAAAAGATTTAGTGCTTGCTCCAAATACAGTGTCTCTGGGATTTTTGCTCCAGTAGGCTTGGTAACTGGGGTCAAAATTTAGGGGGCTAGCAAATTGTTGCTTGGTAACTAGTGCCAATTTTTGGAGGGAGGTCATAATGTGCCTCGGAGAGCAATACATGTTGGAATCTCTTGCCTTTTTCCCAATGTTGTAAAGTGAGCTTATTTGAAGTTTATACCTTTGTAGCAGACCTACAATTTCAGTTGCCACGTCTTGCACAGGTGGTTGTGTAGTACTGTGTAGGCCAATCCGTTTAGATTGGTTGTAAGCATGTAGCAAGATGTTGAGACGTTCTAGGGATAGCATACCTGTGCACATATGTCATACGCACAGGCTGCTTGACAGGTTTTGTGTTCAAAAATGGGTTCAACTCTGAATTTTTATTACATCCTGGCTTGAGGAGGTCCACATCCCGCACCCAGACCTCACATTTCCAGGTGGGTTGAATGTCTGCTTGGGGATTGACAGTGTCTGTGATAAAGATTGCCTTGCCTCTGATATTTTGGCCTTGCGACAAGTCCCACATATTTTCAAAGTGCTGGGTACAAACCTCATAGCCTTGCTTTGTCAGATTGTCATTTTCTTGGTCTTCTGATTGGTATTTAGCTGAGTGCTAGTATCAGCATTATCATAGCTATCCACGTAGGTTTTGATGTAAGGGTTGGCTAAGAGCAGTTCTGCCGCTTCCCATGTGGGTTGCCAGATCGCTTTTGTCATTTCCTTTTCTTCTGTATAGGATTTTTGGGTGTCCTTTTCCGCTTGAGTTAGGTCAGTACAGGCTGGGCAGTGCCAGTCTTCACTAATTTCCGCATCTTGCCTTGCAGTAAGTGAGCAAGCATTCAGGTCAGTCAGACAATTCCGATGGTAGGTGCGTTGACACGTATCACATTGTGGCATATGATCATAGTTTTCTTCTCTTTCTGGATGCTCTTGGCTGACCGGGCTCCAGCAAATTTGGCAGCAATCGTCTACCTTTTGGCTTCTTGGAAAGGGCTCTGTTTTTGCTGCTTTTAGCCCCGTGCTTTGGAACAAGGATAATGCCCATTTTTCAATAGTGACAGGTTGTAATTGGATGATGTATTGCGCTTGTGAAGTTGCGTTGGTGTTACGTTTAGGTTTGCTTATTTGCTGCCAGTCCAGCACCTCCTGTATTTGATAGTCATACTTGAAAATTGTGTTACAGGCCTTGACACTGCCAAAAACAGCCGCGTTGCTATGTTTATAATGCCATATTTTGGTTGCCGCAGTCTCACCTGGTTGCAGAGGCTCTGGAGAATTAGGTAGTGAAGCAGTGGGATTTTTAGTGAGTTCCAGGAAGTGGATGGGATTCCTCTTCTGCCTTTTGTTAGGTTGTAATGAAGGTGGGTTGTTGTTGGTTCGTGTTTGGCGGGAAGGATTATTGGGTTGCGTGTTTTAGCAGCCTGGATCTATGTCCATACTTTCTGTCTGCTTCTGTATTGTGTGTTACGTTCTCCTTGTGGAGACTGTTCGCCGAGCAGGAGTTTGGATCTGTTGGCGTTGCAAGACCTGTACATCTGACCAGGCCCATCCCATGGGAGTGTAAGCCTTAATTGCATCCAAAGAAGTAGCATTGATTTTCCTCACCCTTTCTTCTTTGTTAGGTGTCGTGTCCTTGTTTTTATGTAAGTCACTGATGAGTTATGTAAGTCACTAATTTTCTTTTGTTGCTTTTTCTTAATAATTTGACTTGTTTGGACTCGTGTTCTTTGTCAATTTTATGGATTTCTTGTTATATAGCATCGTGCTTGTCTTTAATTTGTTGTGCCAGTGTCCTCCCTTCGATCTGGGGATGGCTGATGTCTTGGCTGAGTAAGGTATACACTTGGGTGAGTGCTTGGTAAACATTGGCGTTTTGCCGGCTAGCGTTCATAACTTCATCCAAATGTATGGTAGTTTGAAAGTGTTGTCCTTGCTTCATTAAGAAGCGTAGGTGTTTAAGTTTGTTACATAAGAACTTCCGCAACTTGTTTATTTTTCTTGGTATAAAATGGCTATTGTCAGTGCAGTTGTTGAGGTTTTCGTAGCACACTTTTGGAGTACAGTCTTGTGGCATTCATTTATGAGGTTCACAACTTTGTCTGCCATGTTTTCTACACAGATAGCTGCTGGAGATCCTTGAAAGTGTGTCAACCTGTTTGGTATTTTGGCACACTTATCTTCCAGCCGCGCAAGGAGCCTTTGTGCTGCGTCGTGCATAGTATTTAATTGTGGCAGGAGTTCTGCATGCTGGATGGTGGGTTGATAGGCAGGATCTTTAAGGGCGCACTGCACTTTCTTGGTCACATTTTTTAATTGGGCGGAGCAGGACCTTCTCTCTTTTAGTTGCCGATGCTTGCTGCTGGATGTTCTTGACTGCAACCCCAAGAGAGGAGAGGGGGATGTTTGCTATGAGAGGAATGTGGTCGCTGTGTTTGCAACCTCTGTCATCTGGGTAGCAAAACAGTTGAGGATGTCTTTGGTTTTTTACAAGAGCGCTAGGAAGAAGGATGTCATCGAGACGGGTTGTAGTGTGGGTGTTGAGGGCAGACAAGGTGCACATACTAAAGGTCCAAGGTCGTTTAGCAAGGTTATAATCGATAGGTACAAGATGGTTGTCTTGTGTGAATTTTTGGTAGTGGGCATCCTTTCGATAGGAAATATGACTAGACCTGTCATTTTCTTTAAAGGTGGCGTTCATATTCCCCAGGATAATGGGAATACACTTTTGTGATTGATGACTTGGTTAATCTCAGAAGCAATGTTTTCTCTTTGCTGGAGTGTTGAGGTTGAGTCTTGGGAAGGCCAGTAAGTGGAGAAAAGTATGATGGGAGATCCAGAGGTTTCTAGGCGCACTGCTAGAAGTCTCCCTTTAATGGTATGAGGGGTTTACTGAACTAAGTTTAGTTTAGTTTGGATTACAAAGGCATTCAACCTGGAATGGCTGCTCAACCTATGAGAACGAGGTAAACCTCAAAACAAACCAAGTAAAAAAAAGGGCTGTAACGCAACTGGAAAATGC
>Ga0307974_1000468_pt1 | contig 24706 bp, 25 predicted proteins | sample OrgLakmetagen784_FD_201812 | JGI IMG/M metagenome (GOLD analysis project Ga0307974, IMG submission 201812) | Saline water microbial communities from Organic Lake, Antarctica - #784 | ecosystem: Environmental > Aquatic > Non-marine Saline and Alkaline > Saline | place: Antarctica: Organic Lake... | reverse complement strand
AAGCTGTTGCTGTGTGCGAAGTCTGACTAGATGTTCATGCGGACAGTCCAACAAAATGTGTTCCTCATCCTGAATAGTGTGCCAGTCACATGGCTAGGTAGGCTGCATTGCTCTGTATCTATGACAGAGGACATATATATACGTACGGAATAATATGGAGGCGTGGCCAACAATATCTCATATGTAGGGCTAGTAGCGTTAGCAGCAGCTGGCCCTTTGGGAACTCCCTTCTACAGCATTTAGCCGCCACTGCTTGGATTGCGAAAGATAATGTAGCCACACAAAAAACATCATCCGCACATGGCTTGCTCAGTCACTGCTTCCCTCACCAAGGCTCCTCTGGTACCTACTGACCAAATTCAGACGAATCATGGTACCATCCTCACTCTTAAGCACAGATTTTAGACATCCACATGTGTCCTGCTCAAGCCCCCCCATAAAGGGTGTTGTTTAACATCTCATCCCCCTTTCCTCGAGAAAGAGGCGACGGCTCAAGCAACGCCGCACAGGGATGATGGATGTCTGAAAGAGCAGGTTTGACACAAGAGGACCATCTGAAACTGCCAGCCAAGGTAATGTTCCAGGGAAGATTACTAGGTAGCACATGATTCGTCCATGCCACTGACTTAGCAGCATGACAAAGGCCACAAGTGCACCCTCTTCACAAACTTAGGAATACCGATTCCGAAGCAAACTACCATTCCGAAGCAAACTACCAGGCTCCAGATGCTGTGCTGGTTGCCCCATCTCCAGACTAACGCAAAAATGATAAACAAATTGTAGGGGGGGGGTTGGAGGGGCAGGAGGCAGCTGATTAAGGGAGACTCTTTGAGGGAGCATTTTTTCCTCATTTTGTTGGACTGTCCGCATGAACATCTAGTCAGACTTTGCACACAGCAACAGCTTGTCTTCCCACCCCAGTTTGAGGACGGCCCAGCTCGTTTGAGGACCTTTATGAACCAACCTGATATTTTTGGAGTTACCTCTTTTGTAGCTAAGTGCCTAGCCCTGTTCCCTTGATTTTTCTAGCGTTTTTTTTGGTTTGGTTACAGGCTTTTTTTCCAAGCTTCCGCTCAGATGCCCACCAGAGGCATATATAGCGATGTAACCTTACCTTACCTTACCTTATTTCCTCAGCAGATCCACCTTCCCCAGACAGCATCGACCTGTAGATCTCGGCGTTTTTCAACGTAACATCCACTCTTTGAAGCTCGGAGGTCAAGCAAAGTATACACGTGGGTTATCTTTTTTTACTTGCGATGCAGTTTTGCGATAAATGGTACCAAAATGGCCACATCATATACTGCTGCATAAACACGCATACTAACAGTCTAGTAGACAGTCAAGCAGCAATGAGACCTTCATCAAAATGTACAAAGGAGACCCATTTTCCATGTAATTTAGATGCTTGAAGTACTTACAAGTAAACATGCTAAAAATAACTGCAACATGTCTGTAAAAAGTGGGAAAACCTCTATACCATTCACATGTCCTACCTAAGACTCCACTCCCAACCGAAAGATATCTTTTCAAGAACGTAAGAATTCACTCAAGCGAACAGGTTCGTCCTTGTCCCTCTTACTGCCCGACTTGCGCTTCTTTGACCTCCCTGCAAATTAAGAAGAAAAGGTGGAAGGGACCTCAATGAAAAGCCATGACACCAGAAACAGGCGCATGAGAGCAAAGCAACATTTCTGCAACCGAAGCAAATATACTTCTTTGTACAAACCAGTCATCAAACATGTCTTTCCTGGCCTAATAATGTACGTGCATTGGCATTCATTCAGCTGATCACCTGATTAACTGCCCAATATTTGACTGCATTAGCACGTGCAAACTAGGATTCTTGAAATGCACTCACGTTCATCTTCACTACTGCTGCTGCTTTCATCGTCACTGCTGCTGCTGCTGCTGCTGTCTCGTCTCCTCTTCTTCTTGTTCTTCTTATCCCGCTTCTTGTCCTTCTCCTTCTCCTTATCTTTCTCCTTCTTTTTATGCTTCTTGTCTTTTTTCTTGTCCTTCTCCTTGTCTTTAACCTCTGCAAGGGCAAAATCCAAGAGCACGTCAACATCTTCTGTGGCACCAGATTACAATCTGCTGTAGCTTGAGCAAGCAGGAGGGGAAAAGAGCTCAGATTAGGTTTAAAACAATACGTTACTCCATGCAGGAAATATTTTTGTAGCAGCCACTGCACCGTTGCTCATGGCAAGCACAGGCACCAGCGTTGCAGCACAGCAGCATGGGTTTATAATTTATAAAGCACCGAGTTACGTCCTGCCATAGTTCAAGCACGCAGAAAGGGAAAAGATTTCAGTGCATGGGTAATAGGTAATAGGTATACAAATCTATCAGATAAGAAGGCAAGTAGGAGACACCTTGCAGCAGCTGCTGCACCGTTGCTGGTGGCAAGTGGTTATGTGTAATTGGGTCGCATCCTTTCATAGTTTTAGCACGCAGGAAGGAAAGTATATGCAGCCATCAAAGAAATGCACCATCGCTGAGACAAGCACAGGCGCAAGCACAACAGCAGAGCATTAATGCACCAGGAATACCCTGTCCAACCAGTATGCATTAGTAAAAGAGCAAACAAAGGTTTGAGAGAAATGTAATGATAATCCAAAACTGTTGAACGTGTCTAGACAGGAATGAAGCTTATGATAAGATGCTGCGTGCTTGCCAGGGTTACAAATAGATCTCTCACGGCTGCCTTGACGCTGGTCATATGTTCATATGTTGCATAGTAGATACCTGATGGCTAACAGCTAAGTAAATGCTCTTTCGGTTGAGAAGACAAGGGAAAAAAGCAACAACCAAACAGCAAACATCTGTCCCATGACGCCATCACTTTGCACTCACTCTTCTTTTTTGGCTCCTCCGCCTTGGGGTGATTCGTCCCTTTAGAAAGCCGTGCAGCCCTATCTGCATCTAGCATAGCCCGGTACTCCACTGCACGTGAATGCCGTAAATCAGACAACCTTCATGTTTCATGTTACTAATCATGGCAGACAGATAATTAAAACAAATGAATGACACCCTGTCCTTGTCTGATGCTGCAACAGGGGAAGTAGAAAATGCAGAAACCATTACTGTGCCAAAGGCTCTGTCATTGCCTACGACCTCTTTTCTTACTGGAACAGTGCACAATTAAGTTTAAATACAAATTCAAGCGTTTAAATCGTGTACCTGACACTGGACAATGGCGCTGATTGTACCTACTGCTCGTGTTTTGGATAAGGCCACACACAAAAACCTCAAGACGATTTGACTATGCATCCGTGATTAAACACATAAATTCAGGCATGCACTATTGCATACCACATAGTACATAGGTAGACTCACGCATGTTCTTCTCCTCATTTTCAGCCACAGCCGCCAACTTGCCCTCCGCCTCTTTTTGCTTAAACTTCCAGTCTTCATAGCTCACACGGGGTGCCTGTACTTGCACAGAATACAACATGCGCATTGCTAGGTAAGGCATAAAATAGGGATTAAGGGATTCCATTTGAAGTACAAGGCACGAAAGGTCTTCTGATTCTCAGACAGAATCAACGCAAGCATTACTGAATAGAGCACACAATGCGGATTGGTGGCTTTTTCCAATTCATGCTATGGTAAGCTTGCAAGCGCAGAAGGCTTGTTTTCTTTTTTATGAACGCTGATTGGCCAATTCAAGCAGTTTGAAGAAAAAATTGACCATGAGAGGAAAGGTAATACCTCATGGGCTGACGCATGTACAGAATCTGTTTTTACATGACCTATTGCGTTTGCGCCGTGAAATGGCGTTGAATTGCTTGTAAGGACCATTCACAACGTGCTCAAAAGCTAGGGTCCTCACACCTGCCCAGACTAGAAGAAAAAGGCAGAGAAAATTTAAACTCAAGCTAAGAAGGAAGAGGAGTCGTGAGGACCAAGGAGGTAAGCAAATGGAGAAACTCAAGAGAAATACAGGTACAAGCAAGAGTGGTACGAGCGATATAACTTTGCTTCACTCCAAGAACCGGAGTTCAAGTGTACACAATAAACCCGAAAGCTTTCTCGTTCATTTTTGGCAGAAACGTCAAGGACGCACGATCACATACGGTGCAAACGTTTTAAACCCAATCCTTATCACTTTGCACAACTTTGTGAGGTATGGGACAATGCAAAATAAATGCCGCTGATGTTCTTGAAGTGCAAATAACAAATAAGGGCAGGCCTGCTGAAATGCCTCAAATTGAAGGCATTTAAGCGATTTCATATGTTGAGCCTCTGCTCATCACACAGTGACAAATGCACTTGAGCTTGTACGCACCTGTAGCATTTCAATTCGGGCTTTGTGCCAGGCAGGTGTGTGGTATGTCACGTCCGTCTGCAGGCAAGCATTTCTTCATGTTAGAGTGTGTACATGAATTTGCAACAACGTGAGTAGTTAAAAGGAGTCGGCTATACCATCAAGTTGACTGCTGCAAAGCCCGTCACACCATCCTACCAGGAGCAACAGCCACTGTTTACAGCAGCCACACAAAAAACAACTCCACAGTTTTTAAGCTACTGGTTTAAATGCCACCATACTCATGTAAACCTAGGCTTACACGCCATCAACGACAAAGATGATACAAACCAGATGCGACATCGAACGCAACAACCCCCAAAATATCTGAGCAACGTTTCTGTTGGTGTGCAGGCGTCGGCCTCCCAACTCACAACCACCTGTTCCCCCTTGAAAAACCTTCTTTTCCATGCTGAAAGTTCTTGTGTCTAAACATCGCAAACCTCAGGGAGGTCAGTGAATATGGCTTCCGGGGTGCAGCACTGACTGACATGAAACTTTGCTGGACATCACAAGGACAATTGCTGCATCAGGAGGAGGAGGAGGAACTCCAGCTATCATCACTGCGCTGGTTTCATGAAGATCCCCCTCTCTCAGATGCAGCGGCGTTGTTACTCTCACCATTCCATCGGAAAAGGCACGGAAGTCGGTGGCATCATCAGCATCACCCCCAACGGTGCCAGCTCCCCCCCCTGTGCCCCCTCCTCCCCCCCCTCCACCTCCACCTGAAAAATTGATTGCAACATATCTTCTGATTGCGAGCTGCTCGCTTGCTCATTTGCAAACATGTGTGTGTGTGTGTGTGTGTGTGTGTGTTCCACAGTGGGTGTCAATTTTGGCATGCACGTCTGTAATCTTTACATATTCCTCTCATGTTATATTTGGTGTAAGGGGCTGGTGCAAATTGAGCAAGTACAACAAACAACAAACCTCCGTGCAACACGCTTGTAGTTTGAACTAGAGTGCTTCAGCACGTTGCATTTTGTGTGAGAGTGTGTGTGTATGTATGTGTGTGTGTCTCTCTGTGCGTGTATGTGTGTGTGTGCGTGTGTGTGTATGTGTGTGTGTGTGTGTTTGTGTGCGTGCGTGCATGCATGTGCGCATGTGTGTGTGCGTGTGTGTACATGCCCGTGTGTGTGTACGTGTGTTTGTTTGCATGTGTATGTGTGTGTATGTGTATGTGTGATTGTGTGAGTGTGTGTGTGCGTGTGTGTGTGTGTGTGTGTGTGTATGTGTGTGTGTGTGAGTGTGTGTGTGTGTGTGTGTGTGTGTGTGTGTGTGTGTGTGTGTGTGTGTGTGTGTGTGTGTGTGTGTGTGTGTGTGTGTGTGTTCGTGTGCGTATGTGCGCATGTATGTGTGTGTGTTCGTGTGCGTACGTGCATGTGCATGTGCGTGTGCATCGACGAGTACTCACCTCCCCTCATGGGCTTGTTTGTATTTTTCCCCATGCTGATGATCAAATCACATTAGTTTCGTGAAAGTTTTTATGAAGGTTTTCATAAAAATATTTCGTCAACCATGTAAGTTTCTATCCTGGGACAATCCCATTGACTTCCTACACCCGAAGTTCAAGCACCCTTTCCATCTCTTGCTCAACCACACACAGGTCTGAGCCAGTGTACACAGAGGACGATCAGAAGCCTCAGGTCAGTAAAGTTCTGCACCCCAAAACTTGAACTCTGTGCCTGTTTTTGCCCGCCCTGACCTGTGTTTGCTTCGCCCTGACTGCCTGTCTATGCAGATAGAAGAGGACTGCAAGCCCCACTGTGTTAAGGAATGGCAAGAGTATAAGGTGGGTTCCTGGCACTTGGGGTACACCGCGCTTTTGTGCGCGCTCCTCTCTCTGCAAAACGATGCCTGCCTGCCGCCTCTCTCTCCCTCTTTACCTGTCTCTGGGTGAAAGAAGTCCTGCTGATGTATGTATCATAACACCCTGCACAGGCTTGTGTAGAGCGCATCAAGAGTGATACCACCGGGCAAGCTCACTGCTCAGGGCAATACTTTGATTTTTGGCACTGCGTGGACCACTGCGTGAGTATGGATTGCTACCGTATTGCAAACCGTTCGGAATACGAACCTGCTCTGCGTAATTAGAGACCTGTTTTTTGGCGGTCGAGCAATTACTGCATTCCTTTCCCCGTGATGAGGCAATCACCCAAGCTGCTCCCATCACTCTGTCCTCCTTTCAGGCTGCCCCAAAGATATTCTCCACGTTGAAGTAAAATGCTCCCCTTGAGGGGCTTCCTGGCTAAACCAACACGCACACACGTGGACGCCCCCATGTACTAGAATGCATGCCAGAGAAGCTAGCCTTGCCCGCATGAGAAGCTAGCCTTCCCTGCATGAAGGCAAGCCGGGGGGAAGGGGGCGTATGTGTGCGCATGTGAGTAGTTGCTTGGTGATGGGAGGTCTTTTAAGAACCCGTGATGACCCGAGGGATGACACCTGCTGCTGATGACTTATCTTCTAGTTTCTCCATAGCTTGTACATTTTGAGGTTCTGCAATATGCACGCCTACATAACCAGGGTGCAACTGATCTGCTCGTGCATGGGTGTCCAACCTAGTTCTGCCTTGGTTCTATCTTTTAGATAGGTGCTTTTTAGGTATCTTCTTTAGACTTGTTGATTCAAACTCAGGATATCACATGACACTCGAGGCTTTAAAAAGCACGTGACCATCCACGTGCGTCCGCATAGAATTGACCATGTGACAATGCAGGATACAACGGCAACTTCTAGTACGTTGATCAAGCAACTTGCAACATCAGGATGGACGCTAGTAGAAGCGCCAAACCAAAAAAGCACTACTAGTAGTAATAGTATTTCGGCAACTTTCAGAATGCTCAACATCTACATCTGCTTGCCTGCAATACACACATCACCTTAACCTGTTTATAGAAATAGAGTCTACAGATAAAGCCAATCAGTCAAAACGTGCGACTGCTAGGCTGCAAATGTAAAACATGTAAAATTGTGATAATTGTCGCATAAGACTTGTAGTACCTACAAAAAACCCTTGGAAAGGGAAAATGCACAACGCTGTTTGTGACATTGCAGCACCGTAAACCTGTTTACATCTGGAGTCATTAGGAGGCAACCGCTCCCTTCCTGCTGCTCCCAAACCGGTCTGATAGCAGGCAGCACCTTTGACTTTATAAGATCAAAAGACCAGCACAAAGAAAACAAGGTATACTTGCAAAGTTCCACACAGAATGGCAGTATACGCGTCTACCAGCAAAGCAGAATGCCGCACGCCACTGCTAGAAGCAACAAGTTTGGGGCGTGCATTTTCTAGTGGCCTGGAATGCATATAGCTGCCAGAGAATAGCTCATCAGTATAAGCAATCCAACCGCCTCAACTGCTCACAATCACTGAAATGAGAGAAAATAACCTACGAAAACGAATTACTTGAGAATTGTTGGCTGTCTGGAACATTCAAATATTGGTCACGACGAATCATGGCACCGCGGCCAGCTTAAGCATGGATTGCAAGTATGAGCCGCCATGCCCCCCCATAAAGGTGTGTTTAACGTCTCCTCCCTCTGGACGTGAGAAGGAAGCGACCGCTCAAGCAACGCCCCGAGGTGATGGTAGTACTCAGACTTGCAGTCAGAGAAAAGAGCGTGTTTGTTACAAGAGGACCGTCTAAACTGGCCAAACAACCGAATAACCGTAAAACCGTTGCTCACGTTATAAATCCAGGGGAAATCACACGATTCGTTTATGCCACTGATTTAGCATGACATATTGCTCCTAGTGCTGGCGTGCAACGGTAAGTGTATGTAGGCAACTGTTCTCTGTTTTTTCATTAAGATGCCAATCCGCTAGAGATTGTCGTGCATTTTATATCTGCAACACTCACACACTGGAGCTTTTCAAACTTGAAGTTTGGGAGCTGGTGGGTCTTCATTCTCCGAGATTTAAAAAGCTTACTTGCCTCCAAGCTCCATGTGCATTTTGTCAATTAAGCTGCTCTCTTGTCCGTTTAGGATGTGCCCTTTCTAGTACTGCCAGTACCAGTGGTATCACCAGCTCTCATCCTCGGGAGCCGGTTTCAGGCCAGGTTTGCAAGCTACTACTAGTAGTAGTACTAATCCCCATTAATTTTCCTCTTCTTGCTGTGTGGTGTCACCAGGGGGAGTTTTACAGTTCAAGTACCAAGTTGGTACATTTCAAGTACCAAGTTAGGTAACAAAGCATACTTCGTGAGGAGTGTTATACACGTAGTTCTGTTTTTTTTATAGGAAAAGGCTATCAGTCCTCTACAAGGAAAGGTAAGAACTCGCGTGAGGACCTAGGTATCTTAGAAAACGAGCGTGCAAATGCCATGATGACGAGTAAGCAAAATCACGCCTGATATAAACGCATTATGTGAAAATGTGGGAAAGAAGACTGTTATGGGTTGAACTACTAGTTCCTACACAATATCTCAAGTTGAACAAAAGAGCAGAAAGAAACGCAAAGAAACAGCCTGAAACAGGCCATAATAGCAAAAAGCATTGAGAGACTGGTGTAGTGCACCCTCTTCTGCGCCTGACCTGGTTTTTGGCTGTTTGTTGACTCTTTGTTGTATATTCTGGATTGCGCAGTGTCCGCCCCCCAGTGTCTGTTTTTCTGGTGGGACTCGCCTAGTCTCAGGGCTGGTTTTGTGTCTTTCCTTAATGTAGTACGCCGGTTCTAGAACTGTTTGAGCGTGGACTTTTCCTCTTACTTAACCCTGCTGTCACAGACGGTCTGACAGTTGAACTGACTCCCACTTTGTGCTTTTTGCATTTGCTTTTTGCTGACTTTGGGCCTGAGACAATTTTTTTGTGTTTTCTCTTCTTTGTCTGACGCGGTGGGATGCTGTATGGCTAAACCCATAAGAGCCAGTGTCCTTTCCTAAACCATGCCGGAAGTGCTTTCACTATGGCGTTTTTTTAGATTACTGACTCCCGAAGAATTCTTTGAGTTCGAACCTGATTGGTTTCGTCTCCGAGATTAAATTAGATTAGATTACAAGGGGGATCTTCAAACATACTGTTCGGCTGATCGGCTTGTGACTGGTCCTCGCCAGTCAACAATAAATCCATAAGCTCAGACACAAAAGAAAAATGTGTGTTGCTGTGTTGCAAGAGGAAATCATAAACCGTCTAGGGGTTGACATGTTGTCAAATTAAGGTTGCTCGCTCCATGAAAAATCATCTGAAAATTGATTGAATAGGTAAGCAAACTTTCTCCTTAAGCACAGACGTCTGCGTCTCACATCAAACACACATCAAAAGAGCACGCGCTTATCTTGAATCTGCTCACAAGCACAACGGTCACACTAAAGAAAGCCCCCGAGACAGGAGTGGAATGCTGCAGAACGCTTGACAGAAAATTGAAGGGAGTAACACTGACGCCTTACTCTATTCATCAACATCAAAAGCGCCACTCAATACAACCGGATAGCACCAGAAGGCCCACCAATCTAACCCTGTCAAAAGGTGGAGGGCGCCTATTATTTGCTGTCAGAATGCAGCCATCCTGTCACCAATATGATAATATAACAACTTCAGGTTAGGTTACATTGCTATGTATGCCTCGAGGGCATCTGAGCGGAAGCTTGAAAAAATCCTGTAACCACACCTGACTAAACAAAAGGGGAACCGTCTAAGAGAAACAAGAGAAATAGAAGAATTGCAGGATCAAGTTTGAAAAAAATTGGTAAGAAGTTGGAAGTTGGAAGCCAAAAAGGGAGCCGAACTATGAGAACCAGCAAAAAAAGTATGGTTTGAGCATAGTGCCAGAGAGCCTTGATGAAAGTAGTGCCAGCACACCACAGAAGACACACAGAAAGTCAAGCCAGGTGAAAAAGAAGCATCAAGTTGTGCACCACATACATACAGGCAGAATGATACAACCAGGCAGGTGCAAGCTGACTCTGTTTCAGCGCTTTGTGTAGAGAGTAAAACTTGTTTCTAAATGAACCTGCCAGCCCCCCAATCACGAGGGTCTCAAGGGATCGCAACTTTGCCGCAACTTGCTCATGGCTAGCTGTCTTGGGGGAGCTGCAATTTGTCATTGGTGCCTATTTTCTCTTCTTAGGGGTTGTTTTCGCTGATTCTATTGCTAGTGCTGCTGGCTTGGCTGGTGCTGCTGGTTTAGAAGGCGGGGGCATGCGCAACCTGGCACTGTCAAGCTGGTGCTTGAGGAGAGCGGTGCTGAGGGGCGGAAGGGGCTGGCCTGGGTCAGGGAGGCTTTCACCAGGCAGGTGTTGACGGAAGGGGAGGGGAACTGGATCTGCCCCCCATTTTGACCGTGTTGGACGCACCCCTGGCATGCACAACCAGTTCCTCCCCCCACCCACATTCCCCCCGGGCAACCCACTGAATCTGTATGGCCAGGTCCACGAGCGTGTTCTGCAGGCGTGTGTTATAACAACTTAAGATTGCTGGCCAAATGTTTTTAACAGTAGCTCAACAAGGTGCACAAGTTAAAAGGATCTGGCCTGCTGCACAAGCAGATGTAGACAGTTGCGCACCAATGGTACAACGACTAACGCACTCACAGCCTTGGAGTTACTGGCCTACACTACAGCATGGAAGTAATGCACATGCCATCAGATCCGCAAAAAATTCATACATACCGGACGAGACATTAAACAACCTGAATCTCTGTCTAAGGCCCCAGCCTCTTGGGGGGGGGTAGCCTACTACATGCAATGGACGCCCTGCCTCACCTATGCAAACGCACTGCACGCCAGGTGGGATGCAATCAATGATGCGCCTGCATTTTTAAATGATGATTGCAAGGCTTGGCCATAATTTACCTGGTAGATAAGAATCACCAGCTGACTGTCTTATGCACGCAGGCTTTGAGTTAGCTGAAATTATTTTGTCGCGCAACTTCATCACACAAGATGCCACATCAAAACAGCAGTAGAGCAGCAATCATGCCTGTTCAGTTCCTCAGCATTCGCACCTGTGATTGCGTGTGGGCTCAAAGCCTGCAGGAATAAAGGACAGTGCACGCACGTGCTGGGAAAGGATTGATAAGTAACTGCCTGCTGTGAAAACTGCGTTTTCCCCAAACAGCGATAAGTTTATGCCGGCTGTTGAAACACATGTCACCATCTCCGATTGTGGTCCATTTGGCCAATAAACGTTTCAGCAAGGCAGCAGTGCACTCATGATGACGCAGTGATCTGCCGCAATTTTCTTTCACCTCTGCCATGTGCTGCATGTCTCCCCTGTTGATGTCAGGCCTACGCAAGCTTTTTGGAGTTACTAAGGGTGTGGCTGAGGCAGCTTGTGGTGGCACGAGCATCCTCCTCACAAACTTGTTCAAAATCGCTATGATGAAAACTTGGTTCGCAAACTATTATATTGCTTTAACTATACATTTTAGCGACTTTGTTCTTAGGTGACAGGCCCCTGCCTCCCATCCCAGCCACTTGATCCCATCTTTAGTCCTTCTTGCTCTGGATGAGATGGTATCTACTTAGCAGCATTCATTTTTGGCAAATTTCCCAACATGAGCTCATTCCTAAATCCAGTGATTCCCTCAATTTCTCGTTTTCTCCTTTCCATACCCCCACCTTTCTCTCCCCTGTTGTTCCCTTTATGGTGTAGAGGAGCAGCATGTGAGCACTCTTGTTTTAATTTGTGTTTTATCAGGCAAAATCAGCCAGGCAAAAAGTTTGAAACTGGAAAATAATATCTGATTGTAATACTCAACATGGTTGTAAATGTACAAAAGCGATCATCAATTTGTTTGTGTAAAGTGTGGAGTGCTATGCTTAAAAACAACAACTGTTCATGGCTAGTTCAGGCCTTTGATTGCTTTGTAACTTTGGATACCAGCATTCAGAAGACCCTTATTAAAGGCCTTCTGGATAGGTTTCTGCCATATCCCGCATGTCCAGCTCAACTTCTCGTGGGTCATCCAGGGGTGTGACCTGAATTGAGCAAAACAAACCATACACTCCTTTTTCTTTTGCAGCTGCCAGGTACTCACATCATTTCTCTGCTGATCACAGGAGGGCATTGCATTACGCATGTTGACAAAGCCGGACAAGCACAAACGAATTTGGGAGTAACAAATTGGAAATTAATAACTCACCGCTTTGCTTTCGTCAACATGAATGACGAGGTCGAACTGGCCAGGTACGTATGCATCGAAGTAGTGGCTGCATATGACAGAAAAGGTTGCAATGTCAGAAGTGGATTAAAACAAAAATTAGAGACCAATGCAGCTTTGTGTGGCAAGCGCGATGAAACAGGAAACTAGTTTTGGCATGGATCAACTTGGCTTTCTGGCTAATGCAAAGCCATAATACAGCCACATCTCACCTCCAGCGCTCTGTTTCTGGGCGGTAAATTACACCGATTGCGCGAGTCAAGAGTAGATCCTGCACAAAACAATGTGCAAGGCTGCAGTCAAAGAACGCTTACGACTTATTCAAGGCTGGGGAAGGGAGAGGGTTGGTTGGTTGAGAGGGTACAAGTCATTACTGAAAGTAATTGGCGCGTAATAATGAGGTAAGACCGTAAGACACAAACAAGCGTTCAACCAATCTAGCCCCAAATAAGTTTCAGCAGTGCACTGTATCCTTGCATTTACGTATCTTGTGCTCCCTCCCGCTTACTCCACGAGCTCTTTCTGACACCTTTTGTTTCATCCTAAATGGTATAACCACCTCATCCTAATAGTAGAACCACAAGCATGCAAACAGGTCTTACTCCCGTTACCAGAGAGCACATTTGAAATGAAGCTTTGGGTCTAATGATTAAATTTAGTCCCACCTTGAGAATGCTGCGAGCAGGCTCAGCAGACACTTGGAGAGCAAAATTCTTGTGCCCAATGGTGTGCATAATGCCCTCGATGCTGCCTGTCATAGAAGGCCGGACGGTTTTGACCTTCATGGGCTCATCCCAATTGTCAGAGGCAGCTACAGTGCCTGGAAGTAAGGTTTGGGAGGAGAAGGTAAGATTCAGGACTAAACAAGTGCACCCCATGCAAAAGCAGGTATGTTGCCTCAGATCACCCTCTATCTCAACTAAATGGATCCAGCTGGCTGAGAGGACAACATATTTCTTGCCAATATTTATATCTCTCTCTCTCTCTCTCTCTCTCTCTCTCTATGTGTGATGATATATATATAGAGAGAGAACGAATCAGAAAACACTTTTGACCTGTGTGCGTGGTGAAGCCAATGTTGAAGGTAGACGCCTTGCCAAAGTGCTCACGAGCTAGCTGGCCGACATTGTGCTCGTCTGCGTGGAGATTTGCATTGGTAGATTGATTAACTATAAAACAACTACGCAGGAAGAGAAAAACCATTCCATATAGGGCAAGGAAACAATCTGCCGAGTACGGTGAATCAACTTCACCACAAAAAACGGAGAGCAATGGAATCAGAAGGGTTTCAGTATGTGCAACTGTCCTGTATGCATATATATCATGTCCATCTGCTTTGCTTAGCAATAGAACAGAAGACCAGATGAATTAAACTTGTTCACTATTTCATTGAATTCTCCACGATGAGAGAACCATGCAACTTGTGCTGGCTGCAGATACTGTGCTTCTACAAATGTCAGCTTTTGCAAAGGTTACACTACCATCACACAAATAACTGATTTCCAGCGTCACGCAGTTCATTAAAAACAATCACTTACTGCGGCGCCAGCTCATGTCTGTGGCCCTTGCATCGCCTAGGTGACTGTTGTGGGCCCAAAGGACAATTTTGGGCTCCACTCCTTGCCTCTCCATGTGTGCCGATACTGTTTCAGCATTCATTGGAGTATGCAAAACCTTAATATCAGTTTTTTTTTGGCCTTTTTAATGCACATCCCAAAAGAAGTTTTCTACCTCCCCTAATTCTGTGAACATTTAGAGCAGAGGAAGAAAGACATCGTGTATGGATGGCAAGCCTAGACTTTACCTAGTTTGGCAGTGTCTGCAAAGTGCGAGTCCCGCAAGTTCCTGGAAGGGAGGGCAGACAATGTCCCTAGTTTGCCAGCATTATTTACCGAGCAAACAGAAAAGGGCAGCAGGATCTGAAAATTTTGAAGGGGAACTGGCTCGAAGCCTAAAATCCCAGCAAATTAAGCCTTCAAAACATATGCTTACCAGGTGGTGTCTCTGCCGCTCCTGAAAAACATCTTGCGATAATACTCCTCCGCACCAGCCACACACATGCTGTTTGCTTCAATCTGCAAGCATTTGTAAGCAAGATACCCGTAAAAATGCACAGGAATAAGGAGGCGAGGCACAGACTCAGCAGATAAATTTGATACAACGTGTCAGAAGGCCTTGTCAGGAAGTACAACAAAAAACATACCGCCAGAGCATACTCATTAGCATCAGCACCATCCTTGTTGCGCATCTCCTCAGCTGCGTCCCACGACTGCATGAGACAGGTTTGATAATGAAATGGAGTGCCTGGAATTGACTCATTCATGCATTTAGATCCAAAGCGAACACACTAGTACGGGCATCTCAGCATTTTTACTTTTCGCATGCGTCTCAGCATTTTTACTTTTCACCCGCCTTGTTTGAATTTGCAAAACTCTGCTGCCTTGCAACACCTACCTTTCGCAAAGCTGACGCTGCTGCAGCTTCACACGAAGGCTGGTTGAACATGCCCGTAGCCATACCATAAGCTTGACTGTCAGCTCCATACCTTTTGAACAGAAAGAACAGGACACAACGTGTCAAATGCCTTTGTTGTCAGAAGAATTTGTCAGAAAGATGGCACATGACAGAACGCTTCAAGAGCAAAACAGATAAAAATAAGTTGTAAGTTGTTTTATTATGCAGTTATAATAGTTTTTGCCAATCAATGATCTCTATTATTTGCAAATTTAATCTATTGATTGCGACACCTATCATTGTTTGTAGCTATACAGTTGACTGTCAAACGTTTCTATCTCAACTCAGCATGCAAAACTTATGTGCTTGCAGTTTCACCACACCTGTCAAAGCACATGTAACGTAGTGAAACTTCACGTGCAGCCTCAGGGTCGTGCTCTTGCAGGGTTTTGATGACCGCCTCAGCACTGCAGATTTAGGAATAATAGGAAAGTTTCCATTATCATCAAAGCATCACGTTTTCATGTACACACTGCTCCTTTCTAACTGCAAGAACATTTTTTGCTAACCTAATATGTAAGAGAAAACACAGCGTGGAGGACATTGTATTCAATTATATCTTGGAAAAAAAGTCTAGGTCAAAAAAGGGATCTTGCCTGGTGTGCAGGCTGTACACATCCATGCCGTACAAGCCAACCATCCTATTAAGTGCAGCTGATTCACTGCTCTCCTGAGGATCAGATTAAGAAGGAAGACCATTTCAATGTATCACAGATGCTTTGAAATCAAAGTTTTGAGGTTCCGGGAGGTTAAGTCTCGGTGCAAGAATTAAAAGGGTGGCTGGCGGTCACAGCAAAAGCAAAAGCTCTTCCATAGCTCAAAGTTTGTGCACAACAGGGAAGACTTAAAATGCAAAACTTTTTCATCAAGCCATCTTCTTTCCTTATATTTGCCTAGTCAAGTAACCCAAGTTTGCTGCAAAGAACATGCACAAGGAGGCTTGGCTGACGTACGATGGGTCCTGCAGGAGAGGTGTCCATAGCCACACTGGTTCCCTTGGGCTTTTGCATTGTGGTTGTTTCAGCAGCAGATGAGGGAGCGCCTGTCACAGCTGTGTGTCGAAAAAGGAGTGGTTTGCAAACTCTTTGCTAAAGAACTTATAGGGGCAGCACATGCAAGATCACTCTTGAGTCTCTCGCAAACTTATCCCGCAAACTTATCCTCCAAGAGAGAGAAGAAGCCTTACTTGTGAAATACCTGCACGGAGACTTCCACCCATGATCTCTGCCTTCCGTGCAGCATTGAAGGACTTGAGCCACTCCACAAAACCCTCAAAAGCTGTGTTGCGCCACATCCATCGAGGAAAGCGCTGTGATGTGCCAATGTGTGCAGTTTGCATCTGTAAGGAAACAGGGCTACCAGGCCTACTAATATGAATAATCATACCACCTTCAAAGTTAAGTCGGAGCTTCCTTTTGGCACATGTTTAATTGCCTTTGCAAGCAAATACATTTGAAGATGCATGTAAGAAATGATTGGTCTGCCGCTTACCGTGAAACCGCTCAGCGCCTGCCGAGCAGATTTTGGTCCCACAGACAGCCCACGCACGTACTCATTTGCACGGAACATATCTGCATTTGTTTGTTCAGGGGAGGTATTCATGCACCAGCGCTTGTCTGGACACCAGGTGGAATAAGCATGCAGGTGGAATAAGTATGCACGATACAAAAGCTGGACAAAGAAGACAGCCTTTTCCTTCAGCGGCACAAACAAGGTGATCGACCCCACAAGAAACCTTGCCCCCCCCTATATAATTTAAGCCGACAATCCTTTAGCAGGCTGTTATCCTTGTTGTGAAGTGCCCTTACCAGGCCAGTCTGCCTCGCACAGCACTGCATTAAATCCTCTCTCGGCTGTGTAGAAGGCAAAGGACGAAAGGGGTGTGATATGAGCAAGTCCTTTAATTTGTGTTATGTTTGCAGAGAAGATGGACAATTACATTGTCATGCGCTACTTGGTAACGGCTTGCTTGCAGGAACAGCTAGTGATCCACAGGCCCTAGTGCTCACCAATGAGAAGCTTGGTTATCTCTGCTCTTTGATGGTAAAAGTCGTGTGTTCCATGTGAAGCTTCTCCTGCAGAAGTGCATGTTGGTGTCCATATAGCTTGAGGCAACTCCACAAAAATAGACACAAAAATACAATACAATAGACAATTTAACAGGAAGGCACTGCTTATCCAGGTAACAGAAATCTAGTCTTTTTCTGTTCAGATCGTTTATTGTCAGCTTGCAAGAAAAGTGTTCATCAAACTTTGTCAGGAGGACACGGACGCCCTGCCTCACCTATGCAAACGCACTGCACGCCAGGTGGGATGCAATCAATGATGCGCCTGCATTTTTAAATGATGATTGCAAGGCTTGGCCATAATTTACCTGGTTAATAGGTATCACCAGCTGACGGTTCTATGCACGCAGGCTTTGAGTCAGCTAACATTTTATTTCCGCGCAACTTCATCACACAAAATGCCACATCAAAACAGCAGTAGAGCAGCAATCGTGCCTGTTCAGTTCCTCAGCATTCGCGCCTGTGATTGCGTGTGGGCTCAAAGCCTGCAGGAATAAAGGACGGTGCACGCACGTGCTGGGAAAGGATTGATAAGTCACTGCCTGCTGTGAAAACTGCGTTTTCCCCAAACAGCGATAAGTTTATGCCGGCTGTTGAAACACGTGTGACCATCTCCGATTGTAGTCCATTTGGCCAATAAACGTTTCAGCAAGGCAGCAGTGCACTCATGATGATGCAGTGATCTGCTGCAAATTTCTGTCACCTCTGCCATGTGCTGCATGTCACCCCTGTTGATGTCAGGCCTACGCAAGCTTTTTGGAATTACTGAAGGTGTGGCTGAGGCAGCTTGTGGTGGCGCGAGCATCCTCCTCACAAACTTCGCTATGTTGAAAGCCTAGCTCGCAAGCTATTAAATTTATATTAGAATAAAATTTATATTTATTTTTGAATTCAGGGAGTAATTCCTTCACATGCTTTAAACCAAAATGGCGGAAAACCATGGGGCACCCATCGCTGGCCCTTAGTGCTGTCGGCGCACTTCACACGATTGATTAATTTCCTCTCGCCAATTAAATTCACCAACGAATATCCTGTCGCCAAGAGTCAACGTGATTGTTTACGTATTTGTATACATATACACAGGAACTTCTTGATGGGCTTAAAACCCAATCATTCGTGGGGCACATGAACGAGAACCGGGATTGGAGAAATTGCTGAATGAGATAACGGCTTATAGAACCGCGTATTGCAGAGCTATCTATCTGAAGCCTTGGTTGCCTCTATATTCTTGTCTGCGGCAATGGTAAGGGGCATGGCCGTCATTCGCAGCTCGGTTTGCACGACTTCGCACACCTGCAATGAAACGGTTGGGAACTGACTATCATAGATATGTAAGCCACATGCAGGAAATCAAACTGCCTTAACTAGAAGTCAGGCGAGGTATGCTTGCTTCCGCCGCACCCGTGCTTGAGCAAGCTCATCCTTGCACAGCAGTTGTGCCGTGCCGTCCCCTTGGCTTCCTATGCCTTTACCACCCCAAATGTAAGGCTGTAGAGCCGGGTGAGCAAGCACCTGCAAGTTCCGTGATCCGTGATACTAAATGATTTCACAGTGATTGCAACTGAAGCAAACTGAAGATGAGACCCTCCAGCATGATGAGTAATGGGAGCTACAATAGCATAGAAATGAGCATGAAGAATAGTACAGCCCTATCTCGAATTCCCTGAAGCACTGACTTTCACACAACCTGTTGTATGATCAGCAAAAGCACAGCCTGTGCAAGTTCAGCACTCGCTTGCACACGCATCCTAGTATTGCAGGAGCCAAGCAAGGAGAGCACACCCACGTGGTTCATGTGAACACTGGACTGGAGCCTTTTTGTAACGGCTAGCCCATTTGTTTCAGCACAGGCTTTTAGTTTCATTTAGCACCAATTCAACACACCTTGTGGAGCACCGGTGCGGTGAGCTGGTCTGGACACAGAGGACCTGCACGGCTGTCAAATTCTTGTTGTGACTCGCACATCAGGGACCTGCAAGCGAACCCGCACGTGGACATTTTCAGAAATGGCTCAGAAGTCAGATTCCCAATCAGCTGTTCCCAGCTGCAAGGACGGCATCCGTGTTGCCATTCTAGGCACTATTAATTACGTCACACACACTCACCCAATAGCACGAGCATCTCCATCCGCCATCGCATGCCGCACACGCTCGATTAAAGCACCGTTCACGATGCCTAATAACTCTTGTAAGCGCTGCTCCAATGCGTTTTTCGCCACAGGGTACGCTTCTTGCAATGCAGTTAGAATCCTAATAGTGTCCTTGGCTGCTTTCAGATCCACGACTACCAGATAGAGTGGGACTGCATTGCAACATAAAAGCAAATCAACAAGCCCATCAATTGCAAGGTCTAGGAATAGCGATAAAAATTTAAAGGCTCTAATTAACGTGATGTGGCATACACACACCAATAAGGCACTGTGCACAAGGAATTCACAATTTGTTTCTAAATGAGCTCGTTAAGCAAGCTCGTCAACACGCTTTCTGACTAGAGCGTTGACGCGCTTGCTGACCGAAAAAAATTTGAGGGAGCATTCACTCCCATCACAAGAGCCTCATGGTCAGCTGATGCCTTTCTTTTCTTTTCTATCTATGTTTTAAATGCATGAATGCGCAAAAACGAAATTTCTGTCCTAAAACACTGAAATTCTTTTCCCCACAGTACTTCAGTACAGCAGTTCAGTTAGCTGTCATAGACAGTCAAAATGTCCTTCAAACCAAGCTCACCAGAAAGGTAGGTAGTCTGCACGTCCAGCTGTGCACCCTTGAACGTCATCACGATCGGAATGCTTCCATAAGCACAGGCTTGGTCCATGCGCCCTGCATAGAATAAAAAAGACCCCTCCTAGATTACAAGGCTACCAGCACGGTGCTCAAGTGACCTGAAAGCTCAGATCAGGCTCCTGCTTTCAGAGACTAGATCTTGGCATGCATGACCTCCAATCCCTTAAACCCTTCAAGTGTCTCTTGAGATATTGGTGAAGGTTGCTGGTCCAAAGTCTCCTTTAAATCCTTCATCCCACTTGACAAGTCTGTTACCGTGCTCTCAGTTTTTCAAACTTGTGTGGTGGTTTATGAGCTCACCTCCCCATGCAATACCACTCACCACACTTGCTGGGGGTCAGAATTTCTCCCTGATAAGCTATCTCCATTTCTTCTCGAATTGAAAGGCCCAAGTCATACACAGCGCTGAAGGCACGTACGACCTGCGACGAAATCGATTCATGTTGGGGGCAGTCATTAAATGGTGAGAAAATGGTGGAAGGGAAAAGGAGGCGAAAAAGACAACATAATCTCTCTCCATTGATGGAGAATGGAGCCGCTTTGGTACCGGGCACCATCAGATCGTCTGGGACAAATGGAATGAAGTTGCGACCATGCCGATAGCCTTGTAATCAATCAAACCTGCTCCTTTACCAGACATCATAATGTCGAAATGCAAAGTGTTTGACACTGTTTAGGACCTAGGCACCGACAGGAGCAGGCAGGCAGAGGCATTGTAAAAACGAGCTGGCTGCCTACCATGACGCTAAGTGCAGCCGAGGAAGACAGGCCCTTGGCAATTGGAAGCGTGGAGTGGTAATTATTCACCTTCAGTCCCCTCACTCTGCTACCATACAGCTGCAGGATGCGGCACGCAGTGCCAGCAAAGTACGAAAAGAAGCCAGGTCCCTGGGCCTCTAGTAATTTTCATACGCATGTTTATGTGTGTGTGTTTGTGTGTGTGTGTGTGTTTGTGTGTGTGTGTGTTTGTGTGTGTGTGTGTGTGTGTGTGTTGTGTATGTGCGTGTACATTAACGAACAGATGTCAACAAGTAGCTGTTCAAATTTGCCAGCCATATAAAAAGTTACGTCATAGAATTGAAGCATTTGTCTTGAGCATTTTCTTTTGTGACCTATATTTTAGGCTAAGACACCACAAACCGTTCAGTAGCGCTTCCTCTTCAAAGGGAATCTCGATCATTGTCGTGGCCCCACTCTCCTGGGTTGATTCCATGACAGCCACCTTTGTTCGTCGAGTCAGGGAAAACGACAATTGTAGAGTAGGGTGTATTAAGACAAGCCAGCAGGACCTGGCCCCAACAGGCGGACAAGGGAAGGAGCAAAGAAAGAAACAAAGTCAAGAGAAGCAGAAAGCAAACAAGAGGTGGGTGTCCCTGTTAAATGTTGCGGACCCATACGAAAGGCACCGCCTCCTCTCCGCTCTTTCCCTCAGTGTGACACTGACGTAGTGCGTGCGTGCGCTGTGCACACTACTCATGCAGATGCATCCACTTACAGGCTTGTCTAGCGCATGTGCCCGTGCAAATAGACCCTCTTGTGTACCAACAACAATGGTTCGGCCCTCTGAAATCAAGGCGTTTTGTCTGCAAGGGGTAGCAAAATAGGCAGGTGTTGCGCGTACATGGAGACATGAAACGCAGATGCGCAATAGCATGGGATCACCAGTTAACACAGATGCGCCAGGGTGTATTAGAAACACTGAAACAGTGCACATTTTGAGGCAGCAGCTCAAGATTTGACGACCATCTACATACGAGAAACTGTACGACCGCGCAGACGTCTGCAACACAATTCATGGCATAAAAGCACCAATGCAGATCAGCAGTGTGGAACTGCACCAGAACGGGCATGTTAAGTTGAAGAGCCTCGTTTGTCGAGGCAGGTACACATTACACAACTTTATTGATGTTTTGGCAGGGAAAGCAAGAAAAGAGGCAGGTAACCATACCAAGACTAAGCAACACCTACAGTTGATACCCGCCAGCCCAATCAGAGTGCTCACCAAACCTGCACGTTGCAGGTGCGTTTGCATATTGTTAACATGTGTACGTTTCCTCGTCTTATTTACGAGCATTTTGCTTTTGTATGTGTTGTGTATGAACTTGCATGCTTGCTTGCGGCCGCGTGCGTGCGTGCGATGCGTGTTCATGTATGTGTGTGTTTAGGTGTGTTTGTGTGTGTATGTGTGTGTGTCTGTGCTGCACATTGGTTCTTCCAGAAGAAGAAAAAGGCAGATTGCCTTGCAGTGTGCATCAAATTAGCTGGGAAGTGTGGTTATTTGGCATGCCGTGCCCAGGGATACAAACGTGTGTGAGTGAGTGAGTGTGTGTGACTGTGTGTGTGTGACTGTGTGTGTATGTGTGTGGTGTGTGTGTGTGTGTGTGTGTGTGTGTGTGTGTGTGTGTGGTGTGTGTGTGTGTGTGTGTGTGTGTGCGTGTGTGTGTGTGTGTGTGTGTGTGTGTGTGTGTGTGTGTGTGTGTGTGTGCGTGTGTGTGTGTGTGTGTGTGTGTGTGTGTATGCGTGCTTGTATGTGTGTGTGTGTTTGTGTGTGTATGTGTGTGTGTGTGTGTGTGTGTGTGCGCGTGTGTGTATGAGCTTGCATGTTTCATACAGGCATAGTCTTCCAGAGCAGAACACTTCGTAGATTTCTCCAGTATGTGGCGCCATTTTAAATAATTCCGATGCAACCAATATTGGAATGGCCATAAAAGTCAATAAATTGGTCAAACTTGGAATGCGAGGTACAATTGAACATTTATCCAAATTAAAAACAAACAACCTGATCCTGGGCCCAATAAACCTTCTGACGTAAGATTCATGCGTTGTTTCCTGCTCCCTCATGCTACTTTCATTGTGTCGAGCAAACGCCTTTACACGCCTCTTACGCACACGCAGGCCTGCGCGCGCGAGTCTGTGTGTCCTTTTGGTCGGACGGATCTAGGCAGCCCCAGCGAATGCATCCCAGGAATTCCAAACCCGCTCGCTATTTGCCGCTGCTCTCCAATTTCCCCCCCGAGATACAAGGGCTGATTTGCCCTCCACCCGAAGGTCCTGGGAATTTGCCGGTTGACAGCTCTCCTGCCACCAAGCGGCAGCCCCAGCCCCAGCCCCAGCCCCAGCATCACCACCAGTATCAGCCCCATCAGTATCAGCCCCAGCCCCAGCCCCAGCCCCAGCATCTCCATCAGCACCAGCCCCAGCACCAGCCGTGCAGTCGGTTTACGGAGTGGGACCAGAAAAGGGAGGAGGGAAGGCACTACCAAACTGGGGCGACCCCTGGTCCCCCTCCTCCAGCTCTTGCCACCACTGCACATGCTCTCCAGGCCCAGCTCGCTCCCTCTGCTCCAACAGGAGGAGCAGGTCCTCCTGCACCCACGCTGACCCCACCCTCTTACAGCCCCCACTGCACGAGCCCTCCTCCTGTTAACTATGACCCCGTCTCAGTTACGCCTAACCAAACAGTTATGAGTCTGGATAAGTCTCCCTATAATCCTCTCTTGGCTGCACCTCATCATGAAAAAAAGCCTGATACACTGGGAGCTGATATGGTGCTTGCATTAATGTTGCACGAGGAGGAGCTGCAAGCGGTTGCACAGCAGAAGGAGGAAAGAGAGAGGCAAATGCTAGAGGCATTGAATGCTGAGAAGAATGCGAGGAATGACGAAATGATGACTTTCATAAAAGCTAATACCTTCAAGGCACAGAACTTTGGTAGGTTGAGTTCGAAGCCTTTTTCCCTTGCCACGCTCTTGCATAGGCACAGAAGGGGAAAGCATGAGCGTCAGGCTATTCAGGTGGCAGGATATAGAGGTTAGAAGGACGGGGTTCAGGCACACCTGCGCCACCACTCACGCTGCAGGCAGCAACCAAGAAGAAACAGCATTTGGTGAAATACCTCACAAGACTCCATCACTACCAGCACCAGCTACTACAGCATTAGCAGGACCAGCATCTGCAGCACCAGCACCACCACTAGCACCAGCTTCAACAGCAGCGGCCAGAGCACCAGCTTCAACAGCTTTGGTGTGCTCGGGCAGCAGCATGACAGGCGACACGAAGGACAATGCTTTGCTGGCTGCACTGATGGGCAACCCAAGCGAGGCGTACCACGTGATGTATGGGGGTGTGGAGCAGCCTGCCAGCGTGGCAGCAGAGGCAGGAAGCGCAGAGGGACATGCAACACTGGCTCAGGGTGCTTGTACTACTGCAGCGGAGCAGCAGGATGGCAGCTCTGAACATGTCTACTCACGCAGCTCCCTGAATGATGCGCAATGCCTGGACGCACCGCTAGCACCTGCTCTTGCAGCCACCCCGAGCTCCTGTGACGGAGCAGCTGGTGATGCAGGGATGCAGACGCCTGAGCAGGTATGTGTATATGGGTGCTGGTGTGGTGTGGTGATTGGTGATGCGTAATCAGCTATCCTGTGGTCAACCCCCCTTCATTATAATCCTCGCTGTACACCAAAATCAAGCTGTACGCTAGCTTTTCCAGTCCTTACTTTGACCGATGCCCTCTCTCGCATGCAAACCCAGGCACAATCGTTCACGCCACTTTCATGCATACAAACACTCTCCCGACAATATACACACTTGCATTCGTGTCAGGTCCCTTGCGCGCTTGATCTTGGTGTGTCTGAAGAAGAGTTGCAGCAGGCCCTGCAGGCAGAGCAGAAGCTGCTCACCCCCCAGGTGTGCTGTGTGTTGTGTGTGCCTGTATGTGTTTCCGTGTGTGTCACATCTCAGACTGGGAAGGAACCACGTCCGTACGTCCACTATGTTTAAGCAGCCGACACTGCACGCGCACACACACACACATTAACACATCATCATTACACATTAACGCACACAAGCACACATTGACACACATAAACATACACACATTGACTTACACACACATACGTATGAGCAGCCTGCTGCCCCTCCCTCCAGC
>Ga0307974_1000461_pt1 | contig 24794 bp, 20 predicted proteins | sample OrgLakmetagen784_FD_201812 | JGI IMG/M metagenome (GOLD analysis project Ga0307974, IMG submission 201812) | Saline water microbial communities from Organic Lake, Antarctica - #784 | ecosystem: Environmental > Aquatic > Non-marine Saline and Alkaline > Saline | place: Antarctica: Organic Lake... | reverse complement strand
AGATGAATTGTGCAACAGCTGCATCCACACAAGCCTTGGTCACTGCCCTCTTGCTGCAGGCGTCCAATGACTGTGTAGATGATGCTGCTGCTGTGCTTGCTGTAGTCCTGTGCAGGTGCCTCTCTTTTCCTGCATGCTCCTCCCTCTGAGCGCTAGCGTCGGCAATTTCTCCCATTGCTAGCAAGCGCTGCGACTACGCCCTGAGGATTCCTGCCGGGTCAGCTTTGCATGCTGCTACACCTACGCTGGGATTCTGTCTCATGAAGTGCTCGTGGATGCGGGGTCACCGCTGCTGGAATCTCGGAATTCTGGCATCCGGCATCTGGCATCTCGTAAATCTACCCCTTCTGTCCCATAACAACAACACGATGCCACTCAGGGTCTTTACCAGGAGGCATTATAATGTTCTGGAGGCCAGGGGGAAATTCGTGGTGGTTGGAGGGTGGTTGGTGCAAGCCCATGGTACCCCCCAAGACAGCATAAATACGTTCTCGTATTATTACGCGTACTGCGTATTAATAGCGTATTATATCGTATGGGAGGTCTCAGAAGTCCGTATGACCCATCCCTGCTTACTTCTTACGACCAGGTAGTGAGGTTTGAGAGCAGCACTATGCGTAGGCTACTTATATGCTTGATAAAACAAGCAAGTGACATAAAAGAGAACTAAGTGAAATCTGTAAATTGTGTAGGCACATAAAGGATAAGCATTCTCTACTTGGGAGGATTTTTTTTGGAAATGGATTCCTTTAGATTCAAAATGTCAAAGAGTGCTTACAAACAGAAAAAGGGGGGAAACCTTCTTCATGGGCTATTACAACTCGGGTGATGTGGCCACAAGAAAATTTCTAGGTCTAAACCAATCAACCCATACACCCACTTGCTGCGATGCCTCTCGCTCCACGCCCTGCTGCTGCTGCTGCAGAGCTTTCAGGCTTCCTTTGCTCCCCATAGCCTGGGCAGCTGCAGCACGGGCCTCAGCTACGGTGCTAATACCGATGCGTAAATCACGGGCCTGGGTGAGCGTATATGCGTGCGAACACGTGTATGTTTTGCAGGCAAGCTCAGGGCAACTGAATCAATCCAGCCTAAGAACACATCTAATTGCCGCATCCTCTTTGCTACCTTCTTCAAGGGCAGTCTCACCCTCCATTCGTCCTTCCTCCCTTACCAGCCTCTGCAGCAGCTCCACTTGGATCATTGGCGTGGAGCTGGGCTGAGGCACAACCCTTGGCCCTATGTGTGTATGTATTTGGGTATGGTTGTGGGTGTGTGCTTCTTTTTTGCGTGTACGCTTGTGAGCATCATGTGTGCTTAGGTAAAAGAAGGAGGTGTGCATTTGTGTAGGACACAAGGAAGTGTGCGTGCGTTTGTGCGCGTGTGTCTCCAGCAAAAAACACTGAGGACAACCACCTGGCTCTTGAATAGATGCATCTGCAGCAGCTGGCGGTGTTGGGTCAAGTGCGGTTGTTGATGGCAAAGGCTGTGGCGTTGGTCCAGAAGAGGCTTTCGCATCTCGTGCTGAATCGACTCCAGCCAGGGGTTGGCGTGGGGGCGTGGGGGTGGCCAGGATAGCTGCTAAGTCGTGTCGAATGGCAGGGCTTCGGTCCAAGCCAGAGGCGGCAATGAGGTGCATGCCCTGTGTGTGTTCATGTGTGTGTGTGTGTGTGTGTATGTTTGGTCAAGGCGCTTCATGGTCTCTGCGTCACTCTAGAAAGTGCGGCGCTTGCAACTACAAAGGACGGAGCTTTGGAGCTTAACCCAAGCCAGTTGGCATGCCATACGCGTGCTAGCAAGTTAGGCATGCCCTGCGCATACTAGCAAGTCGTCATGCTAGCAAACCATGCTTCTACGCATGCTAGCAAGCCCTATGCATGCTAACAAGCGCTACGCATGCTAGCTAGCCAATCACGCCCTGCACATATTACCAGGGTGGCAGGTTCAAGCTCAGGCTGCCAACTGCCTCTCACATTGCACAGAAGTGGCGGCGCTTCTCACGCACGTTGGCAGTGGCAGGTCGCCTTTTTGTTGCTTTATTCTATAACAAGGTTATCATGTGGCCTTCTTTGCCTGCCGGACGCCTGTTGGTCATTTCATTGCAAAACAGCATCGACGGTGCCTTATCTGGACTTAATTGGAGGTAGCCTTACAGGACTTAATAGACTTATCAACTGCATGCTTCTCAGTGAAGGCATGGAAGGGTAGCAAGTGTCCTTTAGGCATGCAAGGCGTGCATGAAGGCATGGGCGGCAGCAAATATGCAGCTCATATCCTAGACAACTTCGATGTTTTGCCAGATATGAGTTAAGTATTAGGCCTGTCAAACTTCACCTGTAAGCTTGCAATTAATCTATGGATTTGCGGATGTGCGCTTGCTTGTAGCCCACTTGGATAGCATATATGAAACGCAACAACATACGTCAACCACAGCTTAGCTCTGTTGGGCATTGACTACTTTTTTTTTGCGCACACCCCTTCATCACCAGTCCCACCTGCAACACAGCCCCCAGTGGTTCTGGAGCAGCTGCAGCCCCAGCACTGCTCACACCATCCACACTGCCGTCCGTCACAACACCTAAAGTGTCAGAGCTGCCACCACTACCCTCAGTGCCTGTAGGTCTACCGCCACCGCTACCGCCACTGCTATTGCTGCTGCTGCTGCCATTAGGGTCAGAGGTCTCAACACTTAAGCTGCTGGGGCTGCTGCTGATGGTGTGCCTGCCAAGGTCCCCTCCTGTACCAACCCCTTGATTCACTGCCATGGCGGAGGCAGCTAGGCCTGTCTGGAGGGCTTCGTGCACGGCAAGGCAGTCAGACAGATACTGCAGGTACCTGCAGGTATCAGATGGTCTCCAACCCACGTGAGAGCTGTTTGTCGCTTGCATCTTCACGGCGTCTCAAGAGATTCAGGCGGGTTGCTGGCGCACAAAATGCATCCAAGCTCCTCATAGATCAAGTGCGGGTGGGCTGTTGAAGCGGGTGTAGAGAGTTTGAGGACCAACTACACCTCATAGCGCTACACGAGTGACAAGTGACAAAAGCCCTGAAGAATACTACAGGGCCCTGTCGATATCTAGCAGGACAGCGCCCTCCAAAACAACAAACCCCCTTGCAACTGACCTGGATTCTCTGAAGCTCCAGCGCTCAAGGCTAGGAACAGGAGCACCACCCAGCTTCAGCACCCCACGTGACTGCACGCGTTAATGTGAAGTAATTAGGGTTGGCCAAATCCATACATACATACGTATATACGGTGTATACACGGTATTTCTAGCAGGGAAATTACCCTACATACGGCCGTATACGGTGCACACACACATATACGGTTCTGGCCAACCCTAGCAGCAATGCATGACATGTGAGTGCCATCAAAGTGTAAACAATTGTCGTGCTTTGTGTCGTTAAGGCTCAAGGTTAAAATTTAATGATTATGGGAGCATGCTCACCTATGTTCTTTCTCCCACCTGCTTGTACAGAGCGGACATTTGTAACTGCGGTGTTCAAAAGCAGCAGAACTATGACACAATGAGAAGGAACAGTTCGACCTAAAATCCTATGAATTTTCCAGGCTTTCCGACTTCTATTCTCACCCCTGCCAATGCCATTCTAAGGCCTGCTTGCATCAGATGCCTTGCATCAACTCATGTCATGCCTCACAGCTGAAACAATTGCCCTGGCAAACACACTCCCCCTGCCATCCTCACCTCTATCACCGCATGCCAACATCGCACTTTCACTGTCGAAATTACACAGCACAGCGCCACACCACCGCAGCGCCTAATTATACCAACACTTGCACCACATTTCTCTATTGCCCATGCCTGGCCCTTACACATCTGCTCAGGTCTGATCATGCAGGGGCAGGCACAGCAACTGCAACTGACCTTCCCGTCAATTGTCCAGCTTCACTTATTTGGAACCGGACCTCCCATCTTTTATTTACCTACGAAACCTGCACGACTTGCTGCTTGCCATCGATGTATCATGTGCTTCTATGGTTTAAAGCAACTTCCTTCCTACTTCCTACTTCCTGCTCGCCAGTCAAGCTCAACAGCACACTCTTGCCCCAAAGCTTTTGTTTAGGCTCGATCCCCTGGCTGAGTTTTTGCTAGATAGTATATAGGGACAGTGGAATTTTGTTAACCGAATAAACTTCCCAGCTAACGCCGCCATTGCAATTCCTCCTACCACCATCCACCTCTGCTAGGGCCAACTCTTTTCCCAGCTGGTCATACAGAGGCATGAACTGGGGAAGGCCTTCTTCATCTGCCACCGCACTGTTTCCTTGAGGCCGGTTGCTGGCTGCCTGCTGGCTTGATCCCCCTGCTGCTGCTTCCCTACAAAAGAGGAGTGAGGAGTAAGGATTGATGGAGGCAGCAGTGGCAGCACTGCACCTGAGCACCGAATGGTGCAGTGTGATTGGCAGGGTTGACTAGGGTTGGCCATGATGGCCAGGACCATACATTCGTTATACTGGCTTACCTGTGTGTACAGACTCCATTTCTAGCAAATATATTTTGAGCATACCGGTATTTATATTTCTGATCAGCCTTGCAAAAGTACGACGAGCAACAATCGGGCGCTGTTAGCAGCAACAAGGGTGCTGTAAGAGAATCGGTTTTATGGCGTGTTAACTGCCAAAGTTGTACAGTCTGGATTTCATGAGTAGCACGGAGTCGTCTCGCAGAATCCAACAAAAAACCGTCGCGAAAAAAACAAGCGTATAAGCAGCTGCAGATTTAAAATTGTTTCCAACAATTGGCAAGTGTTGTAGTGTAATGATTGCCAGAGGTATCAGCGTGAGGTTCAGCATGAAGTTCATTTGCTTGTTCATACTCCAAATGCAGGTACAGTGTATAACCTGTGTGCACCTCCAGCTGTGTATAACCTGTGTATAACCTGTGTATAACCTGTCTGCACCTCACCTCCAGCTGTCTGCCGCAACATTCATTTGTCGGCTGAACGTAATTAAATGTGTTGCGCTGAGGCTGGACCCAACCTAAGAAAGGACAGGCTCAGTCATACCCATGGCTTGGGCCTAATCCTTTAAGAATGATGACACGACCTTCCAAAATTGCAAGTCTTATGAACCGCCTAATAATGACCAGCTATATAGCATACCACGTCCTAGCCTGTTTACCTGCGGGCCAGTTCCGGCCCCTGGTACTGGGTCTCCAGGCTGTCCACTTTCAGGTCACCTAAAGAGCTGTAGTCCCCACTCCCCCAGTCCTTTACCTGTAAGTCATAGGTGTAGAGACAGCACATATGCGTCAAAATTGCTGCCAACACAACTCAGGTAACGCCTTCAAGCTTGTGCAACATTTTAAACGGCAACCATGCAGCATTTCCATCACATCACAACAATTTACAAAACATGCAACTCAAACTAGAATATCCTTGCTATGCCGCGTCTGCTCGGCGTATGCTCATGAGCGAATGATCTTGCTGTAGGTCAAACATCTTGCTAACTGATGAGGCTGGCACAACCCCCCGTTGCAAATTCCCCCAACTTAAGTACCTGTACCACATCCAATTTCCCCTGTGAAGCCTCCTTAGGATCCACAGGTCTGCTGCCACTCCCCCTCTGCTTGTTCTTGCCAGCACCTGCAGCCCGCAGGGCCTCCCTTACTGCCTGTGTCAGAGCAGCAATTTGCACAGGTGCACATCCATAATATTAGCATGACAGATATGCTAAATGTGGGAATGATGAAACAATGCAAGTGGCGCTTTAAAAAGCGAGCTGCTCTGTTGCGCCAAAAGGTGTTCTTCAAAGTAGGAACAAGGGTGTGAAAATGGTGGGTCTGCAAGTTTTGGTTCCGTTCACCTTGTCTCCACTCTGGCCTCCATCCACCTTCTTCACTTCCCCTTTCTTGCTGTCAGCCTTCTTTCCTCTGGCTGGGAGATCTGCGGGACCAAATCCCTTACCGGCATGTTGCGTGACGCTTGGCCGCCTACGTTTGTTGAAGCGTGCAAGGCGTGCAGTTACATTTGATCATCTTTCCGTGCTGCTACTGCTGCTGTGTGTGTATGTATGTGTGTCGTGTTGTGTGTGTGTGTTGTGTGTGTGTGTGTGTGTGTGTGTGTGTGTGTGCGTGCGTGTGTGCGTGCGTGCGTGCGTGCGTGCGTGCGTGCGTGTGTGTGTGTGTGTGTGTGTGTGTGTGTGTGTGTGTGTGTGTGTGTGTGTGTTCCTGCCAAAATCCAGCAAATGCTATTGTTTTCTATAACTCACACAAGGCCTAATGGAGCTTTAGGAGACGGTTGAGCAAGCCCTCCTGAAGTGTGCCGCATTAGTGAAGATGCAGCAATAAAAATAATTGTAATTAAATGCTGCAGTCTGTAGTCTCGGGCCGATTGTTACCACGAGCTCACTCCAAACTACTACTTGCCACACGGACCAAATCTCAATTGTCCACGGCCATGGCTCCAGTCTCAACCAAAAAGGTCTCACAAACACACACACACACACACACACAACCTTACACACATCCACACGCACACGTATGCACACGTGCATGCAATCACACACAGACACACACGCACACGCACACATACACTCACACGCACACATATACACACACGCACGTACACGCACGCGCGCACAAGCACAAGCACAAGCACACGCACGCACACGCACACGCACACACACAAATACACACAGACATACTCATACACGTGTTCACACACACACACACACACACACACACATCTGCACATAACGTACACACATGCACAATACACAAGCCCAAACAGACACACATTCACACACACACATATGCACACATAGACACACGTACACACGCACACATACACACATACACACATGTATACACTCACACACATACACATACGTACACACGCACAGAGTTATGATACTGCAGCGAAGAAGCTAAAGGAGATCAGTGTCTTAGGTGGCATATCCGGAATTTTGGGATGGGACGAGGTGTGTGAAGCAACAACATCTGTTCGGCCGATGCTTGGAACCAACATGCATTTTTTGCAAAGGGGAAGCTCCGTACTGTCTGACCGGTTGTGCAGATGGTGATGCTTCCTTCTGGAGCGGTGGAAAACAGGGGGCAGCAGAAGGAAGCCCTTGCAGGCGTGATGTTTGACAAGGTACGTGGCCTTCATAATGTTGTGTGTTTGCCAGAGAGTTCAATTACTGCTTCGTGCTAAAAAGCTTAGCGTATAAAAGAAGCGCATAAAAAAGAGCGTGCAATTGCAAGTTGACAGTGCCTTTTGTTATTTGTAACTCGCTGAACATTTTATGCTCATGCTTGCACGGCCAAACCTCCACATTTGCCAAAGACGCCGCTCAAGCGCAAGTGAGAAGCATTCACAAAGTGATAAAAGAAGTCATTGCACCACACATACACACACGCAAACTTGCACACACGCCCGTACACATACACATGCACATAAACACACTCACACACATATGCACCCACAAGCACACGCACATACACACACAATCCCGGACACACACACACATACACACACACACACAAACACACACACAAAGACAGACATACACAGATACACACATACACACAACACACAAACACATGCACAATGTCACAGAGGACGGATGCTGAGCTTGGCCGTTTGCTCATGGAGGTCAAGGCAGCCATTGAGGCCGGCCAGGCTAGCGAGCTGGGTCCATTTGAGTGCGCCGTTGTGCGAGACGCCCACAAGGTAAAAAAAGAGGAAAAAATCCATGTGCAAGGTTCAAGGTAATACTTTTTTTGTTGCAGGTGATGACGATTAAGTAACGTGAAGGCCTCAGTTCTGTCAAAAAAACCTTTTTCTGTTTCTTGTCAGTATTTCCCCTGCGCATGAGGGGCTTGCCTGGTAATTAGGGTGATTTTGGCACGTCTCATGACAGTTACCAAACGTGCCTGCTTGGTGCTCCATACTGCTGCTGAATCAGTCAAATCATATCATTGGCCAAAGACTTAAACAGGGGTTGACAGCTCGTATGAGCGCCCTCGCTTCTGTTTAGTGTGTTGCTGTTTGTATCCGCAGACAGCTTTGTGTACAGACATTCCTCTCCTTTGTGAAAACAGGACAGTCAGCTCTGTGTGCATGAACCGCTTCACAGGACTTTGTGCGGACCACTGCCATTCCTAAAGATCTCGCGCAAGCGATGGCAAAGCTTGAGACAGAGGCATATGTGGTGGGTGCTTTATTACAGACCCCACAATTCTGGATTTTGCTTGCATGTTCTGTTGCAGTAAAAAGTCATGTGTTACCTCCTGCTTGCTGCACTCCCTGTCATGCAGGCACTCAGGCACGCACACACACACGCACGCACACACACACACACGCAAACACACACTTGCGCATGCACGCTCACACAATACTCACATACACACACAGACATACGAACACAGAGACACGCACACACACATTCATTTATTTCCTTGCAGGCATGGGTTGAGGCGCGCAAGGCGTCGGACTTCTCCATATTTGCCCCCTACCTCCAGCAGTGGGTGGATTTGAACAAGCAGAAGGCCAAGCACATTGACCCAACAGCTGACCCGTACGATGTACTGCTTGACGATTACGAGAAGGGCATGACCTCCAAGCGCCTGGATGAGATTTTTGACGAGGTGAGGTGTGATCGACATAGACCACCTCCTTGTGTCAGCTGCCTACTGAGCCACACGCTCTCTGTCAACCACGAGTGTGTTTTCGACAGAGCCTGGCTATCATAGATGGCTTCTTGCATTCAGCTGCCTGCTCAGCCTTGCATTCTCTGCCATTTAACAAGTCAGCTGATTCATAACTCTTTTGACTCTCAGCTTTTCAGTTACACACACCTGCCTAGCCCCCCCAAAGACATCTGCCATGTCTTCAAGTATCTGCACGCAAGCTTGTTTGACGATTCAGTTTTGGGTCGTCGCAGCATCCTTACGAACAACGCAAACAAGCATGGAGAGAAATTAGATCGAGTGTTGCGCCCGCGCAAATATACTTGTCTCCTTACCATTTAAGTTTATGGTCAAAAGAATGGCCACCTGGTGCACGCTTGCGTGTAGCGATGGGGTTAAGGCTTACATGGCAATCCTATCATCTGACCAAATGACAAAAGTTACCTTTCCCGGAACGATACACCAAGTGCTCTGAGAGCAACACCACACACAAAACCAGAAATCACAAAGATGCCTATACACACTTCACAAGTCTAGCAAAGGCGCGTTAAAAAGGAGTGCTTCAGGGGCTTATTGTCACGGTCCTGAATTTTGGGCGCCCTGGTACTGGAGCCAATGGCGCAAGGTCATTCTCAGGTCGTGGAGGTGCATCAAAGACCACAGGGTGCCAGCTTGTTGCAGTCGTCTGTATTGTGTGATGTGTGATAGGATTCCCACGTTTTGTCATGTCTGTTCCACACATCTTTGCTTCGGAGCCTATTAGTTTCCCAACTTGCTGTTACTTCTGCAAGTGACATGGTCACAGGCAGGTTGTTTGGCCTCCATGTACAGGGGTACATGTAATAACGGCTGTTGCATTTGGCTATTGTTGTAATTGGCTCCCATGCTTAAGGGTACATGTATAAATGGCTCTTGTGATTGGCTCATACAAATGCAGGTCCGAGATGGGCTAGTTCCTCTGATTGCAAAGATAAAGGCTAAGGGGGCTGGGACTTTGGACGATTCCATGATTAAGGGTGATTTTGATGTGGACACGCAAGCTGAGCTGTGCAAGTGAGTAGCTTGTTGTGAGTCGCGTCAGAGAAAAAGTGATAAATTGCTCCATTGAAGGCTGAAGGCCTATGGAATGGATTGTAGTCGTTTCGTGAATCCTGAGCTGTCTCACAAATTGATGTCATGTTGGTGATGGCTCTACCCTGCTTGAAGGCCGTTTGCTTTGTGCAGCAGTTTGTAGCTAGCTGTGCAAACAACCTCTAAACTGTCTTACATCCAAGGAGAGTATACTTTCAAACGTAGGATTGTGTAAGGATCTGCAAAAAGCGTCCTTATCACTTCTGTATATCATGAAACTGTCAGCTAAAAAGACCGCAGGGCCTGAACGCCGTTCCTGCGCCTGGACATTGAGGCAGCCACACACTTCACACACTTCGTACAAAAGACACAACGCACACCTGCTCTCACTTTCTCTCTCTCTCTCTCTCTCTCTCTCTCTCTCTATTTTCTTCTCCCTCACTTTCCTGCAGACAAGTGGCGCTTGACATTGGCTTCTCTCTTGAAAAGGGAAGGCTAGATGTCAGTGTGCACCCCTTCACAGGCGGCTCACACCCCACAGACGTGCGCATGACAACACGGTAAGCGCGCTTTAAAGTACTGGACTGAAAGAAAGGGTCAGATGGGGACGGCATTTTGAGGCTGAAGAAAAGACAACAGACAATGACAGAAAGGAGTGCTTTGTAAAGGGCCAACTGGAAGGGTTGTGGATCAGGATTGAGACAGGTTCTGCCTACAGATATTTTGAGGTGGTAACTTGGTTCAATGTGGTGGCTTCAGTTCCACCCCAATTTGGAGGTGGTGGCCATTTTTGGTCTCGACCTCTTCCATGTTCACTGCTTGGAACATGGGGACGGTGCCTTTGCAGCTGCTTCTGGCAATACACCGGAAACAGAAGTGGATCTTATTTCCACCTGACAAAATTTGAAATTATAGCTAGCTTCTCCGGCGACATTGTATCAGATCTGACCAGCTTACCCTGGCACGCCTTGCCTTGTAGCAAATATACCTAACAGGGAGTGCTGTTTCATACCCAACTCGAATTTCTTTGACCCCACGGACCACTGACCAAATGTGTGTGTTATTGACGATGGACCTAATGCACCTAAAAAAAGAGGTTCATTGATTAGGCTTTAAATGGAAACAGAACTCCCAGTTGATACCATGGGTCATAATGCTCAGAGTCCTTGCAAAAAATAGGACCCTAAACTATCAAAAAATGGCCCGCATGCTACTGCAGTTTCAAAAAGGACGCCGTGATGGAAGGATTGACCGGCGCCATCCACGAGACAGGTGAGGACTGATTGCCTCAACCTGAGTACGGAAGCTGGGCGAGCAAGCGGTCATTTTGAGACGCTACATACCTTTGTCAAGAAACTGCTATCCTGAAGAGAGCCGTGTGCCCTCTGAATGTGTCGCACAGCAATCAAACTGTGCAGCAGCCCCGTACAACTTTTGCGCACACCTCCACCGCAGCACACACGCATGCTTTCATGCATTGTTCATTGCAGGGCACGCTCTATATGAGCAAGGACGCAACCTTGATTACGACGGCCTGCCTGTGAACCAGGCCCTGTCAATGGGCGTGCATGAGTCCCAGTCTCTCCTCTGGGAACGCATGGTGTGATGTAAATGTTTTTTGTTGTGACAGGTTGCTTGAGATAGTAGTTGTGTTCTCAAGCGGCATTGCCAATCAGGGAGCAAAAGAGAGTCAGGGGCAGAACTGCCAAAAAGTTTGCCTACATGCTTACCCATTCATATATGTCAGTCCCCTTCCATTCTTGATCCAGTTGTATCAACAGCGCAACGTTTCCGGCAGTTAACTGCAAAAAACAGCATATGCTATTCGTTGCAGGTGGCCCTCTCTCCTCCCTTTGCTGTCTATCTCCTGCCAAAGCTCAAGGTACGGAAGTGGCACAGACTAGGTATAACAACATTCGTAGTTGAAACAATATAAACTACCAGCTATTTTTTGCATCTTTGCTGAGCACAAGTGCACACACACACACACACACACACACATACACAACACACACACGCTGCACAAGCGTGATCGCCGCAAACTAGTTTGCATGTATTGTTGCACAAAAGCCTGTGCTATACTTTGGTGTTTCAAGGACTAGGTTTGCCATCATTACCCTGGCCAAGTAGAACAGCAGTTAAGCTTGTTGGAGGCTGTTTCCATCACGTCCCAGCTTGTCTTTATGTCTTCCTTATGTTTTGTGTCCTTCCAACATGCACAATTTGTGCCAAGCAAATATCCTCAAACCAAAATCCGAGGGGCCTGATCTCTTTTCAGCCTCATCACACTGACTGCACGCATAAGATGAATTTCGTCATCTGATTGCGCAGGAGGCCTTCCCAGGGAAATTCGACCAGATCACCCCAGAAATGCTCTACAGAGCATCCAACGTGGTGCAGGTAAAAACTGTGTTTGCATTGACCATGGATCCATTTTTGTGCCGGAGGAAGTAATCAGGCCCTGTGTCTTGCACAAGGCCTTACCTATTGTGACACTCCCTCCCTCGTGATATGTTTGTTCCTCTCATGACATCTCTGGCAACGCTCCACCACCTTTGTGCTTTCTTTGTGTTTTTCTGTCACCTCTTGTTTCACCACAAGGAGGATCTGGTTCGTGCTGCAACTAGCCCACAAAGGTCATGCATGCAGCCTTTATCTTTGCATGCTCAAATCCACTCACGTGCAAACACCCACACATGTACAGGACCCAAGCTACATCAGGGTGGAGAGCGACGAGGTGAGACCGTTATCTGCAGTTGCTAGATCATAAATCGTGTACAAGACCTTCAAACATGTCATTACCCAACATTCATAAGTAGTACTTTGTGTGGCTCTCAAGCAACAACGTGCTGTTCTATTGGTGCTTAAGACTGCTCATGATCTACCTAACGAAGAGCAAATTGCATACCGTAAAGGCGGTATATCATCGCGTACCACCAACGTTTCTGACCACACTCGCGGTGTGTCGGGAGCATTTACATACCTGAGTTACAAGGGCCTCGCAAATTTGTATTGGGGTTCATAATTGATTTTAGGCATGAACGGGGACAGGCCGGGAAAGCCTCCCAAGCCGCCCCTCAAGGCCCCCAAGGTGGACAAACAGCTTGGGAGGCTGGCCCTCTTTTAGGGAGGAGGGAGGGACACCAAGAGGAAGGGCGTCTTCAATACCTTCAAATGTGCATGCACGCATGCACACGTACGTGCGCGCACACACGTACGCACACACACGTACGCGCGCACATACACGCACAAGTACACAACATGCACACACATGCACCAGCACGCACGCACATACACACACGTAAGCATACACACATACGCACGCACACACACTCACGCACAAGTACACAACGCATGCAGGCATGTGCGTACACAATCGTACACACACGTACGCACGTACACAACGCACGCGCACATTTTATGCGCACATACGCGTGCACACGTACGCGCGCACACGCGTGTGCATACGCATGTACGTGCACGTGTAAAGGCCCTCGCATAGGCCGCATTGGGGTAAATAATTAGATTGTGTGCCCCTCGCATAGCTTGCATTGGGGTTTTATTAAATGTGTTCTTCACAATTTGCACTGGTCACAAATCTCTACGGTAGCTGCATTTGACATCCTCAAACCAATCTCTTACAAAGCAGCTGCACACCCTATTTGTTCTGCATACCTTAAGTAATTCTGCGTGCTTAGGGGGAAAACACACACCTCCTGCACACCTTCTGCATACCTTGAATAATAAATTACCTTCTGAATGCTGAATACCTTCTGCATACCTTCGCATACCTTCTGCATACCTTGAATAGCTCTGCGTACATAGGGGGGAAATGCCGTTCAGTAAATGGCTGCAAAACAAATTGAAGACTGTATACCATCCTTTTTATCCTCCAATCATAGGTTACGTACGCAATGCACATCATTCTGCGATACGAAATTGAGAGGGGCCTCATTTCTGAGACCATCCAGGTGAGAACTGAAATGGAGAACCTGGAAGCCAGGAGTCAAGTAGTAGTAGGCCTTTTTCTGAAGGTTTGTGTACCAAAAACCCCAGCTTGCATAGATGTTAATGCATAGGTGTCATCCATACAGATTGTTCTGTACATTGCAGGTCAGCGATGTCCCCAAAATCTGGAACAGTAAGATGCAGCAGTTTTTGGGCATCACTCCCCCGTCCGAGGCTCAGGGATGCCTACAGGTGTGTAATACCTGTCTCTGGTTTCAAATTGCACAAATTTGCCTAGTCCCAAAAATAGTTTTGCCAACCGTTTTGGTGGTGCCATGATTCCCATCGGTTTACCCTATTTTGCGTTGGAAATGTTTTACATTTTCCTGCATTGTCTGGGTGACTCTTTTCCTTTAGCAATGAAGGGAGTGCTTTTCCTATTCTTTGCTAAGCCACGCCTCTGCCAGAACTGGCACAGTAGAGATCCCAATCAGGTTCAACACACCTGGGCTGCGTTTGCTATCAATGCATGAGCACGCTCAGTACTCTAGTACTCTTCTACGTCCTTTGTAAGAATGTATGAAACTCGTCATGTTTCGTCTTGTACCTGAATTGTCGTTCCAGGACGTGCATTGGGGAGCTGGATTGTTTGGGTACTTCCCAACTTACAGGTATGTATCAAGATTGTTCAATCAAGATTGCTCAATCGTCATCTTTGCCACTTTGATGCGTGGCTGCTCCAGTCGCTACATCCTTTATACAGCACTTCACTTTATCGTAATTGCATGTGAGTGCACCGCTGATCAGCATTTTGAATTGCTGACAGTGTGGAAATGACCATTTGTTGTCTTTGTGCAATGCCTACACACAAATACCTATGGCCACTAATACTAGACCCTTTCTTTGGTCTCCGCAGCCTGGGTGCGATGTTTGCTTGTCAGGTGAGTGACCCGTTTGTGAGATAGAATTTGACTTTGTTTGCTTGCTTAATTTTCTCACCGAAAAAACATTCCCTCGGTTCCTGCAGATATTTGCAAAGGCTAAGCAATCCATTCCTGGCCTGGATGGACAGATTGAGAAGGGGCAGTTCGCAGAATTGAAAACTTGGCTTAACAAAAATGTCCACGCCCAAGGATCATTGCATGCCAACGGAGGTACGTTGCTCTGTTTGGGTATGAAGTTGCTGGCTACCTGTCATGTACGTGGGAAGAAATCTAAGCACTCATTTCCCCCACATTTTCCACCAATAGTTTGTTCTCACGGGTGCCTGTATGAATGCAGATGAGCTAATGCAGGCTGTCACGGGGTCAAAGTTGAACACCAGCTTCTTTTTGGACTACCTACGTTCAAAGTACACAGCTTTATACGCTCTGTGATGCCAATGATGCATAGCCGCTTGCCCTTCTCGTGATGTGGTGTTTCCATTATTATCCTTTGCATGTTATTCCCAGCAGCCTTTGATGGATTTTAGTGCAAAATAACTCTGTTGCTTACGTGCCGAAGACAAAGTCTTTCAAGTTTGAGGCTCATACTGTGCCACGGTACCCACCTCAAGGTTGAGGAAAAGTAACATTGTTTGCAATTGCAGTTTCAAGTGGAAGTACAGGCCTATGGCCTATGTAGTATAGGCAAACAGTTAAGGTTTACAAGGTTTACAAAGAAAGGCCTTCAGTCAAGAAGTGCGACTGCTAGCCTGCTCATAAAACGCAAAACGCAGTTCATGGAGAAAAAAATAAAGCTTGTTATTGTTCTGGCTCAAGAAATTAAACACATCGTGAGCTCCTGTCGGGGGAAACAGAGGTGCATATTTCCTGCGGAGAGAAAGAATCATGTGGGGATTGGCGCAGTGGAAAAGAACATGCTGCTCATCTTGGCCTATGTAATTTGGCAAAAAGTTAACGTGCCAGGGGGCGTTTGCGCAGAGAGAAAGCAAGTCACCAAGTATGCACAACTGTTATTGTCTCCCCCTCTCGGAATGTGGCGAGCACCCAACAGATGCTTCACTGCAACATGCTGTGACTAACTACTTCTCGAAACGAATGCATGAATAATTGAGGAAGAGAAGAATTTTTGGAAACTAAGCACGGTAGGGCTGAGGCTGGCAGTGGTCAAGACGGGTGGTTATCCCTGGCAGACCCTTAATTCTTTAGCTCTGCAGTTGCTTTCTGTGCTTGGTTGTTTGAGCTGGTACTCCAGTCTCTTTGTGACTTCTTTTCTCCTGGTACACTATTGGACCTCTCTAACTGGGCTCTGATGATAAAAGGTAAGGTTACATCGCTATATATGCCTCTGGGGGGCATTTGAGTGGAAGCTTGGAAAAAGCCTGAAACCAAACCAAAAAGGCGCTAGAAAAACCCAAGGGAAAAGGGCTAGGCACTCGGCCACCATTAATATTGGTTGGTTCCAAAAAGTCATTAACGAGTCGGGCTATCTTCATATTGAGGTGGGAAGACCAGCTGGCGGTGCTGTGTGCGGAGGCTAACAAGATGTTCATGCGGACAGTCCAGCAAAATGTGTTCCTCATCCTGAACAGAGTGCTGATAAAAGAGTTTCACGGTACCAAAGTGGCTTTCTTTTCCTGTCAATGTGGGGAGTGATTTTCGCTGCCTGCGTAGTTTTCTTTTTCTTTTCTTTACGTAATGTGGGAGTGTGTGGTCGCAGTCCTAAGTAAAAACGCTTCCTCAAAACAGTATTATGTTAAGTATTTATACCTACCGACAATGCGAAATGCTTGAGGCTTGCCTGAGATGCGCGAAGTGAAGGCCATGCATTGCACCATCCGCTCTACCAGTTTTAACGGGACTCTATAACTCACGACCCTGCTATTGCGCTTGTATCGTCTGTCAAACTAGATTCCCAAATGTGCTGCCGACTGTTATACAATTTTATAGTTCTGTACTTTTATTTATCATCAATTTAGGAAAGGGGATAAAGCTCGGCGAGGGAAAGTATCACAGAATTTGCAGGAATATCCACATTCCTTCTCGGAAAAATGAACTTTTTATCAAAAGTATTAAATAGCGAGAACAGGTGAGGAGGGTAATGTTTGTGCGTGCACGTATTGCACGTCTGTTGACTAGTAAGCCCGCCACAGCTTAAGGCATGCGTGACGAGTTATAGGAGTATAACAAATCTTACATTGAGGATGGGATGTCCGCGCTGGATCAGGTCGCGAGGCATGAAATGCATTTGGTCGAGGCAAATATGCAGCTGTTGTGTCACTTGGCTTCCTGCTTTTGCCAGACTCATAACGTAGGATGAAGACCTCCCCAACTCTGCTTGGCGTCCTCCTCTTTGCTTTGGTCACGACAGTCCTGCTTCTCTTCGGTGCCAACAGCTGCCACGATGTACATGGAGACCCCTTGCCATCACACCGTGAGTTGGAATTGCTCGCTGCCTCGTTTATATATGTTTGTATATGTTTGTTTCTGCACACATTGGGCTCACACTGTATATGTTTGTATATGTCTGTATAGCTACCTGGTGCGCAGGAGATTGCATCTTTCGAACTCTAACGAAATGTAAAAAGTACTTTGTGCTAAGTTAATTTGGTGCTCCATTCATACCTTTCTGCCTCTGCTACATGACTCACAACACACAGGTACAATGGCAAATTGTTTCTTGCCCGACATCTGGGTAGAAGAATTAAAGAAGAAGCACAACCTTCAGGCAAGCAACTCCATGATTTTGGTGGGGGAAAATGCGCTCTCTTGAGAAAGGCAGTGTTTTATTTGATCATTTTAACACATCAACCAAAAATGCAGATATCTTCCTATCTTTGAGAAGATCTGTTTGGCTGTCTATGACACAACTGCTGGCTTGATCCAAATCCAACACTTATTCGTCGCCCGTACTGTTAAGAAGCAAATCCCAAATGCTGCTAGCTGCCTAGCTTTTTCAGAGGCTGAACACGAAATAGCTACTTTTGCACAAGAAAGTCCATTGCTCCCTTGGCCCTTGCCTTGCAGGATGAATCTGACAGACGCTGGCCTGATCCCAAGCGATACAAATCAAGGAAGGTTTTATACTCTGCACTCTTAGCTTTTGCAACAGACCAGCCAGCTGCTGAGCGGGGAAAGACCAAGGTACGACTGAAGGTGAAAAAACCTTTGTTTCCTTTTGCTCATTTGAATCTGAGAAACTTGACTAAGGCTCGAAATTCTTTCACTTCAGGGAGCACAAAAAGGGCAGAGGAGTAAAGGTCAGAAGGACAAAATGGATGAAGCTGTGTACTTGTGGACAGAGGCATTGTTCTCTTAAGAGTGGTTCAGTGAAATGCAACTCACAATTGGTTTGTGTGCTCAGTAGTATTTTTGCAGCTGGTAGATGCCCGTGACTGAAGTATTAGACATGTCAGAAAAACCTTGCTCGTGAAACTTGATGATGTAGGATTGCATGTTCTTGTGATTTGTAATGGTGGCCTCTTCTGTACATAAACATACCATCTTGTGTGTACAGCAACAAATACTGCTAGCTTATTTAATTTTTACACATGACAATTTAAGTGCCTGTGTTTTTCCCCCTTCCAATTAACAATAGTTGAACAGTACATATAACACGCATTTCTTGCAAGACGCCGGTGATAACAAATCAATTGTGCTACCTATGCTTTTTTTTGTTTTTAGCAACAGACAAGGTGATCTGCTAGATCGGTAGACTTGAGACTTTAGGCAATGCCAAACTGTTTTCCTTGTTACAAAAATATGCACGTGTACAATTCTGCATCTTTCATTGTACTTTCTTCCTTAAATTGTTGTGCTCAGATTTTCAATTTTCAAGTTTTCAATTTTAATTAAGGCAACAAGACTGAAATCACCTTTGCAAGCCTGAACATGTCTTGTGGCCACAAGATTCCACAAGGACCCTAACAAAATTAATAAAGTGTTACATGCCCCCCCCCCCCACTGCTCATGATGTTAATAGCCCAGATTTTGATTGCCTTTACTTGCAATTTGTTGTATGATGGCGGCCTGCTAATGACCATTCAATTGGGGCAAGCGCAATAGGTAGCACCCTCAATAGAAAAATTGCTGGATAATCACTTTGATGGCAAGGTGTGATCAAAATCTTACTTCTTGCTCAAGTGCATTTAGAATATTAGCTCTCATTCATTGTGATTGTTGCCCGTTTCGTTTGGGCTGTGGTTGCTGGGTTGGAATGTTGGAAAAGATGGTTGCATCTGGCTGCAACATTTGCCGCTGTTGTTGCTGGAGGTTTTCTTGGGCCAGGTAATAAGAGCCATCATTCTGGAAAATCTCCACTTGTCTTGTCTTACCGCTCATAAGCAAAGGTTTGCAAGCAGACAAGGATGATCCTGTTAATGGCCCGGTTCAAAAAAGTTGTTGTCGTAATAAGTACGGTCTCCAACCACAGGGGGGAGCAACAGTTCAAATGTTACATGTTTGGCTGGGGCTGGGGCTGCTGCAAAAAGAATGGAATGACTTCGGATGACGGTTAATCATGTTCTTTTGTGCATATGTGTGCATGTGCATTGCCTACTTGCAAACGTCGTCCGCCGTGTTGGATAAGACTGGTTTACCAGGCCTACTACTACTACTACTAGTTACCAATCCCTTCCTGGCTTCCTGGCTCACTGATAACCACCGTGTAGTAAGCAGTGGTAAGCGGTGGTTTACGGCCGGTAGTAACTGGTAGCAGCAGACACTAATATAGCTTCTGGAGGCGCCGACTATGGTTTACCAGTAACCACTGCTCAGCCGCACTGACCCCTTCTTAGTAAGCAGGGAAGTAGGCTAGAAATTACCTTAATTTGTACTTACTGAACTGCTTTTGGGTGACCCAGATCAGTAAGCCTTCGGTTACCACGGCGCCTACCAGTAAGCCAAGCAGTAGTCAGCTGGCTTACCAGTAAGCCACACTGATAAGGCAGGTTTGGCAAAGGCCTGAATTGCTTGCTACAACCTAACCGGTTCCTAGCAGTACGTATGCCCTTGGTGGTTTGATTATCAACTCCGGAGCTGTTGTTTTAAGGTGGCCCCTCCATTACCGCATCTGCAAATGAACCCAAGCAACACTTTGCAAGCAACCTTGCTCGCCCAGTGGGTGCGTTCGAGGGCTCCCTCTAAATTTTGCACAAACAGATCAACAGGAAATGTTTAAATTATAAGATGGTTTCGCTTCAGCTCCTCCACACCTGCGCACAGCAACAAAGCAGTGGACTGGCACACAAGATGTGGGATTGAAAAGGGCCGCCATATATAATGTTTCAGAGATCAAAAGAAGATCTGACCAATAACTTGCATTTGTCTTGTGTTCGTCATTTGTTCAGGTACTTTTCGTCCCCTTGCATGGTTTGCTTTGGAAATGGTTAGACACTTTTTAAAGCTAGAATTTCATCACACCATGCGTGACACACTACTTGTCAGAACTGGGACTGCTCAATGCCTTTGTGTGGAGGGATGTGGAGACGTGTCTGGGGATGATCACACTTGGAGATACATGCTCAGTAGAAGGTGCATGCTCTGGAACAGGTGCATGTTCTGGAAATGGTGCATGCTCTAGAAAAGGTGCATGCTGCAAAAAAGGTGCAAGCTCTATAAAAGGAAGAGCTAGCTGTGTGGGCTTACCTTGCATTCAGACAATCACATCAGTTCTCATCATCATGCATCAACACAAACTAACCACACCTGCGCACAAACAGGCACGCAAGCAGCGCCAGCAGCGTGCGCAGGCGCACGCAGCCACCGGGTTTCGGCCCACCCATGCCTGGCACCGCATTCCTCAGCAGGGGCCCCACTTACCCCCCCAACATCATATATATAGTTATAAAGGGTATCAACTTTAGGGTGTAGCACGTCCCGTGCCCTTTGCTGGTAAAAAGAAAGGTAGTGGACATGGCCGGGGTCGGTCCTGCAGGATGTCAGGGTACACCTCATGTTTTTTTCCTTTTGGTGAGTCGTACAGCGGATAGATAGCTGTTGGGACTCTTGAGGACACAGTTGCGCATGAAGGATGAGGAACGTGAGGACACAATCCTTAGCGAGTGATCCTGCGGTGGATGTCTAAGCATACAGCATTATCATAAACAACATTAAATGCATGGCATGGGTAATGAACAGCGGTAAGGGATGGGTCCGATAGGGGTGAACCAGCAAATTGACCCAGGTTTGGGTCCCTAAGTGAATTTGCATCACCTAATGCAGTCATATAGATAAACTTTCCTAATTTCAGTGCCTTTAGGATTCTTAGAATCCGATTATATGTTCTAAGTTTGCCACAAGAAAAAAACACGAGGAATGGAGTTTGATCAAAGAGATAGGAAGAGGTATGCTAGAAGCATAGAGACCCGCAAGAAAAGGAAGAAGGGCTGTTGTTCCAAGGTATGCTGCAGCATCGCTTTAGCGGTTCTGGCAGCAGTGGCTTTTGCCCTCTACTTTATTGTGGGATGGGGCCTGGGATATAGTGGGCTTGGTGGTCTGGTATCAAAGAGTGTTGCAAATTTGAAGCATCAGGCCGGCGAGGCAACGCGCGTCACGTGGCGCGTGCTGAGGCCGCAGACAAAGGAGTTCGATGGGGGCAAGAGCACCCCAAACATACGCTACGGGCACACAGTCACGAGGTAGGCACAGCCTGACACTCGAGTACTGGAGCTTAAAAGCAACATGAGAATGCAAGCACATTGATATCTCTCCTCTGCTCCCAGCTATCGAGGGCAGATGATTGTCACGCATGGCTATTTCTACAATGCAGCGGAAAATAAGGTGTGAATTGCAGCTTAGAATTCATCTGATTAAATTGCACAAACTTACGCAGGGGTTCACCAGCAGCCCCCTCCGTGCATAGCACGCACACACACATACACACACGCACGCACGCACGCACGCACGCACACACGCACGCACACACACACACACAAACCACAAGCGCACACACTCACCACACAAACGCACACACACACGCACACACACACGTACACACACGCACACACACACAACACATACACACACGCACGCATGCACGCACGCACGCACACACACACACACGTGCACGCACAGATACAAACAAATACACACACAGAGAAACACAGAGAAACAAGAAGGAACACACACACACACTTGCGTACCTTCATTCCCTGTTGTAGCAAGTATGTACATCTAGTTTCAGCTGTACCACTCAGAACACATCATCAACCTGCTCCAGGCGACCTGGCTAAGCGACACATGGTCTATGGACATGGCCTCCGCAAGATGGTCTCTTCTGAACCCTGGTAAGGATGTGGTGTTGTGCTGGCTAGACAGGGTCCTGTGCTGGATCATAACAAATTGCAGGATGCTTGAGCCCCTACACCTCAATGAGGCCACCACTAAAATACTCTGGCAACTGTCAGTCCCCACCAACACCATAACCAATACCACCACCAACACCACCACCACCTCCACCACCACCACCACCACCACCACCACCACCACCACCACGTGCTTACCACACGTCTGTAAAACAGTTCACAACCTCAACGCTCACCCAAAACGCCCCTGAGTACAGGTGCTTGCTGGAGGGCACACCAGCAGTAGTTCATGAGCCATTGTTTTAAAGAGGCGCATGTGCGCATGTGTCAACTCAAGGGTTGAAATGCTATTCACCATTTACTTAGCATCAAGCAAGAGCCAAAGTGTCCTTCCGCCGCTCAGCGACTTGCTCCTACTTGTTTGCTGCACAGAAGAGACCACTCATACCTGCTGATGCCCTGCTGTTGCAGACATCAGCCAAGCAGCCTACATCATACATTGTGCTTAGTTTTGAGGTAAACGTATATCGGAGAACTAGCAAACCATTGGCAAGCAGACGCGTTTGCCTACCCTCCTTACCTATGCGCCTCAAGGTCGTGAGGTGATGATAAATCGGGAGTGCGAAGGTCGCTGCTGTCTATTGCACATTGCCCATTGCCCTACTCCTTACTCCTTTCAATCCTCCTCACTGTAATCCTCCTCACTGTAACCCCAGGTATTAGCCAGGCAGAGGCGATTCAGGAGTACAGCAAGCCCCAGGGCCTCCCTGCCGCCCCCTGTGGCCGCTTCGGGCATGGAGTGGGTCTGTTCAACCACACGCTGTACATGTATGGCGGCCATGATGGAGGTTTTAGCAGACATGGGCAGCAGAACTACGAGCCAGGTAAACAGGGACCGTCGAAGGGATTTGAAAGTACACGCTGAAATTGTACGGCCATATTAAGGTTTCATATGGCATGGACAATTATGAGCCAGGCAAATAGGGACTGCACAAGCCAGGTGAGGGTCGTGCTAGTCTAAGGGGTTTAAAAGCACAAGCTGCATGTGCATCGGGCACATTAGAGGCACAGAGTGCAAGCTAGTTGGAGGCTGGGCTAGCGGTTTGCGTGTTGCGAGAGTGCAGACATCTTGGCTCAGGGATCTGCGTGTCACTTCAATAGGGGGTACTAATAGAGGGGCTTTTGATTCTCTGCGTTTTCAACGCACCGACTCACCCATGAGCAAACAAATGAAGCACACACAGATGCACACAAACACACCACACATTCATAGGGCACGACCCACACTTAACAGGGCATGGCCTAACCTTGCCATATACATGTACCACCAAAAATACACACAATTTACGCACAGACTACGACTTCGATGAGCTATGGGCCTACCGCTTCTCTGACAACAAGTGGACCCTCTTGGCACCCAAACCAGATCTTAGCCTCACAGCTCTCCCTGAGGCTGGCACTGACGGGGCCAGCCTCAACTCGCCAGGTACTTGAGGGTTGAGAATCTGATGGCTTGCAGTGTTCATGATGAATATGAAGCTAAGGCAGAGCAATTGTCTCAGCTTGCTAAGTAACGTTAGTTTCTGCCCTCCCCTTTTCCTTTTCTCTTTGTTCTTCAGTACACATTCCCAGTGTATATTTCTTAATAAACCTGGTCAAGCGCACACACACACACACACACACACACACACACACACACACACGCACACTTGCTCACACAAACACAGGCAAAAGATATCTGCTGGCCTCTGTGATCATTGATGGCATATTCATTATGTATGGGGGCAGCACAGAGGGCCAGGGAGACGTGTGGGCGCTAGACCTTGTCAAGGTCAGTGGTTGATTTAGCGAGGGTGGCAGACGTGTCTTCGCAACCCGCTCTAGCACTCCAATTTCACCGATGTCTGTTCTCTCTGGCAGCAACTCTGAAACCTGCGCTGCAGTTGCTTCTGCTCCTGGGGTTTGTGTTCTTTTCCGGTTCAATAAAGGCTAGCTTACTCTTCTGGGGGAATCCAATCCGTCTTTTGCACCTGATAAAGATCACATCTTTTCGGCATGGGCACACAGCTCCTAGGCGATTGCAGTGCTTTGCAACGTCAAAGCGTGCATTTGCTTTGTCGTCTGATCTTGTTTGCATCCCTCGGTACGCAGAGTGTTATGCAAAGGCAACCTCCGTGTGGCATTGCATGTGGCAGGATAACAAGTGCAACCATTGGATTGACTGCTCAAGACGCTTTCCTGCAGCACACTGACCCTCTTTACATCCGACGTGTGCTGCGTGTTGTCACATGCAGAAGCAACTTGGCTGGCAGCACCTGCAGCACACTGATCTTTGTTACATCTGAAGTGTGCTGTGCATTGTGTCATGCAGAAGCAACTTGGATGGCAGCGCCTGGCAGAGGAGGTGCCCCGGAGCAAAGGTGTGTGTGTAGCATTGTTTAGTGCATTTTTAGGCTGGTCACCTAAGTCTAATCTCTGCAGTATGTGACAACAAAGAACTTGTTTGTAAGGCATCTTCAGGTATCTCAATGTACTCTCTCTCTCTCTCTCTTTCTCTCTCTCTCTCTCTCTCTCTCTCTCTCTCTCTCTCTCTCTCTCCTTCTTTACTCTCTCTCTCTCTCTCCTTCTTTACTCTCTCTCTCTCTCTCTGTCTCTCTGTCTGTCTGTCTGTCTGTCTGTCTGTCTGTCTGTCTGTCTGTCTGTCTGTCTGTCTGTCTGTCTGTCTGTCTGTCTGTCTGTCTGTCTGTCTGTGTGTGTGTGTGTGTGTGTGTGTGTGTGTGTGTCTGTCTGTGTGTCTGTGTGTCTGTCTGTCTCTCTCTCTCTCTCTCTCTCTCTCTCTCTCTCTCTCTCTCTCTCTCTCTCTCTCTCCCTCTCTCTCT
>Ga0307974_1000459_pt1:10000-22500 | contig 24817 bp, 26 predicted proteins | sample OrgLakmetagen784_FD_201812 | JGI IMG/M metagenome (GOLD analysis project Ga0307974, IMG submission 201812) | Saline water microbial communities from Organic Lake, Antarctica - #784 | ecosystem: Environmental > Aquatic > Non-marine Saline and Alkaline > Saline | place: Antarctica... | reverse complement strand
AAACAGTACGCACAAGCCAGCAATAGACTGATCAGATAGGCGGACAGGCAGACAGCTATTGAAATGGATTATTGTTATGTTCACACACCTTATTCACAACAAACTCTTTTTATGTTCTTGCAACAAGTAATGTTTTGACTTTCAAGCATTCGGTGCTTGTAAGAGAAAAGGACTAATTTATTTGTCATGCTTGCAGTCTCTTGGCGGCTGCTGTAGAGCACCTGCTCACCCTGGATGTGGAAATAAAATGGGAGGACATTGTGGATGTACCTACAGGTAAGCTTGCGTGCGTGCGTTTGTGTGTATGTGTGTGTATGTGTGTGTGTGAGCATGGTGCACGTGTCTGATTTCATGTGTGCGTGTATGATAACTTTGATAGCCTGATAAATTCCATATTTTTTTATTAAAGCTGCATGACTGGGCGGCTAGCCAGCATGTCCTGCCCGTTTGCTGTGCAGTTTTGGGGTAGCTACTCTCAGGTTGGTCCTCTTCTGCCTAATGGACAAACCCGCTTTTGTCCCTGTAAGGCCATGTGAATATGCTTCCTTGTCAGTTCGCTTTGTACCGCCCACAATCCATCTTTGCCTTCTGTTCGTAGCATGCGACTTGTTCTGCATGACTGCTATATCATGTAAGCGCTAACCACTCCATCTAAGATCACCAACTTCTTCGGTCTCCACCACTGAACTTGTCATGATGTGTCGCATCTTCACGTGTAGGACAAGAGGAGGAGGAGGAGGGGGAATCCGAGCAGGAGGAGCAGGAGGACATCTTTGAGCTGGAGGGTATGTCCGAGCTGGACATCAATGGCCAGCTGCACAATCCTCACTTGCAGCACCCCCAGCAGCAGCAGCAGCAGCAGCAGCAGCAGGAAATTGGGGCACGTGGGGGGTGGGAAGGGGCGGCTGTGGCGCCTAGCAATGATGCCGCAGGTGAGTTGGCATTTACAGGCAGTGCGTAGTCCTGGATGAACAGGCAGCGCAAAGTCCTGGATGAACATGAATTGCTGACATAGTGTAGGCTTTGGTTTGAGGTGTCAGTGGATAAGGAGGCAGTGGCGTGTAGCAACAAGTAGAAGATTCTATAAGATCTTAACGAACGAGTGGTTGAGGCACCTGCACAACAGCACTTTAGGATTGATTAAATGCTGTCTATATATGTACGCAGGTTGGTTGGCTGTACTGAATAGGCACTGCAACTGTTCTTAGTCCCAATGCTACAGGTAGACTCAGTAAAACGTTTTACGTGTATTGGAGTGGATTTTTTGGGGCTGTGCTGCCCAGCAACAATTCACCAGCCGGCAAGGGAAGTAGAGGAGGGCAGATGTTCTAAATTTTTACAATTGAATGATTGGCCCCTCTGCCTACGCCTTCCCTTCTTCCTTCCTGTCCCCTCCTCTGCGTAGCCCAACGTGGCTGCTCGAGTGCTTTTTGTTGTGTACATGTCCATGCAGATGCCTCGGCGTCTGAAAAGCCTGCTGTTGACGAAACAGCCAACAAGCTGGATTCGATGATGGAGCTGGCATTTTCGCACCTACACAGGTACGGGCACAGGAATGTGTGTGCATATAATAATCTTTGTCCATCTAAAGTATCCTGTCAACACATGACTGTCTGCTAGCTGTCAATAAAGGCGCCCTCCTCAACCAGACCTAACCACACATGGAATCTCTCACTCTCTGTGTGTGCACGTGTTTGCCCCCAGGCGCTGCTACCAGCAACCCGGGGGACCCCAGCAAGCATGGCAAGCCCTGCTGGCCATCTTTGAGCGCACCATCCTCAACACCCACCGCTCCAAGTTCTCCCAGTTTCTCGTGTTCTATATGTGCCTTGAGCAGCCTGATCTGTGTGCCCGCCACTTTGTGGACTTTCTACTCAGCCGCCTCAAGGTGTGTGTGGTGCAAAGGTTGTGTGTGGTTGAGATGCTGCATCAGAGGAGCTGCTCTTTTCTCTGCCGCAGCAGGTGTGGCACCAGGGGGGTGACGTCTGTTGTGATGTTTGACAGATGAGCAGGAGAGCAAGTTGACCATAGGTTTTGTGTATAAGCTGAGACAGCCAATAAAGTCGTGAGTATGAAGCCTTTCAGGTTGATGTTTGAAAATCCTCTAGCAGTAAATTGAGTACAGAGAACATGGCGACGTGCAGGGTCTAAGTTGCAAGAATGCAACGCCTTCACGTAAGAATTGGGCACTGAAGAGAATAAGGTCTGCAGCACTTGAGCATGCTGCGTCTACTAGAGCACCAGACTGCACAACATAATGGGGCACAGGGGAATCTTGTTCAAAGCCATAGCCTTTTAAAACTGCGGCTGTAGTGCAGGCAGACAGGCCTACTTACGAGTGCTAATTGCATTCTCTTACTTTAAAATCGCACACCTTCTTAAGCCACCTGATCACTCAAAGACTACCCCTCCTTCTTCCCATCTTGACTTGACATTTTCTGCTCAAAAACAAGTGTCCTATTCCTTCAGCTGTGTGGACGCCTCTGCTTATTCTATTGCCACCGCCGTTGCTCCCTAGGACTGCCCTGTGCTCCTCAAGGCAATGTTTTAAACCCAGACCGTCCACTTTTTCCCTGCTTCAATCCTGCGTGATTCCTTGCCCTGTGTGTATCAGGTATGTTAAACATGTGTGAGGGGCACTCAGCTCCCTCACGCTCCTGCTACTTTGGCTGGCCGTCTTAAGCGCTCGTGCTGTGTCCAAAGCCATGGAAGGCCCTTTGTCCGCACCTGTTGTTGTCCCTCCTCAGCTTCCTACTAAACCCTGCCGCACGCCACGGGCCCCGGCTTCTTTGGTGCTAGTGCTAGAATACGATGCAGCGAATCAAGTTTTGTTGCTTTGCCGTTCATGTCCTGCTCGTCTGCTGCAGGGTTACCTTAATAAAGCTGCGGGCATAGCTGTGCTCCCTTCCATCCTTAAAATACTGCACCTTTAGAGGGAAAGGGAGTTTATCATATTGTAAAGTGACAAGCTTTTTAACAGTGTACACTGTCAGTGGGAGAGGAGAGAAGGGACTTGAGTATACACAGCAAACTGCAGCCAGAATGGTCCCCAAAAAACTGCCAGTGGCTCCACACACAGACACCAGCATGGCCGGTAGCATTTCTTTCAGCTGTGGTTCATCAGAGGATTGGGAGAAGGAGCCAGAGCCGGAGCCGGAGCCGGAGCCGGAGGTCTTGATGCTAAACAGGGGCAGTGTTTCTGGGTCAGCACCCTCGTTTGAATTCTTTCTGACCCGCAATCAAGGGTACTACCACCAAAAGCACGAGGGGGTAGCGAGGGAGCTGTGTGTGGGTACGGGTTGCAGCCTTTCAAACGCTGCTATGGAGGGGAGGAGCACAGAAAGGCAAGACTTCTAGAGGGCAGTGTGCTCTGACGAACCTCTGAAAGGCATTGAAGCAACCTGTAAGCTATTTCATGTCCTTGTGATTTGTTCAAGGGACTTCAATCCCCTTAGCACCTTTTGGGATCTTGAACAAATCTACCTAGGTATTCCGGCAAAAGATTGAACGGTTCGGTGCAAGCCTTTGTCATTTGCTTAGCGTCCTTTGTCAAACCCAAATATTAAAATGATGGGATGGGAGGGAATCTACTGTTTTGGTTGGTAACCGATTTACAATATGAACGGATGCAGTTGCATTGAAATAGTGCACCTTTCCAACAGCAACCCGCAAAGATTTTGAATGATTGTCTACAAACTGCTGCAAAAAAGAAGTTGCATACTGCATACCCTCCCCTTCCCCCTTGAAGCAGCCCTCAAATTCGAACAGGACCAAAAATTTTCCTGAGACGGTTGCACATATTTCCATTTACCCAGCATCACCGCCAATCCTCTCATTAAGCTCAGTCAAGCTCGCTTTTGAATACCAACCTAGCCTCTCCTCCCCCTTTGCAGGACCAACATCAGCCCAGCATTACACGCAGCGCCTGTGCTGCCTATCTTGCCAGCTTCCTGGCGCGAGCGGCCTTTTTACCCCATGCTCTCGTCTTGCAAGCACTGGAGCAGCTTACCTGCTTCTGTCACGACTACTGCAGGTGCTTATCGCATAGTTTTTGTTTTGTCAGAGGTCGTGTCTTTTTTATGTGTGCCTGCGCCTCCCTGCCCTTTCTGCTGATGCCTTGTGCGACGGCCACGAGGTTTTAAGGTATTTGTCACATCTTACAAAGTTGGCTTACACAAGTCGGCCATGCCTAGAAGTAGGGTCTGGTAAACATTGAATCGTAGAATTTTTCATGGATTGGGCTTATTTGCAGAAGCACTTTAATAGCCTTCAGACTGCTGCGTCTCGTTCTCTTTGCTGATGAACAGGTGAGGAGTGGTGGACAATTTAGTCCTAACACAATGAACAAGACACATATGCACCCAAACTGTGTGCCTACCTGTACAGATCCGTGACAGTGCCTACCAAAGGCCTCACCCGTAGCAGCAGCAACGTGGTGCTCGGCTCCAAAAGCAGTGCGGCTGCTGCACTAGAAGCCGAGGCTGATGCTATCAGCTCCCTCACTGCCAAGCACCAGGTATCTCACACGCTTCCACATTTTTGATTGTATGCTTTATCAAGGGCGCTCCTGCAATGCTTAGCACCCAGAGCCGCACAAGCTGGTCACGCAGGAACTTGCGTGAAGAGTTGTCAAATCAATGTCCAGATACTTGTGGTCCACTGGGTACGGCTCCGCTGACCCTGTTTCATGGCTTAAAAGATATTGTAGTTGTTAAGGTTCTTCAATTTCATGTCCCTGTCCAGCATCTTCATGTCTCACCTTCAGTAAAAGGAACGCACGTGCACACAAGCACAACACTCGTGCTGCGCAGGTGCTATACGCGTCTGTGCAAGCCATCCTGTATGTCCTGTGCTACCACATGGAGACTCTCTTACAGCCTTCCCCGCCGCCACCGCAGCAAGACCAGCAGCATTCCTCTAAATCAGCATCCCTCCAAAAGCCCCGTTCCTGCTTGGCTAGCTCTGTGAGGCTCTTAGTGAAGGAGCGAGTGCTGCCGCTGCTGCAGCACCCTTTACGGCCCCTAAATGTGTGCCTACCCAGCGTGGTGGCTGAGTTCAAGCACCAGGTGCATGCTGCAGGCATCGCCAGCCTGGCAGGGAGCAGCGTGCAAACGGTGAGCTGGGTAGGGTGTGTAGTGTGTAGGTGCGTGTCTGTGTGTTCGCTTGTGTGTAAGTGGTGGTAGCAGAGAATGGGTTTTGCACAGGCCTTTACAAGCTGTAGTTAGGCTTAATACCGAGCATCAGGTGTAAGGTGTTTAGAAGTCGTGCTTTGTCACGTGAGCTTGATCTATATGTTATATGCAATGTGCACATGAAGTTAGTGCAAATTAGGAGAGGAAGTTGGGCTTGTTTATTGTGCTAACACTGAGCTTTACGTGCTTGGCACAACCTGCAGGACGATATCTTGCAACGCTCACAGCGCCCCCTGGAGATGTTTTTCCCCTTTGACCCGTATTTGCTGAAGCGATCCTCTGCTGCTTTAGCCCTCCCCACCTCATACATCAGGTGTGTGGGTTAGTCAGAGCTCTATACAGTGACACTTTGGAATTGAATGGCATTGTAGTGGCATTGTAGTAAGCCCTTTGACCTAACAAATGAGGCATCAGCTGCGTGTGACACTTAAAAGTTCATACTTGCACACGCATTCTTACTTAAAACATGAAATGTGAGCAGAGTTTGTCAAATGCTCATCGCCTTTCCTTTTGCCATCTTCATTCTTCAGGGATTTAAATAATTTAAAGAAATGTTCCCAAAGCTCCGTGCGTATTTTGCTGCATTTTTTACCATAATCAGCAATGGTACACTACTATTTGATCTTTTGCAAAGTGCAGCTTTACAAAGCGTTCCTCTGTTACTAAGTTGCTCAACTCAGGCCTCCTGCTGGTTAGATCTGTGCATGGGCAAACGGCAGGTATTGTGCTTATTTCTTACCTACTGAAAGTGGTGACATTAGTATACTCATTCCACTGCACTCCCCAATTCTGTGCACTGTCCCAATTATTGATAAGTTTCAATGTACTTTGAATCTTTAGTGGTTCCTTGACAGAGGCTTTAATGCCTGTCCCACGCCCTCATTAATTGTGGTTACACATCTATGAGTGACAATTCTTCTTCCTAACTGTAAATTATGGATTAAAACAAGCCGCGGTGATCTAACTTCGTAGACGCTATACTCAGTCATCTAATTCATCGCCACACTGCACACTACACAACTGCTAATTTTGTTACCACATTGCTCAGTCGATTTTTTTAAAGCGCTGCTCAATCATTGATCATGTGCTTCACACTACAGGTGGCGTCACGGACACCCTCGGTCCACTGCATCGCACCCAGCCCCCGGGACGGCAGTAGACAGCGACGAAGAAGTCGAGTCAGAGGACGAGGAGGAGGAGGAGGAGGAGGAAGACGGCACAGGGAGGCAGGTGTGTGAGGAAAATGGGAGGGGTGTAACAGTGATTTGAGAATGAGAAGAATTAAAGTAGATGGTGCAGGGAAATCAGCACGGGAGGGGGTGAAGGTGTGAGGGTGGACGATGGAGGGAGGGCAAAGAGGAGGAGGGATAGATGATGTAGGAAGGCCGATGTGTGAGGGGAAAGGAGGGGTTGGTAAATGTTGTGAGCAAGTGAGAAGAGGAGGGTGCAATTCACATTTATGCATTTCATGCAGTTTGAAGTTGAATATGGAGTTTCAAAAAGATGAAGATGAGATGCACTGGGAGGTTGGTATGACGGATGCAACGACAAGCGATCAAGGAGGGTAACTTCACCACACGGCTGCTCTCGCACGCATGCTCACAGGAATTGGACATGGACCAGGATGGCCACAACAGCTCTTCTTCTGCCTCCTCCTCCGATGACGAAGACCACACAGAAGATGGCTCCCTTAGGGGGGATGGCTCAATGCCGTCAGATGCCATGCTCAGCCGCCCCAGGTGTGTTTGTGTTTGGGGGGGGGAGGGGAGAGGTGTGCGTGTGTGTCGATTTGAAGGTAATCTTTTAGATGTAGGTGTAGATTGGGATGGTGGAGTGACTATGGGTATGTTGATGTGTTTGTTATCATGGCAGCTGGGTGTATGCAGGAATCAGCCTGTTTGGAATGACCGTAGGCTGATCCCTACTAAATTGGCTGCAACACATTCTAACCCTTATCATATGCCTTCTGCGCTTCAGTGTGCGTACACATGAAATTTCATTTTACGGGATGGGCACTTTCTCAGCAAAGCTGCGTAAAGGACGTATGGGCAGGCCACGCTTGCTGCCCCACCGATACAAACATCACGCAAACATAAACACACTCACGCACATGTCCAGGCTCAAGACACACGCCAGTGGCCTTCCTCATGCTAGTAGCAGCATTGCCCGCCCCCTAGCATCTCACCACCACCAACCCCACCTCAGCCACTACTCCCTTCTCAACCACCACCACCAGCACCACCCTCATCAGCGCTCGTTAGGCCGCAACAAGCAGGCGGGCAGCAGCAATGGCTACGATGCCATGGGCACCTCCTACAGCCCGGGAGGAAACGTGCAAGGCGTGACATCTAGCAGCAACGGGTGGGTGCAAGCTGGCATGTGCCAACCCCGGCAGCTGCTTTCTTTGTAAACATTTTATGCTGGCATTTTACAATTACACCTGGCTTACCTTGATAGATGGATTTTTGGAGTAACGTGGATTGTGGTTTTGGGTAAAAAAGCCTTGCTGCGCCTCATCCTCTTTTATTTGGTGTGCCATTTGTTGTCTTACATCATTGCTGTTCTATCTGTGCATACTCAGCGTTATTTTTGCACTGTAACGATGAAAGCTGTTTTGATCTAGCATAATGCCACACCCTTTGACCTATTGAGAAAACAAGTTAGGACGACCTCCTTTCAGATATATTGTCTGGCCTTGCTGCAGCACCTGCCTTCCTCCGTTCCTCCTCTTTCATACTATTAACCTATTCAGAATGTTTCTGACAAACAGCCAGCAGAGGGGTTCCAAGTACGTACAGACATTACCAAGTGCACACTTGTGCACCAGAATCAAACATACATGCACGGACACATATACATTCACGTACATACATGCAAACACACATACATACACACGCACGCGCAAATGCACACAAATACGCACTTACCCTCTTGTCTATTGCAGTGGCTCCCCGCCCCTGGGCAACTCCCCCCTTGTAGTTGACTACCACCATGGTCTGATGCATGGGGGTGGCAGTCTGTACGCCCAATCCCTGTCGCCAATGCAGATGGGCACGCCCCCGATCCATCACATGCACGCACATATGCATGCCCACCAAGCCAGGCTCGCAACTGCTGCAATTGCAACCACCCATAAATGAGGTATTTTGTATTGAACACAAGATTTGTAGATTTTTAAAGCAGCTTTTCGCATTGTCCTTCTTCTTTATTTGCGCTCTTACATCTATCATTTTGGACTTATTTGCAATGCATCATTTTTACCTACCTATTCATATGAGGCCTTAACGAAAAGTAATGGACATGTTCTGCCGATGACAGATATTGTTTATAGCGGCTTTTGATTTGCTAATCCCTTGATAATTACTTCAGCTTCCCTATTAAACAAAAATCGTGATTCGTAAGATCCTTAGGTTTTTCAGACACGCTGATAGTTACAATGGGGGGTGGGTGACCTTCAGCCAGGTTGTTTGGCTGGCTGATCGGCTGCTGACTGGTCTCGGCCAGCCACAATAAATCCATAAGCTTAGAAAGAAAATGAAAAAGTCTATTGTTCTGCTGAGAAAGGAAATCATGAACAAGTTGGTTGTTGACCTGTTGCAGCAAAAAGGGTTGGGCTGCTGAAATGGTTACAATGGTTACAATGGGGGGTGACCTTCAGCCAGGTTGTTTGGCTGGCTGATCGGCCGCTGACTGGTCTCGGCCAGCCACAATAAATCCATAAGCTTAGAAAGAAAAAGAAAAAGTCTATTGTTCTGCTGAGAAAGGAAATCATGAACAAGTTGGTTGTTGACCTGTAGCAACAAAAAGGGTTGAGCTGCTGAAAAATTCTCAAAAAAAGGTGAAAACAGAAAGGAAAAGTGTTTCCTCAGCTCACAAACTCGATGGTCTTGGCAAATTAAAAGAGCATGCACCTCGTTCTGAACATGTTCATCTTCACCAGGACATTGGTCACATACGCAAGAACTTCTTCAAGCCACGCTGCTGCCTCAACTTTCAAAGTATGCGCGCACAAGCGGTCTACTTAAATTGCGCAAAAATTGTTTGGACAGATCAAAATGGAAATACCGTGGTACATTAATCGGCATACGCTCATTACTAGAAAAAGGGGTGGCAAACCAAGAAGAATGATAAGTGGCCAGTTTGTTGTTGTGCGTGTTGGGGTCCACCAACTCAGCGTCTCTCCAGACACCTCTCATCCTATGGCTGCTTCAAATCTGCAGTAAACTCTTGCTTGGAAAAAGCACGCCTGGTTTGAGCAGCTCGTAAATATAACTCACACCCACGCAGTCCCTGAAAAGCGCTCAGCAATTGAGCTGTCCAGCAGGCACTTGAACGAGGCTGTAAATTGAGATCAGCCTGGACTACCCTCCACAAAGTGTCACTATTGGTATTAAGCATACTATTGAAAAGCTTGACAGCTGACCGAAACCAGTAGAATTGCAACGGTTCATGTCCACATTCTCAAAGAACAGCGCAATTAGCGGGCGGTAGACTGCTTCACACCTAACGTGCCCTTCAGAAAATGCAAATGAAGCATAGACAGCGGGCTAGAGAACTCCCTGCCTGCCTGCAAAAAATGAGTACCCCATACTTGACTACCAGACATGCCAGCAGGAATAACATACGTTTTAGCGGGCCACAATGAAGTGTGTGGCCTGTCTACCAAAGCGTGTTCACGCACAAATCTACGTATCCTATAGGCAGAGGCAAGAAAAGGACGGGCCGTGTGTTCAGCAGACTTAGCCATGTTCAAGGTCCTGTAGAAAAGAATCTTTGTGATGAAGGGTGGCACCGCCAACATCATAAACGGGAAAATTTTCACCCGCGGAGTTGAAGTGCACAACTTTGGACTTGAAAGTGTTGACAATTAGATGTTTTATTCCTGGCATACTCAGCCAACCGACTCAGCATGATTAGCATATCACGGGGCTCATTAGTCAGCAAAGTCAGATCATCTGCATGCATACAACATGGGTGAGACGTGCACAACCGCGGTTCCGGTGATAGCCCCTGATACACCCTCAGCAATGTCGTCGATATCGTTAATATAAAGGGGAAAGAGCAGAGGAGACAGGGGGCAGCCTTATTTAACCCCACGAGTCGGATGCACACGAGCAGTCTTATCACCATCCTTGAAGACATACTCATCACGGTTGTACATGTCTTGAATCACAGACAACAAAGGCGCAGACACGCGAGTACGCCTAAGGTGTTTCCATAGTGCATCCCTTGGAATGGTGTCATAGGCTCGTTAAAAATCAATGGGGAGGAAGGAGAGACAGACTGTCCTGCAACTCAAGAGGTATCAAAAAGGGTGGGTTTTTCAAATACAGCTTCCTACACCTCAAAAAAAAAAGTGGTGTCATTCATGCCCAATCAGTGGCAGTGACAAATTGCGTGACAAGCAGTTCGGGTTGACAGTTCAAAATGTTTGCTTGTCTCATATGTAATAAGCTGGTGCTAGTCTCTTGTTGACAATTTGGGGCGCCTTGAGACCAAGAAAGGTTTCCTTGGTAGAAAAATCATTCTTAGTTGATGTGCTGAATCTTATAATGGCTGTACTTTGAAGTCTAATCTAATTTAATCTATGGTGACTGAACTGATCTGACAGTGATCTTTAAACAAGCAGGGGTTCCTTAGTCTTGAAAATACCTTCTTTAATTAATGGCTGTTTTGGCATGTTCCAGTAAAGCTTTTTCTACCAAGGTAATTCGCCGTTGCTTGCAATAATTCGTGGCTACAACTAGACAACGAGTCGCTCCTGTGCTTCAAGCAAAGACCTCAAGTCAAGGCGGCCTTCTTAGGTAACGATTCCACTTCTGGCTACATGAGCAGGCGCCGTTGCTGCAGGAGTAAACCCTTAGGGTTATAAAGCAAGAGGCACCATCTATAACAGTCACATGCTGGAGCTTTGTTTCAAGGTGATTCTCAAAGAGGTAAAAAACTGTTTGTTGTTGGCGTATTACATAGCTAGGTCAAGGGGAAATAGCAAACTCCCTACTACGAGGTCAAAATTTGCTTCCAAGCTTCACGTTCATTCTGTCAACTACGTTGCCAAACTTGTCCATACTAGACGTGCCCTTTCCAGCACTATTATCAACTCTCATTAGGAGTCGGTTTCAGGTCATGCCTGCAACCCTCCTCCTGATCCCCATTGATCTTGATCTTTTTCTTTTGGTGGAGGCGTTTTATGGTACCCGGTACTAAAGTGGCTCATTTTCCTTAATTATTATGGGGAAAGGTTTTTCACTGCCTGCTGCCTGCGTAGTTTTTTCTTTTCAAGAGAAACACTCGTTAGGGCCAATATCAAACAAAAAGCTAAAAAGACGGATCCGTACATGATCACGCAAGTACGTGGCACCCCCCGTCCTGCACAATACAAAAGCACCGACAATAAGAGTCTAAAAAGAAAAGCTGACAACCAGGAGCACGACACGTCATTCCCATATGGAGTTTGACAGCAACAACACAGATAAAGTATGTTTCTTGCCAGTGGGTAATGGGTCCGCATAGCACGCAAAGCCACACAGCATGCCCATACGTAACATAATCCCAAATCTAGGGGTGATATCCTTTACTTGGTGTTTGGCGACAAGCGCATAAGCAAGAGTCATTAGCTAGTATGCATGCACGCAAGGGCACAAAACCAGCATTAGTCTCTAGCATCTAAGCTCACTAGCTCGAACTCAATAACTGACATGTTGTTGTCCATCTGTGTAGTGTGGAAAGAAAAGGGCTGTGTTGGCAACTATCAAAATTTGAAGAAAAACACTATCAGCATGAAAGTGAAAAATTAGTGCTCTTGAGCCCCCACCCCGCCTATCACCCCAACAAAGTAAGAAATAACGAGGGTTTGACGCATCAGCAGCTCTAAACATCATTTTACAACTAATAAACAGATTATTTTGCTCATCCCTCACCCGGGCTGCTGTCCCTCCCCTACCTATTTTAAGTGGGGGGCGGTGACTGAGATTGTTTTGTATGCACTTCAGATCAACCAAAATTTGCCAAAATTTGCCCAGAAATTTTGAATGACGCGGCAGACCATAACTTTTCGAATAATGTCCCTTTTTCTGGGGAGGAGGTTGGGTGTCGTCACACATGATATAAGTATTTGATGGTGGGTAAATACGCCAGAAAATGGTAGAAAGTGCGTGGTAGACACAGTTTTTGCATACCACCACATTTTTTTACCAGTTACAGAACCTGTGCATTTGCATAACTTAGAAGAGCTTAGAGTTTGCAAGCGCTTACATGCAAATTGACGTAGCCAGTACACATGCACATACTGGGTGTGTTCGGAAGTCC
>Ga0307974_1000459_pt1:0-7500 | contig 24817 bp, 26 predicted proteins | sample OrgLakmetagen784_FD_201812 | JGI IMG/M metagenome (GOLD analysis project Ga0307974, IMG submission 201812) | Saline water microbial communities from Organic Lake, Antarctica - #784 | ecosystem: Environmental > Aquatic > Non-marine Saline and Alkaline > Saline | place: Antarctica: Organic... | reverse complement strand
TTCTTTCCCACAAACGCAAGATGACTTCTGGTGGGTCATTTTTGTCGCAAAAGCGCTGCACATAGCACCCTGCTTGCATGGCACCGTAGCTCATTAAAGTGTACACTCATGCAACGGCGGTGGCCAAATTGTGGGGAACCCCATTGCTTGTCAATACCGTACGCAGATTCCTCCTTACCGACCTTTTGAAGACTACAGCTAGCAAAGAACTGACTGCATCCACGGCTTGTTTTCCATTTTTGCAGGCATGAGCAGGAAAATGCTCCCGGACTGCAGGCTCCTGGCCGTAGTCACCACCACACACACATCTCAATGGGTGGAGAGGGACGGGGTGCTTTTGATGCCAGCCGTCCCCTTACAAAGGGCCCATCTCTGGCACAGCAGATCCAGTACCAGCAGCAGCAACAGGCTACGCCACCCCACAAGAGCAGCAGCAATCACCACAGCTTAGTCAGCAAGCCATGCCAGCCTGACCAGGATGGAGTGTTCCATAGACCAGAGGCTTACGTCAGCATAAAGGTGAGGGTGCAGGGGTGCATGCTGACCAACCTCAAACGGTATACCTAAACAGGGAGCTGTTTGACAGCGACGGGCAATGTAGGAGAGGGGGAGTCTTCTTCTACGAGGTGTATGGCATCATACCCAGGCTTGTTACAGATTGATGGGCTTTTGCTGCTTCATTGTCAGACCTCGAATACCAGCTGCACGCGCTGTCCCAGGGAGGTTTTCATAAACGCCTGCAAGCACAGCCGTAATGGCCTCTTCCTGGAAAAGTAGCGGCTGAAAAAACTGCCTGGCTGTATCTAATCCAGCAGGGCTAGTCCTTCACTCCATTAAAGAAAAGGCACGCTGAGTGTTGTTGTGGAGAACGAACGACATCCTTCACCGCATGGCGTGTGCTGTAGGGTGCTACACTTACTGCGCTCCAGTTGCTGAAACAAAACAGGGCGTGCAAAATGGCGTGCCAAACTGGGTGAGGACAAGTACTCCTTGACTGACAAAATGCAATTCCATGCTGCCTGTAGGGCCGGCCTTCCCGCCCAAGCAGCAATCAGGCACCAGGGAGAGAAAGGGCCACAAGGCCAAGCTCTGGGTTGACCGCTCACTGCTTACAGGTTCTCACACCTCTGCTGGTTTAAAACTTAGATTGACGCCAGTGTAAGTTCAGATGTCTGCATCGTGCGTGCCATAGTCTGTATTGCAGTTCTGGGTTGAGTGCTGAAAGTAGTGCAATTGAATTCCTTTTCTTGATCAATGTGTCCCGTCATATACGGTGTGTGTGTACATACGATTTTGGCGGATTTAAGAGTACGTGGTGGTCATATACCTGCTGCAACCTTCACAATGTTCAGGGAGCTAGAGAGCGAGAGCGCCGCCTGGCGCTTTCCACGGCGTTGGCAAAAGAGCGCGTGGCTCTAGGTTTGCATACACAAAAGCAGCAACAGGCCCGAGGAGGTGCTGCAGCAGCAGTAGCAGAGGAAGAAGGGGGTGGGGGGGATTCTAGGAGTGCCGCTGAAAGGCATTTTGCCAGAGAGGCAGCTCAAGCTGAGCAGGTGTGCGTGTGCTTGGCACTTTGATACAAGCATGCGAGTATGTTTGTGTTTGTGTCAAGGATTATACATTATACAGTCAAAAGGCTAGGGCTGTGTTGGTGTCAGAAGAGCTATCTGGGTACGGAAAGCAACACCAACCAAGACAATCATCAAGGATGATGTAACCTCTAATTTTGCAACCTTTGCCCATTGTGCCGAGGCTTTTATTGATGAAGTTTGTGCTTCCGCCTGCTCATTCGTACTGCCTGTGGCACCATTTCCACAACCGCACTTAGCACAATTAATGGGAGCTTTGATCTACGTGGATGATAATTATAGCTTGTGCCCATCTGAATTAGAACTTTATTTTGTTTGCCTTTCAAACAGAGTCAGGTATTGTACCTGGCACAGCAGCTCCTGCAAAAGCATGATGGCCTAGCAACTGCCGTGCAGGCCACCAATTTGCAAGTGGCGCAGCAGCAGGTGAGTGTCCTCAACATTTGATGCCTGACACGAGATCCACGGGACTGCATCAACAAATGTTTAACCAAACTGCCGATTGGGAAGGGAAGCTGACGTACTTGTTGTCTGCAAGTATGCGTCACTGCAATACGATGGCAGACACACAGAAACACAAAGAGGCACATGCACACACGCGTGCACACACACACACACTCACTCAAACTTGAAAACAACAAAATCACCTCCTTTCCCTGATTCCCTCCTTGTCCTGCTAAGGCCCTGATCCAGGCTGCCCTTGAGCGCCTAACCAATCAACCCCAAGGCCCTCCCCCACTGCCCTACCTCCCCAGCAGACACGCACGGCCCTCTTCCGACAGGCACCCTTTGTCTTTCCAGATCACCCACAGCTTAGGAGAGGGTGGCTCACACCCTCAGCAGTCCCCTCTCCCAGAGCCGGTTGCAGGAGCTTGGTTTGTGCGTGCAGCTTTGCCTGGTGATGTGCCGCAGCAACACCAGGAAGGAGGCAGGCAGGGCTTTTTACCTGTGCACCAAGACCACCGCCACTCCTCCCAGATAAGTAAAAGGGAAGGGCATCGCAGCCGGAGGCATGACCACAGCCACTCCAGACGGCATGAGCAGAGACGGCAGGTGTGTGTGTGTGTGTGTGTGTGTGTGTGGAGGGGGGGATTGACATGTGTGCTGCGCATGTGCATGATGTGCATGAATTGGCTACCTTCTGTACAACAATTTAAGTCAACCTGATCCATGTAAACCCACTTGAATGTATTGATTTAGCTCAGGCAATAAGTACGTCAATAGGAACGGGAAATGAGCAGCTTATGCTTCTGCTCTTACACACACACATACACACACGCATACACACATACGCATACATACACAAACGCATGCACGCACACACACACGTGCAGCTCAAGGCATTGCTGAGGGACATGCTGCTTGGGCAAGGGGGGGAGGAGCAGAATGGGCAGCGACACGGGGAAGGGCTGCAGCGTTTGATTCACGCCATGCAGGGCAAGGACGCTCAGAGGGCTCAAGCTAGGGAGGGAGGATGGGCGTCCCCACCGCAGCAATACCAGCAGCCACAGGCACATGGTGTTATGCGCTTGAGGGTGAGGGGAGCCGTGTGTGATCTGACTCGGTCAAAATGCCTTGCAATAAATCAATAGCCGGTGAGGGGACTTTTTTTTGCATACGTCTTGGTACAAATACGGATGTTTGGGCTGAAAGTAGTAGCAGGTTGAACCTCCTTGAAAGCCTACCTAAATTTGTTTTGGGAGTGTAGCCTTTACAACAAAGCAAATGGCCTCATTGGGGGGGTGACCTCCAGCTTGTCCTCCATTTTAATGATCTCCTCCTCTGAGCTGCTTGAAGTTGAAACCAGGTGCTGCTTTGAATTGCTGCTAATTTTTCAAACGCCAATTCTGTTCTCTTATGTACATCTACGCATTGCAAAGGGGGCTCACAAATTTGATCACGCACTTGTACTTTACTTTTCTCATATCTGTCCTGTGCACCTTCAGGACCGTGTACGAGCGTTGAAGCAGCATTACATGGCAACCCGTGCCTCTCGCGCACCTCCAGAGCAGCAGCAGCAGCAGATGGGCCGTGGTGGGTGTGCGTACGTGTGGCTTTATTAATCTCACTTGTTCTGCGCGAGCTGGGGATACAGAACAAAGACCTGGACCCGCTCAAAGTTAAAGAAACTCCGCAACATTTCATTTCAAGTTATGGGCTCAATTTACCCGTTTCGTCAACTAGTCTCGTCCGCTCGTACAAAAATCCGACACAAGCGCTCCGTAATATGCGCCCTTCGGGCAAACAAATCTGACGCTCGACGCATACAACGCTTCGCACATCAAACCTTTCTTCTTTGTTTACAAAAATCACCGTGTACATCTTTTCAAGCCTGTATTTTCAAACTCGTTCATAATGTGTGCAAATAGGAGCAGCATGCCCCCCACAAGCAGATGTTGAGGATGAAGCCCAGCAGATCATGAGCAGGGATGCAGAGGCCCACCGGCACACCGCTAGGTAAGGGTTTGCATAACAGAGCCTCTGTTGATTGATTTGCCGCAATTAAGGGCGGATCACACATTCATGCACAGTGATGTTGATTGATTATTTTGAGCTAGTGCACAGGGGCTTGCTAGAGTTTCAAAGCAGTATGATGATTTTTTGCATGCAGTTTTGCGGTCGTCAGTACCTTGGCTGACATTGTGAAGCTTTTAATTAATGGCATCTTGGAAGATTGCGCCAGGATTTTAAAGTACTTACAGGAAAATTGGAGTCGAGCTAGAAACGAGCAGCTGTTTTGGAGCGCATGCACTTTGGTCCAGCAATTGGCAGGAATCGTATTTTTTCATTTCAGGGACCTTCTGGAGGAGCGCCTGGCTGCTCTCACTTCTTGCCTGGAGCAGCAGCTGCAGCAGCAGCAGGAGCAGCATGCCACAGCACAGCTGCCAGCAGCGACAGGAGCAGCTTTAGACCCTCAGGCAAGGAAGGGCACCACTTTGTTTTTGATCGGCGTCAGCAACGCACACATACGCACACGCACACACACACGCACACACACATACCCACGCAATGCTGGCCCGTTCTTACGCTGTATGACTATTTGTAGCCCTATACTTTTGTGCACAGACCTGCTAAAGCATATGGCATGCATATTTAAGGACCTGGACGACCCTTTTACACACTCACACACAATCCATGAATGTCAGCATCCTAGTTTCATGCAGCACTGCAAACTGCATTGTATACAAACACGTAAGGCACCCCATCACACAGGGCATGGGCCAGCACCATTTACTCCTCCTGCAGCATCAGCAGCATCAGCAGCAGCTAAGAGCAGGCGGCGTGAGCTTTTTGCAGAAACAGCCGCAGGATGAGAGCTTGAGCGCAGTGGATGTTCACCTCCTCATGGGGCGGCTGCAGCGCATGGAAGAGCAGGAGAGCGCATTAAGGTGGGCAAACCTGACTCCTGCTTGTGTGCACTAGGGTTACTTGTGGTGTCAGATGCCTGCATTGTATACCTACAAGTGGCGCATTGTGTTAGGTACCTGTGGGCTGCAAAGTATCAACTGCACTGTGCATGAATCAGCACGGCAGTCACTGCCCCGTAAGACATGCTGGCTTAAAACAGATCCGGCATCAGACTTACCTTACAGGGTGTCATGTTGTCCGATGACGATACAATGTTCTGTACACGCTGATGAAATACCTGTAATACATTACAAAGTGCACATGTCTGGGCACGCAGGCAGAAGTGGCTGATTGGGCCTCGTGTGAACCACCAGGAGGCAATCTCTGTTTATGACGGCCAAGTGCACACCATGGGTATGCAAAAGACAGATTGGCGCAAAATCAGGGATAATTGCTGTGCCGACTGTGTCGCTGCTTATTTGTTGTCCAATGATGCAAGTTGGAAAACGACACGACAGTCTGTGCTGTTCACATCAAACCAGCGTGATGCATTTCTGTACCACGCCCAGCAATTGCTCTGGCATGTCCTGGAATTTGTGCATTCTTCTGAATGCTTCTGTTCCAACTCCTGCAGGGGCAGGATGTAACAAGAACAGTGCTGAGCATGAACAGACAGCCTCCAGATCAGCAGCGGCAGACGCTGATGTGCCCCACCTCAAAAAGGATGGCACGGCCGTGGCGAGGCAGCAGCACAGCATTGACCCGATTACCACACAGCTGACGTCGCAGCATGCAGCGCATGGATCTGCCCAGCAGCAAAGCAGTGATCCGATCGACGATCGTACACTGGAGAGCATCTTGGCGGGTAGAAGGTGGGCTTGTGATCCCACCTATTCATCAAAAATTTAACAGAACTGCTGTGCTTTGTATGGTCCAGGCCTACTCTAATCCCTATGTAAACACGGTCTTTTTCTCGCAAACACAGGGCCTTCCTGGAGCACCAGCGGCGCAGGGATGGTGACTTAGTGAGTACCAGTAGCCCCAACATGAACCCAGTGGATGTGGTGGAGGATGTGGCTGATATCCTTCTGGATGAACTGCTCAAGGAGCAGGCAAAAGGTGTGAGATTGTGCAACTGACCTCGTTCTCAGCAGGCCTTGCGTTGCAGGTCCTTGGGATCTGCTAGAGAGTGCTGGAAGCAGCATATGTGCCGCACTTGCTTTGCCTGTTACCACCTGCTGATGCCTTAATATTCACAAGCTGCTCATCGCTACTCAAGCTGCTGCCTACCCCCTACTCTCTTGCTTGCAAACATTTAACAAGTCTCTTGCTCTGGTATTTGCAGATCTATTGGAGATGTGCGACACGATTGGAGACGACATGTTTGAAGCTGAGTTTCTCCCATGAATGCAGTAATCGTTGCTACTTTACAGAGAGAGACAGGGTGTGGGAATGATGGCATGTTCCAGGGACAACTTTGACAAAGATCTAGCTCTTTTGGGTAATTAACATCCTGTTCAGCAATTTCTGGATGTTGTTCTTTACTTATACGCATAACCAAACATGTTGCCCAGACATTTTTCAACTGGCACTTGCAGACACTGAATGAGAAGATGCTGGTTGTGCGCTGTTTCCTATATGCTGTTGCAGAGTACAAGAAAGATAGCATAATTGAAAATCACTTTCTTCATTGGCCAAGGAAACGGAGTCACTTTAGAGCCAAGCAACTACTGTAAAACTCCTCCGCCACAGAAAGGAAGAGGAAACAATGATGAACAGGATGGCTGCAGGCTTGGCCTGAAAACGGCTCCTGGTGAGAGTTTGTACAAGATAGGGCATGTCTGGTAATAACAAGTTTAGCAGCATAGATTCATGACTGCACATGGAGCTTGAAAGCTACTAGCTTCTCAAGAGTCAAGCCCCAGATCCTTGAAGGCTACAACAAGGTTGTAAGTTACAATGGGGGGTGACCCCTAGCCAGCCAGGTTGTTAGGCTGATCGGCTGCTAACCGGTCTCGGCCACAAATTGATCCATAAGGTTTACAAAGAAAGGTCTTCAGTCAAGAAGTGCGACCGCTAGTCTGCTCATAAAACGCAATTAGTTCATGGAAAAAAAATAAAGCTTGTTATTGTTCTGGCTCAAGAAAGTAAACACATTGTGAGCTCCTGTTGGGGGAAGCAGAGGTGCATATTTCCTGCAGAGAGAAATCACGTGGATTGGCGCAATGAAAAAGAACATGCTGCTCATCTTGCACATCATCATCAGCATCACACAGGTCACAGGTGGGAGAATTACTTTGATTCCATGTCGCTGTCTCAAAACGTAGGGTGTGACCACGAAGTCTGAAACAAGCTGTGCGTGCTACGGATGACATCACGAGGCAGGTAGAAAAAAAAGGTGGTCAGTGCAAGAGCGTGCACATCTCAGTTTTTGCCCTTTAACTCTTCAGGTATTAACCTGCACAGTTCTCTTGCCAAATAAATTTGGCAATGTTTGAAGGTAGCTGCTTACATTTTGAGCAGATTGACACCCTTTTTATAAGTGGGGGGGGGCAGGAAGGGG
>Ga0307974_1000457_pt1 | contig 24845 bp, 30 predicted proteins | sample OrgLakmetagen784_FD_201812 | JGI IMG/M metagenome (GOLD analysis project Ga0307974, IMG submission 201812) | Saline water microbial communities from Organic Lake, Antarctica - #784 | ecosystem: Environmental > Aquatic > Non-marine Saline and Alkaline > Saline | place: Antarctica: Organic Lake... | reverse complement strand
CAAACCACAAAGGGAGAGAACATGTGGATTAAGTAATTTACTTACTAAGAGGTTTAGAGCCTCGTTCTCAGTCATGTGAACATGAAGCGCAGTGTAAGAATATTAGCCCGCGAAAAAACGGACCTTACCGTACACCGTACCGTATCTTACCGTATATACGGTGCCAATTTTCAAAAATACGGTAAAAACCGTTCTTACCATACTGTACCGTATTACCGTACAACGTACCGTACACCGTACTGCAACAGCCCTGCTTATTTTAGGGCAATTGGGAAAGAGCGACAGTATTGCGTGGGTGAACACGAGGGCAGTAGGAATTGGCAAAGGATAGCGTGGCATGAAGACGTTACTTTATATCAGCTGGCCTTCCCTTGGAAATGCACCTCGTTGCAAAAATGAAGTGGAAAACGGACATGCCCTCGTGAGTTCATTCAACTAGCTCTGCCCCTTTAAGCTCTTAGAATAACTTCTCCTTGTAAAGAATGAGTTCTCAGTAAATAGCTTGCTGTTTTTTGTTCCCACCTTCCCACCACCTTAAACACAAATTTGTGCACCTCTGTTTGCTTTAATATGCAGAGAATGCAAACATCTCCAACTCAATAGCATTATTACAACTTGCAAGGGCATCTGATTCACACTATGCTTGCGTGTTGCTTAGTTGGGCACACGTTACATTGAAGTATGTTGTATTGAGTAGATGTTGCTGCTTCAGTGTGGGGATGCAAGTGCAACTATGTGGGTCACCAGGTGCAGGGTGAAGACTTGATCATCTTGTACAATTTTGAAGCAGCAAGAAAGATGGGATTCTTAGTTCATGATGCAGGCGATGTGTTGGCCTCTGATGGCCCACAATTATAGTTAAAAACAATAATGATGGCATTTTTTATGTGATGCAGGTGATGTGTTGGCCTCTGATCAGATGGCTCACAATTATAATAAGAAACGGTAATAATGACACTTGTGATGTGATGCAGGTAATGGTGGACCTTGGCTTCTTTCCCTCAGCTGTGGAGGCTGCCCGGGCACGGGACTGTGCTGCCTTAGGTCTCAACCCTCACGTCCGCCTCAACTTTAAACCATCACAGTACACGTGGGTGGTCGTGCTTGTATATTTGCAACGTGGTTAGCGTGGCTATCTTGACGTCAAATCACCATAACAACTTGTGGAAGACCCTGCTCAAAACATTTTGATGTTCTTTTGTCTGCCTTAAGGTCAAGTCACTGTTGTGTATGTGGGTGTACCTTCTTGTGCTTTTCACATGTCCACCTTGACTCTCATCTACTGCAGGCACCGTAGTATCTGTAAGCCTGTAAGCTACGCTAACAAATTGATCCTGCTGTTCCATTTGCTCAGGGCGTGCATTGAAATTGTTCTGCTGCTCTTTTTATCCAGCTGCTGCTGTCTTTTTCTGGCTTGTGCGCTTGGTTATTGCTGTCAGTGTTAAATTAATGTGAGTTTAAGGCAAATACTGGGATGATGTTTGTTAAGCAATGTATCCAGGGGAAGACCATCGTGCTGTTACTCGCAGTTTCAACCTTGCCACTTTTTGCTTGCAGGCTCTTGCAAGTCGTTGAGGCTGTACTGCACGTGACGAAGGTGTCCCACCGTAACAAGCAGATCGTCACGGCGCAGATGCTTAGGGATTGTGTGAACGTGGCCCTGAATGTAAAGGTGGGGCATACCTTTGTGATTCAAGTTGTGTATCAGGCACGATATGTACGTGTTGCAGCATGAATATGGAATTACAACACGTACTCTATCAGCGATGATGTTAGTAGATATTTGGTGCAGAAAAGAGAAGTTGCACACCAGCCTTGAAAGATTGCCAGGATTCGATAAAAAGCTAGAGTCTCATTATTGTGTGCTTTGCCACGGGCGTCATTTTGGGTGTGTGATCTGCATTGGCTGCAAAGCGTGGCTGGCCAAGTGATATCCTTGACTCCAGTAGAGAGTCTATGTCGTGCGACACTTGATAATGATGTCAAAGTTGCTGCCATGTGGATGCCTCATCTTTGAAGGATGTAGTCCTAATTCACAAGAGGCACACGTGTTCCATGAATGCTCCATCAATCAGTAAACTAGCATGTCAATGTTGAATGCTCCGCCCATTCACGCCCTTACATACTCTTGCTGCAGTCTGACTCCTCCACCGTTGCCACGACTGCGGACATGCACAAGGTTGCAGCCAAGCTCATTGAAGATCACATCACAACTGACGGAGCTGGACCAGGCATCTCTCACCTCAGCAGCGACCAGCCAAAGTCGCAACCACCTCAACAACCTCCGCCAGGTGCCTCCCAGTCACAGCCGCTTCCAAAGCATGATTCCGTAATTCAGGGGCACAGCATCACAGAAGAACGCAAAAAACAGATGCATGGTATGGCCAAAAGTCACACTGAGCAGCAAGGACCGGAACAAGCCCTCCCGCAGAACACAACAATGTCCTCAGCACCTGCAGTAGCAGCAGCAGCAGCAGCAGCAGCAGCATCAGCAGGATCGTCAGTGGCACCATCATCAGCCCTCGCACAAGCAGACAGCAGCACAGCAGCGCACGTGCAGCAGGCAAGCAATGGGGAGCAGGCGGGCAGCAGCCATCAGCAGCAGGTCGCCTTAGCAGGCATTCCTCCTCAACCTTCCATCCCTCAACCCCCCGCTGCCCCACGCCGTGGCCGACCCCCCACCAAAGTCAAAAAGGCCCAAGATGTCCCCCCTCCCCCTGCAGCCCGCAGCTCCCCTGCCGCTATGGCTGCTGCCTTTGCTAACTACGAGCAGGCGCGGCAGGCGTTGGCTAAGGGCACAAAGGCAGGCCCCTCTCAGCTCATGGGTCAGGTTGGCTTGCCACAACAACCCTCCCAGCTGCAGGCTGCTCCTCTAGCACCAGCACCGTCTCAACTCAAGCAGGATGGCCACTCCTTGCCTGCGCTTGCCGTGGATGCTCCCGGCCACCCCCTTGCCGTTTTATCAAGTGGTGCAAGAGCTACAGAGTCCTGTCCCCTCCAGCACCCGCCCCCCACAGGTGGCCCCATGAACGCCGCTGCCAGCGCCAATCTCCTACAGGGTGCGGGTACCTTTCCCCTCCCATCCAGCAGCAGCCCTGCACTCCCAGATGGATTTCAGCAGCTGCCCCCACCTGCCCTGCAGCAGCAGCAGCAGCAACTGCCTCCTGGTGCAATGAGGGGGAATCTGTTGGTCAATAATCTTGAGGCTGCTATAAAAGGGAGTGCTGGAGGAGGTGGCAGTGAAGGTGCATGTGCACCAGCTCCAGAACTGCCCTTTGACCTCAGCCTGCAAGTGTCTCCCCAGCAGCTACAGCAGCAACAGCAGCAGCAGCAGATACAGCAGCTGCAACAGCTATTGCAGCAGCAGCTGCCTGCACAACTGCAGCTGCAGCAGCAGCCGCTGCCACAACCTAAGCAGCAGCAACACCAGCAGCAGCACCAGCAGCAGCCGCCGCCGCAGCAGCAGCAGCAGCAGCAACAACGAAGCGGGAGTAGTCCAGCTGGCAAGTCCAGGACAGTAGGAGTTAAGATGGTACCCGCTGGGGCACGGAGCGGGAAGTGGGAGGCACGGCAAGGGTTTCCAACGCCCTCTGGCGGACGTGAGTGTGTGTGTGTTTGTATGCGTATGTGTGCGTGTGCTCGCACGTGTGTGTGTGTGTGTGTGTGCGCGCGTGTGTGCGTGCGCGTGTGTTATGTGGATGTATGTGACCTAAGTCAGTCTCTTACATTTTATAGGAAATTTTTAACTCTTCACTACGGTCTCTAATCAGTCAGCCTTATAATTGTAAGGACTTATTATTGTTGCCTATTGTCCCATAGGCAACGGCCGGCTGGCTTTCCCTATTTCCAGTTTAATGAGTGTTGTGTGCTCTGTTCTCATTTTTACATCATGCTATGCAGTTGATACGCTCAATAGTTTGTATTATACTGTCCTGCTTTTTTGCTCTCCCTTAAATCTACAAGCGGTTTGCCCTTGTTTGTAGAGATCACCCTGAAAACCCATCAAGGGGCTGCATTGCTGTTCTTTGGGACAGTCCAACGTTCCCAGCATGCTTTCCTTTCTTTTGTTAAGCCATGCCATCCACATTTTTTGCACATTCACGCAGCCACCCAAATGGCGTTGGTGGGTTACTTCAACACCATGGATGAGGCGATGCGTGCGCGTGACTGCGCTGCCATGGTAGTGCCGTCCGCCATGCTTAACCATGCAGCATCCTGCTACACACTTGGACAAGTCTTCTCTGTGGTGCGTGTTAACTCTGCTGCGCACTTTATAGAAGTAATATAATGCCTGAACCAGCTGGGTCTTGTGTAGCTGTGGAGAATTGTGGATTTTTGCTTACAGCAACATATTGCTCAGGATTGGTCAGGACCATATAAACGTGGAGTTTCTCGTAGGGAAATGTCGGTTAATTGCAGCGCATACGTACTTATCCCTTTGTTGTGGCCAACCCTGTTGACGTGCATTTCGTGAGAAGCTGGCTCCTGGGCGAGACCTTTGGAACTCTCAAATCAAGGTTACCGTAGGGTACCGTACACCAATCCGAGGTTTGAAAAACCCAATTAATAAGCCCCAATGCGAGCAATGCGAGGGGGGCAACACATAATTTATAAACACAAAGCGAGCCTATGCGAGGGCCTTCTGGCCCTATGAGCTGCACCTTCATGCGTATGCACGCGCGTGTGCACGCGTACGTATGCGTGCGTTCACATGTGTGTGTGCGTGCGCGTATGTGCGTGTTTGTGTGCGTGCGCGCACTTGTGAGCGTGTGTTGTGTACGGTTGTGTGCATACTTGCGTGCATGTATTATGTACTTGTGCGTGCGTGCGTATGTGTGTGTGCGTGTGTGTGTATGTGTGCGCGCGTACGTGTGTGCATGCTCGTACGTGTGTGCATGCACGTAGGTGTGTGTGTATGTGTGCATGCATGTCGGTACGTGTGTGTGCGTGCACATGTGAAGGGAATGATGGCGCCCTTCCTCTTGGTCCTTCTCCCCAATAGAGGGCCAGCCTCTAAAGCTGTTTGTCTGCCTTGGGGGCCTTGAGGGGCGGCTTTGGGAGGCTTTCCCGGCCTGTCCCCGTTCATGCTTAAAATTATTTAATTATTACAATGCGAGCTTCGCGAGGCCCTTGTAATTTAGATATTAAATTGCTCCCGACACACCGCGAGGGGGTCAAAAAAGTTCGCGTAGCGCGGTGATATAAGTACCCTACGGTAGTACCTGTATCATCCCTATTTCTCGCCTTTTTCTTACATTACTTTATTATGTATCAAACGGCAAGTAATTCTGTAAACCATCATTAGCGTCCTCCGCCAGAGTGTGTTCGCTTCAGTGGGAAAATCTGCAGATTTATTGGCAGCGAATTGTTGCTTCCTGGAATCAGGTAAAGGGTTTAAAACGCCTCTTAAATCAGTCACATTCACAGGATAACACTTACACAAACTAGCTTCGCAACGTTGTGTGCCTGTGACAGGTGCGCCACATGGTGTCTGGCTGGCCCTCTCATCGCGCGGCTGAGATCCTGCGCTTGTGTGAGAGCAACGCGGTACGGCTAGGTGTGCAGAGTGATCGTAAGGAGCCGCCCTTGCCCTGCCTCAGCTTGATGCGGCGGCGGTCACATGACAAGCTGTTGGTTTTGACTCTCAAGGTAGGTCGTTGGAGTGGCATATAAGGAATAAAGTAGGTATGAACTGTACAAAGTTTATTAATGGAAATACATGTGTGGCATACTTTGTGGAGTGAGATTTTGCAAAACAAGCTGCTGATCATCACGCTTGTGGTCAGCGTTCATGCAGGAATATGTAGCAAAATTGAGGTGCTTAAGTTGCTGTAAATGAGCATCATGTTCAATAAAAGGCGGACTGCTGATGGAATCGCTGACGGTATGGGTGGTGTGGGACAGCGTCAAGTATACATTGAACAGCATGGCGTGCAGCTTAATAGCGAACCAAGTTTTGAAGCAAATTTATGTTGTGGACCCATTGAAGCAGTTCACGGCAAGCTTGAAGCAATGATCCAACTACTGTCAAAAAGGAGGGAGAGCAGGCAAGGGAGCAATTGCAGGGCTGCTAAAACATGTAGCTCCAAAATAGACTAAAGCAGCTTGATCCTACGGCTTATTAAACGGTCCTCCATCATTTCTGATAACACGCAGACGTGGCGATATTATGAATGTATGCTTGTTCTTAACTTGACCAATTTTACATGCAAACATCTCCACGCAAGACACAAGCTCTCTCCTTCCTGTGCAGGTGGTGGAGAAGCAGCTTAGCCCGACAGAAAAAGTACCGTACGTGATGGTGCACATTCAAGCCCTTAAGGAGCGTGCCAAACCAGCAGGCAAGGGGCAGCAGCAGCAGCAGCAGCAGCAGCAAAAACAAGGCAACACTGCAAGGTCTCCGCAGGGACGGTCAGCGTCTGCAACAAGCATGCAGGTGTGTGCCAGTTTTGTGTGTCAGGCCTAGCAGGACATGCATGTTTGGATGTGCATGTTTTCGTGCGCAAGCGTGCCAGTTTGATTTTGCATGTGCACTTCAAGTCAAAGCTACTATGTCTGTGCCTTGTGGTTTGTGGTGTTTAGTGACAGAGCCATATGGCCACACAGAGTGCCGTTCCATGTCACATGTAGATGTAGTTACTGACATTTCTTTGTCAATCTCAGTTCGTTCCTATCTTACTTCTCCAATCACCCCATTTTTTAGCAGTAACAAGCCTCCTGTCCTGCTTCTGTCGGCAAGCCAGGTCTGTTATTACCTCAAAATCATCACGTTAAGTATCATGACATCTTCTCCCTAGCCTTGCGTGACCTCAACCTTCCAAAACACTCACACGCATACACACACAGATACACTCACATACTTGCAATCGCGCGTGCAGGCTGGTCCTAGCAGAAGCAGTAGCAAGCCCCCTCCCTCTATGATCTCCACAGACGCAGCTGCCATGTTTGAACAAGCCTCCCGCGTACTTCAGCAGCAGCAGCAGCAGCAGCAACAACGTGGGCAGTGGCCCCAGGAGCCCCAACAAAGCCAGCCACAGATTGCCCTGCACGCCCTACAGCCCCTACAAGGCCTCAGTCTGCCTGGAGTGCACCCTGGCCAGCAGCCACTGGAGGTGGGTGAGGGAGGAAAGGAGCCGTTGGTCAGACATGGCGCAAGGATGTGTGTATTCCTGCGCCTGTGAGTGAGCATTGTAGGAAGCAGAGCCTGACCAGGCAGCGACACGTGTCTGCACTTCAGTTGAGAAAGAGTAGGAAGGAAGTTGGTGGCCCATCAGCGGAGAACCCCTGCATTAGCATAGAAGGGGAGTCATGGTTGAGTTTTTGATAACTGTGTCTTTAGGTCTGGAAGCTGACGGAGCATCGGTATGTCGGCCAAATCAACTTGACGCATCACACAGCTTTCCCAGCCTCCTCCCAGTGCATGGAATTATTATCATAAAGCTGCAGCCTTTTGTCACAAAAGCTATGAAAGTTGCTACAGAGGGTCCTCAATAGTAATTTCAGTTTGGAGCGCAGAAACCTTTTAGTGCTGTCTTTTCGACCCCCCTTCTCTCCTCCAAGAATGACAGCGAGCAAATTTGCATGCAAAACCGATCGCACGTGCAGATGCCTCCTGGTCTGGACGCCTCCCAACTGCACTCCTTCTCCCAGAAATGGATGAGCAGCTTTGCAGGCTTCGCAGGCGCGCCTGGTAGGTGTTCCTCTTCTATGACGCGCTGCTGGCAATCAGAGAACCCCTCCTGGCCACACGAAACAACTGGCTTGGCCAATGCCTTTTCGCCCTGCATGCCTTGTGTGCACGTGGCCAGTGAAAGAAAGTATTTGTAGGACCGCTTTTCTACTGACTGCACGCACCTGCGTGCACACTTTGCCAGTGGAACTGTCAGGCTCCCTAGTTTAGTAGCTAGTACGGACCTCAGCTTTGTAGCTAGTACGCAAGCTAGAGTAACAGCGATGGCAATGCCTCCTGACATCCTCAATACCATAGCTACGCACATGGGTGTGAGAGCCCTTTCTGAAACTGCCTTTAACGCACGAGGCAGTAGATTGCTCACAGATGCTTCACCTGTGGGTCCCCTCACTTGTAATCGCCATGGTTGTTCACCACACCAATCACCCACGTGCCCACGTGTTATCAAGCTTCTCGCACTGTTCCCTCCAGTATGTGCTCTCTTGCGACCTCGTGCAACCACGCACAAACACACGTACAGCAACGATCACGCATACGTGCAGCTGACATGGAGGCCCTCTCAGCCAGTCTGCAGTGCCTGAGTGACTCCCATGCCGCAGCAGGCGGCGGAGGTGACACCTTTACAGGTGGGTCAGGGCGCAGCTTGTCTGTGCTAGGCTTTTTCCATCTTAAACAAAAGGGGGACTGCCACAGGAGGAGTCAGTGTGACTAATGTATCTTTTGTACATCTCAAGCATCGTGCCCCTTTTTGTACACCTTGTACTTTTGTACACCTCCAGCATCCAGGAGGTTGGTGATATATTTTGCATGGAGTCACCGTCTTTGCTCGAAGCTTCCCATTAGCATGCTGGTTGTGATCCTGTGCGGGCCTCTTCTTTTCATCACCTTTATTTTGCATATCGCAGTATCACTGACCTTCATCACTCCATGTTCAAAAGCAAGCAATAAGCTTGGCTTCCCGCTTGTGCCCCTTGCGTCTCAGATAAACTGCTGCAAGGTCTGCCTGCCCCCGCTGAGGGTCTGCCGGCCGAGCTGAGTGCTCTCCCGGGCATCGAAGAGGCCTTGCGCGAAGCAGCTGCGTTTGCTTCCAACAACACCGTGACCAACAGTACTTCCGCTGCTGTTGCTGCTGCTGCATTTGAGGGGAGGTGCCCCAGCACCACACCCCACGAAGTGCCCACTGCCCCCAGTCCCATGCCCCCCCCTGCCAGCACCAACCCTCAAGGTACGAGCCATGCTGTAAAGCATGTGTATGTGTGACATGCTGTGTGCTTGACAAGCAGTTGTTGAGGGGTTCAAGATCCCAAATTTTACCTTTCTGGCTGTATGGAGTATGGGAACACACACATATACGCATAAAAGTACTATCTGGACTCTGGACGCTCGCAGCTGTTCTGCATGTTCAGACTCTTAAGATGGATCAGCCAGCTTCTGCAAAAAAAACAAGTCGTTAGCGCATCTGCTTTGAGCAATTTAGCCCCTCTTAGCTGCCCACACAGGCCGTGTTATGGCTGTGTACACGTAACTGTGTTCAAAACACTCTCTGTATCTTGACTAAATATTACTCCCGACTCAACTCATACAGAGACAGAGGACAGGGTTCCCCCCTCCCCTGCCACTGCTGCTGCTGGAACCTTGAGCAGAGGCCTGTCCATCAAGCCAGAGGGAAGTGGCAGCTATGGAGGTTTGGGCGTAGCTCTACCAGGAGCGCCAGGTATTGCAGAAAAAACGAGTTGCGCGTGCGTACATTTTCAAAGTTTGCATTCCAGCATGCCCACCACGTGACAAAAGAGGCACACAGTATCTTGGAATAACACACACGTGCACACATATTCACACATACGCAGATGGTTTCCACTGCCTGCGTAGTTTTCTTCTTTCCTCTCTTTTTCTCACATACACACAAGTGCGCACACAGTTACCCGCCTGTGCAAATTTACACACACAGGGAGCGCCACCCCTAGCGCCCCCTCCCCCCCTCCTGCTGCTCCTACCCCTGGTGCACGTGAGAATCATCCATCCTCCCCTCCAACAGCACTCACCGCAGCTGGCCACATGCAAACCCAACCCTCTTCCTCCTTCAGCAAAGACACAGAAGGTGTGTGGATGCATGCAGCCAGCTGCCAGCATCAGCCATTGCTTGGTTTCCAAACCCTCAAGTGCTATTGATTTAACCCTTTCTAGTTCCAGCGAGCAGCCATACAACCCTGTTCCATTCTGCATCACTGCTCTGCACTGCTCTGCACCGCACACTACAAATTACAGCAGACAAGCCACTTGCTCGAGGGCGTGGTAGGCCCAGCAACAAGGAGCTGGCAAGGCGGGCTCAGTACCAGGCTTCTCTAGAGTCACAGCAGCAGCAGCAGTTGCAGCAGGGGCAGGATCAGGAGCAGCTGTCGGTGCTTAACCCAGACAACAGGGAGGCGACGCTTGCTCAGATAATCTTGTCTCAAGCTAACCATTTAGGAGAAGGCAGCACAGCGCAGCTAGATGCCAAGAAGGAGGACTTTGCTGGAGCAGCAGCAGGTAACGCTTGGGCGACCCTTGTGCTGTCTCCATGATGCCAACTGATGAATTCATACCAGGCATGCAGGCTTTTCCTCACCGTAAGGCCTTTAGTTAGAGCCGGTTTCATTGCGTGCACGGCGCTTGCTCTGTGAGAGGTCACGCACTTGCACCCACAGTTTCAGAACCCCCAATGTCATCCGCAGGGATTAATGCGTACGGGGATGATGGCCAGCCGGTGAGGAATGATGGCGCCAACGCTACTTTGTCTGGCAGTGCAAGCGGGCCACTACCCCTGCCTTCTCCCTACTTTGCCTCTGGTCTCAAGTAGGTCCTGAGCTGGCTCCCCCCCCCACCACCTATTTTGCTTTGTTGCTTCCCTGTTGTGTGCACAACTAGGCATAAAAAACCCAAGGGTCAGAGAAAAGGTGTGGGAGTTCGAACAGGAGCGGATAGATAAGGGAGGGGATAGCGTTATTCTTGAAAGTGCAAACAATTTAGCTCCTGCCATTGTCCTCAACTACACAGCATTGCAAGTCTGTTTAAGCGTAAAACCCACCCTGCTTGTCATTAAATTTCAATCCATGGTATGTGCAATCGTAGGTACGAGCCCACACCCCAGTTCAGCTTTGACCCCAACACCTTGAAGCCATGGGAAAAGGTATGTTGCAAGATAAGGATGCAGTCATCTAGGGCGTAAACACTAGAGCCAATCTACACCATGTCCTTGCTGTGCACCATTCATCTCTAATGGTGCAAGCCCAACCAAGGCTACTTACAAATTTGTGATATGAGCTTGTATGTTGTCGATGCACAGGCGGTGGAGGCAGAGTACAGAGCGGCTGCACAATACGTAGGCGTGAGGCCAGAGCTGAAGGAGGGCGAACCAAGGAGTGCTCTCAAGTAAGGCGCTCACACTTAAAGGCTGAGTCTGTGTGTAGGTAATGTATGCAGTGTGTTTGTGTGTGCTTTTTCTCCATGCTCCCTACACATGCCTTGATTTGGTCCGGAGTGGATAGAACTGGAGTCACCAGGAACTCTGAGATTTTTGTACGCAAGGGAGGCCTTTTTGTTGGAGAGCTACATCCATCTTCATTGCTCCGCCTGCAACCTGCCTTTCCGAAACTCACCCAAAATCAAAGCACACATCCCCTCCCCCCCTTCCTGCTCCCCTCCCTACACAGGTTCATATCCAAGATTACTATTCCCAAAGACCAGAAAATGGAGGGCTCGCCCACTTTCACCTTGCGCGAGCACCCTGATGCAAAGAGCGCAGCACGTGACCATGATGCGTGTGCAATTGGGGTGTTTGGCGTGAGTGCCATCGCGCACCTCAACTTCCCCCTGGCTTCGTATGGACTCAATGACGTCATCCGATCGATAGACCGCATGTGCATCCTGGTGAGAGTGGTATGGACCAGATACATGATGGAGTTTGTATAATCCAATACTGAGTATCCAGAAGGCCGGTCAGAACCGTGCCGTATGAGTGGTTTGCTGCTTAAACTAACGTACATGCACCGCACAAACATATGTAAAGTTTTGGCCAACCCTATTTTTCTGGTCAATGGACCGCGTGTGTGCACCTTAGTTAGTGGTGCACCCTGAGAGGATGCATAATGCACTTTGTAATTCAATTTGACAAACTTGCCAACTTTGAACAGCAGAGTTGGTGACGTCATCCGATCCATAACCAGCATGAGAGGGTAGCCAGCACGACCATCTTCATTCCCCTGATCCACTTTCTACCCTCTGCCCTGCAGTACCCCGGATTCCGCATGCGCCACTTGTCCTATGTGCTGGGCTGTGCGTGCGAGTGTGGTATAGACATATCTAACTCGCCTGCCCCCATTCGGTCGCTGGCAGAGATTGCCACCAAGGTGTGTGCGTATGTGTGCGTGCGTGTGCGTGTGCAAGCCACCCAAGAACGTGAAGGCTTGGTCCACTAGGCAGCTTTGGTGACTCTCTGACATATGCAAACGCCCTCTCTTGCGTCATTGCGTCATTGCCAACTTCCATGACGCCGCCTGACACAAAGTCCTGTGAAGTGAGCTCCCGTACGAGCTACTTCCCCATGACGTTGCCTGGCGTGCAATCCTTTTTGATGGCAAAGTTATCGTGCATGAGTCGCCCCTTTGCTCAAGAAACCTTTATTGGGTGGAGCTCCAGCTTTCCTTCCTGTTTAAATGTTTCATTCGAACTCTGCAGCAGCTATTCCAGTGACAAAATCCATCTTTGTGTGTACTGATGTACTGATATCTTCTAGTGTAAGGTTACAAGGCATCATCTTTGTGTGAGGGTAGCTTACGTGGAGTTCTGGCTAGCTGTCAATGAATGTCTAAACATCAATTGCATAGGTCCCTGCGCAAAATGCTATGATATTCCCTATTTGCATCTTGGTAAAGGACTCTGACACGTTGTTTGGAGCATCAATGATGTGGCATCCACAGGGCCTTGCGATTAAAATAAGCTCCAGTCCATTCCGTGCTTAATTATGCATGTAGCAAACAGACACGTTGTTCAGAGCTCTTGTCTAGGATATACAAGGCCTCAGAACACTGTCTCCTTTTTCCCTCCTTTTGAAGGTGTCCTAAAGGCTAACCCTAATTGCCCTAAACCCTTGCCTGAACCCTAAACCCTCAACTGTAAGTTATCTCTACCCCTGTGCTGACAGTTAAGAGCTTGTTTGTGTCTGAAGCCCAAGCGCCGTATGTTTTGTGTCTGCTCGAGGCCCTCCTTTCTGTTCAAGGCCCAATTTCATGTCCTTTTAGCCTCTTAGTCATCACATTTAAACATGCAGCGCAAGCAATGCACCTTTTCCAATACATACACGCGCGCACACACACACGCACATATACATGCGGCACCTGTGTTTCTCACAGCAAAACTACAAGTTTGACTACGGGGTGTGGGAGCACAACGCCTCCTCCTGGCCCCGCAAGCAGAGCAAAGCCGACAGGGAACTGGATAAGATAAATCTGGACCCTAACGAACGCTCCAACAAGGGCAAGCGGGGTCCTTATGTAGCGCCTCCTGCCTCTGCCCCTGCCAAGCCCACACAACCGTCACCCAAAAACCACCCCATGCGTTACATTGGCGTGAACAGAGAGCAGCAGGTGGGCACTTGTGTGGGTTTAATTCACAAAAACCACCCCATGCGTGACACTGGTGCGAACAGAGAGCGGCAGGTGGGTGCTTGTGTGCGCTCTATTGACATCATGTGTGATGTGAGCGGTTTTGAAAGTGTCGTTCCTGGACAGCCAACCCCAAAGAATGTTGCAAACACGTCATTAGCGTGGACAATAGATCAGTAGGCGATTGCCAATGTAGGCGCGAAGCAGGACTTGTAAGTTTTGAGCAGCTGACAGCCTAGAGTGTGAACAGGTGCCATCAATAGTTTGTGTTAAGCAGTGTATGGTCTAGAGTATGAAGGGGTGTTAATAAATACAGTGCGAGGACACGAGTTGAGAGCAAGAGGGCAAAGGGCAGCAGGTGAGGTGCAGGAGGAGGCACGGTGTTGCAACTCTGGGTTTAGGATGCAAACTACTCAATGCTGTGTGTGCGCGTTCGAGATGTTGGCACTGTGCATCAGAAGTTTAATGGTTTAGGGCCTATGACGTATCTGTGTCAGAAGCAGGCATGTTTGTACCGCGGGCGTTGAAGCTGCGATGCGTTTGGGGAAGTTGAGCGCCCTCAAGATAAGAATTGAGTTTTACACTGCCACTCATTTACTCATTACTTCCTCTAAACCTAATTTGATCATCAGCATTGTTTCTTGCGCTTAATGGCTATCTACCAGAAAAGTGGTCTAGCTTCAAAACGAAACAACGTATCCGCTACGTCACATTGCACAGGGGCCCTACAAAGGCCAGTTCATTGCAAAGCAGTCTGGACCCACCGGCAACCTGCGCTCCCCCAGCCATTACCTGGTGAGTATGTGTGCCTAAATGTGTGTGTGCGCGCTTGCGCCTGTTATTTTTTGCGTGCGTTTGTGTGTGAGTGTGCTTGTTTATGATTGTATGTGCATGAATAGATGAGTAGGTGTGTCTGAGGTGAAGGATACAGTTTACAAGGATGGGCCTTAATGCGTACGGTTGTCCCCACAGGTGGCACACGCTAGACTGTGCCGTTTAGCTTTCTGCCTATTTGATAAACCCCTTTGTCTTTTCCAAGCTGTACACACATGTTGACGAACTCATACCAGCCTTATAGCATAGATCTTAGCAGTCGAATGGGGGCTGTGCTGCTCTACACATGTTTGCATGCATTTTGCCATTTTGCCGCAAATTGATAGGGGTAAAGGTTAAATAGCCAAACTTTCAATTACCAAACTTTTTCCAATCCACCTGCGCTCCAGCATATAAGCTTCTTTTGCATTATGCTGTAATCCTGTCGTGTCAATATTGGTGCTGGGGGTCTGGATGGGATATGCTGCGGGAGGGAGGGACCTGACAGTGTGTGTGAGATTGGGTGCAAAATTAGATTTGCCTGTGCCTCTAATCCATAGATCCGTGCCCTGACTGCGCCGAATGTGCAAGCCCTCCATGAGCTTCACATGGCGCCAAATGATGGCTTCCACTGTGGATGGACAGTGCAAATAATCTCAGATAGAATCAGCTGTTGCTGCCTGTGCTTCCCGCTGGTTGCAGCTTACAGGAAAAATAAAGCTTTCCATCGCAACTTTTTGTGTGTGTGTGTGTCAAAAACGGCCAAGGGATTGGAGAGGCATGGTTGTACACAGTTTTTGGCACAGGACAGCATGTGTTTGGGTGGGCCAGCCGTGGGGCTGACCACAATCAGCCTCACTGCACGTGCTGAGTTGCTAATTAATTAGGTATTGCCCGAGGTTCTGGGTAGTAGTAAGAGGAACCCCCTTGCTCCTCTACTACAGGAAGGCTTACGAGCACCAACTCAATTCTCATTTTGAAATCCATGGCCCCTTTTAATTTGGGTATCTAATGCTAAAACTTGTCGTTTTAAGTCATCCCGCTCATTTGAAGTGTCTGCACTCACATAGAGTCTGAGCTCCTCCTCCTCCTCCTCCTCCTTTCCCTCTTCCTGCGTGAAGCATCTCATGCTAACAAAAGACCGAGTTGGTTGTGCACCACTCTGCGCTTCCTCTCATTTGTGCGCGTGTGATTGTATTTGCTTGTGCAGATTGTGGGCTACTTTTCCAACCCTGTGGACGCGGCACATGCCAGGGACTGTGCGGCGTTGGGGCTTCAGGGTAACCCTCGCCTTAATTTTCCAGCACAGGAGTACAGCAAATCTCAAGTCTTGGAGGTGCGTGTGTGTTGGCTAGGCTGGCTGGCACGCACAAGTATGGTTATTGAATCAGTATGACTGGAAAATGGTGAATTTCAATAGCAATCATGTGTGCAGCAAGTCTTGGAGGTGTGTGTGTGTGTTGACTGGGCTGGCACGCACTAATATGGCCGAGAAGATACATCTGCAGATAACCCATCAAACATGCCTTTCCCCCCATCTACCATTTACCTTATAATTCACCGACACAAACGCTGGCACTTTTGCATCATTTTTTGCTGATTGCCCTTGATGCAAGAGCTCCCTTATAAATAAAAACAGAGCTCCTTCTGTTCCTCAACATACTCTGCACCTCCACTGATATTCACCCCTCATCCCTCTGCTGCGTCTTCCTGTCTTACACTTACGTTTACCTACTTGCAAAGCGTTTCTTTTTTTGTCTCCCCTCTGCTGCAGGTTGTGCTGCCCCTGATCCTCCCCAACATCAAGTATCTGGCTTCAGACATCGTCGACCAGGTGTGTGCACCACCATCAAATGTCCGTTTGGTGCCTGTTTGTGTAATGGTAATTCGTGCGATTGTTATTGGCATCAGCTGCAGGCCTTGCTGACCATGTGTGCGTTCGCACCACCACCGGATGTCACTGAGTGCCCGTCCATTCATTGGATGATTGCTTGTGTCAGCGTTGACCTAGATCAGATATCGTTTTGTCACATCAGCAGGGCCTGATACCTAAAGTCAATTTGGACTATGGTCCGCGACACTGTATAAGCTGTCCGCAAGCGGTGATAACATTACAAGCATGGATATAGGAAACAGAGGTGTTGCTGTCGGACAGCGAATCACCTATGCTACCATGCTACCATGCGCCTATGCTACCATGCTACCATGCAATTCAAACCCATGACCCCAGAGAGTCTGGCCTGCAAGGATTCCGGTCTGACCACTAGGCTGTCAGGGCTGCTGCCTGAATGCATATAATTCGGAAGTCGTAACAGCTTTTCAAACTTACGTGCAATGTTCTAAGCAGAAGCTTCCAAAATCAAACGGCATGATTCCACAGCTGTAGCCAACCCTGCTCTACCTGTACATTCCTACACACCCTGCTCCACGTCTTTAGGTGCACGCCAACGTCGCCGCAGCCTCATGCCGCAGCGACCCTGCATATGCGGCCAATGTCACCCCGCATGCCCACCTCCTGGAACAGCTGCCTCGCTCCTTCTCAGGTGCAAGTTATAGGCAGTGCTTTCGTCAGAGAGGCTGCGGCTGTCGTTGACTGGGTCCTTTGCCTTTCACGTTGTGTTTGCTGTCAGAACAAGTTTGTCCGTTCTGGCAACAAAACAAGTATATCCGAAAAGGTTGATGCTTTCATTACGCGAATGAATATTTTGGGAACGCAAACTAATTACCCCTTAGTTGCCCAGGGTTTTGCCACCACAAGCGCATTGCCCTTGCTGCAAGCATCCTCCTTTATTCAATTCTCAACTGTCTGCACAACCGCCTCCCTCCAGGTGTTCCCTCCTCCTCCAACGCCAAAACTCAATCCCTCAACAAACCAAGCACGCAGCAACAGCAAGCTTGCTCCTCCCTTCCTCCGAGCCATTCCTACGTCCCTGGCACCACACATCCCTCCTCCACCCCCGCACCTCGTGGGGGTGCAGCAGCAGTGCGTGGGCGGGGTGTGGGTGGACGTGGTGGGCGTGGCTCACTTGGCAGGGGGGCGAGCAGCGGAAGGGGTAATGCAGGAGGTGCAGGTAGCAACAGCCAAATCCATTCTGACAGCTCAGCTGTCGCCCACCAGCCAACAGGCTCAAAACTCATGGGCTCTGCAGCCATGCAGCATCGAGGCAACCACCATCACCACGGCGCACACGCGCATTCGCACGCCCACCTCCAGCAGCAGCAGCATGCGCAGCGGCAGCAGCAGCAGCAGCAAGCACTGCACGCTCAACAGCAGCAGCAGCAAGCAGAGCAGCAGACGTTGCAGCGGCTGGTGCCTGCAGCACGTGAAGCAGACCAGCTGCTGCACAGCATACGACAAGCGCTGGCGCAGCGTGTGCGGCTACAGCTGCAAGAACAGGATTCAGGGAGGGTGGCTGTGCACCTGCACTTTGGGGATGTCAAACCAACAGGTGCGACACACACCCACAGCTGGTGTGTGCGGATCTTGTAACCCACTTCACATGAAGTTGCGAGGGGATGCTTGCACGCAGACACGGTCATTTTTATGTGTTGCACGCACACATACATGCTGGCACACACGCTTGCACACACATTTACACTCACATACATACATACACTCACATACGCACACACACACACACAACAGGTGGCGCTGCACCAGGAGTATCAGTGCGTGTGCACATAGAGGTGGAACGGCACCTTCGTGCCTCCCTTCAGGCCGACCTGTCCCACGTACCCTCCCTACCCTTTGACTCTGCTGCCATGCAACACATTTCGTTCTGGCAGCACCTGGTGTCCCTTCTCCCTCCCCACCAGCAACCATCGTCTCAGCCCCCCGCTCTCGCAGCGCAAATGGTGCTGTCCTCCCCCACGCAGCCACACTTTATGCAGCTGCTGCTGTCTGTGCTGCCCAGCAGCACACAGGCTGCGCTGCGTGGCGTGGCGGGCGACCGCAGCACAGCGCAGCAGCAGAGCTTGAGCCCCTCCCTGCTTCCTGCGCTTGCGCACACGCACGCAGGTGGCAGCAAGTCTGTTACCTCTGGGGGCCAGCAGTTGCCATCGCAAGGCCTGGGGCGGGGACAAAAGATGAAGGCCTCGCAGCAGAAAGCGCAGATGCAGCAGGAGATGTTGCTGCAGCAGCAGCATGCGCATGTGTTTGGCAGCGGGGGCAAGCGTGCACGCAAGGCGCAGCAGCGGGCTCAAAATGGGCAGCTAGAGGGTGGGGAGAAAAAAGGAGCAGGCGTGCCGGAGCAGCGCAAGCGGCGGAAGAGGAATGAAGCATCAGGTGAGGCGCACACGCGTGTCTTTGTGTTGTTGTGCACATGCTGGCTGTGTATGCATTGTGTCTTACGTGTATTTGAACCGTGTAGTACAAATGTTACATATGAATCATGTAGCACGTATGATATGAATCGTGTAGTACAAATGTTACATATGAATCATGTAGCACGTATGATATGAATCGTGTAGTACATATGTTACATATGAATCATGTAGCACGTATGATATGAATCGTGTAGTACAAATGTTACATATGAATCATGTAGCACGTATGATATGAATCGTGTAGTACATATGTTACATATGAATCATGTAGCACGTATGATATGAATCGTGTAGTACATATGTTACATATGAATCATGTAGTAACACGTATGATATGAATCGTGAAGTTCATATGTTACATATGAATCATGTAGTAGCATGTATGATACGAATCGTGAAGTACATATGATATGTATGCAGTGTAGGTAAGGGGCGTTGTGCGCAGTGCCATGCCCTTGTACCATGAGCAGCAGGACTGCTGCTCCTTGCTTGAGCAATTAGCATGCGCGCACTCGTGATTGTTAAACGTTTCACTAATAAGACTTAACCCTTGGATTTGCGGCTATGAGTCATGTGTGTGGTGAGGATGAGAACGACAACAGTGCACCCGATCTGATTACTTGCACGTACTGGAGACAGCCAGCAGACGCCTGCTTTGACACTTGCATAACATAATGCTGTGTGGTTGCCATCCATCCATCCGACGACGACAACCTTTTCCGTTACCACTCATACAACTCGATGGCACTCATCCCTCACTTAGAAATCGCTACATGTATTTTGCAAATGCACGTGTAGCCGCGCCAACAGCAGCGACTGCCACGGGAAACAGCAGTGAAAAGAGTGAGGAGGAGAGCGAGGAGGAGGAGGAGGAGGAGGAGTTCCCACAGTTTGAGGGCGACGATGAAGAGGGTGAAGACGAGGAAGCCAGGTGTGTGTGTGTTTGAGTGTGGGTGGGTGTGCGCTTGCGTGTGTAAATAACATTTCGTGTGAGAGCTTGTGTGAATAGCTGTATATGTGTATGTGCGTGTGAGTTTGTGTGTGGGTGTGTGCATACTGTATGCACGCGTGTGTGCGTGTGAATCTAGAGGGGTGTGTGTGGGCAAAGGTGTAGGAGGCCGGGGCAGGGGTGAGGTTTGTAGCGGGAGGAATGTCTGATGTATGATTCATCAATGTGCATCAAAGGCAGAACACCGTATAAGATTATGCAAGTGGGTGTGCATTTTCGTATATGTGTACATGGTAACAAGTTGCCTTTTTCTGCTGAGCAGGCCCCTCTGCTCGTGACAAGCTTTCCCTCTGCCTTGATTGTGTGAAGCTGGGGTGTATCGTACTTGCAATGTGGTGTTATATAGGCCTACATTAGAGCATACGTTGTAAGCTGAACTTTGCACCCCTTCGACCATTTGCTACAGCGTTGAAAAACATAAAATACCACATCAGTGCTGGCTTTACAAGGTCAATCCAAGTTGCAAAGAAAGTGAACAGAGTGAAACATATTGTGGTTGTTTGAGGTGTGTGTGCACTGTATAAATATTGTACTTAGAATAGGATGAGAACATGGAAAGCATACTTGTACGGAAGAGGAATGTGCACAGATGCATCCTTAATGCTTTATATGATCACACAGAGGCATCCTTAATGCTTTGTATGATCACACAGATGCATCCTTAATGCTTTATATGATCACACAGAGGCATCCTGAATGCTTTATATGATCACACAGAGGCATCCTTTATGCTTTGTATGATCACACAGATGCATCCTTTATGCTTTATATGATCACACAGAAGACAACGAAGTACACACACTCATACATGCAAAACGGAGGTACGCATCCTCATCCTTCATGTGTAGGGTCGGCCAGAACCGTATATATACGGTGCATATACAGTAATTTCCCCAGGGACATCACCAAATATTCGGTCATATACGGTGTATATATAGGGTATTGGCCAGCCCTATTTATGTGACTACAGGGAGGAGAAGATCAGAGAAAGCACACCCATTAAAAACTAAAGCGTGCCTTTCATTATATGCATGGTGACAGGGAGGAGGAAAGGCGGCAAGTTAAGCGGTCTAGGGGCATCCACCCGAGCTCCCTGCCGCTCACCTTTTTCTCCTACTTTGGCGTCACCAAGTGCGTTGCTGTGTATGGATTGCCCATAGACAGGAGGTATCGGAATTGTGGCATTGTGTGGAACCCAGGATCAGCAGAGCCTCCTTTCTGTTGAAATAAGTGTTGAGCGATTTGCATCGAATGGCATACCGTACGTATTGCCAGTGTGTTGTGCGTCTTACACTTGGATTCGCACGAGGGTGCAGCCTTGCTGCCCTGCGTTAGTTGCTACAAGTCCATTTGATGCATGTGTGCGGAGCAAGGCCAACAAGTGTCCAGGCAGTTTTGTTTTCGGTTTGTGCCATGTTTATACGTAGGTTGAGCCTCTTGGCTTCAGCCTTGTAAACTATGTCTGTTCTGTGCCTGCTTTCAGTGCTCACCTTCTTTACGCAGGGCTGTCTGGTCTATGTCTGCGGCGTGTGCCTCCTAAAACGTGCGCGCACATTGAACGCACACACACACATACATACACACACACATTGCATGCAAACGAATGCAAGCATAAGTATAAAGACACGCACTTGTGGACGCCCGCACACACTTTAAAATGCACACATATGCATGGGGCACATGCTAAGTGTCACTTCCTCACATTGCACGCATTTCAGAGAGGGCGGGAAGGCAAACACCCAGTTCTCTGCCAAGGCTGCATTGATCAACAAGGACGGCAAACAAACGTACATCCTGGTGCGTCCGTACACTTGTGTTGTCCGTGTGTACGTTTGTTTCCCTGTGTCCATACATTCTGGTGCGTCCGTGTGTCCGAACACCTCTTATATGTGTGTGTGCTTGTGTGCGTTCTATATTTTTCACCAATTCATGTGCCAAGGCTGTATCTACTGACGCATTTGCCAAGGAGACGTGTGTTAACGGTACGTCCAGGAACATGAAGCACAAGGGCGTGGATGTAATTCTTCGGCTGTGTGTGCGGCTGCCATTGATCATGCATTGAGAAGGGTGTGCATTGCTCATGTATTCAGTGAGAAGATTTAGGTGCTAGGAACATGTGATAAGAACGTACCAAGTACATGTTGCCTGTTATTGATAAAGTAGGGGAGGTGGTGGTATTGGGTCAAGTTCGCCTTTAAGTTCACCCTCGCCAAGCGCAAGTAAGCATTTCTTGTATTGCAGAAGCTAGCCTTTTGATTGAAGGTTCTCACAGCACGCAGGATGAGCACAGCTTGACTCATTCTGCCTGGACAGACGCAGGGCACTGATTCTGACTGCAAACCGTGATACGACTCACCCACAAAGGCGTTTGCCAAAGCATCACCAGACGTGGCTGAATGATAGTCTGGTTGCACACGTATGCACACACATATACACACATACACACACACGCACGCACACACACCCACATACACACACACACACATGCGCGCGCATAAATATACGCAAACTCACACACACACTTTTTTGCAAATCACAGGTTGGCCGTTATGACTGTGAGGATGATGCTGCCCGTGCTCGAGATGTGGCTGCCATTTCGTTGGGGGGCAGCGTCAAGCCTCGTCTCAACTTTGATGCTGACCACTACTCGCTGGAAGCTGTGCGGCTTATGGTGAGAAACATGCGTGCCTGAAATGATGTGTGTGTGTGTGAGCGCGTGTCCTTGTGTGTGCTGTGAGCATGAGCATGCTCTTACACAGGTGGCTAACAGAGGGTCCAACCACAACTGGCGTGGTTTGATACGTCATTCTGACATATATTAGACACACGCATGTGTACTTGCTGACACCCTCGTTTGCATACACACGCTTGCGCACCACACAAACAACCACACACAATACTTGCGCACCTGCAGCTCATGACCCTCACTGAGGAGTACCCCGCCCACTTCAAGATGAGCATGCTCTCTGAGGCAATGCGCAATGCAGCCAAGCTGGGCGTGCGTGACGACCGTGATGCCTCTGGCTTTCAAGGTGCGCATGAGTGTGAATATATACATATATATGTGTGTGTGTGCTGTACAAGCAGAAGCTGCAGCTCACCACATCCCGTTCAAGCCGCAGTCCTTTTGTTTGAACAGAAGGCCGTGTGCACATGTGGGGATTCACTGCCGGGTATTCACTGCCCGCAAAAAACTATGTTGCCATTATGTCATGTGTTGCTCGGAAGTAAACGCGCCACCACACAGGGGCTGACGCCACACCTCGCCCCTGGTTTTGTTGCATGCAGGCAGCAAGAGTGGGATGATGGACATTGATAATGCATCAGGTCCCGGGAGTGGGAACAGAGGAGGAGGCCGTGCAGGGCGGCCGACACGGGTGAGTGCCCTTTCCTTGCCTCTTGTCTCTGTGTGTGTGTGTGTGTGTATGTGTGTGTGTATGTGTGTGTGTGTGTGTACATACGTGTGTGTGTGTGCGTATGAGTGTGAGTGTGTGAATTCCAGGTGTAAAGGTGTTGCGTGTGCGCGTGGGTGCTGAGAGTTGGAACAAGGATAAAGAAATCACTATTAGTGAAAACTTCCTTCTGCTAAGTGTGTGGGGTGACTTTTATGTAGGTGTTCAGGGTGTGCGTGGAGGAGGATATGGCCGTACAGGCCTGCCTGCATAGTCGAGCGTTTTCTGTTATTGTGTGTGGTTGAAATTGTTTAGGTGCGTGTGGGTGTGGGTGTGGGTGTGGGAGCACGAGGGTTTGATTCATGTCCTTGACTTTAGCAACTGAAGAAGTGCACCTTGTGTGTGAGGCCTTTGCAGATGCTTTTGAATAGGGTAGGGAAATTACGTTCTTTGCATGCACACGTCAAGTACCACTATACAGATGTCCAGAACAATCAGACACATGAAAAGCTAGACACCGATTACCCCCTTGATATTTCACTCCCCCTCACCTACAAAATTATTGGAATGCACATACACACACACTGTTGAAACTGCACAAGTTTTGTGTGACTGCCCTCCTCGCAGGCTTCTCTGGAGCAGCAGCAGGCAGCACAGCGGAACCCCTCTTCCGGAAGCGCGCGACGTCAGTTGAAAAGGGAGTCTGCGGTGAGTCAAAAATGGGCAACCGCTTTGCTGCTAAAGGAGCAAAGGATGGTGGTGACATACAGCTAGTGATCCTTTTCTGCTGGCTGGTACAACTCGACACACACACACAAACACACACACACACACACACACACACACACACATCACACGCACAGGCCTCAGAATTGTGGCAGGAGTTGCCGCCCCCCTCTCCCCCCCAGCCCAACGCAGTGGTCCTTCGCATCAGCGTGCTCTGCCCCGAGCCTCCACCTGTCACAACACCTGCTGCTCCCACGGTGGCGCCAGCTGTTCATCCTAGTGGCACACCCACACCAGCTGCAGACACACCTGCCACTGCTGCTGTTGCCACGAGTGTAGCAGCAGCGCCGCCGTCAGCTGCCAGCGATGCCAACGCATCCCCTCCTCCTCAACCTGTGGCGGCAGCAGCAGAAGCAGCAAGAGATCCAGCAGCAGTGGCAACGAATCCAACAGCAGCAACAACAATAGACGCAGCAGCAGCAACAACACTGAATCCCGCAGCAGCTTCCACAGCACCCACAACGGCACCACCACCCTCTGAAGGAGCTCCCCCTTCCTCCGCTGCTGTGCCCCTCTCAGGTATGACAGCATACAAGGGCTAGGTATTACCAACCGCTGTTCAAGCTTGGAAGGAGCCTCCTCTCTGACTTTGCCCAACAAAACCGTCTTTGTTGCGGTGTCAGCTCAGACATTTTTCAAGGTTCAGGGAAGTGCCTGCATACACCTGTGTGGTCTTTAGGCAACGTCCCCACGGGCTTTGACTGCCTGCCTGTAAGGGAGTGGAGGTGATCATACATGTGGCGTAAGGCTTATCACAAGCTACAGACAAGATTGATTCATACCATTTCAAGCTAACCCCCACTAGAAATTGCATGTAAAATGCTCAAATGCTATATGCACAGCCAGCGTCACACACCTCACACATACAAACACATGCACATACATATTTACGCACACACAGGTGCACAGGCGATTCAGGTGAAGGATCCTTCCCTGCCCGAACAGCAGCCGCTTGTGCGTCTGGTGTCTGTAAGCCTGACCCCCACGTACGACAGCGCTTTTGAATGGGGCAATCGTCGTTGGCAGGACAGCTCGTACCATGAAGAGCCGTTGGACATGCTGGCGCTGCTGGCAGCTGCGGAGGTGGACGGCAAGGGGGCAGTCGGCAGCAGAGAGGGCAATCGGACAGGGCTGGGTAGAGGGCTGGATCTTGGCACGTTAGGGGGAAGGGGGGATGAGGGCGGGAGGCA
>Ga0307974_1000455_pt1 | contig 24879 bp, 28 predicted proteins | sample OrgLakmetagen784_FD_201812 | JGI IMG/M metagenome (GOLD analysis project Ga0307974, IMG submission 201812) | Saline water microbial communities from Organic Lake, Antarctica - #784 | ecosystem: Environmental > Aquatic > Non-marine Saline and Alkaline > Saline | place: Antarctica: Organic Lake... | reverse complement strand
ACAGGCTGTACGTAAAATGCGTGAAGGCACACGCTGTATGTTGAATGCGAGAAGGCACAGGCTGTACGTAAAATGCGTGAAGGCACAGGCTGTACGTTGAATGCGAGAAGGCAAGGGCTGTACGTAAAATGCGTGAAGGCACACGCTGTACGTTGAATGCGTGAAGGCACACGCTGTAAGTGAAATGCGAGAAGGCACAGGCTGTACGTTGAATGCGAGAAGGCAAGGGCTGTATGTTGAATGCGTGAAGGCACACGCTGTACGTTGAATGCGTGAAGGCACAGGCTGTACGTGCCCGATGTATGCACTTTGAGCACAGTCACGAGTATAAAGTACTCAGGCAATGCAGGAGCGGAAAACAAACTCTGGTCGGGTGTCACGATAGTCACAATGCGCCAAGCTCCCCATCACTCACGAACATGGAGTACGCAGCTGAACACGCAGCTGAACACGCACACGCACACGCACACGCACACGCACACGCACACGCACACGCACACACAGCTGAACACGCACACGCACACATAGCTGAACACGCACACGTACACACACACACGCAACATGCACAGCAGCAGGCAAAGCGCAACACGCACCTCCATCCAGACCCCATTGCTCAGCTGCAAACCCTCCCTATGATGTCCTGGCGGCGGCAGCAGCACTTGCGGCGTCAGCTGCCCGTTCGCATCATACTGCTGCTGCTGCTGTTGTCGTGGGGGTACCAGCATTAGCTGCCCGTTTGTGTCGTACTGCGGTGTCTGCACGTTTTCGTTGCTGTACTGCGGCAGCAGCACGTTGCCGTGCACGTCATACTGCGGCTGCTGCTGCTGAGAAAGGGGGGGGAGGAGCTGGCCGTACGCATTGTGGTGAAGGTTTTGGGGGAGCACTGATCCAGGGAGCAGTGAGCTGTTGTCGACGGCATCTGGCTCCTCAGCAAGAGTGGGGAGCGTGCCTGTGATTGTGTGTGTACATTTATTGTGTGTGTACGTTTGTCAGTATGTGTGTGTGTGTTTGTCAGTACGTTTAAGTTTGTCGGTGTGTGTGTACATTTGTTTGTCAGTGTGTGTGCACGTTGGTCAGTGTGTGTACGTTGGTCAGCATATGTGTGTTTGCCAGTGTACGTGCGCTTTGGAATACAGATCCAGGGAGCAGTAAGTTGTTGTCAATGGTCTATGGTTCCTCAGTGAGGAGCGTGTCTGTGTGTCAGTGTTTGCAAGAGCTTACTATTGTTTACTAGTGTGTGTCAGCCTTTGAACTGCATCATCCTTTTTAGGACCCTACAGAACGCTGCCAAATCTGTTGTGAGGTCAAAGCTTGCATCGCCCTCAAACTTGATCTCACATGTCATGCAGATCAGTCAACCTTCTGAACAACGCGTGGTCACACAAACAACACACACATACCACCAGCTGCTCTTGCTGCTTTCATGAAGACACACACACACACACACACACGCACACACACACACACACCATCAGCTGCTCTTGCTGCTGTTGCTGTACTGCCGCTGTTTCCGCTCTTATTATTAAGCCTAATAATACAAACAAACAACGCACGGATCAACTGCTGCTGCCGCTTTTGAGGGTCTCGCACTGCATCCATGTGCAGCCCTGGATGCCCGCTAGCTAGGTCTCAGAGTGCGTGACCCAATAAACCATCAAACATGCGTTCGATTCTCCTGCAACCAAACGTACCAATCATCAACTGCTGCTGCCGCTTTTGAGGGTCTAATGCCGCATCCATGTGCAGCCCTGGATGCCCCTCTGCGTTTGAGTTGACCAAATCTACGAGAGCGCGTCTGTCAATGGTGGCCGCCTGTGAACAGACACACACACACACACACACAAAACACACACACACACACAAGCAACATGTAGTGTCTCACGTGCACGTGTAAAAGAACATGGCTGAGATGCACATTATGCAGGTGAGCGATTGCAGCGTACTTGCGATTCCTTACTAAGTCGCGCTAAACACCCACCCACCCCCACTCAACCCCAACCCCACACTCACACCCACGCCCACGTACATGCACACGCGCACACATTACACATGCATCAACATGCACACACATACACATGTGAACGAGGCATATGTGGGACCGACCTTTGTCAGCCGCTGCTCCATTTTGAGCAGCGAGTTCAAGCCTAGCTCTGACCCTTTGTCCTTAAATAAGCCAAGCTCCTCCTGAATGCAGTAGGGGCACAATTCAATTAGGGCCAGCACACAGACCATCAGAGTACAGGAGCACTGAACGATGAACAAACCAGATACATTACAGAAGCAGGGTTGACGGGAGGCCATACTGGAGTGTGTGTGTGTGTTTGTGTGTGTGTGTGTGTGTTTGTGTGTGCGTGCGTGCGCGCACAAATGATGTACAGCAGCACGGGGACAGCAAGAGACGACACATTTGCCTGTATCCCAGGTGAAAACTTACTGGTAGGGTGCCTTGACGAAGCACTTTCCAAACTCCAAAATAACACGCGTGCATGCACACATCGCACACACAAATACACACACACGCACGCACGCGCACGCGCATGCAAACACTTATGCCATATGAAGAGTTGGCCAGAGCAGTCATAAGCACGTGGTATGTGTATATGGTACAGATACAATATCCTTAGCCTAATTTCCAGGTTAACCGTCATACATAGGGTTGGCCAGAACCGTATATGTACACCATATATGACCGTATATTTAATGATTTCCCTGCCAAAAATACCGTATATGCACCGTATATATATGGTTCTGGCCCACCCTAGTCATACACGAACTGCAAATAAGACTCAGGCCAACCGTATACATATGCAAGCAGGGCAGTGCCTACCTTTGGTGTGTGATGGGCCTGCATGACTGCTTGCCTCTGGGGTGTGGGAGCGATTGACTGACCGCTAAATGGCCCCCCTCTGTCAAAATCCAGCAGAAGCGCTTGATCAATGCGGGGGTCAAGAGGCCGAACCTGTGTGTATGTTGTGTGTGTGTGTGTGTGAGTTTGTAGTGTGTGTGTGACTATGTGTGTAGTGTGTATGTTTGTGTTTTTGTGTGCGTATTGTATGTGTGTATTTAAGTATGCGTTACGTCACATGACTCATGTGTGTGTACGTGTGTGAGCGTACTGCAGCACACTTTGATAGCTACAATCACGCACATCTACTGAAGACATGCAAGCACAGGCAGTCTCGTTCTTTCTCTTTCTCTTACATACGTGCGTACTTTGAACAAACACAGATATGTACAGGCAGGGCAGGCATGCTCGCTTGCATGTGAAAATGTGCAGGTACATTTGTTTGTGTGTCTGTGTGTGTATGTGCGTATGTGTGTATGTATGTGTGTGTGCGTGTGCGTGTGTGTGTGTGTGTGTGTGTGTGTGTGTGTGTGTGTGTGTGTGTGAACAAACACCAACCAGGTACGAGCTGTTGTAAGATAGCCGCATCTTGTCCCCCTCGTGAGGCATATACAGGGTACGCTGGATGGGGTTGTGAAGCGGAAGAGGAGGCCCCTGGTTCTGTGTCCATCCAGCAGGTGGCATGTAACTGACCCCTCCCGTCTCTGTGTCTGTGAATGCTCCCCCTGAGGCTTGCGCTCGAGCTGCGTCATAGCCCTCCGAGCCTCTGGGCGGAGGCCTCTTGCCTGCATACACGTGACATTAGCAGCATGAGGAGAGCTTTGCTTGAGGCTGGCCTCTGCTCTGCACCTGGATGCTGTGCTTGAAAGGCAGTCAGCAACCCACCCTCACAAGACGCATTGCGCAGAGGCGAGGCCGGCAGGTATCAGTACGCGCATGGGTATGCTACGCACGGAGGAAAGAACACGAGCTCTTGACACCCAGTACCTTCACCCCCTACCTAAGAGCCACGAGGAGAGTGCCTTTGCTGCTGCGCCTGGTCTGGCATACGGAGGGGGGCGAGGGGGCTGGTACACGTAGCCTTCTTGCTGGTTACCCATGCTTAGGGCCTCTTGTTGCAGCTGAAAACCCTGCTCATACGATCCCATGACAGCAGGGTACCCCTGCTGGTGGTGGCCCACGACCACCGCCTCTTGCTGTTGCTGGTAATTCAAGGGCGAGTTGAACCCTTGCTGGTTGTCCATGATTTCCACAGCTTGATGGTTTCCCTGCTCGTACCCTGAGGGTGGAAACCCTTGCTGGAGCTCCGTGCCAGCTGGGTGTGGATTTACATGTGTAGGTGTGTATGAGTGTGTGTGTGTGTTTGTGTGTGTACGTGTGTGTTGTTTGTGTGATTATGTGTGCATGTATATGCGTGTGTGTGTCTCTGTGTGTGTGTGTGTGTGTGTGCGCTCGTGAGATGTATTGACTGGTCAATTGACTGGTCACACGGTCAAAACACACCTTGCTGCATCATGCCTGGATCCAGTGTTTGGCCACTAATCTCAGTTCAAGTGCATCTGGACGGGAGGGCTTCTCTCTTGAAAGCAATGTGGCAACAGCGACAGCTTCACAGTGATGTTGCCATGTCAAGATACAAATTTCTTTATAAAAATTATGATCATCATAACTAGCAAGCCCAAAGCGAAACGAACGGGAGAAGAACGATTTTTAACAGCAATAATTATAGAACGGTCGATTACTTTAATTTGCTAGCATGTCCATGTTGCGAGGGGCGCTGTCTCAGGCGAGTTAACTCCTTGCTTTGCAGCACACTGCGAATTGAAACGCTCAGTCAGAAGGCGGAGGAAAGCTCGTTCTATGGCTTGCATTTCGGCCTTTCTCAAAACTTTCTGGACGCAGAAAAACTTACCTCCTTTCCCCTCTGCCCGCTGAACAGGCTCTACGGCAGCAGCATGGCTCGGCACAGCTAGCAGCTTCCTCCCTGTTTGCCTCCAGGTGGGTGGGTGATGGGCGATGGTGATCATCAATACTCATGTGCAGGAAGACTGAGCTCAGCCACCAAAACCTCTTCCCTGCATGTTGCAGGTACCTGACCACATCCTTGCAAGTCCTGTCCCCTCAGCCCCACCCAGATGTGGCCAAAGACAGCCAGGTGCGCGCGCAGGACGTGTGTTGTGTGGTGGCGTGTGTGCGGTGCGGATCTACTCCCACATCCCACATCCCACGATCGTGCTAGCTTCATACACGACATTCTTTGTTCTAGTACTTCATCGTGGAGAACTCCCTTAACCACACATATACACACGCACACACATTTACTCACATACACGCACCTGCAAACACACACACACACACACACACACACGCACGCATACATGCACATGCACATGCACACACACATGCACACACACATGCAAATATGCATGCAATCTCATTCCAAAACACAGGCTTATGCTTTTCACTTGCAACGTCTTTGAGTGCAAGGCATGCACTTCATTAAGGTTGTGTGTGCGCTTTGTGTGCTGGTTAAACATGGACTGGTTTTAATGTGAACACAAAAAGGAATTTATGCACGGTTGCTAGAGCATGCATCTTACTTCACAAGTGTGTTTCCTATGTCCAGGCTGGTGCACCTCCGCAGCAACAGCAGCAGCAGCAGCAGCAGCAGCACGCTCAAGCTGGGACTTCCTCAGGGAGCGAGACTAGGGAAGAGGGCTCTAGCAGTAGTCATAATAGCCAATCTAGTAGCAGCGGCGGCAGCAGCACCAGCAGCAGCCAAGAGGGGGCAGCGGGCAGCACCGGCAGCAACAGCAGCAGCAGTAGCAGCACTGGAGCAGACCCTTGCGTGGAGGACATGACGCAGAGAGTTTTCAAGTCCTTCCGTTCTGGCTACCAGGTACGAGAGTGCATTTAAGCTCTAGTACACACACACACACACACACACACATTCAAATACATACACACACTCAATACAATCACACATTTACACACTTGCAAAACACACGCATACAAACACACCAATGCAGAATGTGCGCACAAAAATGGAGAGTGCCTCAAAGGGCGAAAGGGACAGCCAATTACTTCAGGAAGCAGCAAAAGAAATGCAGGCAGTTTTCAGGTGCGTGTGCCTGATCTTTGCATGATTGCTCTGGTCTGCCAATGGAAGTACTCACACAGTATGCGACTTGTAGGTACTGCAAAGGCACGCAAGTTTGCACAAACATACATGCTGAACTCATGCTTAATTTATGCGCGTGCGCATACGCAAGCAATGCACACATGTACACACACACACACACACGCACACACTCACACATCTCCAGGGCGGGTGACCACATACGATCTGCCACGCGCAAGTACACGGGCCCTGTGGCTGCAGTTCCCAGTGAAGACGGTGAAGGGGGGGGGGGGCCTTCGGAGATTGTGGTCACAAAGCAGCGGCCCAGCACGTGGCAGACGATCCATGAAAAGGTGGGTTTAGGTTTAAACCGATACGACAGGCAGGAGTTATCTGGGAAAGAAAGTCCAGGCTGGTATTTCAAACGAGGTTAGTCCGCTAAGCAGTTGATTAAGGGCGGAGGAACCTATACGACTAGTGGGGTTGAAACGAAGCGCCAATGTGGTAAGCATGCCGATAAGTTGTGAAATCACGAATTGGTTGGGAGCTGCACGTAGAAACACAGGCCGTGAATGTGCTGTACTCTGTAACATGTATGAACACCGTTATGCACCAGCATGTAATGCTGTTAGTGTTGGCCAGAACCGTATATATACGTATATATACACCGTATATTTGGTGATTTCCAAGCCAAAAATACCGTATGTACACCGTATATATATGGTTCTGGCCAACCCTAAATGCTGTGTACCAAAAGGTACGGACACTGTAGCGTTGATCCGTCCCGTCCCATGTGCAATCTAAAAGAGGGAGATGCATGTTGAGGCTTCGCCCCAGCCTGCAACGACCTACCATGAGGTGATGATGTAAGAAATCCGCAACCGCACACGCCATCTTATGCTCACATGCTCTCACTTGCACAATACATGTTTCTGAGTTGTTATGGTTACGCCAATCCACTCACTGACGCTTTTAATCATGCACATACACACACGCAGCTCGGCGGCATTCCTTTCTTCGGCAAACTAGGCGGGGTCAAAGACTCCTCAGCGTACAAGAAAGGGAAGGACCTTTACGAGGACATGCGTGAGAAGTACGAGACGAGCGACAACCCAGCAGTCCATAAGGTACAGGCACATGCGCATGCTGTAAACATACATGCTTTGTGTGGGCACAGACAAGTGCAGAAATAAACACATACAAGGACATGCATGCAAACACACACAGGACATGCACACACAGAATCTGTGCCACAGACACAGGCAAAACACACACATACACATACACACACAGATTGACGACATCAAGGACCGCTTAGTGTCAGGGAGCGAAGGCAGCCGTGCGATGCGGGAGATCCGCACGCGGGACATGCACTTTGATATGAACACTTTTGTGCGCTCCGTGAAGGTGTGTGGGCGGGCGCAGCCCTTGCTCGTCCTGTGATGTCTGTGCAAGTTTGGCATTTTGTAAGTATGCTGGCAAGCTCTACACTTTGTCAGTGCTCACCTGCCTCTCTTTTTTTGATGAACTTGTACACTGCCTTTCACATCTCAAATCAATATGGGTAGAAGGTGCTCGCTTTTGTTATTAATTGTCGTGCGTTTCTTTAGGGATGCGCGGGGGAAGTGTGACGTGTGGCAGGTCTTGCTCAATCACTGTCAAATCATTTGTAAGCCAAGGCTATGCGGTATGTCTCACCAGTTGTTCAGTAGAAAAGAAACCCACGTGTTGTTTCCGCACTTAAACACCTTTCATGCCCAATACATGACCATCCGACGATGCCCATACAGTAATGCCTTATTGACACACATACACATATGCGCATTCACTCGTGCAATCACACACACACACACACACACACACACACAAACACACACACACACACACACATGCCCTTCCTGCATAGTTGGATGCCCCTGTGGTAAGCAAGGCCTTCTTGAACCACGACCTGCCCACGCTCAAGCTGCACTGCGGCCCAGAGCTGCTGGAGCGTTTTTCTGGCATCTTCAAGCACTTCTCTGAACAGGTGTGTGTGTGTAAACAGTATTTCCTGTGGCATAATTAAGCACTTCTCTAATTCAAGCACATCTCTGAACAGAGAGTGGCTTGCGCAACCGGCTTGCATGCACTCAGTTATAGGTATCGCAAGTACAGTCATCCAAGGCTCCTGCGGGATTGCGCCCTTGCTGTGTGTGCAAGCAAGCCTGTCGTCTTACGCGGTGGAGGTGTATCATGGCTTTGATATACCTGTATTCAAAGTTAGACTGCGACTGTGTTGATATCTCTTTCTGAGCGCCTTTGTGAACGAATAGCGTACGCACGCACGCTACCATATACATCACACTGTGCCTCCCCCTTCCCTTCCAGGGTTTATTTGAGGACCCCACCATCCTGTTTGTGGGAGATGTCGAAGTGGTCGAGGTGGGTTGGATTCTTATATATCCACCTTCTGATGTTCCCGTTTTCGTTAAACCGCTAGCAGCTGCGCTTCATGACTGAGGCTGTACCTGTTCTGGCCCTGACTGGTAATTGTAGGTGTGGAAGTACAGAGCAGGTAGAACGAGGTTATGACGTGCTAACAAAGTGAAGCCGCCTTTTACAAGCAAAAGCTGTGTGTGTGTGTTTGTGTGTCCCTCTCATCTTATGGTGCGCCGTGTCGTGCGCAGATCAAGCTCCTGGACGACGACCCCTTTGCCATCGTGCAGTTCCACTGCCAGCAGCTGAAGTGCACACGCGACAAGTTTGGGAACGTGATCGAGGGTGCTACAGACTCGATTCAACGAGTCTACTACTTTTGGGGCCTTCAGCAGGTACATTGAGCTAGGTTTGGTTAGATACTTTATGTGTTGTGCGATACGAGGTGTAAGATGTATCCACGAGTGCTGGGTAAGATAGAAAATAGTAAAGGCTGCGCTGGTCGTGTAAAACACATCTGGTGTGATTAAAGGGAGGTGTGCTTAGATGCCAGTACCCAGAAGGCCTTGCAACCCGTGGTTCTGGGTAAGCTATCAGCACTACTTGCATCTCATGCCACCTCTCACTTATGCGATTTTGCAGGAGAAGCAAGGTGTGATCACTGCAGACGGACAGGTGCTGCCGCCTCGATGGGTCATCAAAGACATGATGTGGCAGAGCATGCTCGCCCTCGTGTAAAGCCCTCCTCCTTGCAGCTTTTGATGCAGCTTTGCAGTGGCGTGTCGCAGAGGAGTCCATTGATGTTTTGTCACTCTCCTGGGGTGGGGAAGCTCGCTGCAGGAAGGGATATGTTTCCACACAGCAGCAGACCAGGGGAACCGCCAAAACATTCCATGCTTGGGTTGGCCAGCTTCTCGCGTCATCAGCACCGTTTGGGAGCGCCTTCTTGTGCTACAAGCTGTAGAGAGAAAAGAAACGTGGAGGTTTCTGTTCGGTTGCTTGCTTTGGGTTGCTTGTTTGAGCCTTTTTTCTTACACTTTTTCTTGGATTCTCGTTAATGGATTCTCGTTAAACTGACTTCATGTTGTAAATGAGCGCTAACTATCCACTTGTTTTTGGCGTGAAAACTCACCACGACGCGTTTTGATACCACGAACTTAACGGTACTTTTTATTGTATTAGGTCAGGGTCGCGCGACCGAGGAGACAACAAACAGAAGAGCAGGTCGCCAATTTTTCCTGATCGGCTGGTGCAGTAGCTCCAGTTAAATACTAAAGTTATTATGGAAGTTATAATAAAGATAAGCTAAACAGATCACTGCATAAACGACGTAGTCTGTAGTAAATTTAGAAATCAATAGAATATAACATATTACTTGTCCTTGACCGTGAACTAAGGCACCATGTCCGGCATTGGAACGGGGTGCGCATGGCACGGCGTGCCGTGTGTTTTGCATGAGGATGATGCGCATATGTGTTCTCTGAGTGCATTGCTGTTGCGTAGTTATTTTCAACCTGGCCTTCCCTCTTTCCCCACCCACACAGATACGATTTGTCTCCCACCACCTACTCGCCTGATGGCAAGGTGTTTCAGTCAGAGTACGCACAAAAGGCAGTGGACAGTGGCAGGTGTGTTAATGAGAGGAAGACACACAGGGCCATGCAAATTAAAGCAGGTGCTGGGCACCTTTGCTATAGCACACTGTGCGTGTGTTTGTGTGTATGCTCATCCCTCTCCCTCTTTTCCACGTGCAGCACGATTGTGGGACTTAAAGTAAAGGACGGCGTTGTCATGGTGAGTGCGTGCTCGAGGTGCCACTTAGCGTGCCATCATAGAACACAATCGACATCGTGAAGCATCTGTATAGCATGCACACATTACACACGCACACACATACACACACACAAACACACACACACATACACACCCTTACACAGCGAATACACACACTCTTCTACACATAAACACACACGTGCGCACACGGCACTAGATTAAACGTGTACACACGACACACACACACACACACACACACAAATGCACACACGCACGGGTTTACAAATATCTACTATATTCATAACACATGGACGTGCGCACACAACACCCAGCACTCGCGATAAAAACGTGCTGGATATACCAACAGGTCGTGGTGCAGCTTGAGCACGTACCACAGCACTCGCATGATGCTTTGAAATAAAACTGCCACTTCGCTGGCTCATGGCCCGCAGGGTGTGGAGAAGCTGATCGTTTCCAAGCTGCTAGTGGAGGGCTCAAACCGCAGAATATACAACATCGATAGACATGCAGGCATGGTGCGTAGTTGGATGCTGGAGAGTTTGCCAAGACAGCTGCGCGCAGTTGCATGCAGTGAGGTGGTAGAGTGTATGATATTGCTTTTAACAGTTGCTTAGGTGAACGCTTGAACCGGCGGAAAGTTTTACTTAGTGCAGTACAGTATAGGATAGGCATCCAACGGCTACGACCAGCTTGTAGATGGGCGTTACACGTTGCGTCTCTACAACAGCTGCGCTCCTTCACGCATGCTACACAGGCAGTAGGTGGTCTAGCACCCGACGGCAGGACAATAGTAAACCGAGCTATGGACGAAGCCTCAAACTACAAGCGGTGCGTGGACCTGCAGTGCCAGAGCTGTTGATCATTCTAGCAAATTGACCTACAGACATAGCTCATGCACCTAATTACTGGGTTGGCGCACACAAATTCAGCATCCTGCCATGCACGCACGCTTGCCTGTGCTGTCTGCTGTGAACTGCTGCCTCATGTCTCGTATGCATCATTCTTGTGCATTGTAGTCTTTCTGTCTCCATCCATTCTTTGTTCATAACGCCCGTGAGCTCCCTCAACCCAAAGCGCGCGCAAAAGGAAGTACTCGTACACCCTTTTTAGTGCTTGAGACGCTCTTTTCCACCACTTGCGTTTACTCTTGCAGCATATCATGCCATATTTTACTCGCTCTCCAACATCTCTGGTCCAACATTGCCTATCTACAAGTCACCCCCCGTTCAGACTCACGGGGGGTCCCTGCCTAGAGCTCCTCCACGCCCACACCCTCTCATGATCCCACACATGCGGTGTCGCTACTATATATTATACTATGATTTGGGTTGGCCAGAACCATATAAATACGGTGTATATACGGTGTTGTTGGCAGGGAAATCACTGAATATACGGTTATATACGGTGTATATATACGGTTCTGGCCAACCCTAACTATGATTTATCATCTATAAATTATGCACAACACCTCGCTAGGTGCACGGCGACATCGTTTCCACTCATCTATTCCACACGCTCGTTGCCTCTCAGCGTTTTCCCTCCCCCCCCCCCCAGCTCAAGCTTGCCACGCCCATAATCTCGCAGGTTCTATGGTGACAACATCCCTGCACAAATGTTAGCAGAGCGAGTGGCCACGTTTATGCACTTGTTCAACCTGTATTGGTCATTCAGGTGCGTACTCTTCTCGATGCTTGCATGCAATTCTCAATGCTTGCATGCAATTGCTCAACCTGTATTGGTCATTCAGGTGCATACACTTCTCGATATGTGCATGCACTTGCTCAACCTGTATCGGTCATTCAATCGCGATCTTTCTCTACAAGCTCGCACTTGGATGACCGATACAGATTGAGCAAGTGCATGCACGCATCGAGAAGTGTGCGCACCTGGCTTATTGTACAGGCAAAGCAAGTTTACCAATTCCCATGCAACAATTGTGTCAACGCATCTTACAAGCGTTTCCAACCACCTCACAGAGTGCAGCGTGCAATTTTAGGAAATCAAAACGCCTTGCGTTAGTTGACGAGGCGTTGCCTGTATCATTCTGGCTCGTGGTGGAGTTTATTGTTAAGATGTTTTTATCTTGCAGTGGTTGCAGAATTGCATCAAATATTAAAACGGATTGGGCACCTTTCTTTGGGTTGGCTGAAGTTACATTTTGAAGAACTTAAGGAAGGGGGATGCCTGTTGTTTTATGGTTTGCATTAAAAAATTGTGAATTATTACAGCCTTTTCTGTACTTGAATGATCCTTGAAACATGTTACAGACAATTATGTACGGTGTGTATTTGGTGTAGTTTTTTCGCTGACCCTGCTGCCATTGATAACTGGTAGGTTTGTGCTCTCAGCTCGCCTCCTATGGTGATACAGACAGGGTTGACCAGGACTGTAAATATACACCATATATGACCGTATATTTGGTGGTTTCCTTGCCAAAAATGCCGTAAATTTACCGTAAATACAAAGGCTTCTGGCCAAACATTAAAGAGCACCATGCAGGAGGTTGGCAGCAAAGTGGCAACTAGGTCACATGCAACCAGGTTTGAACCTGCTGCTTGCTTACAGTGATCTCCCCTGGCCACCGCTTTGTACTGACCAATGCCGTCGTCCAGCAATGCCGTCGTCCAAAGGCACAATGCCGTCGTCCAGAGGCACAGAACTGCATGCACAGCATGCACAATAACACAATGCCGTCGTCCCGAGGCACAAATCTGCATGCACAGCATGCACAACAACACAATGCCGGCGTCCAAAGGCACCAAACTGCAACCAGCATAAATGAAGTAAAAAAGAATGCCAGTCCCTGATCCTACATCCAACCCTCTTAAGTTCAAGTTTGGATTACAAAGGCCTCCAGTCTGGCGTGGCTGCTCAACCTATAGGTCCCAACAAATAAATCAATTAAAAAGATTGACAGCTGCACTAATAAATGCTCAATCTTCTTAAACTGCCCATGCAGGCCATTAGGGAGTGCTGTCATGCTAGGCGCATACGACAAAAACGGCCCCCAGCTGTATGCCCTGGACCCTTTGGGCACTTGCTTGCGGTATTTTGGCTCTGCAGTGGGCAAGGGTCGGCAGGTGAGGGGGGGAGGGTGTGCTCAAGGCTAAAACGTGCCACGTGCCTGTAGTGTTTTGGTCAGTGCTGTGGGTGAGTACGGGCTGCATTTGGCATGCAGCATTTGCTTGCTTGCAGGCTGGCGGGTATTGTGGGTCTGTGGTGTGCAAGGAATGGTAGGAAAGGGAGGGGGCATGCCTGTTCCCTGCAACTCATTAACATTAATTGGACTGGTCGTGGGACAATCTGTCTAGGTTTGCGAGTACAGTTATTGTGGGTCTGTGGTGTGCAAGGGATGGTAGGAAAGGGAGGGGGCATGCCTGTTCCCTGCAACTCATTAAGGTAAGGTAAGGTAAGGTTACATCGCTATATATGCCTCTGGTGGGCATCTGAGCGGAAGCTTGGAAAAATCCTGTAACCAAACCAAAAAAACGCTTGAAAAATCAAGGGAACAAGGCTAGGCACTTAGCTACAAAAGAGGCAACACCAAAAATACCAGGTTGGTCCCTGCAACTCATTAACACTTAGTTGGACTGGTCATGGAGCAATCTGTCTAGGTTTGTGAGTACAGTTGCAATTGGCAACTGCAAGCGTTTGAAGTGTGCTTGTCCAGGCTGGCTTGTCCATGATATGCTCTGGGTTAGCACTGGTATCTGGTGATCTAGGTGTCCGCAAAAAACTTAAAAGTGGAGGGGGTACACTCGTGCATCTGATACAATCTTGCGCACGAGGAGAGTGCAAAGGGGCGTAAGGGCGTGTGTGGGTGTTTGCAAAAAGGGGAATGAAGACTGGATCTGCACTCCTGGTTTATTAAATAAGGTGCCAGTAAATACTTTGGGACAGGCACGCGCAGTGGCCGTTGCAGACAGGGACCAGAAGAACATTAGTTCACGTCTGCTTTAGTGTCTCCTCAAAGGACACGAACGCGCCAAGCCTCCTTCCAGGCTCCTTTTGCATGCATCTGCTCAGTATCCATCAGGGTGGCCTGAACCCGTACTTACATTAGTATTTGGCTGTAGCAAACCTTTGTAAGTCAGTCCCTGCAAATTAACGGGGTCCGTGATCCCCTCAGTCTCTTGCATTTACATGTAGGCTGATGATTAAAACAGTGCTGGTACCTATTCCCTCTGATTGGGATTCTGGATATGATTATAAGAAGCAACTGTGTCACTGCCCAAGGCACGCATACATTCCTTGAGTTCCTGCCTCCAAGAATGAACCATTTGATCAAGTCCTGTACTTTGATTAGAATGATATACCTTCGCCTAGTGCATGCACACCCAGGCATACACACACAAAATCATGAATACACACACTTACATACACACATCAGGCCGCACGCAACGAGATTGAGAAGTTAAAGCTCAGCGAAATGACGGCCAGGGAAGCTGTGATGGAGGTGGCCAAGATCTTGCACAAGGTCAGGGATGATGAGGGAGAGAGAGGGTTTTGGTCCTGGGTCTTGCAACACACCATGTCACAGATTATTTGTGGCTGCTGCTGCATCATAAACAGTTTCACCGCATTACAAAGGCCCTACCTATGCGCATACAAAGAACGGCGTCCATCAATCAATGGCTCTCTGCAAGGGAGCAAAGGCCCTGCACGTTTATACAACGGTGTTGAGGAATTGATTGTCTCTCTGAGATGATTCTCCTTGAGAAGGAAGATGGAAGGCCGCACAGCAGGGAATGCGTTGTGAGACGTTATCTATTTTGTGTTATGGGTGTGGGATGCCTGGCAGTGTGTGTGCATGTATGTATTCCTGTGTAGCGTTGGTGCTGGCACTGCTGCAGCCATAGTTGGATAAGCACTTGTCTACGCTGTTCTCCCTGCTCATTTGAAAGCTCAAGTGGTTTAGAGGCTTGTCCTAGCCGGCCTTTGACTCTTATAGCCCATGCATGCACTTATTCACATACTTACCCCCCTGCTTCTATGCCCATATTATGTCGCATATAGTATGTACACATTTGACCATGTTCATTCACATTGCAATCAACCATCATCTATAACCACATACGAAAATGAGGCTGCCAAGCAGTTAGGCTGCAAATTAGACTGCCAGACAGATAGGCATCTCTAACCAAGTGCCAAAGTTAGGCCCCCAGACAGTTAGGCATCTCCAACCATGTGCCAAAGTTAGGCTGCCACCCCCCATGTTCTGATGCCGTCGTGCCATTCACTGCCGCTTTTGGGAATAAATCAACATTGTTATTCTTGCGTGCTATCACTTCCACGAATGGTATGGGATGCAGTTTTGTGCAAGGTTCAGGGTGTAGAACTGACACGTGTGAAATTTGATAATGCGTAGTGTCCTGCGCACTATCATTGATGCAATTGTATGCAAGGTTTAGGGTGTAAAACTGACACGTATGAAAATTGGAAATGTGTAGTGTCCTGCGCACTATCACGTACTGTCATTGCTACATATGGTATGCAAATTGCATAATGCAATGCAATTTTGGCAAGACTTAAGGTGGGGGAGCGACGCGTGCAGTGCTATGACAACGTGTGCGGTTCAGGTCCACGATGAGGACGGCAAGCCCTTTGACATTGAGATCAGTTGGGTGTGCGAGGAGAGCGGGCGAGAGCACCAACGTGTTCCAGAGGAGCTCATGACAGAGGCAACACGTGCAGCCAAGGCGGCTCTGGCAGAGAGCGACATGTGAGTAGCCTGCGTGGACAAGTGTTTGCCTGCTTTATTCGGTGGTGTTGGTTGGTGTTTAGCAAGGATACCTCCGTGTTTTTTGAGGTATCATGACAAAGGGTGCATGCGCATCATAGGTGGCAGTGGCAGCAGGTGATGTGTGAGTTGGTGTTCAATGCTTATGGTGGTTCAAATATCAGAATGTATAAGGGTTTACAAGTCACTCTTTCCGAATTGGAATAATGGAACAATGGATTGTATGCCTGTATATCAGATATGAAGGTCCAGCTAACAACACAACTGTCCTGGTTGCCAATTGCAGGGAGGACTAATAGAGGAAGACAATGCAGTGCTACCACTTGCGCCTCTGCCTGAGAGGCTTGGCTACATACTACAAACGGGTGGAGCTCTGCTAGCTGTTCTTCAAACTTGTGCTCCCTCGGCAGACTGCTCAAGGCGTACTTGCCTGTTTGCAGACTTAAGGATAGTCTCCTGCACGAGTTTTTGTGTAATTTCCTCTTTAATAGAAAGAAAAGTTAAGAAAAAGAAGAAACTACGCAGGCACTGAAAGCCACTCCCCACATTTATTAAGGAAAAGGAGCCACTTTAATAGATCAGAGAGACCTCAAGCGCTCTATTCCGTAGACCTCCTCTGCAACCAGCTTGCATCTTACAAGAGAAAGGAACCCAGAAAAGAGCACAGACCGTCTCGCTTGGTGCTTGATTAAAACAATGGTCTGACCTGACAACTGGATCAATGATGTGTTACATATTCTGCACGACCCATTGGATGCAGTGAGCCACACCACGTTCCACCTGGGGGAAATTTGGAAAAGGTTTACAAAGAAAGGCCTTCAGTCAAGAATTGCTATTAACCCAGCTACTGCTGAATCGTGGCGCCACCATCTCCCCACATACTGTGTCGACCGAGGTATGGTAGATGGGGCACCTGTAGGTAAGGAATAAGAGCAAAAACTTACTTTGAACTGAGTCTGTGTCAAAACTTCGAACACTTTGGTGGCGTCTAGTGTTCAAGTGCAGGGCAGCAGCTGGAAATGTAGTGCTATTGATGCTGTTCCTCTGTGATCTGTGATGCTAGGTGCTGATGTGTGCAAGTGCTGTTTCCATGGTTTCCATCCATCCCCATTCCCGCCTTGGCCAATGACGTCCTGGGGTCCCTCCCTCGAAAGCTGCAATCTCAGCCGTCGAAGGTCCCTCTGTCGCTGATGTGTGCTTTGCTGTTTAAAGGGGTTGCTGTCCCACTACGTGCTTGTGTGATGCTGTTGAAAAGCTGCTGTGCGCCTGCTGCTGCCCCGAACCCGATTCGCTGTTTGCCTGAGATGGTTCGGCCCCCCGAGGGGGCAAGTAAAATTATATGTTTTAAGGTAGCGTTGTTTAAAATGATTTAAAACAAAAAAATCGTCCGTTCATAAGGCAGATAGAATTAGAACTGCATCGGCAGCTCGCGTTCCACAGGCGATTCGCCCTCTCGATAAACTATCTCGATAAACTATCGAGAGGATATATAGGCGACAGTTTGACTTTCCCGTAACATATCTGTGTCTTGTCTTCCTCGAGTCTTTTTCTATAAAAAGAAAACGGGTAGAGAGGGTTTAGCTGGCGGAAAGGAAACAACATGCCGGCAATGTTGAGCCTCCCCAAGAGCACGGGGGCTTTAGCTGGCGCCCGTCCCAGTGCAGCAAGCCTCGGCCGTGCTTCTGTCCCTAGCAGCGCATTTTTGAGACACGGAGGTGTCCTTGGCAGCCAGGGGAGATGTGTGTGCCGAGCAGCGGACGTTGAGCAGGAACAGGGAGAGAACTTGCTTGACAACTTTTCCTTCAGCGACGCGAAGAAAGCTAACGCCTACTCCATAGCTGATGTGCAGCAGGCATTGGCGTACTACTCGGAGGGCGAGGTATTTTTGTTGATGGAGAAGCCTGCCTGCTTCTGTTCCTCCTCTCCCTCCCTCAGCCTGCCCCTCCTGCTGTTTGGTTGCTCTGTGATGAGCAGAAAGCTGCTTTAGCAACCTGGCTGGTAATCTCAGCCCTGCAAATGTCAATGTGTTGCCCCATCTACCTGCCCCCCAAATGCACAGGGCTCTGCACCTTCCTACGACTCGGACTTCGTGACAAACATGTTTGGCCTGGAGGATGCCTCCTTCTTTGTGAGTAGTGTGTGAGCAGCTTGGGTGGGGGCTGCAAGCACTCTCCAGCCACCACAACTTACAGGGGCAATTGCTGTGCCGAAAGCAGGGCACGGCCGTAGCCCGAATAAACAGTTTTGAAGAACAGCAAGCAAGCCCGTCGCGGTACTGCCGTCGCCTTCACACGTCCGCACGCCCACAACACCACATAATTTGTGCCCACACCCACAGGACGACATTGACAACAACGAGGCTTACGCCGCTGATGAGTACATGATTGCCGGTATTCCAGAGGCAGCGCCCAAAAAGAGGAGGGCGGAACGACCTGGAAAGGTGGGACACACACACACACACACACACACACACACACACACACAAGCACAAGCACACACTCTCTCTCTCTCTCACTCACTCACTCACTCTTACGCACTCACACACACACACATGCACGCGCACTCACCACACCACACACATACACAAGCACGCACGCACGCAAGCATACACACAACCACACAGACATGCTCAAACATGCACAACATACGGCATGCGAGGCGCACCTAATCGCAAATGCATACATGCACAAGCACACACACTTGACATACACAGGAATATGCAAGTACGCGCACACACACAAGCACACACTCACTCTCTCTCACTCATTCACTTTTACGCACTCACACACACGCACGCGCATTCACCACACCACACACATACATAAGCACGCACGCACGCATATACACAAGCATACACACAATCACACAGACATGCTCACACATGCACAACATACGGCATGCGAGGCGCATCTAATCACAGATGCACACATGCATAAGCACACAAACTTGACATACACAGGAATATGCAAGTACGTGCGCGCACACACACACACACACACACACATACACACACACACACACACACACACACACACACACACACACAGGGCGGCAAAGCCCAGGAGGAGACGGACGACAATGTAATGCAGGCCAAGGCCATCGACAAGATTAGGGAGATGGAGGACCGCATGGTCATGGAGGCAGATCAGGAAGAGAACTTTGGGGATGCAGCCAAGAACCAGCTGGGGCCCAGCGGGGCAGGCAAGCTGGCCATGTGGGATTGGTTGATGGAGGGCAGCAGTGGGGAGGCAGAGCTGTCCAGCACGCAGCTGGAAGATGCCCGATTGGTAAGTGGGAGCAATTCTTTTAAGGTTGACTGGTGTTCTGTGAGTTGGTTAGGCTATTGCTATTTTGAAGCACGATGTTTACCGAGTGCTTGATTGAAACATTGAAACCGAACACTCAGTAACGCAGCGCTGCAAAATTACATAATTATTACATTATTACGGCTTACCCTGGCTGTATTAAGCTCTATGGCACTGGCCTCTCTTCTTAGCCATGTGAGCATACAATTGTGTGAACACAGAAACATGTATGGGCTGAGGGCGTTTGTCCAATAGGAAAAGCTACACAGGTCTTTGGCTCCAGGCCTTGTGGACGATAGGCGTGTATTCCATGTGACCTCTTGCGGTCAGCCACACATCCTCTATGCGTGACATCAATGCGGCCAGTGACTACTCATTTGTCGTCCCCCTCTGCTAAACCAACACTGAGGACGACAAGGCACGAAACACGCACTTAACATTTGCAACACACAAACATAGCTGCCACTTGCAAGCCCACTCCAGATGCCGCTCAATGTACAAAATAACACAGCCTCTTCTTCGTTGTGTGTACCAACCATTGTACACCAAAAAAACTGTGCCACCCATACACACTCGTAGGCACCCTTGTGGCCTAAGGCACCACCTAGCACACAACGCTCCTCCTCAGTTTACTCATTTTCCTTCAAACCGTTTTGTTCTTTTCGGTTGCCTAAATTAACTGAGACTGCACCGGGGGAAATCTGCTAAATGCAGTCCACAAATTGCCAGATAGGCGATGATGTAAATTAAATCAATGCATCCCACACGCAGGCCACACGCAAGCGCTCCAACGCTGCCCAGATCTCAGACAAGGAGGTGGCCTCTGAGCTGGCCTCAGTGAACCCAGACGTTTTCGAGGACCCTGACGTGCGTGAGTACCTGGAGCTGTTCGCCACTGACGAGCTGTCTGAGGTGCGTTCTCGCACTTTGTGTGCACGTTGCTGTTCGCCACTAACAAGCTATCAGACGTGCAGTTTCACACTCGGTGTGCGTGTTGCGTGTGTGTGTGTGTGTGCTTATGCGTGCTAACTTGTGTGTGTGTGTGTGTGTGTGTGTGTGTGTGTGCTTATGCGTGCTAACTTGTGTGTGTGTGTGTGCTTATACGTACTAACTTGTGTGTGTGTGTGCTTATGCGTGCTAACTTGTGTGTGTGTGTGTGTGTGTGTGTGTGTGTGTGCTTATGCGTGCTAACTTGTGTGTGTGTGTGTGCTTATACGTACTAACTTGTGTGTGTGTGTGTGCTTATGCGTGCTAACTTGTGTGGCCGTGCAGCTTGTAGAGCTGGGACGCTCTTGGCTGCCAAGGCTGTCTACCTGCAATGGTCTGAAAGGGTGTATGGCCCTCTCAGCATTTCTGAAACGCTCACCGCACAAAAAAAATTCCAACGAAGGCCATGCGCAAGGTGCTCCTCCATCCATACACCATAAGAAACACACAATTTCACTTTCTTGTGCAGGAGTCCTTGAAGCTCATTGGCAGCACTGATGATTCAGTGGAGCTCCCTGAGAGCACACTGCAAGATTCCGACATGGCACGCATAGACTCTGTACTTGCCCAAGAGGTGTGCGTATGCGTGTTTTGTTTGAGTGTGCGTGTGTGTGTCTGTGTGTGTGCTCGCACATATGTTGTTACACACATACGTGTTTGAGTGTGTGTGTTGCGTAAATCGTACAGAGTGTATCTGTGTGTGTATGTGTACGTGCGTACAGTTCTGCTACACCGGTAAGCGCAGCATCACATTCGATGCAAAAGCTACTCTTGAAGCTAGGTCCTGTGTTAGCCACTAATCAGAAGAAAGGCCCTGTACAGTGCCAATGATAAGATGATGTAGGATGTTACCTGTCTGGACACAGTAGTGAGAAGGTAATGTAGGATGTTACCTGCCTGGACTCAGAATGTAACATAGGATGTAACCTGCCTGGACTCAGAAGTAGTGCCGCATTTTGGCCGTGACATACCCCCAAAAGCAAGGCCCTGATAAAAAGGTGGCAAGTATATTTACTCAAGTAAGAAGTCCCAGCTGGTCCGGCAGGCCAAACTCCCCAGCCAGAACGTGCACACTTGGCGTCATAATTTCTGTGTTGTAGCTTCTGGTCCTCTTCTTTTCGTTTCCTTGTTGCAGAGGTGCTTGCTTAGTAACAGTAACATTTGGTACAGAACGCTTAGCGTGCCCACCTGAGCGTTGCACGCACGTGCAGACGTGCCCATACGCACACCTTTAAACACACATCGCAACACACACAGGCACACACACTCGCGTGCATGCGCACAGGTACCACGCCTGTCAGCAGAGCAGCTGGCTCTCAAGCGTGGTCCTGCCATCAAGCAGATTGACGAGAACGAGCCTGCGCTCGACAAGCAGGTGGTGGACAACTACTTGGCTCGCTTGCGAGCGGCTATTGAATCCAAATCTCCAGTGACAGAGGTGGGTCAAGTCCACAAGCATTATATTTATCTCACTCAACATGGCTCCTGGTCATGTTTGGTTCGAGTTATTACCTGTACTCCCTCTGAGTCATGGGACTTTGTGAGCCGCCACAAGTATTCCGTAGCCCCAGTCAAACACTGAAGTGCGTCAGACACGTGTGCACAGTCACAAATATTCCGTATAAACCCGCCTGTCGATTTCCCGTCAGTCGATTTCCCGTCAGTAGATGACCTGGTCAGGAGAGTGGGCTACCAAAGCCCTGTACACACGCACACACACACACACACGCACACACATGCACGCACACACACGCTTCATGGCCGAACAGCAGAGAGCTCCGTGTCAGTGGCACTTGTGGGTCGGCAGTGACCCTGCGAATCCGCTTACTGTGAGCCACACACCTGCAAACACACACACACACACACACACACACACACCTGCTCGTTACACACAGGCGGACGTGAGGGCCATGTTCGGAGACGAAGCGCAGCTTGAAGCCCCAGGGGCTGCAGGCCCAGATGACAGTGCAGAGATCAGCAGGCTCCTGGCCACCCCTGATGCTGAGCCCCAGTCGCAGAACATTGATGTGGAGGCCTTGGTGCGTGTCTGTCATGTTGTCGTTTTGGTATGGAATTTTCTAATGATAAGAATTGCAAGCCAGTAATAATAGGAATTGTATTATGGGACTGTAAGCTAATATGGGATAATAAGAAAGGTAGGCAAGACAAGAAGAAAAACTGTAGTCGTGAAATTGTAGGCAAATAGCAGGGAAATAATTGGAATTGTGATTATGAAATTGTAAGCTAGCCACAAGCTGCTAGCTTCCCGTGCTTCGACTCCCAAAGTCTGAATGTCGATGTGGAGGTGGTACGGTAAAAGGTGCAAAATGTTGTTGCAAAACCCAAGTCAGCCATCAGGGACACCAGGAAGCTGCTCGCTATTTCGCCCCCCCTTCTCACACCCTAAGATGCAAAGTGTTGAGGTGGAGATCATGGCGTGCTCCTTTGATGCTGTCGTCTGGGTACTGAGTCTTCTTGTTGGCCCAGCAGGAAACATGCTCGTGCGCGCTCGTGCATGCACAGGAAACATGCACATGTACACACGCAAACAAGCGCGCTTACAAACACACACATTTACTCACAAGCACGTACACACACACACACACGCACACACATACACATACACACACACACACACACACACACACACACACACACACACACACACACACACACACACACACACACACACACACACACACACACACACACACGTACACACACACACACACACACCACAGGCCTCTGCCATCATCAACGACGAGGGCGAGCCCACTGAAGAAGATGACCATGGTTATACCGCTGAGCTGCGTGAGCTGGTACGTCAGGAATGAAATTGAGCGAGGTCAATCACTTTGCTTACATCTGTATAATGGTCACGATATTAGTGCATTATTAGGATCGGCCAGAACCGTGTGTTGCACACACTGCATATGGCTGTGTGTGTTCCGATTTCCCTGCCAAACTACCGAGTTTATCTCGTACGATTGGAAATGATTCTGGCCATTCCCCTCCCTCCAAAAGGGGTGATTGCCGGTCCACAGTGGTGGAACATGCATGCACCAAAGATTAGTATGAGTAGGAAGTGACTGAAACTAGCGCTCAGCTTCATCCTGTTTAGTCAGCAGCACTACACAAGCAGGTGTGGCAGGGGAAGAAGTGATTGTGATAAGGGGATTGTTAACAGGGGATTGTTAGGGGAATAACAATGTCAGGGAAGAAAAGCGCTTGACTTCCTAAAGCGCATGTTAGTTTGCCACGCAGGCCTTTGCTAAACTCCACTGACCTGTTTAGCGCAACGTCTTTTTCCACACAGGCTTTATATTAAGAGCGTGTCGGCTTGTTTGCAACGCATCTTTGTATGCCATACAGGCCTCCACCTTAAAAATGGCACTGACTTGTTTGAGCGCGCCCTTTTTTTGCCACACAGGCGTCCATTGATGACTTCAGTCCTGAGGAGATGCCCACATCAGATCAGCTGGACATGATTGATCAGTACATGACGGTTGCTGAGGACTTCGTGGCAGCGGTGAGTGTGGGTGTGGGCGGGTGGAAAGGGTGTGGGAGTGGGTTTTTGTGGGTGGAAGGGTGTAGTGAGTGGGTTTATCTATGAAGTCTGGCTGCAGCCTGGTTGATTATAATCATCACAACGCCACACCAGTGTACACATCACAACGTCTCACCAGTGTACACATCACAACGCCACACCAGTGTACACATCACAACGTCACACCAGTGTACACATCACAACGTCTCACCAGTGTACACATCACAACGTCTCACCAGTGTACACATCACAACGTCTCACCAGTGTACACATCACAACGCCACACCAGTATACACATCACAACGTCACACCAGTGTACACATCACGTCGTCACACCAGTGTACACATCACAACGTCTCACCAGTGTACACATCACAACGTCACACCACTGCCTGTAGAGTCCCCAGTGTTGATCTTGCGCTGATCACTGCTCTGTCAACGCAGCACAAATAAGTCAACCCCCCCTCTTCCCTCACGCAAAGCGTGCCTGCGCACGTGTAAGCACATGCGCATACACACACACACACACTCACAGGATGAAGCCCGCAAGGCCGACATCGCCATGAAGGTGGCCACCGGCGAGCTCCCCCCCGACGTGCTGGCGGAGGAGCTGGAGATGCTGCCCGATGCCATGGACGAGATCATCGGGGACGAAGAGTTTGAGGAGGAGTCCTCCCAGGCTGCCTTTGATGATGAAGGGAATGACGGCGAGCAGTGGTTGGAGCGTATCATCGAGCTGACCCGTGTGACCAAGGTGGGGCAGCTCATGGCGCTCTGCCAGCATGAGTGGTGTTTCTAACCGTGTCTGGACCTGTACTGGATCGTGTCATTAAGGCGGGGCAGCTCATGCCGCTCTGCCAGCATGAGTGGTGTTTCTAACCGTGTCTGAACCTGCACTGGATCGTGTCATTAATGCGGGGCGTGTCAGGGCAGCTCATGGCGCTCTGCCAGTATGAGTGGTATTTGACTTTGTCTGGACCTGTGAATCGCCTTGTCTACCCAGACCTGCAATGTAGGTAGCATTCCAGCACAACACTCCCCTGTGTGTTGGTCACATGGTGGCCGCACCAAAACGCCTTGTCTACCCAGACCTGCAATGTATAGCAATACAGCACAACACACAGG
>Ga0307974_1000454_pt1:5000-24894 | contig 24894 bp, 26 predicted proteins | sample OrgLakmetagen784_FD_201812 | JGI IMG/M metagenome (GOLD analysis project Ga0307974, IMG submission 201812) | Saline water microbial communities from Organic Lake, Antarctica - #784 | ecosystem: Environmental > Aquatic > Non-marine Saline and Alkaline > Saline | place: Antarctica... | reverse complement strand
CTAAGTGCCTAGCCCTGTTCCCTTGATTTTTCTAGCGTTTTTTTGGTTTGGTTACAGGCTTTTTTCCAAGCTTCCGCTCAGATGCCCACCAGAGGCATATATAGCGATGTAACCTTACCTTACCTAAGAGTTGATTAATTTGCTTCTAAGCTCCATGTGTCAATTATGCTGCTGGTTTCGTCCATACCAAACGTGCCCTTTCCAGTACCATTACCAACTCTCATCACCCACCAGAGCTGGTTTCAGGCAAAGCCTGCACAGTATTTTTCTTACAATGGCTAAAAAGAAAATAAGGGCCACGCTAGTTGTCTGAAATGCTAGTTCTCTGAAGCCATGTTGTTCAACGCCTGCTTACTTAAGACCCTGCAAAGCTGCAAAAAAATCACGGTTCTTGAATGTCAGATTTGTAGCAAGGACAAGAAGCACGTTGCCTCTTTCCCTGCTACAACCAAAAGAAGCCTTCTCGCCTCTTGTTTATTTCACTCATGACCGGCACATACTACCTCATCCTAAGGAGCTGGCACGGTCGCCTGCAAGCTAAATATACATGACCTGAGATAGTACAAGGGTCATTCACACCATCTTGAAAAAGAGCCCAGTGGGTGAGTACTTTATGCTACAGGTTCTGCGCTACTCATGCTACCAACCCATCAAATGGGCGTATCCTGGTCACGCCTTGCGCTTGCCCAAGGTGCTTATTTGTGCATATCAATTCAGGCCAAGGTCGGTCCCCCCCAAAAAGAGAATCTGTATTATGCAAGTTTGCATCACGCCCCTTCTCATTGTGTCCCTATACTATGTAATAGTCCATTTGTCTCGCTTCCTGTTCTATCTGGTGCTTCAGCTGCTTGTGGCTTGTAGATGGGAGCCTACATTTGCAAGCAAAAAGCGTTCATGGTTTAGGGGAAGTTGAATACTAGAGCAACGTACAGGGCGCATTATCACGGCACCAAAATGCATGGAGGAGAAAAATGAGCAGTGATTGCTCGCCAGAAGTCCAACTTGTCAATTTTCATTAGACGATGACATTTTGATGTATGTGCAATTTATAAAAGTTGCACCGGTAATAAAGCCTCAAAATGCTTTCTTTGTGAACCCCTCTTTAGAATACACACATGTAAGTACACACACATGTACACACACACTGGACAACACTGGAGACGCACACAGCAATGACTTGCTAATGATCTTAATATCATAGGCACAACTGCTGTACCAAAACTAGCATGGATGAAAGCTGACTGAAACACAAACAAATATGCTTTTGAAAGAGACCTGGACCCAGGAACTGGCGGCACCAGGGAGGTACCCCTTGGGATGCATTGTATGTGTATGTGAGTGTTTGTATATGCGTGAGCGTTACCAAAAGATGACCAACTCACCTTACCTGTTGAAAGAGGACGAGGCATGCAAGGAGGGCCAAAAGGAGGAGCGCCAAACCGGGCAACTGGACCGCAGCACCGTATAGGGCCTGAAGATAAGGGGACGGGAATGGGCAAGAACCGGTAAGAAGGTTGAAACCTGTACTGCCCAATTAAGAATTAAGAAAGGGGCGTTGTCCATCACTCGCAAATCAAAAACCAATGGCGACATGGTGTCAGGCTTCACGCATGTTCAATTTAAGGCGCTGCGTCAAATTAAGCATGCCAAGAATCTCGTACAAAGTACTTACAGGTCTACTTCATGCTCAGGGAGCACATATATGCATGTGCACATACACAATCGCATTCACATGCACATACAACACACACAGTCAAAAATAAATGCACATGCACATGCACATGCACATGTACACACACATACACACACACTGACGCTCGCAAATGGCACACAGACGTTACAAGGCATGCACATGAGCTCCGAAGCACACACATTCATTACTCATTAGTCACCTACGACGTACATTTCCTGAAAGGCCTTTCCCCATTTGAAGGAACGTGGTCTTTTCCTGGAACCCGGTCGCCATTGCCGCCAAACCCATGCACCAGCAGGCCTTCCCAATGAATTTGTGGTACGGGCTTAAGCGAGCTCGCACAGGAAGCGATGCCTTTGGGTACAGATAGGCGCCTAGGCCAACGAAGAACTGTGAGGCAGGGACACAGGAACATGCAAGGAAAGGGTGCCATTCAATGAACTACGGTGGGTGAGAGTAGTTGTTTCTATGCACCTGTTTTAGATCGTGGTCGTGCGCTGTATGCTGCATGCTGCGTGCCACAAGGACAATGATAGGCAAGCTACATCAAGCAGGGGCAGGTGTGCGTGCGTGTGTGGAGACGATCTGGAATGTGGTCGTGGTGTGCTGCGCATGACCAAAAGCACGTCAGCAGGCCCTACACCCTACCTGGAAGGCTAAGAGCACAACCGTGGCCATGCCTAAAAAAGAGTGCGGGCTGTACATGTTGGGGATCGGAGTGGGGAGTTTGAGAGTGTGGCTGGCCCATGCAGCTCTCACGCCAAGTGCAGCGCTCAGCACAGCACACATGTGCAAGCTGTAATGGATCTTCTTCCTTGTCTCCCTGGACAATGTATGGGGTGTATGTGCATGTGTGTGTGTGCGTGTGTATTTATGGGGGGGGCATGTGTGTGTCTGTGTGTGTGTCTGTGTGTGTCCGTGTGTGTCTGTGTGTGCGTGTGTATTTATGGGGGGGGCATGCGTGTGTATGTGTGTGTGTCTGTGTGTGTATGTGTGTGTCTGTGTGTGTTTATGTGTTAATGTGTGAATGTGTGTGTCTGTGTGCTGTGTGTGTGTGTGCTGTGTATGTCTGCATGTGCATCCGTGTGAATGTGCATGACGAGGCAAGGAAGTTCGCATTCAAGAACTGACACGAACAATTGCAACAAAGCGGCACGTACCTTGACCAAGGGAGAATGGGGGCTTCATAGACTAACAGAGCTTCTGCCTGTCATAGCACAGGAAGTTGCAAGTGGTGGGTTGTTGCCTCGAGGAGAGTGTTTTGTAGATAATGCGTGGGCTAATGCTTGACTACTGCAAAATAACGTTAAGCCATTTGCTTGGCACCTCACCCTTCCTTAGCCTGCTAATCTGATACCATAGAACGGCTCACCATGAGCACACCAAATGCTAGGGTCATGAGTAAAGGATGCCAGTTGAACAACTGGCTGGTGTCTGTTCCCCCCTGAATAAAAGGGGTGTTTGGAGGTTATTTTGTTGTGTGTGTGTATGTGTGTGTGTGTGTGTGTGTGTGTGCGTGTGTGTGTATGTGTGTACGCATGTGTCTATTGTGTGTGTGTGTGTGTTTGTGTATGTGTGTGCGCGTGTGTGTATTGTGTGTGTTTGTTTGTGTGTGTGTGTGTGTGTGTGTGTGTGTAAAGTGTGTGTGTGTGTGTGTGTGTGTGCGCGTGTGTTTATTGTGTGTGTTTGTGTATGTGTGTGCATGCGTGTGTGTGTGTGTGCGCGCGTGTGTGCTTTGTGCTATATTCAGAAACATACCTTGCCGTCTGACACCACGTCCCAAGCAAAGCCGTTTAAATACCCTCTGATCCAGACCAAAACTGCTAGGAACAGAGCCAGACTCGCTCCTCTGGCTGCATGAGCCACTACCATTATAAAGGAATGATTTGCTGTTTAATAAACAACGCTTGCACAAAAGATGCAAGCCCTCACCAAAGTTCCACGGAATTAATAAATAATTAAAATCAATGCAGCTCGACCCGGTCACCCTCGTAGCCGGGTTCTTAGGCGTGGCCCTGTTTGTTCTGCTACTCAGGAAGCAGCAGCAGCGCGTGGCAGGGCATGTGAGCCAGCTGGCACCTTCCTCCTCGGTCGCAGGAGCCAATGAGAGGAGACAGCAGAAGTTTACGCGTGAAGAAGTCGCACGGCACTGCCACCGCCACGACGCTTGGATCATCGTGCAAGATAAGCAGACCGGTGAGCACAAGGTGTACGACGTCACGCAGTACGTGGATGAGCATCCGGGGGGGGATTCCATTTTAAATAACGCGGGGAGGGATGCCACGGAGGGATTCTTGGGGCCGCAGCACCCAGACACTGTGTTTGTGATGGTGGACATGTTTCAGATAGGCACCTTAAGTGATGCATAGGGAGGGTGTGGTGCGGAGGAAGAGACAAGGGGATGACGCAAGCGTGTGTTTTTGGGGGGTGGGTAATTGTGCGGAACTTTTGTTTCAGGCTGTATTTCAGCACAGATAGCCATGTACAGATAGTAATTGCTTAGCCAGAGAAAGAGAAGGTTTGAGACAAGAGACTTAATCATGCACGTGCCAGCGCGGCCTGCGTGGATTGTTTTCAGGCAATTGTTTTGGACAACTTCAAGAACTTCTGTTTATGCGCGTTCCTTTTCCTTGACGTTTTTAAATAGTCAGATTGATGGAAGGAGAGTCAACTGTGTAATACCGTCTATGACAGGAGCACTACGTGTTTACTTTCTTAAGCCAGAACATCTTAATTATTTTTTCCATGAACTAATTGCGTTTTATGAGCAGCCGCACTTCTTGACTGAAGGCCTTTCTTTGTGAACCTTGTAAACCTTGTAATACCGTCTATAACCACTTAACAGAGTAGTACGACAACAACGATCAACCCAAGAAACATGCTCAATTCCGTCACTTTCATGCTAACCAGACCATAGACTAACAAGGGTATAACCATCCAACAAAAGTTTCTCCACAATAGCTAGGTCTACTATGGCACACCCACCCTCAACCTCAACCTTGCTGGGGCTGCTGTTGCTGCCTCATCTCTGCTAACTCATTTTCTAATGATGAAACGCGCTTCTCCAGTTTGTTTCGGTACTCGTTTGCCTGTAACAAAAAGAAGCAGACAATCTGTTGTTGCCGAAGGAGAAAAGCAGGAACACATGTGGAACCTGACAAGGTAGCATAGTAAGAAAAGAGAAAAAGACCAGCCGGTAGTGGTGACACAGGCAGCATGGAGGGAGGGGGCACGTGTACAAACAGTGTACTGTACTGCCGCGTAACCACTGTGAGGTTTGGAAAAAACCAAATAAGCAATACAAGGGGGACAACACCTGACTATTAATCACAGTGCGAACAGATGCGAGATTTCCCCCCTTCCCTGATTAAGCAAGCAAATTCTTTAGCACATGATGTCAAGGCAAAAGAACAATGCGTTGATAGGCGAGATATGGGGGGGGTTCCGTTTTTGGAGCAAAAATGGGTTGTTTCGACCTGGATAATGACAAACCTTTTTAAATGGTCGTGACACAGCGCGAGGGGGCCAAAAACGCTCGCAGAAAGCGGTCATATAACAGCAGTACGGTATCTTGCCTTTATATTACTTTATTCGTAACAAGCTAGGAAACATAAAGGAGAAAGGAAGGCTTCATTGCCCTTATCAGAAATTTAAAACATCAAACGCCAATTATAGAAAAGAGAAGGAAAAAGGAGGTGTGTAACGGGCAAGCACCTAAGCCACAAACCCTGAGCTTCAGGCGCAATGTGTAAGTTTCTTGCACCAGCGAGAATGTTGATTAATTTAGGTATAAGCACTGCTCGGGACGGTTGACATGCATAAGTGCAAAAAAAAGGTGACGCACGGTGACGAAATTGAGACGCTGCCGGAGAGGAAAAGCCTAAGCAGTCCAAATTTCAAAGTTCCACAATATCTACAAAGGGTTGTGAACCTTGTTTTTGGCTCAGGCCAGTCATCCCTGTGACAGTTTTTGCCCCAAGGCAGAATGTACATTTATGTATGTAGGAAACTTATCGAGATAAATTTATCTAAGCACTCCTGCACTCTCAGTTTGTGGCGGGAGGTGCCCAGCCGCGGGGTGGAAATTCCTGCCAGAAAGTGGATTTCCAAAAGCCCCTCCCCGGTACCAGCAATTTACCAGGGGTGTTTGCAATAATATTGGGAACACTTTGGGGACGGTCCGGGGGTCTGGGGTGAAGGTCCGGTTTTGGACCCCCTTTTGGCACGGAAACTACGAAATGCAAAGGCTTTACCACACTTGACGGTTTCCGGGCGCGTTTTTTGCAATTAATTCAATTTTTCATTAATTATATACTTTGATTGGCGCTGGAACATGGTAAAAAACAAATTTCACTTTCCTCTGCACGTTGTTCATAGTATGAGTTGGTTTGTCATGTCCCTGGAAAGGGTTTACTGCAAAATTTCAGAGCAGATGGCATTTGAAAATCTCAGCTGTCGCTACCCACCACGGCCCAACCCCAGCATTACAGACCATTCTACTCGACAGGTCATGCCTTGGGAGTATACTGAAATGCTCCCGCACTCAGGTGGTGGCCAAAAAGCGTGTTTCCAGGGTTTCCAGAAATGCAGCATTTTTGCCCAGCAATCAGGCCCACGCACCAAGTCCTTCAGGGGCAAACTTCCAACACCCTTTTTTTGCTTTGATGGGTATGGTTTGACCCTGAACCTTTCTGATAACAAAAGGATCGGTGAAATTAGGACCAAAACCCGCATTTCTACACCCATGCCACCTTCCAGGCGGGGAATTGGCACAAATCCAGCCCCCAACGCTGGGTTACCAGGCTGGGCTGATTTTAGGTCACAAGTATTAAATGTGTTTTTAATATTTTTGAAGCTATTTCAGGCGTAGGCAAAAACAATTGTTGACATACCTAAGTCGCATTCTCGTAATTATAAATTTTTTTTGTTGCCTCATTTAGAAAGTGGGGACTTCCACAGAACCGTAAAGCTTATGTTGGCTTGCAACATTGTTCCGGGACAGCTGCATAGAGAAACCAAGTATATTGCTTCACTACTAGTCACAAACTCTCCAGCTTTACCTTCTGTCGGTAAAGCGGTCGAACTTTCTGAATGGAAGTGGTTGTGTTCCTTTTACCTTAGTTGGAGTACTGCTAGGGTTCAAACTAAATGTTGATGAAGAGTGAGGGCAGATGTTACACCAAACTTCAAAGTGAATACAGCCAAGCACTCTCACTGTTGCTGTTCATTTGACGAATTGACACCCTTGCAAGAAAGGATCATCTTCATGGCAATTCAAAGGTCCAATTGCAAACCTATGTTTCTGAATACAATGCATTTAGAAAGATTAGAACATTGGGCAACCCATTTCAATCTGAGCAGTTTCGCTGGGCTGTTTTCTCGAGGAAATCCAGCTTGCAATAAGGACAAACTTGCATTGAAACCCTCGGACCTCGTTTGCTTACAAAGCATTAAGCTGATACTATGGTATATATGTGCTTGCCCAGCAAGTTACCCTGACTTAAAAACACTGTTCTCAACAAGCTCTTGCACGTCGGATAAAAGCTTGCTTTCATGCACCCACCCCTCATATTCAAGCAAATTTCGCAGTGAAACGTTAGAAATAGACGCTGCCTAATCCTTGTGACGTAGCCTAGCCCCCTTATTTTTTGCACCACACTTTTGATAGTGGGGAGCAACTTTCCTCCAAGCTTATGTTCATCACTCTTCTGGGAACCTGAGGGCTGGGCTGAGAAGCTAGATGCAATCATAGTTTTTTGCAGAGGACAAGAGCAGAACTCTTCAGCCCATGTTTCTGGTTCCACTTATCAAAAATAATTCCAGTCAGATGTCGCTACATGCTTCTAGGTGTATTGGCAGTGCTAGTAGATGCATGAACAATAATCAAGCTAAAACTAACATACTGGCTCGCTGGTTTTCACAACTATTGAAAGCAAGAGCCTGCAAGTGACGCCTTGATTGACTGGCTTCAAGATTAAAGCAGTTAAGACAGCTAATCGTGCCACAACATCAAACATACATTACTGTCGCCCTGACACTGTGCGCTTCCACGTTGTTGGCCATTATCCCACGCATGCGCACTTGCATCACAAACGCACATCGCAAGCACACGAAGGTCTGAAATAACCAGCACCACTCCATGACATGTCTCACCTGCGAAGAAATAACCTCATGGCTCTCCTTAATGTCTTGACGTATTTGGTACAGCGCTATGCCCGCGCAAATCCCAAAGCCAGTCAGGAAGGAGCCCGCTGCACGGCACAACGTGCGTGTGTTCCGTCATTCTCAGGTAAGGCGCACACACACGCACAAAACACACACCCTAACACACACACACACTCACACACACACAGATCAGTAGGCAATCCATGAACGCACCACGCACTCTCCACAAGCCCATGCTGCAGAAGGAAAGGGCAGATATCAGCTAATTACCTAATGAATTGTGATATAATGTAAATTAATATTTTACAGACTTCATGTACTGTTTGAAGTGGTCATGAACTTGCATGGATCACGGCGTTGAGTTCCCTCCCCTTATGGCGAGTTGCAATTTCAATGTCGCGCCCAAACATTTTTTTTGCCCAAAACCAGAAAAACCGGCAAAACCGAGCCAAAACCGGATAAAACATTTAAAAAACCAAAAAAAACCTTAAACTCCTTGTCGGGATGCGGACTAGGGGCGTGCAGCTGAATGCGGCGCAGGAGCGTGGTGCCTCCTCCTCCTCCCTCAAGCGCCAGGCCACCTTCCCCTCCCGCCATACCATCATCCAGCACCAGCACAGACTCTGACGAAGAGGAGGAGAAGGAGGAGGAGGTGTTTGACAGCCATGGCCGCTGGCGCTGCCCTGAGCCTGGCTGTGGGGTACTGCTGGGTGCCAACGCTGTGCAAGCACCTGTCACGATGTGCAAAAGCTCCTGGGCTGCAGTTGCATCATGCTTCCTCAGGGAGCTGCGTGTGCCCTCTTTGCCTGTAGGCTGACGGACTTCTTGATGGTGCAGGAAGGCTCCCACAATCATCTCCACTGTCCGCTTGCAGGGATGACCTCCTAACTCTGTGGCAATGTTGCTGCAGCTTCAGCCTTTCACTACATACAAGAATACATGCGCTCCCTAAGATGCTTGGAGTAGGGACGGTGCACAGGCACCAGGAGGTCATCCATGCTCCTTCTCCTCCACCACTCTTTGTTTGACTTATTTGACTAAATTATAGGTTTTCCCGGTTTTCCGGTATTTGAAGAAAAATTTTCCGGTCTGGGGGTCGCGACATTGAAATTGCAACTCGCCATAAATATTTGCCCACTCAGAATAATTTCCTAATTTAAACAACGGGCGCACAAAAACATTCCTGGCATTCAAATGACACAAGCGTCTGCTGCAAATAGACAGTTTTGAATGCTCACAATTTTGCTGCAATTGCGCTCTTTATACGCGATTTTGCAGTCTTAGCCAGGCAAGTTCTAATTCAGAGTTCATCTAGCAGCGGGCCCGCAGCAAAAGTCCTCATTCCTAGTATCCTCAGTGTGTTATCCAACAGAAGATACCCCTCTTTGATTTAATGCGGTCGGTTGGTCCTGGCAGCTGCTTGATTGTTCACTGATTTTAATCAGTACTGCATTGTGCCTTTTTTCCCTTTCCGAGGGTTTTCTTCTTGTCGGTGCTATAAGTCTGGTGCTACAACAGCAATTATCACAATTTTTACGTGTTATACATACGCAGCCTAGCAGTCGCACATTTTGACTGATGGCTTAACCTGTAAACCTTAAATGCTCACAACTCGCCAAAGAACTTTCAAAGAGGCTCCAGCGTGTTGTACATATAAATGCAAAACCAAACCAATCTAGCTAGATCTGTTCCGTTGTTTGCCAATTACGACTGCATAACCAACCATTCGTTATGGCCTAGCAACCAGTAGAGTTTTAAGACCCATCAAAACAACACATCAGCCGGCCGGCAAGCTGTCCTATAACCTACAAGAATATTTGCTCAATAGCATCAACGTTGCCTCCTTGGCTGGCGAAAAAATCTTCCGCCATCTCAACAGCTGCTAGCTTGAGGGAGCGCACACCTCCCGGGAAAGAATTACCATGCCCTCCTTCACTTGGCTGCAATACTGCACGCACAGCATGCAGGACCTCGAGGTAAGAGCACCCCATCATAGTCAAGCAATCCTCAACACCAAAACACTGCAGTGCCCCCTCCATCTCTATTGATCCCTCCTGAGCACCAGATCCACCGCCACTCTCAGCAGCATTGCGACGTGGTAGCAGAAGCGGCGGTGTGACTACCACCCGCATCAACAGCAACAGCGCCACTTGCAGCGGGGCTGCTTCTACTCCTCGGCTGCTCTGCAGGGCCCCAGCACAGCACAGCAGGTTGCGCAAGCACACGCAGGCCACAGTCCACCGCTGGCCAGCCGCAAGGACAGAACTCCCGCAGTGCCCTGCTTCACCTGCCTCCACTGGTTGCACTGGCTGCGCTGCTGCACTAGGCTTGTTCTGGGCGTGCCCTGCCTCAGCAGGCAACCACCTTTGGACGGCCGCTAGCACGTGCTGAGCGCAGCGATCTGCAACTGCCTGCCGGCAACTGAGGCTGTTCCTCTTGCTGCTGCTGTCCTGAAGGTTGATCCCCTCCTGGCCACCACTGACGCCACGGCCGCCTGAACGACCGCCAGGAGTACCTTCTTCAGAACCTTCCACCTCTGAGGTGGGATCAAGGACTGCTAAGAGGACTGCGCTGCACAACAGGTGCAGGACGTAACCAACCGTCAGGCAGCTCAACCCGCCGCATGGCAGGGTGTGCAATCTCTCAAACTCAGGTGCTGCCGCCCTCCCCTCATTGTCACCCACAGAGGGACAGAGCAGGTGCTGTGCAATAATGCGTGCCACTGGCACGTGTGGGAGTGTTTGAGGGACACAACCATCCTCCACAGTAGCAGCAGCCGCTGCACCACCACCACCTGCTCTGACACCCCTGTCCTCAAACGCAGCTGCACTTTTACGTGCCCAGCTTGCAACCTGACAGCCCGCCCCCTCCTGCACCATACCATACGCACAAACAAGCAGCGGCAGGGCAAGCCCGATGCCGCGTGCAGCCTGGGAGGCCGACCAAAGAGGCAGCAGCTCTGCCAAGCCAGACAACAATGCTGCACGCATGGGGGCCGGCTGGTGGCGAGCCAGGGCCCGCTGCATGGTGCGAGCCACCACGTGGGCAGTGGAGTGTTGCGGGCGGTGCTCAATACGTGCTGCTCCTGCTCCCACTCCTGTCTGTGCTGCGATCGCTGCCCCTCCTTGCCTGAGCACTTTCTGCACCTCCACCAAGGCGAAGTGAGAAGCGGGTGGTGTCTGTGACACTTGGTCAGAGATAGGCCCGTTGTTGTCTATGCGTGTGCCACCCAGAGGGGCAAGGCCTGCAGCTTCCTGTGCCTCTGCCTGCTCATCCTCATACTGCTCCAACAGGCCCTCAAGAATGCAACTACCCAGCAGGGAGGCGTGACGCTCGGAGCTGGAGGCAAAACTCAGGGCCTCTGAAACCTGGGAACAAAGGGGCAGGTGCTAACTTGTTTGCGCCTTGAAATATTAGGGACAGACAGGGGGGGTTGACTTGCTGATACCAGAAGTGTCCAAAAAAGCAAAATGCTTCTGCCTTAGATTACATGACCGATTTCAAAGAGATTGTGGTTGTAGCTCCCGGCTTGTTCATTAAATACACTTTCTAAATAGACTGGACCAACTTAAGTTCAGGAAAGTAGAACATATGTTGCAACCAGGTCACTGAGCAATCAATTTGCAAGCGATGTGAGTGAGACAAATTTGGCCAAATGTTTTTTTACCCTGTCATCTGTCAAGACATACAAACTCAGAAATAGGGAATGTAAAAAGCTTTTGTTGTCTGTCACTGTCGTGATTAACTGTCATGAAATGCTACACTTATATAAGAAGTGTTGATCTGCTTCCGGTATGTAAATTATCGTACCGATACTTGCCACCCCTACGTCTAAGTTAGAGAAGCGCAACTTTTTGTGATAAACACTTCAAGCTATCAGGAGACACATTTCAGTGCCTAAGCTCAGCATGTAAGTACGGCAACAGCACTATGTCTGCTCTTGTGCACATTGATTCAATGTCAGTCCTTACTAACAATCCCAATACTATGGGCTTTGGCAGCCAAGATATCCTGTTTATGTCATGCTGCATGGACCAGCAGCTTCCAGAGCTCAACATGCCCTGCGCCTTAAACTCACCCTAAGAAAGCAGGCAATTAAAATACATCACCCTACCTGCTGCCGGGCGCACTGCTGGCGCTGCACAGCCCCACAGCTTGCAGCAGGGCGCCACAATGAAGGTGGTACTAACAGACGGGACAGGCCTGCACTACCCCCTGCTTCTTCATCGTCAGGAGAGCTGCAGGTAACGGGAGGGTGGTGGTGAAAATAGATCAGTGATCAGTAGGAAGGAGTGCGGATGTAGAACAGGCATTGAGAGCCAGTGGTGAAGGGACGCCGAAGCTGGGCTACAGATGAGTGTAAACCACTTTTAATAGACGAGCTGTAGTCCAGGATCCATTGAATCATATTTCTACAACTTCAAACAAAAGGCGAATTATCAGAGAAGTCAACTTTGTAATATTGGCATCCCGTTTCTAAATTCACCTTGCAGGAGACGCCCCAAGCGTTCTGCCTATCTCTAGGAGGGGAAGCAAGGACAGCAACACGCCTCTGTGGTGCGCACAACTGCTGCTGCTGCTGCTGCTGCTGCTACGACACGCGCCTATTATGATCTCAGACAGTGCTAGCATGAGTGCGGGCGCCCATATTGGCGTATGGTGATCATGCTTCTGCTTGTGCAGTGATTGTGGTTGCTGTTGCTGCTGCTGCTGCTGCATTGCTTGCAGGGAGGCTGACAGGTCAGTCAGACTACACACCAGGGAATCTATGAGACGTGTGGCTAGCTCGATGCTTGTGGCGTCCAGCACGCCCTGCACAAGCATAAGGTGTTGGAGGAGCACAATGATAATGCAGAGAAGAGCATGGTTGAAGGTGAGAGCTCAAGAGATAGCAAGTTGTAGCGCTGCACAGGCGGTGGGTTTTTGTGCAAAAGCACGAGTGAAGGTGAGAGCTTGAATGATGTGATGCACACCCACCTCAGTTAGTGTGGCGCAGTTAGTGTGGTGCAGTGTGGTGCAGTTAGTGTGATGCAGTTAGTGTGATGCATCACACCCTCCTCAGTTAGTGTGATGCAGCACACTCTCCTTAGTTAGTGTGGTGCAGTGTGGTGCAGTTAGTGTGGTGCAGCACAGCCTCCTCACTTAGTGTGGTGCAGCACCACTATCCCACCGCAAAAATGCTCAAAGCATGGTGGAAAGGGTAATCACGCAAGGAGCAGAATGAAGTTGCCAAATCCATTCCGATCATGCACGGCAAGCATGACTTGGTCCGCAGGTGACTTCAGCCTAAACAAACATAGGCCTAACACGATGCGTGGTTCACACACGTGCTCTGTCTGTGATTGATGGCTGCATATGAACGAGCAACACAGCCGGTTTTACCTCCTGTGCAAAGCCACCTCACACACACTGCATTCTCCCAAAAAACAGGGCATTCTCCCCAAAAACAGATTTGAGTCTTGTCTTGCATGCATATTCGTACAGATCTTGACTTGCCAACACATAACTTAATTCTCATCTCCAGCCCCCTTTCCTGGTCCAAGTACGTCAAGCTACACGTGCAATAATACAGCCAAAGGTCATATAGATCCTCTGGCAGGCAAAAAAGCCACGGAACAAGAACATCATTCAATATTCCTTGTGTTCACAGATTCCTTGTGTTCACACGGACTCACTTGTTCGCAAGAGTTATGACGCAGCCTTTGTAGCATGCATGAAAGACCCACAACGAGCCTTGCAATAGGGGTGGGAGCAGCGCTGGCACTGCTTGTGATGGAGGGTAGCAGCTGCCCAGACGTGGATGTAAGAGCAGCAGGCGCCCTGTTTTGCCCACCCCATTTTCTGCGCTCCCCTTGTTCTAGCAGCAGTTCCAGGCACACGCCTTTGACAAACCCACATGCAGGATCCTGCTGAGCACTTGCCAACCACGACGCATCGTGCTGCCGTGGGAGGTGGGGCTGCATTTGATGAAGTTGAGGGCTGTTTGTTGCTGGCACGGCTGAAGAGGGCTGGAGAGGGGGGTGCTTGGCTGCTGAGCTGTCGCTGTTCTTAAGAAGGTGGGATAGCACTGTAAGGGATAGGCGGGCCTGCGAGGGTGAATTGCAGGGAAGGGAATATGAGGGAAAAGAATATGAGGGAATATGAGGAAGTATGAAGGGAATACGAAGGGAATATGAGGGAAGGGGATATGAGGGGCATTTTGAGTAGGACTATAATGAAGTCCACACTCAAGTGAGGATTACCGTGTGTGAAGGAAGGACTCTCAATTGATGCCCACACGAGCTAGAACCTCACCAAAAACGTGCTTTGTATGCTTTGATGTACCTATGTGGATCTGTTTGTGTGTCATCATGGCAAGCTTATAGGGGGCAGTATTAGCAAAATTCCAACGTCGCTTTTGTAGGTTAGGCATTAAATGTGATAAAAAGGAAATTAACACTAAATTTAGTTTCTGCTTCAAAAACTCAAATGTAAATACGGGCTGGCTTAAGGGCTCTTCGACTATCATTGCAGGCACGCAATGAAGTCTTTGCTGCTATTTTGCCAAATTTAAGCTGATTCATCTCGTCGCTATGTTTTCCATACCACCAGCTTTCATCTACAAAAAAGGCGTAGCAAGTAACGACGTAGTAAAGGCCGTCCTATCCCCACACGTGTGCCTCTATCACCCCTGATTTGTTTGGTCCAACCCCTGATTACAATACATTTCTTTAAACATCTAGATCTGAATCAGCACCTCTTTTTGTACCGTTCCATTTCTCCTTCATCTGACATAATCGAGCGATCCCAAACCTTCCACCTTTCACCGCACCTGCTCTTCCAAATGCCCCTGCGCTTGCTCAAGGCAAGGCAAGGCCACACACTCCAGCAGCTGGGACCTCGACACTAGGCCAGTCAGTGCGTCGCCACCTGTTCCATGCAGAAGCAGCGTGCAGAACGGAAATTCATAGCGCTATTGCTGTTACTTTCAGCAACCCAGTTACTAATCTTCGTAGGCAGTCAATTCCTATTTCAAAAACACCCTGCGGCACCACATCCTGCCTTTTGAATACCACTGATGCAAACAGACCTGAAAAACAAGAGCCTTGTTTCACGATGGCTTTTGTGCCAAAAAAACACACAAACACACATACATGCTAGAAAGCCATACACGAGAGCCCCCCCCACATCAACAACCTGCTTGCCCTCCCTGCTCCCCAAGCAGCCCGGAAAGCAGGCTCAGGAATGCACGGTGCTCAGCCTGTCCATGGATCTGAGCCTGCTGCTTTGGCGCCAGCTGCTGCACCTGCGTTGGCTGCTGCATCGCCATTGGCTGTTGCTGGGAGGCATGCTCCCTCTCCACCTGCTGTTCCCCTACCTGCTGCTGCTGCTGCTGCTGCTGCTGCTGCTGCTGCTGCGCGTCCAGCGACCCTGTGCCATGATCACTCACCCCCAGCACCTCTCGCAGCACCACCAGCAGCGCATTTAAAGGCCTGTGTTGCTGTTGCGCTGCCATCGCCTGAGTGGGTGAGGGTGTATGCAAGGCGGGGAGCGCCTTATAGACAGGAGGAGGGAGGTAGGACTGTGCTGTTGGTAGGGGGGCCGGGTGCGGTGTAGCTTCTGTTGGTGCTGTGGCTGTGGGAGGTAGAATTGCAGCGGGACGTAAGGCACCGCCCAGAAGGCGTAGCAGCAGGGGCAGCTGGCCGGGGTGGCGTACTGCATCTAGCACTAGTCGCTGCAAGAATTTCACACGAGAAGGTTGAAAGTGAGGGACTGATTCTATTGTGTGAAGGTGTCTGTGTCTCTGTGTCTGTGTCTGTGTGATTACATGAAAATGTATCTATGTGTGTGCGTGTGTGTTACAGGGAGAAGAGGAGAATGAGACGTGTGGATTTTTGTGTTTGAGTGCGCACAGAAGGAAGACAGCTTGTGCAAAGAGTCGGGGCTAGGAAAGTGAGAACTGCATGCTAACTCTGAGTTCAAGCCTGGTTGCTTAGAAGTGAGGTGGACAAATGTAGTGGAAAGGGTTGACACTGTGGAGGCACGTGCTTTGATGCAAGGGACAAGTGCAAGATAATAGGGATGCCTTTTACGAATGGGATAAAGCCTGACACGTCTCGTCTCCTGCCCCTCACTGCACCAGGAGTTGAGGCAGAAGCACTGTATTTGCGCGTAGAGTAGGGGCTAAGAGTGGAAAACTGCCTGACAAATCTAAAAACAAGACGTTTGCTTGACGCAAACACATGAATGCAACGAAAGCATGACATGTCTCGTCTCCTGCCCCTCACCTGCACCAGGAGCCTCGGCAGAAGCATCGCATGCGGCAGGAGCTCCAAGGCAGCTTCTGCTTCTAGCTGTGCCTCCTGTGCTCCCCCCAACGCAACCTACAAAAAAGTAAACAGAGGGGCGTCATGCTGCTCCAGCCTATCTGCTGTCAGTCGTGCCTCAATTGCTTCCCACCCCCCAAAGGATCACCTACAGCTAACGAACGGGAAAAGAAGGGGCGTGATGTGTCCTTAGCCTCTCTGCTTCTAGCTGTGCCTCTTGGGCTTGTTTTTCCCCCAGGTCATCAGCCGAAATAAATAACAAATGAAACATTTGGGAATTGGATTGGCACATCTGTGTTCATTACTCAGGCCCCGTCGTTTGCTTACACAGCTTTTTGCGACAGTTTCCTCGCTCAGTGTAGGGCTGACTGCCCACCCTTGTTCCTAGCTCTAGTACACATGTAGGCAGAAGAGTAGTACGACCTGTTCAACAAAGCTGAACCATTTGTTGCTGCAAAAAACACGTCGCCTTCTCCGGCTTATTGCCCTGTGCTCAATCGCCTTAACACAACAGTGGATATCTAGGACAGTTCCTCCTGTTTCTGACATTACTTCATGCATTGAGCCAAGGATCTGTAGCAGGTGACCAGGCTGAAGTATAGAATGGGGTGAAGCAGGCACAGGCGTTGCTCCCCACATCCTGCGTTACCAAACAACCTCGCCCAAACTTTCGAACTTCGCAGCTTGTTCCTTTCCCCAATCACGCCAGGTGCATTTTCAATACCAGCCTGGCCCAATTGTAGATTTTTGGATTTTTGGATTTGCATTTGGATTTCCCCCCCTTTTTCCTGCCCCTGCTCACCCCTGAAGCATGACCCTTCCTTCTTTCCCTGAACCATCCCTGAAGCACGACCCTTCCTTCTTTCCCTGAAGCATGACCCTTCCTTCTTTTGTGTCCCCCCTGCTCACTTACCCCTGAAGCATGACGGCTTCGAGCGACCATGCGGTTGCAGCACGCCACAAGGGCACGCTGCGCACTGGACACGAGGCGGTCAGTGCTGGAAATGTGCATCATCAGCCTGCAGAGAGGGACGTTCGGCCAGGATAATAGGAGATCCTTTGTAACAACTATGACTGTCTGTGCGGTCAGTGCTGGAAATGTGCATCATCAAGCCTGCAGAGGGACGTTAGGCCAGGATATTAGGAGATCCTTCCTAACAACTATGACTGTCTGTGCTCAAGTTTGGGCAGAGGCACGTCCTATAGCAGCTCAACACAAAACGGGCAAGGTAAAGCAAGCATGCAATGTCACCACCCTTCCTGGTTAGAGTCAATGTGAAAGCAAGCTCTCAGAGGATCTTATTGCTTGTGTCCCCTTGCTTGCTCCTAAGCAGCATGTACACGCGTGCACAGCACACCTGCCCAATAAGAGAAAAGAACATTGCAGACAGTGTGATCACCTGCCGAATTGGGACCCCTTGCGAGCTGCCAATTGAAGGGCCTGCTGCTGCGCAGGCACACTGACCCTTCCCACGCTGCTGCCCACCATATTGAGCAGCAAGGACAACACAACGCTTGGGTGCCTTTCCTGTGAACCCCCCTCACCCCCTCCTACTCCCCTCCCAATCGCTACAGGGTCTGCTGCTGTGTGGGCACACCGAGCCTCCCCACCCCTCTGCCCATCCTCTGTAGACCACTGACTGCTGAGCGCGTGGGTGTGTGCTGCAAGCTCAAGGAGGGCAAGGCACACACGGAGGGGGCCGTAGCAGCTGGCCGCGGCTGCCTCCACAACCGCGCGCTGCTGAAGGCTGGCCCAGGGGCACGGCATGCCAGGAGTGAGCAGGCCACACACCAGCCCACCCACGTGCTGCTGCCACACAGCACGCAGGCTCAGGGTCACTGGGGGGTTGAGTGCCCCTGGAGGTGCTGCTGCTGTGCCTGTGCCGTTGCCAATGCTTGCAGCTGCGGCTGCAGGGCTCGCTGCACAGAGTGTGTGCACCACACATGCCTCCTCTGCAACCTGTGAAAGCGTAGGAAGTACTCCCGGGCTAGCAGGTGTGTCAGTAACGAGGGGGCCACAGTCGTTTGCTGTAAAACCAGCAGCATCGCTGCCCTGGTGCAAACCCACACCCTCTGGTGTGTGCGCTGACGGGGCTGTGTGCACTTTGCCCACAGCTTGCCTCTCCTCTTCTCCCTCTCCCCTGCCCTCCTCACCCACTGCTGTGTCCCCTTCCAGCACAAGCCCGCTGACAGACGTGTGAAGTGCCCTCTCAGGCACGCTGTGTGCGTTGCTTGCCCCACTGAGGGCTGCGAGCAGGCTTGCCGTGGCCGACCCAGAGCGACTTGATCCCCCACTCGTGCCCAATCCCCCTCCCTCCTGTGCGTGTGCAGGAGGGGCCGTGCTAGCAGCAGTGGCAGCAGCAGCAGCAGCAGCGGCGGCAACCTTTTGCGCTGTGGCTGCTTCCATCGCGCGCATGAGGGGAGAAGGCATGTTGCAATGCGACTGAAGAGGCACCTGCAGGCCGAACAGCCCTTGCCAATCCTCACCAGCCTGCTGCCCATGGCCCAGCTGCTGATCTCCCTGCTCCTGTGGCAATTGCTGCTGCGGCTGCTGCAGCTGCGGCTGCTGCTGTTGCTGCTGTGGCTGTGGCCGCTGTTGCTGCTGCTGTAGCTGCTCTTGCGGCAGCTGTGCCCCTGACACCTGATCCACCTGATCCACCTGAGGCACTAGCCCTCGCTTCCCTCTCCTGCTGCTCCCCTTTGCTAAGCCACCCTGCACCAGCCTGTCTCCCCTCCCTCCTCCTCCCTCTACAACCTCTGCCACTCCCATTTCCATGCTCAAGTCCTCCCCCGCCTCCCCTCTCCCCCCACTCTGCCCGAGTTTGCACACACTCAGCGGAGCTGCATGCACCGCCTCCAAACTACTGCTGCTGCTGCTGCTGTTGTTGCTGCTGTCGTGCACCAAAGCCCAATTGTGCAGCCCTTGACTGCCAAAACCCTCGCCCACCCTCCCGAAGACACCCAACCAGGCCATGCAATTCCCGCCACAGACACCGCCTGCAATCTGAGGGCCGTCTTCAAGTTGTGTGTGCGGTGGAGATGTGGAAGGGACAGAGGGTGCAGCTGAGGGAGAAGGCGGATGCTGCTGCTGCTGCTGCTGATCGGTAGGGACGGGAGAAAGGGAGGGTTGTGCCTGTGCACGGGAAGGCTGCTGCTGCAGTGAGCTCAGCGGATTGCTCTGTGCTCTTAGGAGGGCCTCCAAGCTGCGTTGCAAAGAAGAGCGCAGGCTGGCAGGCAGGGGCGCACCATCCTTCCCACTGTGCCGCTGCTGCTGCTGCTGCTGTAGCAGTTGCGTGTTTAATGCTGCCAGCTGTGCATGCAGCTCTTGAAGGCACAGGCGACGCTGTTGCTGCTGCCGCAGGAGCTGCTGCTGCCCCTGCTCAGAGCCCAGGTCCGGGGTCGTATCCTGGAGGCACCCTTGCCAGGCATGCAGCTTGTGCTCTAGTTGTGCTAGCGCCAGCTGTGACAGTACAATCATCGAAGGCCCACTGCTACAGCTGCTGTCGCTGCTTTTGCTGCTGCTGTTGGTGCACTGACCGAGGGGGTGTGACTTGGTTTTGGGTGTGCTGCTGCTGGTAGGCGTGCGTAGGTTGCTGTCTGATGGAGCAGACGGGGAGGGGTCTGTGGGCTGGGGTTGAGAGCTCAGATGATGAAGGGCCCAGCGAGCTGTCAAACAAAGGGTCAGCAAGCACCGGAGCTGGCGTACGCATGCTGGTGCATTGCAGCAACT
>Ga0307974_1000454_pt1:0-2500 | contig 24894 bp, 26 predicted proteins | sample OrgLakmetagen784_FD_201812 | JGI IMG/M metagenome (GOLD analysis project Ga0307974, IMG submission 201812) | Saline water microbial communities from Organic Lake, Antarctica - #784 | ecosystem: Environmental > Aquatic > Non-marine Saline and Alkaline > Saline | place: Antarctica: Organic... | reverse complement strand
ACACACACACGCACACGCGCACGCACGCACGTACACACACATGTATACACACATGCTAACATAAGTGCGAATTACATGTTTTACATGTTATGTGCATAGACATAGATGCAGATACACACACACGCAGGGACTGCGGCTTGACCTGCCTCCTGATGTGCCTGCGTGCCTGTGGACAGCAGTGTGATTATGGCTTACTGCGCCAGAGGTGTGCCACCACCAGGTGAGTTTGTTTGTGTGCGTGCATGCATAGCACTGTGTTGCATGGTACACCACTGCACTATCATGTGCAATTTGCACGGTAATGTCTCTGTGTCCTATCAGTGGATAAAACTCTCAAGCCTTCCTCTTGAATTACAACCTTCCGCACAGTGTTTGGACCATAGATCTGGCGCACCTTGCAGTATCCTTCGGCCTAGGATGCGAGTTCTTCACAATCATGCTGGGTCCCAATCCTTTATTTGCCAGAGAAAAGTTCTACGCACAGCACATGCATGTGAGTCACGATGCTTGTCCTCTTTCATCTGTACCACGACTGATCTACACTCAAATGCGTTTAGCATGGCAGCCCAAAGCAGCAGTGGTGCACACCAAAAAATTATACATGTATTTAAACGAGCTAACTTACTTACAAGTTGCCGTTTGCAGGCTTGAGTAAGGCACTGAGTAAGTTAAAATGGGACAACAAATGCTTCTGGTTTCTCTTTTGATGCTTTTTAACAGTGTTTAGAATTATTGACCACAGTCATGCAATGCAGGCACACAAGCACGAACACAAACGCACACACACACAACACACAACCTCTGCCTCCTCCCCGATCCAATTATTTTGCAGGACGATGAGTCACGTGTGGCGCAGCTCTTTCAGGATGCCGCCCAGGCTGGCATCATGGTGAGACCGCACAGCCTAGACTGGCAGAGCATCGCATCCGTCCTTTCGACCACCCGATGCCCCTCCCTTCATCACCTGCAAAAGGGCGAGAAGGTGCGTGAGATTTTGTCCTCGTAGGGGATGTACGCCAGTTGGAAGACACATGCAGTTTGGAGCGAAGGAGGGAGAAATATTTAACCAGTAGCTTTTGCTTGGGAAGTCATTTACCTTTTGGGGGCAAACTACCACCCCCCAAATAATCAATTTCCACTGTTAAATGAAAACCAATGGAGTGTAGGCTGCGTCTGTTTGTGAAACTTATGATTGTATTATAATTATCATCATCTTGCCACTCCACACTTATTTGCATGCGCGCACACACACATACACACTCACTCACTCACTCACTCACACGCACTCACATACACACGTACACACACATACACTTACACAGCAGGTGTCACTAACGGCAGTCATCATACTGGTTGATAAGCACCGTCTTCCTGCGACCTTCCCTCGTTGCCAGAGACCTCACCCCCTCAGTCCATCCAGCAGCTGTCCTGATAATGCTCCAAAGGAGAGCACACCTGTTGCTGCCGATAGCTACCTTGGACATTATCTTCTTTTAGTGAGTAGAGTGTAATTGCGTGCAAATTCTGATACGGTGGTGGGTGGTATTGTAAGGTGGCCAAAAGTTGGCTTTACTTGACAAGAGGGCAGTTTCATTAGTTGACTTGTATGTTGGAAGCAATGTCGCACAGCACTTTCAGGTACCGATGAAGCCTCCAAGGGGGTACACTCGGTGTCATTGCACAACTCAAGATACATATCTGCCTCAATCAGTCTCATGTCTAGGAGAATGAGGTAAAAAAAATTTGTTGGATGCCTTACTGCCTGAGGGAGTGATTTCTGCGGTTGATTTTGAAAACTAGCATGAGATGAACACGCCGTTGAGAAATCATTCCATGCATTTGAGTATACTATATACTTTCCGGCCGCAGATCAACTGGAATGAGGCCACACAGCGCTTCTCCGTCCATGATCCAGACAGCCCAACCGCCCCTCTCTTTCTGAGTCCCTCTGAGCTGGACTTTGCGCGCAAGGCATTTGGCACAGATGAAGATTTGTGTCTTATCACGTGGCCGCCACAAAGACTCCTCAGCAAGCCTCAGCACAATGATGATGTCAAGCAAGCAGCAGCACCGAGCAGGCAGGGCTGGGAGCAGCAGCAGGGCAAGGAAGGTTTGCAGCAGCAGTAGGATGGTGTAGGCGCGTGGAGCACTTGCTGCAAGAAGTTATGACGTGGACGCTATGGAATTATAACAAGTATAAAATTGTTTTGATAGCACTGGATTCAATTATATATCTAAACTCAACAGGGAAACACAATAATCAAACTTCCTTAATGATGTGGAGGTTGTTTTCATGTTCTTTACTGTTCTTTCTTTTTTCTTCTCTCCCTCTCAGGTCGTTGGCAACTATCTTATTTTTGCCACCACCCAACCTGGCTAAACCAAGCCTGTGAAGGCAACAGCATGCACGTTTACAGCAGCTAGTACGCTACAGAGAAGCTTCAATTTATGCATGCTGTTATCTGTAGGACAATAATTTGCCATTGCTTATCCTGACAGG
>Ga0307974_1000445_pt1 | contig 25011 bp, 29 predicted proteins | sample OrgLakmetagen784_FD_201812 | JGI IMG/M metagenome (GOLD analysis project Ga0307974, IMG submission 201812) | Saline water microbial communities from Organic Lake, Antarctica - #784 | ecosystem: Environmental > Aquatic > Non-marine Saline and Alkaline > Saline | place: Antarctica: Organic Lake... | reverse complement strand
TTGAGCCATTTTCCCATGGAAATCACCAGATTAGGGCTTAAATGCACCATGTGTGCTTAATCCAGTCTATCTCAGCACGCAAAGCGACCCACATAAAACTGGGCACACGCTCGGGTAGCTCTCAATGTCAGCTACACTTCGGTACTAAAATGGTGTCGATCGGATGAAGTTGCTGTGAGTGGCTGCCTTCTGAATGCAAAAATGCACATTTTCAGGCATTTCCTCCGTTAGCCCCCTCTGGGACAATCCCCCTCAGAAATGGCTGTTGGCACTGTTGAAAAGGATGGTGGGGGTCAGAGACACCACGCCTTCATGGTGTGTCATGCGAGAGTGTGGATTAGAACCCCTACAGTTCAATTGGTTTCGCACGGCATTGCGGCTATACAATTCTTTGACTAAATCTGGTCTTACATGCTGACATGCAGCTGAGTACACGATTTAATGATTGCTGGTCAGCCCATATTCTTTCTACCATGGATAATCAGGCACAATCGAATATCTTCCAACAAAAGCTGCAAAACTGTGAATTCATTGATCTCAGCCGTTTTGTCGTAGACCTCAGGGAAAGACACCTGGAGTACTGGACACCTTATTCTGACACGCATGCGAGAGAACACAAAAGCAAACACTCTTCTTATCACCAATGGCGTGCTCTAGCTACCTACAAAAAGGGCTCTGGTCACTCATTCGCCATACATCCTTCCCAAATACATGTTTCTCGACCTGCCTCGTGATGTCATCGGTAGTACAGCTTGTTTCAGACTTTGTGTTCACACCCTACGTTTTGAGACAGTGACAAGGAATCAAAGTAATCGACCTTCTGTGACCAGTGTGATACTGATGATGTCCAAGATGAACAGCATGTTCTTTTCCACTGCGCCAAGTATACCCACATGATTTCTCTCTGCAGAAATATGCATCTCTGTTTCCCCCAACAGGAGCCCATGATGTGATTACTTTCTTAAGCCAGCTTTATTTTTTCCTCTAATGAACTAACTGCGTTTTATGAGCAGGCTGGCAGTCCCTGTGACCTCTACAATTTAATTTTGATAGATCAAGGGGAGATAGCAAACTCCCTACTACGTGAGAAATGAAGGGAAATTTAAAGAAGAAGGGCAGCAAGAGAGGCTGGTTGGACAGGAACAAGGAGGCACGGGGGGAGGGTTTTAAGGGGAAAAGTTGGATCCAAAGAAAGCAGAGGAAGTTGCCAGAGGTGGTTGACAGAGGACTGATAAGGGGGAGTTTTTGAAATGTTCCGAGAGGATGCGCACCCCAGCTGGCAGTTCTTAAGCTTAGCACCCAGAGGTTGCTTTGAGCACCCAAGCTTGAAAGCTGCCTATAGGGGTGCACGTGTCTAATTGCCCGCGGCGTGAACCCAACATTCCACCACCAATACAGGTCACACCTCACCACCAACTGACCCAATTTGTGTCATTTTTATGTAAATAGTCTACATTTCACTAAAGAATATAATTGCAACAAAAATGGGGCAAAACGGAGCAGTTGTTGGCCAGGTACCCTATTTTGGCTTATTTCCCTTGGGAAATATCAGCATGAGGAATGCCAAAAAGGGTGGAATACCTAGATCCACCAAATCCGGTTTTTAGCGTGTCAAGCGATTCCTGATCATAAAGTAAGTACTCCTGTTGTGTTTTGAGGTGAAAGAGGCCCAGAGTGTGGTGGCTCAATACGTAAACATTCAGTGCCAAAATTTGAACTGGATTTCTGCCCAGACCACTGGGGTAGTCCATTTGGCCTCAAACTTCATGAAACATTTAGTTATGCTATTTAAATACGATTTGCATTGAAATAGGAACATTTTCAGGACTTTTCCTCTGTCGACCCCCTCTGGGAAGTTGCGCGAGGAAGACTGGTAGACAGAGTGGTAGAGCAAAACAGAGGGCCAACTGAAAAAAACTGAGGCCTAGATACCTACACAATTAAAAGAGCAACCAGACACGAAGGCAAGAGAAGCTAGGAGCCAGCCAGGATTTATATAACTTTTTGCGGTGGTGGATTTTTACAGTGCTCCTTATGTATGAAAGGTGCCGCTCTTCATGCTTGGCGTTTGGTAGTTGGGATTCTCCTCAGACTAAGGCAGGCACGGTGGGAGCGGTGTTATGCTGAGGTATTGCAAGCAGTGTTTGCTTAGCAGACCTTTCTATAGGCTTGCACTGAGTGACTGTGTGGTGGAGAGCACGGCAGTGCTGTAGGGCTGGCTATGAGACTCGGTAGTTTTTGTGGATTGGCAGTGGCCGAGATGGATGGTCATCCCTGGTAGACCCTTAGCTTAGCTTAGCTCTGCAGTGTCTGTGCCTGGTGCTCTTGCTTGTTTGAGGCTGGTTTTGAGGCTGGTACTCCAGTCTCTTTGTGACTTCTTTCCTCCTTCTGGTATTCTGTTGGACCTCTCAGACTGGCCTTTTTTGTCTGCTGGTAAAGGAGTTTCACGGTACTCGGTACCAAAGTGGCTTTCTTTTCCTTAATCGATGTGGGGAGTGATTTTTACTGCCTGCGTAGTTTTTCTTTTCTTTTCTTATGTGCAAAGTACATTTTCACTGGTGACGCTTAATTGACAAGCAACAGCCATTTAAAAGTCAAGCACTGAAAAAGAAATGCAAGAGACGTATCGTTCTTGTAGTTGTGTCATTTTCACAAATTTCTACCAGTTCAACCTGTTCCTATAGTATATCAGCAGACTACAAACAAGTATACGTCGTGTCCTGGGCTTTTCCTTTGTGTAGTACTGGAAGAATGCAAAGTCAGGCCCCACTGCAAGCAGATATGAGCTTGCTTATTTTATGAGTCAGCCAAATTCCACGACCCCTTAGCTACTACGTGACAACTTTCAGTTCACACATCACAAATAATTTGCCATTGAACAGGAGCTCTTCTACATCCTCTGCTGACTCAACATTCTCAGAAAAGAACTATCTGAATCCCCAACCGTTCTTATTCTTAAACCAGTGACGCCAGCCCGTACCACGGATGATACAACTGCCATCTTCTTGCTGGTAGCTGAAAAGAAAAGTGGCTTTGACACCTTGAGGCACAGGGAGCGGGCCGTGGCTGGCAGGGATAAGGAAAGCACCAAGCATTTTAGAGGGCATGAACAGCTGCAGACTCAATTTCCAGTAGAAGCCTCCGTGGTATGAGATGGGGGAGTAAATGCCACTGACATTACCGCTCTGCGTTGCCTTCTCTACTAAACCCACTACCTCACTTTTTAAAAACCCATGCGTAATCATACAGCGCTCATTAGCATCATCAATAAGTCCACCACGTCTAGCAGGAGCAACCCATGCAGCAGGAAAATCCCCTCCCAAGTTTTTTACCCCTCCATCAACCATCAGGGCAAGGGATAGCAGAGAAAAATTGGAATAAGCAGCAGCAAACCATCCGAGCTTGGGAAGCTGGAACGTCAAAAAAGAGCATGACAGCTGCTTCAACCGGAGCAGTGAGCTCAACTCTCGTTTCTCAACCTCAGCAAGGGTTTTTCCATCACACCACAAAGTAACCAACACGGCCACGTCGTTCTCGTTGTATACTGCTAGATCATCCAGTCCGGCCCATACTTTGACCGCAGGAAGCTCAAGACCCTTGAAGGATTGCAGGCACACATTAACAACAATGACTTTGTGCACATCATGATACTGATGAAGCAGCCACTTGCTGCAAATGCCTAGCAGCACCTCATCACACGTGTTTGCAGACAACCAGCAATTCAGGTCTGACACCAGCAAATGACACAGCAGCTCCGGATCGTCTGCGCCGCCCTTCTTTCCATCAGCTACAAACCAAGATGCCAGCAATTGCACCCTGGATTCACTGGCACTGGCTTTTTGTGCAAAAAGCTTGACTGCAGCCAGGCTTAGGCAAGTGAAGCAAGAGAGCAACTAATCTGTTCTGGCGGCAGGCTCGCTGAAAGAGAAAGACAACCACCGCAAACACGTGCCTGTCACCTTGCCAAAGGAGGGCAGACTGCGGACAGCTTCTGGCAGGTCTAAAGTATGTCCAGGGCAGCTATGCCAGCTTCCACGTCTTCTTCATCCTGAACCTGGAGCTTGATGACCTGAACGACGCACAAAGACGCAAAGTGAGGGTCGATGTTTCCAAGGCACATTTGTAGTCTTTTGCAATGAGGAAACAAGGGTAGGATCTGGTGCTTCGCGAATTCCCTAATTCAAAATAGAAGTCTCTATAGAGTCAGCATATTAATTCACCTGAATGTCCTCGCAATCCAGTGCCTCTCTGAAAAACGTGCTGCGAGGGACAGCAATAGCCCAGACACAGGCACGGGGGCCCCGTGTATACTGCCGTCACCTGTACGGTGCACACAAGCCCAATGATAATACAACCATGCAGTTGGTTCAAGCAACATGCAGTTTTGGAATACACCATCCACAAAGCAGACTCGTGTGTCATGAAATGTCTTTGTGATGTCATTTACCGTTAGCCGAGCCAACGGTGCAGGCCTGGTGTTAAATCATGTGAAAAAACAGTGATTAATTATAATTTTATTGATCATCGGGGCGAAATTGAGTGTATTTGACTCTACAAGTTTATCAATGAGGCTGCTCAACTGCTTGAAATCGTTCCTTTTCGCATTTTGGCTCGCATGTTTGCAAGAGGATCAGCTGTGCCTAGACAGACATGTGTGTCGATTTACAAATCATGACGCATGGTGCACATACCCTGCTAGGAACATTTATTCATTGCGGGCCTCCATCGACCCCCTCTGTGTTCCATTTTGTTGCAACAGGCAGAGTGTTCATGACTGCAAACTTAGCAAGTTGCAAGTTATTACTTTGGCTAAAAGTTTTAGTCATCCCCAGTAATAGGCAACCAAAACACGACAATGTAATCGGATTTCAAGATCCATCTACTTGTCTCCATGGATGTATGCAGCGAACGGCTGGTTAGTATATAGACTCTCACAGAAGCACCAACGTGCCCTCAATTTTCCAAGCAAGTAGTTTTGCCAAAGCGCTTACCTCCTTATCAATATGCAAGTATACACAGGCAAAAAGTGCTGTTGCAAGTGCACTGGAATCACCAATTGACGGACGAGCTGTAGTCCAGGCTACTTGCTTATCATGTGTAGTAAACAAGTTTTGAGTGCTCGTTAGCAATCGAATGTGTTCCGGCCTAGTAGTACAGATTACTCGGTTATCGGTAGCATCTTGCACTTCTTATGGGCTTGACAGTTTAGGGAAAAAGGAAGAAAGAAAAAAAGAAAAAACTATGCAGGCAGTGAAAGCCAGCCACTCCCCACATTAACCAAGGATAAGGAGCCATTTTGGTACCAAGTACCGCAAAGCTCCTCCACCGCGAAAAGCAAAATTCATTCAATGGGGATCAGGAGGGTTGCAGGCATGGCCTGAAACCAGCTCCTGATGAGAGTTGATAACAGTACTGGAAAGTGCACGTCTGGTATGGACAAGTTTAGCAGCTAAGTTCATCACAGAGGGCAATTTATTTAATTTATTACATAGATCACGCGTAACCAACCGCAACTCAAATTTTCAACAGCTTGCTAAAGACAAGAAACTGAATTTACACCAGTGGGAGGTTAACGTGATTGAGTCTAAATTTTGTGAAGACACTAGGCCTGATCCCCAACTCCAAAAAGCAAAAGCACAGCACAGCATCCTTATTGCCAACCTAAACAGACAAGGATATAGGGAAGTCAAGCTTCACGTGATCCTCGTTGGAGCTATGGGAACTATCTACAAAGACTATACAGATAAACCTCTGGCATGTCACGACGAATCATGGTACCAGCTTAAGCATGGATTGCAAGTATGAGCCATATGTTGTGGAACAGCGTGGTTGTTGATGGGTTCAAAGGTGGTAGGCTTTCGGTTCCTTCCTCCCTTCTCCGCTTCTACCCGGCCCGCTGTGCTGGGATTCCCCCCTGCTGCTGCTGCATATGCTCCTGCTGTGGAAGAGGTCACGCTGGACGTCCGTGTCCGGCCAAAAGCTTCCCCATAAAGGTGTGTTTAACGTCTCCTCCCTCTCGACGTGAGAGAAGGAAGCGACGGCTTAAGCAACGCCCCGAGGTGATGGTTATCAGACTTGCAGTCTGAGAAAAGAGCGAGTTTGTTACAAGAGGACCATCTAAACTGGCCAAACAACCAGTTAACCGTAAAACCGTTGCTCACATTATAAATCCAGGGGAAATCACACAATCGTCCAAGCCACTGATTAGCATGACAGGCAGATCTTAATCTGAATTATCATCAAGAATCTGAATTATCATCAAGATTTAAAAACTGACACACAAACTGAATGAACACTCCATCAGACATACATCTACACTCGTAAAAACAAGATCGCACTGCAATATAACTAAGCAACAACAGTCAAGGTGTGGGTCTGGGTGCCACGGCACACAACTCCCCTGACTCACACTATTTTTGTTTCTTTCGTGTGTTTTTGCGGTGGGGGGTTGCCTGGTGCGGGCACCTAAGTAACCCCCTCCCTTAATCAAGCTGGCTGTGTCATCACTACCAGCGGAGTCTTTTCTTTTCTTTACTTGGTTGTTGAGATCATGGATTTTCTTGTTCCAGATTGAACCATTGTGAGCATTTTGTTCCAGATAGCATTGAAAGCCGTATTGTGTAGATCCAGACTAAACATTTTGTCTGAGGGAGATAGACCAGGAGCACTTCAGCAGCACCGCCAGCCGCAATGAGCCATTAGTAGATCCACCGTGACCTTGCCCAGACAGCACCGACCCAAAGATCTCAGCACTCTTCATCGAGTCATCCACTGCATCGAGGTCAAGTACTGGGACAATAGACCGCAGAGCCAGCTGAGCGCCGTGCAGGAGCAGCAAAAACGGCCTCTGCTCCATCCTTCAAGGAGCATCCATTACCCTCCTTACCATCCTTTTGGGAGTGGATGGCACCATCTACAACAACCACACGCTGGAGCCTTTTATGAAACTGATTCTTAATTCTCAAAGAGTTAAGAAACTTGCGCTAAGCTTCATGTTCATTCTGTCAAGTACGCTGCCCAACTTGTCCAGCCAGCATACCAGACGCGCCCTTTCCAGCACTACTATCAATACTCATCAGGAGACGGTTTCAGGTCAAGCCTGCAACCCTCCAGATCCTTATTGATCTGTTTCTTTCTTTTTAGTGGAGGAGACCCGGTGCCAAAGCGGCTCCTTTTTCTTACTTAATGTGGGGAGTGGTTATTCACTACCTGCGTAGTTTTTTCTTCTCCCCTACCTGGGACCTGTGTGATGCTGGTGATATCCAAAATGGGCAGCATGTTCTTTTCCACTGCGCCAATCCCCACGTGATTTCTTTCTGCAGGAAATATGCATCGCTGTTTCTCCCAACCTAGCAGTCGCACGTTTTGAATGATGGCTTCATCTGTAACTCTGTTTTCCCTAACAGGAGCCCACAATATGTCTACTTCCTTAAGCCAGAACAATAACAAGCTTTATATTTTTCCTCCTCCATGAGAATTTGCTTTGAATGAGCAGGCTAGCAGTCGCAATTCAATATGAGTGCTCGCCCCTTACGGCAGTAACAGCAAGAAAAATAACGCAGCTAGTGTGAACATGACGTAGATGGACCCGGAAAGGATGTTTTGTGTTCTGCACCACTCAACTGATGCAGCCACACTTTGGATCTAGCCGCACAACATCCCACTTCTATAAGCACATTAAACTTCGTAATTGATATCGCAGTAATACCATTGCCCCATCCTCGTTCTCTATCACAGTCACACATCACAGTCAAACATCCTTCAAAAGTTACTCCTCCTCCTCCATTCCCTCTCCCTGCCCCTCTTCGCCCTGTTCTGCCTCTGGATTCTCCGTCACAACTTCTCGGACGTTGAACGCGATGGGCACGTAGTCTGCGTCGCTCAAGCTGTCCCTGAGAGCTCGCAGAAACTGCAGCTGCAGCTCTACAGTGGCCTGTGGTGGAATAAAAGTGAAAAGAGAGGTAAAAATAAATGTATTGATGGTGGTCGTGAAAAAATGCAAGTGTGCAGTATAACAACAAAGATATAACTACCTGGCTCTGTTTACGAGAGATATCATGCACAAGCGACGGAAATACCTCGAGCTTCAATAAGTCTAGTACCCACGGGCTAGTTCATCTTATTTAATCACATTTGTGTAAAGGGACAGAAGCTAACTACATTTGCTCTGCTTTTCTGCTGCAGGCACAGCTTTACAACACAAGTAATAGCTTGCATGAAAGGTTCTTGCGATGCCATGACAGCCTTTTGTATAACGCTGTGAGCTCGTGCTCCTTCTGCCCCAGATAAAATCAGTGCTGCACAACACGAATTTCGCTCATTACACCCCTTCTCACCCATGTGCGCTGCATACAGTTTGCAGTTTTCTGCTGCGTCAAGCAAGATTGTACTGCAAAGATCTTGCTGCTCCCTGCATTATGCAATGGCAGAGTCCATCACAGTGCTGCAAAAGGCACACCAGGACACATGCATGGCTGCTGTTGCACACGGTCGCAGGCAAAGAGAAGGTTGCACGCACAAAGTGCACGCATGCTCCCTTTTAACAAAGCAACCGGCATTTGGCTTTCCGGGGGAGATCACCAGGATGATACGATGGGACACAGCTGTGCAAACCTTAACTAGGAAAAACCTCACCTAGGTTGTGGCCAAGGGGCTCACTGGACCAGCAGCCTACAGCATCCTGATCAGCAATTGCTTTGTATTAAACAGCTATGTAGCACACAGAGCAGCTCAGGCTCACCTTGTACTTGATCAGCAATTGCTTTGTATTACGCTGCTATGTAGCACACAAGAGCAGCTGAGGCTCACCTTGTACTGCACCACGTGACCGACCGGAAGCCCGGCGTGGCCTGGCTTTGCACTCAGGGCCAGCATGCCCAGCAAATTGCACATCTCGTGGCGTGCCGGCTCATCACGCACAAAGCGTGGCAAAGTCGCGTCATACCACCTGAAGTGTGTGCGTGTGTGTTTGTGTGTGTGTGCGTTTGTGTGTGTGCGTGTGTGCGTTTGTGTTTGTATGTGCTTATTGTAGCGCATGCCTGAGTGTCGTGCTGCTCAATATTCTACGCTGAACCACGCAGATCCACACACAGAAACATACACACACATGCTACCAGCACATACACACGCAAGCACACGCATGCACACAAATGCTACCAGCCAGGCTTGCAAGCAATTGAAACCGCCTCTTGCTGTAACACCTATACGACGCACTCTGCATCCAGGACAAGCACACACACCACACACACACCCTTACAAGCGTAGCCATACTCACATACACGCAAACACACATACACACAGGTGTGCTATTCCACACAAATACAGACACTCTCCTAGCCTATGCGCATGACGCCCTCTGTGCCTACCTGCAGCAAGCCCATACACAAGTACATAAAAACACATACAGGCACTCACACACGCACCTTTCCCCGAACCCTACAAGCATGACGCCCTCAGTGCCTCCCTGCAGCCAGCCCATACTGTGCAAGGCCAGCACCTCCTCAGGGCTCTCCATGTAACGCCGCGCAGAGGAGATGTCCAAGCGGAAGTGGGGGTCTTCGTACATGCACCAAGACAGCCACTGCTTGCCGATGACCTGACGGGCAATAAAGAGGGGAGGAGCAGTGCGTTTGTGTTTGTGTGTGTATGAGTGTGCAAGCGCATCCATGCAAAAATGTTGGCATTTCAAACTTAAGCAGTGTGCGTGCTCAACGCGTGGGGTATACGTGCTCAACGCGTAAGGTATAGCACTCTCTCTGTAATGTGCGGCTACTGGGCAGATTAACAAACTGGATGAGCCTGTCGAGGCTCAAAGCAATGGCATAGTAGGCATCCAAATAATCAATCAGCATAAGCACACACGCACACGTTCTTAAACACACATTCTAACATATGTGCACACAAGCCGCAGGGGACATTTATAAATGCACTGACCGGAGGGCGTAAAAGCCATGGTCTGGAAATGAACAACATCTTGCATCAGCAGTCTAATAAAGACGTGTGCACGTTCAGCTAGGCTAACATTCCATGGCAAGGATCAGCAACATACACTCTGCACAAGCGCCTCATGCATGTAGGACACTCACAGGTGAGTTTTCAGAGCAGTCCAAGCCCACAGTTTGGCGCATCGTCTCATCCGGCATCAGCGTGATGAAGGAACTGCCCTCGCGAACAGTGATGGCCTGTTGATAGCAGTGAGTGCCTTATTACTATCAAATTATATGAATGCAGTTAGTACTTTCAGGCATGGGTGTGATGAAGACACTGCCCTTACGTACAGTGGTGACCTGCTGACGGTGGTGAACGCCTCTTTATATTTAAAAACGCAGTCTGTCTGTAGGCATTGGTGTGATGAATTGGGCACTGCCCTCACCCCTACGGCGGTGATCTGTCGATGGTAGTTACACAATGCAAACTAGCGCACTGTATCTTCTGGCTTTGTTTGGGTGTGATCAAGGCACTGCCCTCTAAGACCTTAAAGGCCAACTGCGACAGCTTTTAATAGCCAGGGTCTTGAAACGGTCAAAACACTGCCCAAGGTACTTCAAGGAATGGTCGGATTTCGGATTTCGGATTTGGAAATTCGGGCCATTTCCCCCTTCACCAACACCATGCATGACCAACACCTTCAACACCGCAACAGGCTTCTCACCACCGAAAGAGCCACAACGTCAGTGATCAAACTCGTAAAATCATGTCAAAATGCCTCCACAATCCCAGGGGAGGACTAATTTGACCCTGCAAACTGGTCGAGCCTTTGTGATAGATTGCATGGCAGCGCAACTTTGGCCCTCTGACATCATTATTGCTAGACAGGTACAACGTATCCTGTCCATTTTTATGTCCATTATGTCCATCATTCTTAATTCCCTTATTATTACATCATCATTGCTGGACAGGTAAAATGTTTCCAGTCCATCCTTGAAATGACTGATTGTTAATATGAGAAGCGGTTTCCACTTCCAGCTTCTTCTGTTCCCCCACACACCTGCTCCGGCAGGGCAACTAGGCGCTCCACCGGCACAAAGCTTTCCTCTGGGTTTGGCTGCAAGGCATAAGACGCAGAGCAAACAGCATACTAAATATGGTGTAGCACAGTGCAGCCTCTCACGTGTGCCAATGCTCGAATGAAGATGACATTGCGTGTCGAAAACCTTATAACCAGAGGAGGCTGTAAGGAACGGTGAACGACAACTCGCAGAGTTAAGGCACCCAACAACTAAGGGCTGAGTCAAAACAGAGAAGCACAGCAGACTAACTTCTGCCACTGCTCCAAAAAGGACATGCGTGCTTCCTACTTTCTTGCGTGCAGGCATCCACTCCTATTCCAGCTAAGAGACAGCAGAGTTATGTTAAGCTTACATTGCGCTGTGTTTGAGTGCTGGTTTGAGCGCTTGTGAGGTGACGGAAACCAGCACCTGAAGTCTGCACACCACAACTATGCCTAAGCATTTCTGAATCCAAAAGCGCTCTTCACAGGGGTCCCGGGTGACTAAGTTTGTAGCATTAATGCCAACATTTCTAACATTGGCCAGACAAGGCCTTGCACTGAAAGCCAATGTTCTCACTAGGCCAATCAAGGCACTTTACGTCTTTACGTTCAACCCTACGACAGCCTGTACCCCTGCATTAAAAATCATAATAAAGAACCTCACCAGGCTAAGAATGCTGGCTTCTGGCGCGAGCCTGAGGCCTGCAAATTGTATTTCCATGGCCCATCCAAGGGCAGAGCCGTCCAACACTGGAATCTCACGTCCGCCCTCAATCTCAATCCTGCAGAGTAACAAAAAGAGAGAAATAGAGATTGAGAGTGTGTGGATGTATATGCGTTTATGAGTGTGTGTGTGTGTGTTGTGTGTGTTGTGTGTGTGTGTGTGTGTGTGTGTGTGTGTGCGCGCATGCGCGCGTCTGTGTTCGGTTAATAAGTTGCTGTGGTGTGGATAATACAAGCAATTACCTTGCATTATCCACACCACAGCATTCCAGAGCAGCGAGCAGCAGCTCTGGCCCTATGATTGCACCGTCCTCGCTGACTTCCTCCCCCAAGCTCAAAGCAACTGCCTGCGTGTGGATGTAAGTAAAGAGCGTTTGGGGGGTGCAGCTGCAGTAATGCGCTGTCGCAAGGCTGCCTTGTGCCACCTTTACCACCAACCTTTAAGCAAGAGCCGATTGTGTAGACTAAGCAGCCAAAAATGTGGCAGCAGCAGCCTTTAAAATACTTGTTCATAGATGCGGGTGTGTGGAAGTTTGAATGGATCCCACCTGAAAACTTAATCTTAATGCACAATGGGGAAAGCCGTGCCTTCTTCCCCCCCCTTCCCCTACAAACAAGACCTGATCTCTCAGACACAGACGGACCTGCGGAGCGTCTGGTACTGAGTTAATGTGGGCTGGGATGACATTCTCTTGGTCGCCACGAACTTGAATCACTTCAAGTCCCTTCTGTTTCTCCATCTCCTCCCAAACAGGCTCCATGAAATCAGGGTCTTGCTCGAATTTCTGTGATAAACATGTATGTGTGTGTGTGTGCGCGCATTTGTGTGTGTGTGTGTGTGTGTGTGTGTGTGTGTGTGTGTGTGTGTGGTGTGTTTGTGTTTGGGTGTTTGTCTTTTGTGTGTGTGTGTGCGCGCGTTTTTGCATGCATGTGTGTGTGCGCGCGTTTTTGAGTGTATGTGTTTGTGTGTGTGTGTTTGTCTTTTGTGTGTGTGCACGCGTTTTTGCGTGTACCGTACCAAAATTATATCACCCCGCAAAAATAATGTGTTTGAGGGGTGCGGCTAAGTGCGGACAGAAAATTAAATAAATAATTTTAGGCCTGCGGATTGGTGAAAATGGCCCAAATTGGTGACAATGGCTTAAAAATGGCCTGCGGATTGGATTATAATAAATATTGAAGGGGGTGCGGATTGGTTGCGGATTTGCAAAACTAAATATTTTTTTGGGGTGCGGGATGATTAAATTTTGGTACGGTATGTGTTTGTGTGCGCGCATTTTTGTGTGTGTTTTTTGTGTTTTTTGTGTTTTTGTGTGTGTGTGTGTGTGTGTGTGTGTGTGTGTGTGCTAGTTCACTTTAAGGGTCTCACAAAGCACAAGCCTTCACTTCTTATAATGCATACCACACGGTAACGCTTCAAACTGCTAGCATCGCAGCGCAAGCGCTGACAGACAATTATTCTAAAGAAGTGTGCACTGCACAGAGTTGTCAGCTGTCCAAAAGACTGCTGCTCCCCCACACGTGCCTGATAAGATATCGCTAATCTTCAAGGAAAAATAAAGTACAATGAACAGGTCTTTCCAGTAGGTGGTTTCCAGGAAACCTGGCTGAGTGATCATTGCTCCCTGCACCTATGCCTACGCTCTAGCTCACACGATCACCCGCACCACCATTGGTGTACCCACCGGCAAACCTACCTACCTACCTACCTACCTACCTACCTACCTACCTACCTACCTACCTACCTACCTTCCTACCTACCTACCTACCTACCTACCTACTGACCTTCCTATTTACCTGCCTGTAGGGTTGGCCAGAACCGTATATATTCTCCGTACATGGTTGTATATTTGGTGATTCCCCTGCCAAAAAACCACAAAAATACCGTATTTTCACCGTATATACACGGTTCTGGCCAACCCAACCCAACTCAACCTACCTACCTACTTTATTTATATACGCGTGAATTAAGACACGGGTATGACTTTTGGAGGTGGAGGTATGCAAAGCTCAGAGCACGTCACTGCCTGTTTGCTCACAGCAGCAGCTAGCATCAAATTTCCCTTCGTGTGCTGTCCTCAGTGACCTCCAACCCTCCCCCACCTCAATGAGGTCGTCCTTGTCAATGGCGCTCAGGAAATCCTGGAAGGATCCCTCAAACTCCTCTTGCGCCTCAGCCGCCAAGTACTCCGAAAAAAGGGCCATCTTTTGCTCCTCTACCTCTGGCTCAAGCGTGACTACGAGGATGGGTGACATGTGTGTGTGTGTGTGTGTGTGTGCGTGTGTGTGTATGTGTGTGTGTGTGTGCGTGTATGTGTGAGTTAGAGTAATCACAACAGGCCAGAGCAGTAATTACACTAAGCCCTATTCTTTTTCCTTTCTCTCTTCTCTTTCAATCTCTTCCTGTGCCTCAAGCATCACTGTGTGTGTATGTGTATGGGGTGGGGGAGGTGGGAAGCGGCGCCAGTTACCCACACCTAGGGTTGGCCAGAACCACGGTGTATTTGCGGTATTTTTGGCAGGGAGACCTCCAAACATATACGTAGGGTTGGCAAGAATCGTATGAGTATATATACGCCGTATATATGTACCATATATATACGGATGTATAAACATTTTCCCTCCATATCTGTATTTGTACAACCGTATGTGAATTTTAGCCGGCGTATACATACGCCGTATAATACGTATATAATTAAAATAAGTGGTCAAAAGCGACCTTCCACTGGCCTTCGAGACCATAAAAATTTAAAGCCCCTGCATCCGGGCAATTTTTAACAATTTAAGCTATTTAACAGCCGTTTCCCTAGTGGAAGGGAATCCCTCGCATAATTCAACAGCAGCCAGTGGTTCGACAGCAAGCAGCACCAGGAGCACCTGAGTTTGAGTATAAGCAGGGCATGAAAGCCAACCACGCTGAGGGTTTCCAGGGCGGAGATGATGCAGGAACAGAAACGGCACACGCACATTCTTCCCTTACGCATATGTGCATGCACGCACCCCTGCACAAAAGCACACACATGCACGCAAACCTGTGTGCATAGATGCACACATAAACACACACATGTACGTGTGTAAAGGTACATGCACGTGCACACGTTTACACACACGGTACGTGCACGCACACGCACACATACACGCCTGCATGTACGAACCTCAGCACGCACGCAAATGCATACGCACATACACACACCCACGCATGCATACAAGCATAAGGAAGCACGCGCACACGCATGTTCACGCACAGGTAAGCATGCGCTAGCACACGTGTGCAAGCACGCGCGCAAATGCACACACACAAACTCTACACATGCATGCATAGCACACACAAGCATGCACACACATATGCACGCACACGCACATGTACAAGCGAGCATGCACAAATCCCAGCACGCGTGCAAATACAAACGCACGCACTACAAGCATGCATGCATGTATATTTTTTCCACACACACACGTGCATACACAAACGGGGTAATTTGATGGGGTGGGGGAAGAAGAGGGGTCTCGTGACAGTTGACCGTGTGTGCCTGTGTATTTGGCCACTTTGGGCAGGCATAGCTCCCCGACCTTTTGATTTTTGGTTAATATATGGGGTACAAGATCAGAGCTTTTCAAGAGCTACAAAAGAAATTTAACTCTTAAAAAGTCGATTTCCCCCCATATGTAGTTTATACATATTATACGCTTTATACGGCGTATATACACGTATACAGAAATCCCATATACGGTCCTGGCCAACTTTACATATTACGGTGTACATATACAGTTCTGGCCTTTTCTACTCACCGCCACACCTGTTAACAGGTATACGCACCCACATGCAGATTTCACATGTAAATGTATTTTACATCACCGTTTACATAGGTTTTATACAGGTTCCACGCAACCCTACCCAGTGCTGATAAGCAACTCCTGTGCACAGCTGTTACTGATCGATCAATTGACAAAGCTCTTTGCGCATCCTCCTCACGACCCATTTGTAGGGTCGTGCCTAGACGTTTCTTCGTTTCTTACTCAGTTCCCTACGTGAAGCTTGCAAGCAAGCATGCTCACATGCTCACTCATTCGAATTGGTGTGCAATGCATATTCATTCTAGCCTCTATTACTTCAGGGCACGATGCATGCACTGCGTGAAAGTGTGATGCACTGCAGAAAAACGTGACTGAGTTGCTTGTCACTCACATGGCCCCGCCTCTCGTATGTCCACTTGCTGCTCCTCTTCCAATTTGAACTTGGCTTCGTTTGTGCCTGCATGGACACATCAAGCATTTGGTGAGAGACGCACTTGGGTGGCGAGGAAAGTCGAACACGCAGGTGCTTCATACTTTCATACTACAGCAAAAGCAACGCACGCACGCACGTGCACAAGCACAACCAGACCCTTTTTGTAAGCAAGACCCTGTATCCACTCTCTCACCTGCTGGGACACGCACAAAGTATCGGCCCTCATTGGCACATGCCGGCTTGACGCACACAGTGGCTGCAAATTGTGTCATTATGAATGTATTTGTGTGTGGGTGTGGGTGTGCGCATTTGCATTGTGTGTGTGGGTGTTTGTGTGTTTGTGAGTTTATGTGTGTGTTTGCATGTGCGTGTGTGTGAGTGTATATGTGATTGTGTGATTGTGTCCAAATTGGAAGGTGTTGAGTTGCGTACGTGCGTGCGTGTGCACAACCATGAAGTGTGTGCATACGAGCAAATGTAAACATATATACTCTCATATACACATGCCCATCTATGCACTCGCATGAGTGAACATTGTTGCATGTGTGTATGTGTGTACGTATGTGCGCTACATGTGAGTATACACGTGTATGTGTATGTGTATATGTGTATGTGTATGTGTGTATGCACGAGTATGTGTGTTTGTGTATCTGTGTATAGTGTGTATGTGTATATGTGTGTATGCAAATGTGTGTGCGCATGTGTGTGCGTGTATATGTGTATGTGGGTGTGCGCGTATGTGTGTGTGTGTGTGTGTGTGTGTGAGAGAGAGAGTGTGTGTGCATGTGTGTGAGTGAGTGTGTGTGTGTGTGAGTGAGTGTGTGTGTGTGTGTGAGTATGTGCGTGCGTGCGTGCGTGTGTGTATGTGTGTGTGTGTGTGTGTGTGTGTGTGTGTGTGTGTGTGTGTGTGTGTGTGTGTGTGTGTGCACGTGTGAGTATGCATATTTGTGTCTTTATTTGCTCACCATACTCTGCGGAGTGTAAGCCCAAGCCGCCCATAGTGAAGGAGCGCTGCAGCGTTTGCTGGAACCGGCCTGGCCTGGGCAGTTTGGGTGCATCTCTCTCCAGCACGACGGGGGACTCATCCGTAATTTCCGCTGTCCCTGATGGCCTGCCCGGGCGCCCGGCACACAGACGTGCCCCCCTCCCCTTCCGATGTTGATGCCTGTTTTGACGGGCTACTGTTCGTTGGAATGACGTGGGCGCTTGGAAGCATTTTGGTTGTGGATGCTGACGCCCGCTTGTCGAAGGGATGGAGCCATTCCGCAGGTTAAGATTCATTTTATAAATTTCTTTATTATTATTGTATTAGACATCGAAATTAACTCGTGAATCTACAGCTTTGAAATCATGGTTAGTGAGTCTTTGTCAAGAATGGATCGAACCTGGCAAGCCCCAAATTTAAGTTCAAGATACACATACAAAAGCAGTGTGTATCCCGTGCATACACATTAACAAGCAGAGTGTATCCCATGCTAAATCCTAGCAACAGCTTGCTATATCCTAACAACATGCTCGAGAAGGAGCTTCGTGGCTTGCTGTGACAGCTCTTGGCGAAGATCAAGCAGCCGTTTGAAGACCTGCGGGTATAAGGGACAAAATAAAGAAGCACTCATGGTCATGCGTGATGGATCACGCGAGTGATCTGAGCAAAACAGTCTAAACACAACAAAATTGATGGATCTTCTCTGTCTCACATCATGTGACCATGTTGATGCTTGAAAACTGAACACACATGCCTTCACTTCAACGGCATGCATTTATACTCAACTTGATCTGCAACAGAGCACCATCAGATCATGCACACAAACTTGATCCATATTTGTATACAGCCGGCTGTTTTATATCGCCCTTAAACAGAGTATTTTCCTCTATCCTCATTCTTTCAGCTTTGGAAGAAATTTATTTAACAAGCACTTATCCTCTCATAAATGAGCAAACACAAACAAGCACTCAATGTCTGCACCTTGTCGGCGTCCTTGCACGCCCCATATAGGCTGCAGTAGAACTGGGCTTGACTGATGTGAGCCACAGGGAGACATTGCATGCCTTCTGCGGGGCTGCCCCCTGGAGCCATCTGCTGCACCTCTTCATTCTCCGACTGCTCTATCCTCTGGAGATCTGGAAACACACGCTCCTGTTCGGCTGCCTCTAGTTTAAGGGTCAAAATGTACGCAGCCATGGGGGTCATGTGCACGTCAAACATAGTCTGCACGATATGGGGGTGCCTCTGAGAGATCTCGTACAGACAATGCACCAGTTCTATAGTATCCAAAGCCCTAAGCAAGCACGACAATGGGTCAGAAGGTAGCCGCAGAGGATTGCAGCTATTCCTGTTGTCCAAGCCATCAACATCACAGGCCTGGAGGCAGCTGGCATCACTTCTGATTTTAGGCGGCAACAGTAGCTGGACAATTATGTGTACGGCTGCTGCCTCACGAGGCGTAAGGGACAAGGCAAGACCACGCGGCGGTGCTGCCACTTCTGTGCCCTTTTCTCCACTGCTTAATTGCTGGCACTGCTGCTGCTGCTGATGATGATGATGACTCTGCTGCACATTCAACTTTTGCTGCTGCTCTTGCTGCTGCCCTTGCTGCTGCCCCTGCTCCTCGAGGCCAGACGGCTCAGCAGCAGCGCAATTCGCTCCGAGGCGAGACAAGTCAGCGGCAGGGCAATTCTCAACGAGCTGGTCTATCATGCCGCCAAGGGCCTCTCCCATCACAACCCGAAGGTGGTAGAAGCGGCAGTGAGGCTGCTCCCGAAGCGCTGAGGTGAGTGCGGACTGCCACCAAAAGTTTACGGCTACAGTGATGCCTGCATTGAGTGGGCGGAGAAGCTTGCCTGGTTGTGGAGCTCTGGCAGTGGCAAAAGGGGTCGTGAACACAGGCAGAGTATGGCAGCCGAAGCGCCTTAGAAAGTATTAGAGAGGAAAGCGAGATGCCACCTACCACAAGTCATACCGCAGTCGGTGGCGGTGCAGATGGTTGCACCATACAAGATACAAGGTGCTAGTGATCCTATTTATAGGATTCATGTAGTTGACCCAGGCATATCGTCTTTGTTTTTCTACACCTGTTTGCTGTATAATTTGTGGCCGGCCCCATTTTGCTCAGTGTCCTTCGACCCCACCTGTTGAGTCCACTTGATGCCACCAGCCCTCTGGAATGAAAAGCGCATCTCCAGCCTGAATTGAGCAATGAATGAGTGGTTCTACTGACAAGTTGTAGACACACACACCGAAAAGAGAGCAAGAACACAGTGTTGTTTGATCACCAAATGGGACAGTTGAGATATGGAAGTGGCATACAAAGAATGGAGCTGTCCGAGCTTTGCTGGATTGTCATTGCTGACAAATGCAAATGCCTGGCCTTTTTAACATGTAAGAAATACAGGCTCATGATTCATGACAGATGCTGCCCAACCGTATTCAAACTACCAGCGGAGCTTTTCCCTTCAAAATTCTATCCATTGTGACTGATGAAGTTTAGCACAAGGACCATGTGCTTGACCAAGCGTTTTTTAAAGTAGAACAACTGTGACTGCTGCGATGGCTGAACCGCAAGACTTTTATCCAACAGGCCTGATGATTGACTTAGCATTCCATTCACACAACTGATGTATCACCAACCCGTAAGATTGGCCTGATCTGGGCCCGATTCCCTTGTTTATAACCAACCAGAAGCCATCCTGAGCAGGCATGCTTCCCACCTGCATCGTGAACTCCTTCCGTTGCTGCATGGCCAACCTGCAAGCGCAGAAATAGAAGCGTACGTTTAATCGGATTAGTTATGATTGTTAAGCCAGAGGCAAGCACGTCTCTGCCCCAACTTTGACACCTGATTGCACACACACAGACACACACACACACACATACACACACGGACAGCACACATACACCTTGTGCAGGGGATTGGACTCACTTGAACTCAGGGTGCTTCTGAAAGTCTGGCTGAGTAAAATTGATCATAGAGTGGTTGGCAGAGTCGCTGGTCAGGTCAGCAGGGGCGAGGAAGGGAGTGCATGCAGGGCTGAAAAGGGTTACATGCTTTTGCCCCGAGACCACACACAGGAGATTGGAATAGGGGTCGTAATGGATGTTGGACCTACTGCCCTGCGTGTGCACATGTGCGTGTGTGTATGTGCGTGTGTTCAGGCATGTGTGTATCTGTACGTGTGTGAGTTTCTGCGCGTGCGTGGACGCTTGCATGTGTATGTGTGTCTGTGCATGCGAATGCAAATATTCTTCAAATATGCTGTCCTACGTGTTTATAAATGCCATAATAGGCATTCAATGATGCAAGATGAATGGGAGGCGTAACATGAGCACACATCACCCACGCAAACACACGTATACATAGGGTTGGCCAGAACTGTACAATGCTTTGGCAGGGAGTTTTACAGCAGAAGGCCATGTGCTCATATGCTGCATGTACTTCATTCTTGGTTCTGGCCAACCTTTCAGACAAACATAAATGTTTGCAACTGTTCCTTGCTTAATCCTTCAATGCTGTGCGCATACCTGGATGCACATCCACAAGTTTATGCTGGTCACGTTTCGCCCTTTTAAGCAATCAGGCATTGAGATATCGCGCAGCAGTGGCTCCAGGCCTGAGGCATTGTGTTTTAAGTGCGTGCTTAAGTGTGTGTGCATGTGTGTCTCTGTGTGTATTTGTGCTCATGCTACATACAGACATACAGACATACATCATCATCCACCAAATTACTCGCTTATGCATAACAGTATCTATGACCAAACAAGAATGTCGTGTTGCACTGAACCAGAGCATCATGTACACGTGTGTTGAGCAACGTCTACCAACCTGTGCCCTTCAGCTCTTGCTGTGCAAGGTACAAATGTGGTGCTGCCTTGCCTGCTGTAGCGAGTTCAGCCTCCGTGAGAAAGTTATGAAAGCTGGAGGGATGTAAGGGGGTTTGCAATCAGAATTGCTGCTGATGAATTGCTTAAAATGCAATAGCTTTACATATTACGTATTACGCTTTACAGACCTTAAGGTGGTGGGAGTATAGTGACGCAGGTCACCAAAAAACACTTCGGAGCTTGAAGCCATGCAAGACACCTACACATGAGAGAGAGTGTGTGAGTGTGTTTGTGTGTGTGTGTGTGTGTGTGTGTGTGTGTGTGTGTGTGTGTGTGTGTGTGTGTGTGTGTGTGTGTGTGTGTGTGTGTGTGTGTGTGTGTGTGTGTGTGTGTGTGTGTGAGAACATAAAATATGTAAAGAATTGTGAATTTGTGTGTTTGTGTGAACAGTATGCTGACCCACCGGAACCTGGCAAGGCACCAGTGCACGCATGCGTGCGAGACCAGGGGAACCCCCCCAGCTGCAGCATCCACATGCTGGCCATGACCTGGTTAACAGCTGGGGCAAAAGCGCAGGTTGTCCTTCCTTCATGTGTGTATACAGGTATATGTGTGTACATGCGTGCGTGCATGCGTGGGTGTGTGCGTGTGCGTGCGTGCGTGCATGCGTGCATGCGTGGGTGTGTGCGTGTGCGTGCGTGCAAGGCGTGCGTGCGTGAGTGCGTGCGTGCGCGCATCTGTACATGTACCGTTTCCAGGGTCAGAGCTGATTTGTCTGTTTCCATCACAAATCAAGAACAAAGGCTCGAATATAGTCCAGCCCTAGTGTCACAAATCAAAAATCAGGCGAACGAAATTATATAAAGATTTAATTTATTTTTTGTACGCGAAAACCATTCTGCTCCGTATATAAAGCTCTGTCTTGTACATTAGTGGACCTGGTAACTGGTAATTAATTCAGGAATAAATTAGCAATCAAGTTACACGGACCCGTACGGTTACACGAACGCGTGCATGATGAACATGCCCGCCACTCCTCTCGCTCATCACTCCCTTCCCTCTGCCTCCTTTCTTAGCAGCATAGCAGACAGTGAAAGCCACTCTCCACATTACTTATTAAGGAATAGGAGCCACTTTGGTACCAAGTACCGTAAAGCTCCTCCACCGCGAAAAGGAAAGGAAAAATCAATGGGGATCAAGAGGGTTGCAGGCTTGGCCTGAAACCGGCTCCTGATGAGAGTTGATAACAGTACTGGAAAGGGCGCGTCTGGTATGGACAAGTTTAGCAGCGAAGTTCACAGAGTGCACATGGAGCTTGGAGGCAAGCTTCTTTACTCTTTGAAAATCAGACCCAGTTCCTTGAAAGACTTCAGAGTGTGAGTGAAGATGGTGCCGCCCACACCCAAAAGGATAATGTGGAGAGAAACGGAGGCTCCTTGGAGAATGCTGCAAAAGGTCTTTGTGCTGTTCCTTTGCGGCGTTCAGCTGGTTCTAAGGTTTGGTGTCCTCACAGTACTTGATCTCGACAAGGTGGATGTCACGCTGAGGTTTGCTGAGGTCTTTGGGTCGGTGCTGTCTGGGATTGGTGGCTCTGCCTGCTGGTGGCGGCTGGCGGTGCCGCTGGGGTGCTCCCAGTCTCCTTCAATTGCTCCCTGCCACTCCAAAGAAAACACCCCCCTACATTAGTTTGTTTTTTTTGTTTTTGCAGAGGTTGGAGTGACCAGCACAAGATCTGGGCGGCTGGAGGTAAATCTTTATCTGAAAAGCGGGGTGGGAATAGCCATTTGGGAACAATTCTACTTTCGGCTGTCAAATGTGAGTGTGGAGAAGTTCAAGATGAGAAGCATGTGCTTTTCTTTTGCAAGTGTGCTGAAGTGTGTGCGAGCTGCGCATGAGATACAGAGACCTTTTTAAAGGAATGTTTAAGACTCTGCGTGTGTTTGCTCCTTCGAGCTCTGAATTATTCCTTTCTTGGCTTGTCATCACAGTATCACTGACTTTGAGATCAACGCATTCCTGAATCAAGACTCATACAGACTCCTCAAATTTGTGTCAGATTTAGTTTCAATTTTCGACACTGGTTGATTTTGTTTCACCAGCCAATTGCCATCAGCCAGAGTCTCGGGCTGTAGGCCATCCTTGTAACCCCCTTGTAATCCCCTTTCGGCTGTCAGGAATCTGGAGATTTTGCATGGTCATCCGTTCGTTGCATGGTCATCCGTTTGTTGTCTATATCTAAGGAGACAACGCATGATCCTAAAGAGCCTGTTCTGCTGATAGCCTTAAATATCATGCGGCATGCTAAGTTGTGTCTTTTGGTGACCATGTTCCTTATTTGCATGATAATATTTCTGAAGGTGATATCAAAGGTTTTGTTTTCAACATAACTCAGAAGTTTACAAATTTATTAGTGCAGCTGTCGATCTTTTTGATTGATTTATTTGTTGGGACCTATAGGTTGAGCAGCCATGCCTGGCTGGAGGCCTTTGTAATCCAAACTAAACTAAACTTATTTGCGTGTGTTGGCACCCAGAAAGGATGTGCAGAGCACTGTCTATTACTTATGGGCAAAGGGGGCAAGTTTGACTTGTTGAGATTTTGAACAATACCGCATGTTTTCAATATGTAGAGGGTGCCTGTTCTGTGTTCCATAATGATACATTTGGTCTTAAAGGGGACATCGGATGATGTTAGGTATATCAGATCATGTTGATTTTGTTATTATCATGTTAGGATGTTATTAACCCACAGGTTGCAGTAATTTGCATGTATTGTATGTTCATTACCCGTTGTAAATGCGCCATGGGTATCAAACAGTCCATACATTCATTAATAACCGTGCATTAAATTACAATATTTTGGCAATCTTTTTGGCGTATCACATAAAAAAGGTCTTCTGAATCGAATACACAAATGCACAACTGAGAGCGGCTGATAAATGAAATGAATGAAATGGACCATGAGCGAGAAATACTTCATCAGATGCCAGCGAGCAAAGCGCCGCTTCGGCTCGGAGGCTGATTGCTTTCATTTCATGCAAGTTGAGTTTTATGCTCGGGATCAGATGGAGATTGAACGGTGGTATCACTGGAATCCTCTCTCCTGTTGCCGTTGTCTGATCCTGCTGGCTGATCAAGCTTGGCTGCAACAGCCGGGGGCGCAGTGTTGTGTTCTCCAGCAGCGTCTTCAAACGGCGCGGTGAGCATGATGTCAGGCACCATGACCTGAGTGGTAGTGACCAGAGAACCCTTGACTTCAATGTGATTGCTTGGACCCTCCTCCCAGTTTTTAACACAGGAGCTTTCTAATGCCCTTGTTCTGTCTCACGCCAATGCAGACTCTGACTCGCATAACACTGCCATTAATACGAATAAAAAGCAGACTTTGTTGAGCACCCACCTTTTCCACCACAAGCTCTCGATACGTAGCAATCGTGGCAAGAAAAGCCCGATTTGCATCTAAGCGGAACTGATCTAGAGGCGTGCCAACCCCGTATGTCTGTGATCACATAAAGAAGTAGTCAGAACGAGTTAAGGCAAGAAGCAAGACAGCCCCTTACCATACAGCGACAAAATGTACAAGCATGTTCATAGCACTGCTGCCTAAACACAGGCAGCGTTTGAGCATGACACAATTTCACGCACTCGTCATGGGCCTTTTCCTCTCTGCCATGTCTTCATTGCTCGCTTTACGCTCAGCTTCTATGAGCTCAGGTTCTCTTAGCACGATTCAAGGGGGCACAATTCAAGGGTTGCAAGGCAATCTCTGAATGCTCATCTTCAAAGAGCACACATTTCGTTGATGTTTGTGTGGACATCCACTGGCAGCATAGGATCCCTTACTCACTGTTGCTCTTCCTCCTACGCACATTTTCACACATAAGTCACCTTGACGCTGACTGACTTCTTCAGAGAGTCCATTTCTTCCAAAAACACTGACCACACAGCATCCAGCAAGCTCAACATGGCCCCGCTCTGGTAGTAGTTGATCTGCATAATTGAATGGCATTAAACTGTAATTTATTCTGATGGAATCATAGGTGCACAGCACGATTCTCTAGCACGGCCACTGCTCTAACATGATTTGATAAGTGCAATGCAGCACAGCTCACATTTGCCGACATTCAGTCTTTGCCAGAAATATACCAATTTAAAAGAGCTTATGGTTTACATTTTAGGTTACACATTAGGCAGGAGGATGTTTTTTTTTGGGAAGGCACGTTTACTTCTTGGGGTGGACACCCCTGAGGGA
>Ga0307974_1000437_pt1:5000-25204 | contig 25204 bp, 32 predicted proteins | sample OrgLakmetagen784_FD_201812 | JGI IMG/M metagenome (GOLD analysis project Ga0307974, IMG submission 201812) | Saline water microbial communities from Organic Lake, Antarctica - #784 | ecosystem: Environmental > Aquatic > Non-marine Saline and Alkaline > Saline | place: Antarctica... | reverse complement strand
GGAGGTATGCAGTGTTGGGTAGGAGGTATGCAGTGTTGGGTAGGAGGTATGCAGTGTTGGGTAGGAGGTATGCAGTGTTGGGTAGGAGGTATGCAGTGTTGCGCAGGAGGTATGCAGTGTTGCGTAGGAGGTATGCAGTATTGTGTAGGGGCACGACGGAGGTTTGCAAGGTTGCATAGGCAATTGGTCGAGTTTTGGTGCAGGGTATTGTGGGTATTGTGGGTATTGTGGGTATTGTGGGTATTGTAGGTATTGTGGGTATTGTGGTGCAGGGCATTGTGGTGCAGAGTGAAGGTTGCATAGGCAATTGGTCGAGTTTTGGTGCAGGGTATTGTGGGTATTATGGGTATTGTGGGTATTGTGGTGCAGGGTATTGTGGTGCAGAGTGAAGGTTGCATAGGCAATTGGTCGAGTTGTGGTGCAGGGTATGATGGAGAGTGTAACGATCAGAGATCAGGTCAGGCAACATCGATTCCACGCTACTGGTGTAACATGTTAGTTTCTTAAATTAGTAGGTTTTGTGGCAAGGTAGCTCATGCACGCCATCCTCACACCTACACACACACACCTACACACACACACACTCACACACACAAACACACACACACACTCACACACACACACACTCACACACGCACACACAACACACACACAGACACACACACATTCTCACACACACACACACTTCCCTCCTCCTCCTCCTCCTCACACCTACGTTTGGCCGGCAGCCCAGAGCCTCTGCTATAGGTGGAGCAGTAAAACATGTTGATGCGGGGAAGCACACGCTGGGAGGGGCGCAACTGCTGCTTTTGTTGCTGATGCTGAAGATGATGCTGATGCTGCTGTGGGTGCTGTTGCTGCTGCTGCTGCTGCTGCTGCTGCTGTTTATGCTGTGGGTATTGTTGTTGCTGCTGCTGCTGCTGCTGCTGCTGCTGCTGTGGGTGTTGCTGCTGCTGCTGCTGTGGGTGTTGTTGTTGCTGCTGCTGCTGCTGTGGGTGTTGCTGTGGGTGTTGCTGCTGCTGCTGCTGCTGCTGCTGTTGCTGCTGTCCCTGCTGTCGCTGCTGGCCCTGGTGCTGTTGCTCACTATGCTGCATGAGGGGTGGTTGCAATTCAGGTTGAGCACCCTCTTTGCTGCTGGCTGCATCTGCCATGGTAACATCTGGCCAGCCTTTGCTGGGTCCCGCACAGCCTGCACTTTCTGCAAGGCATGTTGACGTGTGCATGGAGTGAAATGTGAGCAAACTTAAAGTGAAAAGTGTAGAATGTACTGCAAGGCATGTTGACGTGTGCATGGAGTGAATTGGGAGCATACTTATAGTGAAAAGTGTAGATTGTACTGCAAGGCATGATGACGTGTGCATGGAGTGGAATGTGAGCATACTTATATTAAAAAGTGTAGAATGTACTGCAAGGCATGTTGACGTGTGCATGGAGTGAAATGGGAGCGTACTAATAGTGAAAAGTGTAGAATGTACTGCAAGGCATGATGACGTGTGCATGGAGTGAAATGGGAGCATACCTAAATTGAAAAGTGTAGAATGTACTGCAAGGCATGTTGACGTGTGCATGGAGTGAAATGTGAGCATACTTATATTGAAAAGTGTAAAAAGTACTGCGAGGCATGATGACGTGTGCATGGAGTGGAATGTGAGCATACTTATATTGAAAAGTGTAGAATGTACTGCAAGGCATGTTGACGTGTGCATGGAGTGGAATGTGAGCATACTTATATTGAAAAGTGTAGAATGTACTGCAAGGCATGTTGACGTGTGCATGGAGTGGAACGTGAGCATACTAATATTGAAAAGTGTAGAATGTACTGCAAGGCATGTTGACGTGTGCATGGAGTGGAATGTGAGCATACTTATATTGAAAAGTGTAGAATGTAAGCAAGGCATGCTGACGTGTGCATGGAGTGGAATGTGAGCATACTTATAGTGAAAAGTGTAGATTGTACTGCAAGGCGTGTTAACGTGTGCATGGAGTGAAATGGGAGCATACTTATAGTGAAAAGTGTAGATTGTACTGCAAGGCATGTTGACGTGTGCATGGATAGAAATGGGAGCATACCAACAGCGAAAAGTGTGAAAATAAGTGTGCATGGATAAAAACGGGAGCATACCGATCGTGAAAAGTGTAAAAAGTAGTGTGCATGGATTGAAATGGGAGCATGCCGATAGTGTAAAGTGTAAAAAGTAATGTGCATGGATTGAAGTGGGAGCATGCCGATAGTGTAAAGTGTAAAAAGTAGTGTGCATGGATTGAAGTGGGAGCATGCCGATCGTGTAAAGTGTAAAAAGAAGTGTGCATGGAGTGAAATGGGAGCATATCGATACGGAAAGTGTAACAAGTAGTGACGAAATTGTGTGCATACCACGTGTGTATGTGCCCATGCTGTGTGCCAAGTGGTGTGCAGTGGACATCTTACTGGTGGTGTGGGCTGACAAACATTTGCGGATCAATGTGTGAAGTGTGTAAGGCGTGGTGCGTGAGATGAAATGTGTGCATGTAGTGGGTATGTGTTATGTGTTCACAAAACAAGCGAGTTGGTGGTGTGGCAGATTTAAAAGTTGGTGCGCATGGAGACCATAAGAAAATATTATTCAGACAAACAGCCTTGCGTGCACAGGGTCAGAACGACAGCCTTGCGTGCACAGGGTCAGACCGACAGCCTTGCGTGCACAGGGTCAGAACAACAGCCTTGCGCGCACACGGTCAGACCTACAGCCTTGCGTGCACACGGTCAGAACGACAGCCTTGCGTGCACACGGTCAGACCGACAGCCTTGCGCGCACACGGTCAGAACGACAGCCTTGCGCGCACACCGTCGTCTGTGCAAGGCACAATTTTTTAAGGGTAAGGGTTTTTTAGGTAGGGTTGAGGTAAGGGTAAGGGTTAGTAGGGTTAGGGTAGGGTTAGTAGCCTAGTAAGGGTAGGGTTAGGGTAAGGGTTTTTTAAGGGTTAGGGTTTTTAAGGGGAGATGGTCAAATACAGTTACCCAATTCATTAACTGTGGGCGTGCTTGCATTAAACAAAAGAAAGTGCATCCTGTGTTCCTGGGAGGCTTTTCATTTATGTGGGGAGTGCTTTCATTGCCTGCGTATTATCTTCATTTGCATGACCTGGGAGGCTTCTCATTAATGTGGGTAGTGGTTCTCATTGCCTGCGTATTAATTTCATTATCATGACCTGGGAGGCTTCTCATTAATGTGGGTAGTGGTTCTCATTGCCTGCGTATTACTTTCATTTTCATGACCTGGGAGGCTTCTCATTAATGTGGGGAGTGGTTCTCATTGCCTGCGCAGCTTTTTCTTTATCGTGTCCCTGGGAGACTTCAGGCAAATATTTAAGAGCACACAAGTCAAGCAGCTCCCATGCATGTAATCAGGTTAATCTGTACGTGCACTACTTTCAGCACCTCAACAGCACTTCAGCGATGATATCACGCCCCTACAAGTGCGGATTTCTGCGCATTTTTGCGAGCAGTTTAGCTTGAACAAAATAACCTGCAAACAAACGGCACCGTCACCCTCTATCTTGCCTTTCTCAATTATTGTCTGATGCCTAAAGACCTCCAACTCCTTAAAAGTAGCACTGACATACATATACACACTCATACACACACACAGACACACACACACACACATACACACAAAACAACACATGCACACACACAAACACACACACACACAAATACTAACACACACACACACACACACACACACACACACACACACACACACACACACAGACACACACACACACATACACACACACATACACACACACATGTTGATGACATTGGGCCAGTAAACACTCTGTATGAGTCTGAGGAGGAATTCTCCAGCACACGACATTTTTTGCATAAGCATCACCTGAGGGAATACGAAGCAAAGGAGCAGCCACAGCTGAGGAGCCAGGATCCTTGCTACAATGCGAAATGAGTCTGTGGGGGTTCCGTGCATATAGCAGGCTTGGCGGCTTGTTGTGATGCTGGCTTGCAAAGGGCGACGGAGTTGCCGATGGATTTTCCCACTCCCACAGCTGCATGGGGCTGGGGCACAGATCCTGTGCTCGTGCAGACAGCATGTGTGTTAGGTTGACCAATACCATACATACTTACCTACGTATATACGTATATACGGTGTACATGCGGTGCAGAGCTGCATGGGGCACAGATCCTGTGCTCGTGCAGACAGCATGTGTGTTAGGTTGACCAAAACCATACATACTTACCTACGTATATACGTATATACGGTGTATATGCGGTGCAGAGCTGCATGGTGCTGGGGCACAGATCTTGTGCTCATGCAAACAGCATGTGTGTTAGGTTGACCAAAACCATACATACTTACCTATGTATATACGGTGTATATGCGGTGCAGATACGGTATTGTTAGCAGGGAAATTACCATACATACGATCATATACGGTGTACATATACGACTCTGGCCAAACCAAATTGTGTGGTAAGTGGTTAGTATATACTTAGCATGAGCGTTCTGTTAGTAGGGGTAAAGTCAATAAGCCAGCCCATTTTACATTGAATGTAATACATAGGACTGGCGAGCAGTTCTGCCGTTTCAAGCTGTTTTGACCTTGCCCGCATGTGCGAGTACATCATAAACAATCCTTCTCACAATTTCCTCTCACATTTTCCTCTTGCAACTGCATAGAGCTGTATAGTGTGCACAGGTCTTGCGTCTGTAGATTTGAAGGATTATGCAGGTCTTGCGTCTGTAGTTTTGAAGGATTATGCAGGTCTTGCGTCTGTAGATTTGAAGGATTATGCAGGTCTTGCGTCTGTAGATTTGAAGGAGTATGCAGGTCTTGCGTCTGTAGATTTGAAGGAGTATGCGGCAGTGTGCCCAAGGTGTAGGACGTGGGGTGTGCAGCTGAAGGCGCTTGCCGAAGATGTGCAGCTGGAGGCATGTTCCTATTGGGCTGGGCGTGGGGTTTATAGGTAGACAGTGCAGTCAGAGAGCAGAGGGATTTCTGGGTAGACAGTGCAGTCAGAGAGCAGAGGGATTTTTAGGTAGACAGTGCAGTCAAAGAGCAGAGGGGTTTTTAGGTAAACAGTGCAGTCAGAGAGTAGTGGGATTTTTAGGTGGACAGTGTTGTCAGAGAGCAGAGGGAATTCTAGGTAGACAGTGCAGTCAGAGAGCAGAGGGATTTCTAGGTAGACAGTGCAGCCAGAGTGCAGAGGGATTTCTAGGTAGACAGTGCAGTCAGAGAGCAGAGGGATTTTTAGGTAGACAGTGTAGTCAGAGAGCAGAGGGGTTTCTAGGTAGACAGTGCAGTCAGAGTGCAGAGGGATTTCTAGGTAGACAGTGCAGTCAGAGAGCAGAGGGATTTTTAGGTAGACAGCGCAGTCAGAGTGCAGAGGGATTTCTAGGTAGACAGTGCAGTCAGAGAGCAGAGGGGTTTCTAGGTAGACAGTGCAGTCAGAGAGTAGAGAGGTTTTTAGGTAGACAGTGCAGCCGGAGAGCAGAGGGATTTCTAGGTAGACAGTGTAATCAGAGAGCAGAGGGACGTCTAGGTAGACAGTGCAGTCAGAGAGCAGAGGGACGTCTAGGTAGACAGTGCAGTCAGAGAGTAGACAGTGCAGTCAGAGAGCCATTGTTTGGTGCTATTTTTCGTGTGCATGGGTGGGGCTACCAAACGTGGACTGTTTCGGGCGATAAATGTAGCAGACAGTCAAGGGGCATGGCACGATAGGGGCCGTGTATTGTGTACTACCGAATGTGTGCTTTGGGTAGGGTTGGCCAGGACTGTGTCATGGCACAACAGGGGCCGTGTAATGTGTGCTACTGTGGTGTGTGTGTGTGTGTTTGTGTGTGTGTGTGTGTGTGTGTCATGGTAGGGTTGGCCAGGACTGTGTCATGGCACAACAGGGGCCGTGTAATGTGTGCTACTGTGGTGTGTGTGTGTGTGTGTGTGCGTGTGTGTGCGTGTGTGAGTGTGTGTGTGTGTGTGCCATGGTAGGGTTGGCCAGGACTGTGTCATGACATAACAGGGGCCGTGTAATGTGTGCTACTGTGTGTGTGCCCACACACCACACATACGTATGACTGTTTACTGTTTCAGACTGATTTATATTAACTTATACCAATACGTATATATAGGGTTGGACAGGAATGTGTGTGCACAGCACACACCACACATACGTATGACTGTTTACTGTTTCAGATTGGTTGACATTAACATATACCAATACGTATATATATGCATGCACATACTCGGTATATATATACATACACATATATTATGTATATATATGCATTATGCAAATATGTGCATTATGCAAATATGTATATATAATGCACTGTACATAATATGAAAATATGTATATTTGTGCATGTACACACTCGGGGATCAGCTGCTGCAAACCTCTTGTACAACACTCATGGCTCTGGCCAGCCATGATCACGACAAACTCATGGCTCTGGCCAGCCATGATCACGACAGACTCTGGCCAGCCATGATCACGGCAGACTCTGGCTCACGGCAGACTCTGGCTCACGGCAGACTCTGGCCAGCCATGATCACGACAGACTCATGGCTCTGGCCAGCCATGATCACGACAGACTCATGGCTCTGGCCAGCCATGATCACGGCAGACTCTGGCTCACGGCAGACTCTGGCTCACGGTAGACTCTGGCCAGCCATGATCACGACAGACTCATGGCTCTGGCCAGCCATGATCACGACAGACACAGTTTCCGCACAAACACACGCGCAGGGTCAAGCATAGGCCGCTCATCTACTTTTTTGTCGTCAATTTCAAGCATACAGGTGCAAGCCACGTTGCTATAACATTTGCGTGGTCTGACAAGCACCTGCGTGACTGGCTCGACATCTACTTTTTTGTCATAAAACGCAAGCACACAGGTGCAAGCCACATTGTTTTGGGGATTACATCATAATCTGACAGGCACCTGGGTGGCTGGCTGGTCCTCCATCTCAAGGTCTGATTCAGTGCCAAGCGGAAAGCACAGCTGCTGCTGGGGCTGTAAGCTACGCTGCCTTGGTTGCACTTGCAGGGACAGCCGCTGTTGCTGCTGTGGGCTGAATGCCCTCCCAGATTGTTCCTGAGCATCTTCTTGCTGCTGAATCTGCTCAGCATCCTGTTCTTTCTGCTGCTGCTGCTGCTGCTGCTGCAGCAGCTGATCCTGAGCCACCCTCTGCTTTGCAGCCTTCCTGCGCTGCCAGCTCGAAGGCCTTTGCTCCTTTATTGGATGTGGTAGCGGTGCGGGGTTTCTGCGTGCTGCATCCCCACGACCACCTCCTTCTGAATCACCAAGGCGCGGGCGTAAAGCATCCCTTGTCGAAGGCTTGCAGGCTGTTCTACAGAAACCAGCTTGACAGGTGCCGTGTGTATCGCTTGCGGATGCGGTAGTTTGTTGGGCACCATGTAAAGCAGCAGCAGCCGCAGCAGCAGTTAATGCAGCGGTGGTTACATCCTCTTCTTGATCATTCCGTGCAGGGGTGCTCGCTATCCTTGGAGCAGCACTGGGAAATGTTGGCAGTGCATTGTTACTCCATCCCTCTCGGTTACATGCACGGGCGACCTGGAGGTGTGCAAGCATCCATGTATTCATTGTTATCCATTGTATCTATTGTTATCCATTGTATCCATGTATCCATGTATCCACCCCTCTCGGTTACATGCACGGGCGACCTGGAGGTGTGCAAGCATCCATGTATATACTGTTATTAATTGTATCTATTGTTATCCATTGTATCCATGTATCCATGTACCCATCCCTCTCGGTTACACGCACGGGCGACCTGGAGGTGTGCAAGCATCCATGTATTTACTGTTATCCATTGTATCTATTGTTATCCATGTATCCATGTATCCATGTGTCCATCCCTCTTGGTTACACGCACCGGCGACCTGGAGGTATGCAAATATCCATGTATTCATTGTTATCCATTGTATCCATTGTTACTCCATCCCTGCCGGTTACACGCATGGGCGACCTGGAGGTGTGCAAGTAAAGATAAAGGGGCATGTACAGACAAAAGGGCAGGTAACGATAAAGGGGCGGTTATACATACAGGGGCACGTAAAGACAATGGAGCATGTAAAGACAAAGGAGTGAGAAAAGCCGATGCTCTGCCAGTTGGATCACTTCAGGGCGGCGTGATTGAGTGAATGGTTGCTGCCGTTTTTGTGTGCACCTTGAGCATAAAGGGTGGCGTGATTGATCGATTGGTTGCTGCCGTTTCTGTGTGCACCTTGTGCATAAAGGGTGGCGTGATTAATCGATTGGTTGCTGCCGTTTCTCTGTGCACCTTGAGCATAAAGGGTGGCATGATTGATTGATTGGTTGCTGCCGATTCTGTGCGCACCTTGAGCATAAAGGGTGGCGTGATTGATCGATTGGTTGCTGCCGTTTCTCTGTGCACCTTGAGCATAAAGGGTGGCGTGATTGACTGATCGGTTGCTGCAGTTTCTCTGTGCACCTTAAGCATAAAGGGTGGCGTGATTGATCGAGTGGTTGCTGCCGATCCTGTGTGCACCTTGAGCATAAAGGGTGGCGTGATTGATTGGTTGGTTGCTGCAGTTTCTGTGTGCACCTTGAGCACAAAGGGTGGCGTGATTGATTAATTGGTTGCTGCTGTTTCTGTGTGCACCTTAGGCATAAAGGGTGGCATGACTGATCGATTGGTTGCTGCAGTTTCTCTGTGCACCTTAAGCACCAAGAGCGGGTTGACATTGAACAACGCGGCCAGCTCCGTGTACCTTCATACGGCATGATTGATAAAATGGTGCAGCATGTCATCAAAGCCTTTAAAACGCCAACGCCTTAAAAATGTAGCCAAAGCCTTAAAAATGCACGACTGAAAATAATCAGTCAGACATAATAGTTATAAGCACAGCATGATGGATTGAATGCTGATGCCAGAGCAATTGCAGCAGAGGCCTCAGGCTTGCAAGGGACAGCTGAAACTGATTAATTTATCATACACAAATGAATTAGTTGCTGAATCATGGTGCTGATGTTGCTTGCAGCCAGATTAGCTTTGTATATGTCTGTTTGATGGTCCCTGCCTGTAAACTGGATCACCTTTATCCTTTATATGTGTCTGTCTGATGGTCCCCACCAGTGAAGTGAACTACAGTACGGCTAGCCGCTCGTGTTGTTGAATGCAACACCCGTCTGTGAAATGCTTGCCAAAAATCAGTAGACCCTCCTCTCAAAAATATTCCTTTTCCACCGAGTAAAGGGTCGAACACTTTAAGTAGGTAACATGAACGGACTGCCGGTACAATTGAAACCGGTTACTGATGCAATGCATCTCTGCCACTGAAACATCGCACAGCAGCAGCTGCTATCTTCTTATAACTCCGCACTTCTGACACGTCAATATTCCCAACGCACCTCCACCATCAAAGTATGCCCCACAGCAGCGATCTTGACAAGTTTACGCACCTCTGCCACGAGCAGTCGACACAAACAGATTTACAACACACCTGTGCCGACCCACAACTAGCTGCATTGACAGAGAAATGCTTTTTATTAAATATAGGTTTGCTACGTACCTATAGCACCACAGTAAACCCCAAGGTTGCCTTAATCCAGCTGCTCATTTCTGAACACGCCCCAAAACCGGAATTTTCCAGCTTCAAACACACACACAAACAAACAAACACACACACACACACACACACACACACACACACACACACATAAACACACACACACACACGCACACACCCAAACACCCAAACACACACACACACACATACACACACACACACACACATACACACACACACACACACACACACACACACACACACACAATTCAGCTTCCCAACGCACCTCTGCCACCGAAATACCCCACAGCTGGAAGTGGTTTCCCCTCCCGAGTAGATGGAAGCCGCTCGTGTGTACAAGAAGGTGTAGGGCTAATCCATCTCCAACACGTGCCAATAGCCGGCCCCTGTGTAAATTTTGGATGCAACGCAAGCAGTTGGCTCCACAAATGTATTCATGTGTGAGTGCTCATGAGAAAGAGGCTTACGTGCATGAGCAGGTGCAATGCCGACCCAGTACGTGCCAGCACCCTGTGGAATTGTTGAGGTGGGATACCAGGTGTTACGTGTGTACACGTCCCTTGAGAAAAGGTGAATACCTAACTGGAGGTTAGTCCAACGGTGACCGGTGAAGCTAGTTCGACTCCAGAAGGCAGTTCTTAATATAAGTAGTAATATACACCCACCCTACTGCCTTAGCCATTGGTTAACTATAGAAAGCTACGCACTTCGTAACACCAGGGGGTTAGAGTAGGAAGTGGTTTGCATGCACAAACAGGTGCAGGGCCGTATTCATTGCTGAAGAGGCTATGTGAGTACACGAGCATGAGCCCTCTCCAAGGAATGCCGCCTTGCAGCAAGCCCTTGAATACTTGAATGAAATGGCTTGTCTTAAAAGACCACATACGCTCTTTGGCTGGTGCTTAGTCAGCAACCCTGTCTGTAGATGGGAACAGCAATCTATTTCAGCAAGGCGTTGTTAAGGATAAGGTTGAAGCATCGTCAGCAATAGCTCAGCCATGAACCTGTCTGAAAGCAAAGCGTTGCAAGTAATTTATACAATTTTTTGCTGCTTTTCTAAGCCAAGCTTTAACGAACCTGCCTTACACCCTAACACACACACACACACACACACACACACACACACGCACACACTCACACACACACACACACACACACACACACACACACACACACACACACACACACACACACACACACACACACACACGCACACACTCACACACACACACACACACACACACACACAGAGAGAGAGACAGACACACACACACACATACACACACGCACGCACACACAAACACACACACTCTCACACACACACACACACACACACACACACACACACACACACACTCACACATACACACACAGACACACACACACATACACACACACACGCAGCAGCAGCAGCAGCAGCAGCTCGCACCAGTGTGAGCAAGACAGGAGGACTGCTGTGGAGGGATTTGAAGCCCACTGCTCTGAGTGTGACAGAATGGTGGCAGCAGAGGGAGAGATGGGATCAAAGCAGGGAGTTGGGGGGAGCCAGAGGGAGGCGAACGAGCCTTGGGCTGGCCCAGCATACCCTGATGATGACTGAGCAGGGTACGGCCTGCTGGTGGCAGCAGGAGGTGCAGATGAAGGGTTATAAGATGGCATCTGTTGTTGCTGCTGCTGCTGCTGCTGCTGCTGCTGCTGCTGCTGCTGCAGGCTCTGCAGGTTTTGAAGGGCAGAGGCTGGGGTGGACACGACCCGGGGCAACCCGCTCCTCCACCCTTGCGTGCGTTTCTGTGTTCATGTTGCACCCATGCATGCAGGTCCATGTGTATAGTAAGTGCGTAATTTTGGATTTGCTCTGGGTGTTCTTGTTGTCTCACGTACATACTGAATATACACTTAGCGCTTGTGTTTCTAAGATTGAAAATATGGGTGAGATTGCCTTAAATTGTGGGCATGATCAGTAGCAGAAGCCACAGCCGATTGCAGCAAATGCAACTAGCTAACTGTTGCGTTGCTAATAAGGAAAAGGGTGCAAACACCCTGGCTGTGAAAGAAGTATTGCATAACTGATCGAATCCGATTGCACTTAAACGCATGGAAGGAGAGGCTTGCACAGCAGTTGTAAACGCACCGCCTCCTTCATTCATCCCTACCTTTCTAAACCCTTGCCGCAACACGTTCTGCTCCTGCCCGGTGCGAACTAGCGTGTCCACGGCACGAAGCACGACCTACAGCGCAGGGTACGCACAGAGTGATTCACTTACATGTTTGGTCGTTGGTCTTTTGCTTGGAGTTGTATTAACAATTTTGCAAGTCGCTAGATAGAAGTTGTGTTAACAGTTTTGCAAGTCGTCAGATAGAAGTTGTGTTAAAACAGTTTTGCAAGTCTAAATGACAGAGAGCAAACGCTGCACGGCACTGTCTATCACGGCACTGTCTATCACGTAAGAACTCGTGAGATGTCAGTCAAACAGGACACAAGCTCACACAAGCCTCGCAACGCTCTGAAAATGAAACGCTCACCTCTTCTTGGCTGAGAGCCCTGTGCAGAGAGAGGTGAGAGGGCAGAGGTGGGGCAGATGGGGGCACGACCACCAGCGTACATTCCAGGAGCTGAGTGTATTCAGCTGGATCGCTGTGGAAAATGAAAGAGCAATCAACATTAGTGCTTATTTGGTGTGTTACGATCCATCATAAACCACGGTCGTCTACATAACGCCAGCCCGCTCACAAAAACACAACTGAATGCACTCATAAGTGCGTACCCTGGACGTTCTAGGACGTTTGCGAGAGCCTGTTGGACTCCAGGATCAGTGACAGCCTGCAGTAAGGCTGTTTTCAGTGGCAGCAACACACATGTGCTGCCATACAGACGACGCAGTCCCTCTGGAGGACTTGGCTGGCTTTGAATCTTGCTTGCATGCTGGAGCCCCTGCTGCATTAGGACCACTCAAATTTCATTTGTTGGTGCTCCCATTGACACCAATAATTAATTGGGAGGCCGCTCTTCGTTACAAAACAAGTCAAAACAACCCTAAGGCAAAACTGAATCGGAAACCTTTTAATCAACTTTTTGTCGACTCAGCTCAATTATTTGCCAACCACAATCCAGTGAATTGACAAATGTGACACTTTTTGGTCTAGCTGTTGTTCCGGATAGGAGGAAATCGTGATTTTCTATAAGAGGCTTGGTTTTTGAAGAACATAACTAGTCGTCAGACGGACGAAATAATGGAACCAGTTTTATAATACCAGGTAGAAGAAACATGATGCACTATTATGAACCCTTTTTCATATCTTCTGTCAGGTCAGCCATCTGCCATTTAGCTCTAGATTTAAATATATTTACAACTATATGGCAGGAACAAGCACGTGGCACACGTCCTCCAAGCGGCTGCTGTCCCCTCTTGAATGAGGCGAGCTCAAGCCCAAATCTGCTTGCGTTGGCCTGCACATCGTGACAATTGCTACATGTCAGTGATGGCAAAGGGCTCATCAATTGCTGCATTTGAATAGAAATATATGAAAATGGACGAGTTTTGCACTTAGCAACATCAAATCAGACAAGCGTAGCCTCAAAGGGTGCAAACCCGCCCCTTCTCTCGCTTACACCTACCCTGATGGTACAATGCCACTAGGGTTCAAGGGAAACAGGCTGCTGTGGTAGCTTTGGCGCGCGGCATCAATGTTGATAGTGTCGGACACCTTGCATGTGAGATACGCGAGACAATCAAGTGACTCCAGTTGAAGTTTTTGCCCTGTCAGATTTCAAAAAGTTTATCTGATTATGAGGATACGTCCAGCACATCAATCAACACGTCCAGCACATCAATCAAGGGGTCGTCGGCAGGTTAAGCAGCATTGTTTGTGCTTTTGGTCAAGCAGAAAGTGACCGGCTGCTTGAATACGAAAAGGACGCTTAGCTTCAAATCCCCCCTGGCCCCACTCCTGCTTTTTTACCCAGAGAAACATGAAATGGCCTCACCTGCATTGTTGAACCCTCAACTTGGATCCCCCACATGTCACGGAGCCAACCACTCAGGTTAGGGTAGTCTGAGATCCTTCGCCTGAAATTGTGTGTTCCGCCATGTAAAGAAATTTACTGGAATGCGAGGTGAGTTGTAGCAGTCATTTCGTCATTTCAAAAAGGTGCAAGCAGTAATTTCAAGGCTGCTTACTTAAAGGATTGCACCCCTCAAGCTAACAGGTTACTCACAGACGCTCACAGACAGCCAGACAACTTATCAGACGCTTGATTCAGCTTGCAGGCAGTAAACGCAAGTATTTAGATTGTACAGAGCAACTCACTTGTTGCACTTGAAAATGGATGCGTACACGGCGTCAAAGCGTGAGAGGGTGGGAAACAGTCGGACATCACACTCTGCATCATGTTTGTGCATTTGATAAAAGGCGTCACACTCTGATACGACGAAAAGACGGTTCAAAGCTGCGTGTAAGATGGCAAAAATAACAGTGCAAGCAAAGTCCACAGAGTCTACGAACACAGTTATCGGTGTGAAATGTAATTAGCTGTGGAGGAAGTTAAATTGTGTACAATCTGTATATGGCGTACGCTGCAAAATTTCTGATTGTGCCTGGCATAGAGCAGGTACCTTAAAACATTGGGTCGCCTCCTCTTGCTTTGCAACCAATATCAGAAACCTTGACATAAAAGCTAAATTTTGGGTGGCCTTTTCTTATCATCCGAACACAGATTCTTCTAACGAGAGGGACTGTACAGGCATCCCATTTCTATTTTGCCACCCTACTTGCAAATACTTACCGGTCAAACGGTCCCCGACTAGGAAACGGGTCTTTGAAAGACGTGTCTCCAGTTCATCCAGGGTGGTGAACAACTCCTGCTGCACTGCATCGTAAGATTGTTGCGTGGTGGAAAAGCCACTCCTGCATAACAGCAAAAAAGGACAGGGAGAAAGTACGTTGAAGGGATATCACTCTAAGTAATTTAATGGAAAAAGGGCCATTCTCTAACCACATTGAGGCCAATTTTTTGCGAAGGGCTGGCCAGCATGACTAAGGGAGGAGCTTACGTAGGTCTACGCAACTGGAAAATGTGTATTGTTATTAGCAGCAATTCACGATCCCAGTTCCACCCACCTGTACACTCCATTGTTCACTGAGCGATAAATCTGCGAGTGTAAGAGGGGCGGTTTTAGTTGAGAATAAATAGATGTGTGTGCTTGCAAAGCATGCTTGCTCCATGTCTATAGCGATTCATGCCTAAATCGTTTGCCATGTTTTTGCAGCATGCACTTACAAACCGTAGGCGAGGAACAAATATCTGGATTGTTGCAAAACCTGTTTTACAACCTTCCCCAGGTGTGGGGTAATTTGGTGCTAAATAGTTTTGGTGCTAAATAGTTCTGTTCCATTGTTTTTCTAATACAGGAAGTGGCAAGTTCCATAATCCCTCCCATAATACCATCATTGCATGCATAAATGTTTCCAAGAAGACTCGTGATCTCGTGATGCACTGAACATCTAAAGCTTGCGTGCTGGTCGCATGTGTGTATACTTTCTACAAACATGCAATTTTATGCAATTTAGTACATGATAGTACTTACTTTCTACAAACATGCAATTTTATGCAACTTAGTACATGAGTATCAGTCTACGCTGATATTGACCAATGTACTTCACGCACCTTGTCATTTAACTCATCAATCTCTCCTTGCAAATGGCGAGGGTACAAGTCAACATCCGTACTTCCTGGCATCTGTATATAATAAGCAGAAATCCAAAAGATTTAAATTTCAGTTAGTACAAGTCAACATCCGTACTTCCTGGCATCTGTATTTAATAAGCAGAAATCAAAAAGATTTATATCTCGATTATGCAAGTAAGTTTGCCCTATATCCAAGTCACTTGAAGTTGAGCTATTGACATTACATACCTATGCTTTCACAAGTTAAATGGGACAGCACGGCACAGTCCATAAATGCAGTGCTGCAGGACAAGCACTTTATTTTTTACATCAAATGCACCACATCTCAAAAAGTAAGTGACTCCAGTGCCGCATGCTTGCTGTATTGATAAAAGGTGATGCCCGCTACGCACTCAATGAGAATGCTGTACCAATAGGGTTTGCCAAAACCATAAATTTATAGTATATAAGGCGTATATACGTTTTTTTGGCAGGGAAATCACCATACATATGGTCAAATACGGCATGTACATACGGTTCTGGCCAACCCTACCTACTGACCTTAGATGCGCCGATCATGCGCACTCAATGAGAATGCCCTACCGACCTTAGATGCGCCGATCATGCGCACAATGGAGAAAAGGAAATGCCCGCTATGCACTCAATGAGAATGCCCTACCGACCTTATATGCACTCAATGAGAACGCCCTACCGACCTTAGATGCACTCAATGAGAATGCCCTACCGACCTTAGATGCGCCAATCATGCGCACAATGTCCGAGCTCTCGTTGCTCACGATCTGCTTGGTGGCTGCAGGAAGACGTGAGGTGGGACAGGCCTCAGTGTAATTAAAGTCCACATTGCACATTTATGAGGGCTGGCAATCTGATTGGAAGCTGCAGGTAGACGTGCGATGTGACAAGGTTTATTGTGACAAAAATTGCACATGTTTTTGAGGGCTTGTGATGGCTGCAGGCAGAAAGGGGGCAGGCTTAGCTCACTATATATTGACATAAAGTCAAAACCTCAACGGTCGAAATGAGGCTGTCACACATTTTCTAACCAACTGGGATAAATGTTGCAGAGGTCAAACTGTCTGTAATCTGAAAGCATGGGCACATGAGCCATTTCAGCAAACAAGCTGACAGTTCTAGACTGAAATAACACTGTCTTTGCACGCTTACAAGAATGCATACACACACTGAAGTCAAACTTTCTGTTATCTGAAAGCATGGGCACATGAGCCATTTCGGCGAATAAGCGGGCATTTCTGGACTGAAATAACACTCTCTGCACGCTCATGAGTAAATTGCATTCACACACGTACATCCACATGACATGTTCAGTTGCAATTTATCATGCTCTCCTTAACCTAGTCTATGGCTTAACATTTAGTTTACCTGCATCTACTAGGAGAGGGGCTGTGCACCTGCCCACAAAACCCGGGCTGGCTGTGTCGTACACTTCCCTGCAATCGCCCAAATTGCACGAACAAATCATCTGAGCTCAAATTGCACGATCAAATCATCTGAAGGAGCAAAACTGCAGCTTACGGCAGAGAACGTCACGTTGCTGCTTATTGGCATGATATGACGAGGATGCACAATGCGAGGAGTAAGCACACTCCTCGCCAACATAAGCCAACGTCCATGCGTCAGACAGAATGTCAACGCTTCCTAGTAAAATTCTGTCCCTATATCTGTGCGAGAGTGTGCCTGAAAAGGACTTAAAGCTCTGGCCCACTCTACAACCTTGTGAAAATGCTTGCCAAGCACCGTATAGTTTCATTAGCGATTGTAGAAGTTTGAAACAGCTTGCGCTTTTACAGCGCCACACCAACAATGCACCACTACGTCCACGTACCAAAGGTCTTGCGCTCCCCAAATAGGGTCTGCCCCTAGCTTGGCATCAAAAATCCATCCTCCCCTTCTTGCCTTTGTCGGATCCGAGCCGAGCTGGGTGAAGGAGATGAGAGGCCGCTTTGAACCTCCTGTGCACAACAAACAGTTGGAGGAGGAGACGCAGCAATGTTGTAAACGAGAGAGGAAGGGCACAAAGTGGGTAGACACGTAGAGATGAAGTGCAGCTTGTGAGATACCTTAGTTGGAAATCGGAAGAATAAGCTGCTTATTTTAATTTTGACAATTGCCTACTCTCATTTCTGACATTTGGAGACAGGGTAGATCGATCAAGGCCATGAATCAAATTTATAATAAAAAGAAACAGTAGTTTTAATGGACATTTCATCAACTCGTACCAAACGTGGCAGGATAGATTAAGGCAGTGAATAAATCAGAAAAATGCAGGCGGGGACCAGTACATCTGATGACATCATCAACTAGTAGCAAATGTGGCTTGTTTTTTTGCAGCCTGTGGAACTTAGGAAGATAGCCTGAAAAGCTAAAGACCGATGTTGCAGTGTGCGGTATCGGGATTTGAAGAGGCATCCGTGATCCTCGATAAATGAGAGCATATCACAATCAATGCTTGGGAGTGTTGCATTTGGTTTGAGCCTCTTGAGAGTTTAGGCCAGGACGGTATGACGCTATAGCATCCTTGCTGCAACCTCGGCAGCAAGAACGGTGGCACCAATTCTAAGAGAATTCTTCCTATTTGGAGCTGCAGGCCGCAGCATACCCCATCGACGCCAAGCCACCATGACATGGTGAGGCCTTTTCAAGAGCATTGCATATCCTCATACCCGAAACTGAAGGTGTAGGCCGTAGCAAGCCCTTCAAGGCCATGGCCAGTAGCACCCCAACTCAAAGCAGCGCATGATCTGATCTGAAGGTGTATCACCGCCTGGGTGTCCCTGAAATGAATGACCCTGACCCAGACACAGACCCAGACCCGGACCTGAAGCTGACGCAGCATGTTGTGACCTAAAGGTTCTGAAAATGTTGGCCGTAGCATGCTCGTTAAGACCATCGCCAGCAGCACTTCAACTTAAAGCAGCGCATGTTCTGACCTGAAGGTGTTGGCCGTAGCATTCCTTTTAAGACCATGGCCAGCAGCACACGGTGACACCAGGGGCAAGCGTTGCCCACATACACATGGTAGCGGCCAGCTTCGTCCTGAAAGTGAGAATCATTATATATTGAGGCATGCATTTGTGAAGATAGCGGCCAGCTACGTCTTGAAAGTGAGAATCACTATATCAAGGCATGCATTTGTGTAAGGTGACACCAGGGGTAAGCGTTGCCCACATACACATGGTAGCGGCCAGCTACGTCCTGAAAGTGAGATCACTATATCAAGGCATGCATTTGTGAAAAGTGACACCAGGGGCAAGCGTTGCCCACATACACATGGTAGCGGCCAGCTTCGTCCTGAAAGTGAGAATCATTATATCGAGGCATGCATATGTAGGGTTGGCCAGAAACGTAAGTATACACCGTATAATGACTGTATATTTGGAGATTTCCCTGCTAAAATTACCGTATACAAACTGTATGTACATGGTTCTGGCAAACCCTATGTATTTGTGAAAATAGCAACCAGTTTGTCCTGGATTTGAGGGCGAGGATGTAAGAGTGTTTCATGCAAGCATATTTGGATCATGACAAGCATGAACGATATGTTAATCTGCATTACCCGCTGTGCATCATTAGGGTTGGCCAGAACCGTAAGTATACACCGTATATGACCGTATGTTTGGTGAGTTCTCTGCCAAAACTACCGTATATACACCGTACATATATGGCTCTGGCCAACCTTATGCACCATAGATTCCAGTTCGGTGGTCACTCCAGCTAGAGCCCCTGTTAACAGCTGAAGAGTGAGAGAAGGTGTGGGTGATTGTGGATGCAATAAAAGAAGCATCATAGATTCCAGTTCAATGGTAACTCCAGCTAGAGCCCCTGTTAACAGCTGAAGAGTGAGAGAAGGTGTGGGTGGTTGTGGACGCTAGAAAGGGGGAAAAAAAGAGTAAGCCCCCTCCCCTATTTGAAAGACGATTGTCAAATGCAAGCTCCTTCCGGCAGAAGAGGATGCCACTTTAGAGAAACACAGAATCAGTATCATATTACACTTACTAGTGCCTCAGTGATCGTAGACCATAAGGGTAGTTCAATCATTTAATTTGTCAACGTACTGTGCTGTCACCGTGTGTCACTGTGTGTCACTGTGTACTGTGTTGTCACTGTGCACTGTGTTGTCACTGTGTGTCACTGTGTACCGTGTTGTCACTGTGTGTCACTGTGTACTGTGTTGTCACTGTGTGTCACTGTGTTGTCACTGTGTCGTCACTGTGTGTCACTGTGTGTCACTGTGTACTGTGTGTCACTGTGTGTCACTGTGTACTGTGCTGTCACTGTGTGTCACTGTGTTGTCACTGTGTGTCACTGTGTACTGTGTTGTCACTGTGCACTGTGTTGTCACTGTGTGTCACTGTGTTGTCACTGTGTGTCACTGTGTCACTGTGTTGTCACTGTGTGTCACTGTGTGTCACTGTGTACTGTATTGTCACTGTGCACTGTGTTGTCAATGTGTGTCACTGTGTACTGTGTTGTCACTGTGTGTCACTGTGTTGTCACTGTGTGTCACTGTGTCACTGTGTTGTCACTGTGTGTCACTGTGTACTGTATTGTCACTGTGCACTGTGTTGTCAATGTGTGTCACTGTGTACTGTGTTGTCACTGTGTGTCACTGTGTGTCACTGTGTACTGTGTTGTCACTGTGTGTCACTGTGTTGTCACTGTGTGTCACTGTGTACTGTGTTGTCACTGTGTACTGTGTTGTCACTGTGTGTCACTGTGTTGTCACTGTGTGTCACTGTGTACCGTGTTGTCACTGTGTGTCACTGTGTACTGTGTTGTCACTGTGTGCCACTGTGTTGTCACTGTGTTGTCACTGTGTGTCACTGTGTGTCACTGTGTACTGTGTGTCACTGTGTCACTGTGTGTCACTGTGTCACTGTGTTGTCACTGTGTGTCACTGTGTGTCACTGTGTACTGTGCTGTCACTGT
>Ga0307974_1000437_pt1:0-2500 | contig 25204 bp, 32 predicted proteins | sample OrgLakmetagen784_FD_201812 | JGI IMG/M metagenome (GOLD analysis project Ga0307974, IMG submission 201812) | Saline water microbial communities from Organic Lake, Antarctica - #784 | ecosystem: Environmental > Aquatic > Non-marine Saline and Alkaline > Saline | place: Antarctica: Organic... | reverse complement strand
CAGTGGGACCTTATGTCTTATATTGGCTACAACAGAGACATGGACGCCATTGTAGTTGTGTTCCGGGGCACGGACTCTAGCAATTGGGGCAACTGGCTGAATGATCTCAAGTCCTGGCGCCAGGTGCGCATTGCCAGTTCAACACGTGCATATGTACACACATGCATAGATACAAAAACACCCGCACACAAAAACACCCGCACACAAGCTTGTTACACACACACACAAACACACACACACACACACACATACACACACGTACACACTTTTACACACATACATGCTCACACACAGGATAAACAGTATCCTCTTCCAGAGGCGCCGCACGCGTACGTACATGCAGGTGAGTGTATGATCTAAACACGTCACGTTGCTAGAAACGCTTCACAAACAATTCAAGATGTATATCTGCTGCACACAATACATATTTTGGAATATGGAGTTTGAAAGGAGGGGGTTGCCGGTTGCCAGGTCTGAAATGTATGTTACAGTTTGTTAACAGTTTGTGTGGGTGTGGGTGGTTCAATAGCAACAAGGAAAAAGGGGTAAGTAACCTGATGCGTGCGGCACACCGGCCACAAATGGGTGTGTAATTCAGAGGTACATAAATGGACAGTGATCGCACAGATGTGCAGAGATCTGAAGCCCTCTTCTAAAACAACCCTCCAAGGTAGTTAACAAAAGTGGGCAGGTAGGCGGGTACTCTCAAACAGCAAGTGCTTCCTGATACAAACTGCTCATTGCACAACACAAGTGCTTCTCTTTACAACCGCAGGCTTCCTCTCGCTATGGATTGACAGCTCCCTCCGCTCCAACATCTCGGCTGCAGCAGAAGAGCTGCGCAAGTGAGTATATGGTTTTGTCGCTCGTGTGGGAGAATTGTGGTGTTTGTATGTGTACGTGTTCGTGTGTGTATGTGTGCGAGTGCGTGTGTATGTATGCTCGTATGTGTGTGTGTATATATGTGTGTGTATTTGTGTGTGTTAATCTGTTGGTATCTGTTACAATATCTCAGCAGTGGTAGAGGAGCTGCGTGTGTGTCTGCAACAACATTTGCATCATGTGAGCAGATTTGTGGAAAACATCAAACACACCCGCATATACACACATGCTCACACGCAGGCAACACAACACCCCTCGCCTCTTTGTCACTGGCCACTCCATGGGTGCTGCCATCTCTTCCTTGTGCGCCCTGGACCTCAAATTCAAGCTAGGCTTTTCAGACGTGAGGTGAGTACGGGTGCAATGGATATTGTAAGAGGGGGTGTGTGGCCCGGCTGCTGCTGTAAACTAAGCAAAAGACTACTGAAAATCTAAGTAGGCTTTTCAAACGTGAGGTGAGCACTGGTGCAATGGATATTGTATGAGGATGTACGGCTTGGCTGTTACTGCAAACTTTAGCTAAGCTTTTGGACGTGAGGTGATTGGTGCATGATGTGGCATGACAAACACAAGTCTGTAAAGAGCATTTGGAGTGCACTTCATTGGCATCCTACCAGCATGGCAGCAGGCTTTCAACGTCAATTTCATAAAACAGCAACACAATGCAAATTCCGCAACACAGTAACACAGTGCAAATCCTGCAACACAGTAATACAGTGCAAATCCTGGAACACAGTAACACAGTGCAAATCCTGGAACACAGCAACACAGTGCAAATTCCGCAACACAGCAACACAGTGCAAATCCTGGAACACAGCAACACAGTGCAAATCCTGGAATACAGCAACACAGTGCAAATCCTGGAACACAGCAACACAGTGCAAATTCTGAAACACAGCAACACAGTGCAAATTCCGCAACACAGCAACACAGTGCAAATTCTGGAACACAGCAACACAGTGCAAATCCTGGAATACAGTAACACAGTTAAATTCTGGAACACAGGAACACAGTGCAAATTCTTGAACACAGCAACACAGTGCAAATCCTGGAACACAGCAACACAGTGCAAATTCTGCAATACCGTGCAAATTCTGCAACACAGCAACACAGTGCAAATTCCGCAGCACAGCAACACAATGAAAATTCCGCAACACAGCAACACAGTGCAAATTCCGCAATACAGTAATACAGGGCAAATTCTGCAACACAGCAACACAGTGCAAATCCTGGAACACAGTAATACAGTGCAAATCCTGGAACACAGCAACACAGTGAAATTCTGGAACACAGCAACACAGTGCAATTTTTGCAACACAGAAACACAGTGCAAATCCTGGAACACAGTGCGCTTGCGTTGCGCTACCTAATTTCCTGGACCTCTGGCTCTTCATTGCCAGCTACCTGGCACAAAGAAAGTAGGATGTTTTTGTCGAGTCTAAATTTTTGTTTGTGCAGGAGGCCTCAAGGATCATAACATTTTGGACACACGTGTCGATCCCAATAAAAATTACATATCAGATTTCTGACATTGAGAGCTATCGATTGGTATATAAATGAGTCAATTCTGAGGGGGTCGGGGGGGGGGGGGGGGTGTCAGGGGGGGTCTGACAATTCT
>Ga0307974_1000436_pt1 | contig 25279 bp, 31 predicted proteins | sample OrgLakmetagen784_FD_201812 | JGI IMG/M metagenome (GOLD analysis project Ga0307974, IMG submission 201812) | Saline water microbial communities from Organic Lake, Antarctica - #784 | ecosystem: Environmental > Aquatic > Non-marine Saline and Alkaline > Saline | place: Antarctica: Organic Lake... | reverse complement strand
ACTATATATGCCTCAAAGGTGCCTACGTAACACAAGGTTTTTTCCCCCCATATGCTTGACCTTTTAGTACACCTTTGTCCTTCTCGCCATCAACCTGGCTGCCCCCCCTACTTTCTTGTATTTCCTCCAGCCTCCTCTCTCGCTTCCTTTTTATTTCGTAACTATCGGTTCATTTCCATCCTCGTATTAGGGAGTTTGCTATCTCCAATTGACCGATGCACACACGCAAAATCACGTCTCCTGTGCTCTGTCATAACTTGTCGCTGCCACTAATAGGGCGTAACAAAATAGAACAATAGGTTTGCCCCCCATTCCTAAGTTAATGGATTTATTTGTGGTTGGCCGAGACCAGCCAGTCAGCAGCTGGCCAGCCAAACAAACTGGGTGAAGGTCACCCCCTATTGCTTGTAACCAAGTGATTGGTGGCGCTATCTGTCATGTACTTTGACCGATACAGCTGCTGGTCATGACACACCTTTGCTGTTTTTAAACAAGTTGTGGAATTTTGTTCAAATGACAATTTAAGCACGTATCAAGATTAAATAATCTAGGATTGAAGATAAGCCCACTCATCCACACACGCACACACATTCAAGCTGGCATTCATAACAAGCAAGCTACAGGAGTGATGGTCTGTACAAAACTAAGTTACCGAGCAGATTATTGAAAAGTAGCATTGTTATTATACATACTCTTCTTGGAACTGCAGAACCCCTGCCAAAAAATACGATTGCACTCCTGCTTTAATGTACAAAGGAACAAAGATGTATTCATCTAGTAGCCACAAGATAAAAATGCACTTCACTCGACTTGGTGGTATAAAATGTTCTCCAGCACCATGCAGTCATGAATTTGGTTGCGTCAGTAATGCAGCCTGCGTTTGAAACCTGCGCGCATGTCAAAAGGGGAAAACGCAGCTTTAGCCTCGAGATAAGAAAAGAGCGATGCAACAGAGGCCAGGCTTTCCCTGCATGCTTACTCATTCAGTTTAGTAAAACAACTAAAGTACGCTCATCTACGCCATCCACCCCATCCAATGGGGCTGATGGGAGCAACAGAATAACATCTTGCAGCACACACGTTATTCTTATAAACTGTTACGTCATTCCCGTTACGATAATTGTCATGCAGTGTTGCTGATATTCTGGTGTTCTGGGAGCTGTGCGCTGTCTAGTGCCTGCCTTGCATTACTCGAGAAAGAGCACAACCACCATTGCGTAATACATGAAGCAATAAGATAACATCAGATACTCTTGAGCACCTGCTGCTAGGTTCCACGAGGTTCTGTTTCAAAACTGGCGGACAAATTAAAGAAAATTGAAAAAAATCGATATCTTGGCGTTTAGGTATGCTCAACACAGTTTGGTACACTGCAAGCATCTTGGCGTTGCATCATGGAGAAAGTGCTTGACATGTTGAAGGGCAATGCACAAAGTCTTAGATATACAATGTGCGGCATGAAACAATGGATAGAATGAAACACAAGTGTCGAGTGAGACCCTGAATCCATTACGTTTTTGAGGGCCTTTGGTCTGCATCCTTTCCAGATATCGAAGGAGACTGCAATTTAGAAGGGCTCCGCCCGCCCAAATTACTACCTGCAAAACTTTTTGCCATTTCGTGTATTTGTTTCGTTTCTACGAGGCGGAAACAGACTGACTATGCTGTCAAGAAGTGCATTCTTAATGATAGATGCATTGTTAATTCCACACGCTATAGCGATTTCATGTAGATGTGTGCACCACACATGAATGTTCATATCAAAGTAAGTATTACAGATTCAGACTTTACGCGCAGCATCTTGCTTGTTCTGGTTGTCTGCACCTGATAGTGAAGCCAATAAAAGTGTGCACGTCCTGCCAGGTCCAGCAACATGATCATGCATGCAATCCTTTTAAAATGCTGCACACGTTTCAGTGCTGGAAGTAGTAGCATGTCATGTGCTCCTCATGTATATCTGCAGTCTGCCAATGGCATTCAGTACTAGCATGCTCTGCAAAGAAAGAGACACATTAGCCTGAAGGTCCAGAAACTGTTCTTTGAATGTTGCTGCAAAGCATGTGTATGGAATATATGCTATTGTTCTGTTGTGCAAAGAGTGCATCTTGAGTTACGTGTAAATCAATTGTGTGTCTCCTAGCCTTCCTGCCGCATGCATGCTGCCTTGCATTGCTCCAATATGTGACATGCATTCTACTTCTGCGTACACCCCTCTGGAAAGCTTGCATATTCAGGAAGCAGGCCACCACTTTGTTCTTCATGTGTTGTCTGTAGCCACCATGCATGCTGTCTGCCTGATACTAAAACGGTATGTGTGTCTTCAAGTCCTGTCTTGACAGCAGAGTGCTGGAAGATGCACGTCATGTGCCAAGTGACCTTGCAGTCAAGTTTTTCCTTGTTTGAGCTCTCAACAAGTTGACAATCCAGAGTGCGTCACTACGCCGTAAAATATAAACAGCGGCATTAAAATGCCCGAAATAGTCGCCGGCCAAAAATCCCTCCTCGTCGGTCTCCATGCAGACACAGAAAACGACGGCGCATGATAACTGCACGATTACTGAACGGAATTAAGTAAGAATCAAAACAGTAAATTCCGCATTTCGACGCCGTCACAACGTGCCGCTCTGCAGCCCCTCTCGTCACCAAGAGTCCGACCTTCCCAGCTCGCCGCGAAACTCAGCACACATACTTTAGATCTCGCGCTCTAATTATCTGACAGAATCTTACAGGCAGCTGACTTCAGACGAAGCCACAAAAGACCTTTTAAGTGTGCCCAACCGAATCGGTTAAACCTGAACTTCACAAAAAATTTCAAATTTCTGAGAAAATTTGGGTATTTGGGAATTTGTCAGCAAAGACAGTTTTTCAGGACCCAGAAAAGACGAAAAGGTTGGGAAGTAAAGGCCAACTTAACCTGGATTTAAAGTTGGTTTGTGCCGTTTTAAAGGGCACATGCCGAATTGCTGTCCATGGTGGATGAGGGCATGCATTTACGTCATATATTCTGCAGCCTCTACGAGAACAACTCATGGTCTGCTTTTCTATGGTTGCGCGGTGTAAGTCAATGTTTTGTAGGAGAAATGGTTGCGCTTTGTTCGTTCTTTTTTCTGGGGGGGGTGAGTACGGTAAGGTACAAATTTTAGAAAAATAAGAGTTAATAGGGAATATTATTAAAGCAAGGTGAAAACAATATTCTGTTCAACGTTTTGAAACTGGATCTGATCAAATCCCTCCTCAGTACTGGTCAGTTAAAATCCTAATCCTAATCCTAATCCTAATCCTAATCCTAAAGGTTGTGCACCCATGTTTCCCATACCGATGATATGTTCAGTATAATGCCTTCTGCCAGTATGCTTTCTGGCAATAAAATGAGGGTGACGAACATGAACAAATTTTTGCAACAAAGTAATAAACCTGCGCACGCACCATTCCTCTTTTAACGGCCGGTGCTGATGCGCTTTGCCAGGTTCATATCCTTGGGCATGATGGTCACGCGCTTTGCGTGGATGGCAGCAGCATTCGTGTCTTCAAAGCGATTTATCTGCACATTTGCAGGTTTGATAAACAGTGGTCGAGGAGTGGCAGCAACCAAATGAGCCGAACCAATGGCGTCCACCCTCAGGTAGCAAATTATATGTCATAGTCTTGTTTGAATGCAATACACACTGTCCTTCAAGACATTGCTGGCCACAGAAAGGCAATGGCGTCAGACGGTCCAGCCTGCAAAACCCTAAATCCTGGCCTTTTAAAGGCCAACCAGCAATCAAGCCCCAACCAAGGAGGCAAATAGATCGGTAGGATTGCTACTTAATCAAAGATTGCGTACCTGCCTAAGAACCTAATCTTGAACGGAGCAGACCAGACCGAAGGGCCCCGCGTGCATTAAGCAAGGAGTCAGACACTCACCACAAACGCCTCAGCAGCTTCTTGCAATGCTGCCAAAGCTTCAGGACGAACTTTGTGCACTTCTGTGGGTGCAACACACATGAACAAACGAAGGTGTGAGCGGTTTTGAAAAGCAAGAGGGAGGAAGGAGTTGGGGGTAGTTGGAAGCCTGTGTTTGAGAACAAATCAGTCAGGAAGCCTTTGCTTTCGCTAGCAAGCAGTTGGCTGAAAGGACCCTTATTTTGTCACTAGGTATTTTGCCTATAAGCGTGGCTTTAATCGCTCAAGGACTACGCATCTTAGGCTCTCAAACAACAAAATTTGAGACACTGTTTGCACCATCTGCTTGCAGACATACACACACGTACGCACCACAGCCGGGTGGTCCAACGGACTGCATAATTTCCCTCACAAGGCGCTGAAAAGGTGCTTTCGGAATAAGGTTGTCCACAGATTTTTGGTAAGCACGGATCTCCCTTAAAGCTTTCTGCGCAAGTACAGCCATCGGTGATCAAGATGGTAACACGTTTAAGGCAGAGACGGGCATACCTTTTATGAGCGTCTTTACGTGTGAAAACTTTCTTGCTTGTACATTCTAGTTAGAGTAATTGAGCATTTGTGAGTTGCAAGTGCGTGTGGATTCACGTGCAGGTGCACAAAGTGTGTACACATAGTGTGTGCATGTATACACATGCATGCATGCACTGTATGTGCCATGTGCCATGCTCTTTGTGTGTACATGCAGGCGTAACGATAGTCGTACGAGAAGCAGCAATTATGAATTTGTGTTTTATGTGTAAGCATGAGTGCACGTATGTATGTGTGTGTCCGCACAAAGTGTAAGCATATGTGCATGTGCGAATGTGTGCATGTCTGCACAATGTATGCAAGTGTGTATGCATGTGTGTGTGAGTGTGTATATGGTTGTGTATGTTATGTGTGTGTTGTGCGTGTGTGTGTGCGCGTGCGTGCGTGTGCACATGCTGCAAATCTGCAGTGGGCATGGAGCTATGCATCCAAATCAATTTGTGTGGCGTTTTGTCTTTGTGCCTGTGGGCAAGCACCTGTGCACATTTACACGTAGTTGCGGCCTGAGTGCGTTAACACACCAAACACATAAAGAGATGCCTCATGCACACATGCGTGCAGTGTGTGTTGCGTGCGTGCGTGCGTGCGTGCGTGCGTGCGTGCGTGTGTGCGTGCGTGCGTGCGTGTGTGTGTGTGTGTGTGTGTGTGTGTGTGTGTGTTGTGTGAATCGAGGAAGGAATTTCACGGACCGTTCCTGACCGGGCTCTCCTTTTGATTCGTCCCTCTTCGTCTGGCTTGCGCTTCTTCTGCGTGGATTTCTTGGCAGGCGTGCTCTTAGAAGGCGTGCCCTTGGCGGGCATAGATAGCTTCCGCGCTGCTTTCTTGTGTCTCACCATACCTAATCGATTTTGTTTGTGTGGCGGTTTTATTACTAGTGCCCGAGAGAGGAAAATCGTTTTTGCCCGAAAACTGGAGAACCGAAAATTGCGAGACCGATATCTGAGTATCCAGTAACTCAGCGTAGGTCGCATAATTTGCGCTAGGAATTCGCGATCGTGATCGCGAATTCCGACTGAGCGCTTCGCAGAGCGCAAGCGCTCCGTAATAAGCGCTCGGATTTTTGCGTCCGTCCGAGCGAATAGCCCCGCTATTCGCGAGGCTAGGTTCGCTCGGAGAGAAACAATACAACCATTAAACTGCCTGTCACTTGGTGGGGGCGTGGCGCTGAATTCGGGTCGAACAGCTGTACCAGACAGCTGTACCTGACAGCGGCGCAAGCCAGCATAAATAAATAATTAGAAAAATACATTCTTCGTATCTTCTGTCACAATTCGTGTGAGAGATTTCGTCAGGAAGATTCTTCGTTCAGTCCAAGAGTTCCAAGATAATCGAATCATATAGATTAATCGATTTTGGGCCAGGGGTTACTTCTTTTCATTGACACCACAGCAGTTCGACAATTTGGGAGTTTCATCGCTCTCCTGGTCCCCTGCTACACTAACGGCCCTGGTGCTTGAAGGGTCTTAGGATCCAGAGGAAGTTGCCTTGCATGTCCAGGAATTGATGCAATACGGGTATATACACGCTCTCTAAGGCACAGGGTGTGTGGGAGACGGGCTGAGAGCATGGCTATGGCGAATTCAGCACCATTCAAGTGCAATGTTATTGGTGGTCTCTCACCTAGGAGCACCACCGAGTGGGCGAGTTGGCTGCGAAGCCAACTTCACAGCTGGCAATTCAGAGGCCCTCAGCCCCAACCATTAGCGTAGTGATGTTACGAATACTAGTTAATATATATAATAAGCCTAGAACCTGGCAGGTTCAGTGTTCAAAAGGCAAGGATGAATAACCAACTCAGATAATTCCTAACTGCAACCCAAACGTTGCATTTCCCCCCCCTTCCCCCTTTAAAATGACACACGCATAAATAAGCATTAATAGTGGCCTGATGGGTCAGAGTGAAGCTGGCCTGATGGGTCAGAGTGAAGCTGGCCTGATGGGTCAGAGTGAAAATGGTCTGAGGGGCCAGAGCGATAGTTTTAGTTTTTGGCCGAAAACGCACAGTGAAAAGTCGGACGTCGCCCAGTCTAGCTCTTACTGTGAATCTAGCAATGAAGATTGGGCACCTTTCTTGGCTAAGATCCGGTCCGGCGCAATTGGAAAACCCTCCATCAGAATTTCAGGGCTAGTACAGGGAGTTCCTGCTACGATACTATCTTGATAGATTGTGGCGCTGAAAGGGACTGTGTGAGTGAAAGATTTCTCAGATGTAACAGTATCAAATACGTGAAAGACCTGCCTGAGCTATCAGTCAGAGTGGCAGATGGGCGCATCAACAAATGCGGTTTGCTGTTTACAGCTCAGCTGCAGCTCGGCTCGTACAGAGATTGCGGAGACTTTGCAGTAACAAAACTTGAAGGTGAAGACTTGATTTTAGGGATGCCGTGGCAAGCACGCATTGACCCGCTCATTTTGTGGAAGAAAAGAACCTTGCTATTTGTGCACGCAGGTCAAGAACACATAATCACTGAAACAGACACACAGCAGAAAAGAATGTGCCATGTTATCTCTGCTGTGCAGTTTGTACAACAAATCAAAAAGAAAAACCCTGTGTGGATTTGCGTTATCAAGCCATCCGACATAGACAAAAACACAAAAAAGACAAAAGATAAAGTGGACTGCTCAGAACTGCTGGAAGAATTTGCAGATGTGGAAGCAGATTTCACGTTCCCTGAGCCGAGAAATGTTGACCATGCCATTGATTTGGAACCGGGAGTGCACCTGCAATGGGGCTAATTTTCAGGAATAATTGAGAAAACAGTTGGATGGTCTTTTGGAGAAGGGCTTGATTGAGCCTAGCTGCTCGCCTTATGGAGCTCCTGTATTATTTGTGAAGAAGAAAGATGGGTCGATGCGGATGTGCATTGACTACAGAAAATTGAATAGTACCATCAAAAACTTGTATCCTTTACCACACATAGACGACCTGCTTGATTCGCTGCACGGAGCAAACGTCTTCTCTAGTCTGGATCTAAGGTCAGGCTACCATCAAGAACGGATCAAAGAAGGAGACGAGCACAAGACCGCTTTTAGGGCGCAGTTTGGTCACTATCAATTCAGGGTTTTACCCTTCGGGCTGTGCAACGCACCAGCCGCCTTCCAGCGGCTCGTGAATGATGTTTTTAGGAGACACATCAACCGTTTTGTACTTGTATACTTGGATGACGTACTGGTGTACTCCAGGAATCCTGAGGAGCACCTCGCACACGCACTTGCGTGCCGTGCTCACGCTTCTCAGGCAGCACAAGCTGTTTATTAAACGCTCCAAATGTACTTTTGCTATGACCTCCATCAACTTTCCAGGTCATGTCATTAGTGACAAGGGGATCACCATGGACCCCTCCAAAACAAAAGCCATTCTGGAGTGGCCAGACCCCACTAGCACACCTGCTCAGTGCAAGACGCAGCTTAAAGGACTCTTGGGACTTGCCAACTTTCACAGAAGAATGGTGAATCACTTTGCTGAGCCAGCAGCTCCCCTGAATGCCTTGACAGCTGAGAAAACTGAATGGGTTTGGAACGATACGCACAAACAAGCTTTTACTGAGCTGAAGAGACGCATGACTGAGGCACCCATTTTTGTCCATGCACCACACCCCACTGCACGATTTATTGTGGAGACGGACGCTTCACTCCAAGCGACTGGAGCTGTACTTTACCAATGTCCCTTGCCAGAACTGAAACAAGTGATCGCCTACTCTTCACACAAGCTACAGCTGTCTGAAAAGCTGTACCCGCCACATGAGAGAGAGAGGCTAGCAGTAGTGAAAGCCTTGAATGAATGGCGTCACTACCTGCTTGGCCACACCTTTGACCTCTACTCAGACAATGAGGCTATCACGTGCTTTTTGAAGCAGCCATTTTTGACACCTCGACAAGCTCGTTGGGTCAACTCTTCTCAGAGTACGATTTCAACCTTTATCACTTACCTGGAAAGGACAATTTTGCAGCTGACGCACTCAGCCGTCGCCCAGATATTGTCATTGCCAACGACATTCCATCACTTTCTGCGCAAGAACTCAAACTGCAGTGCTCACGCACGCTGCAAGACACGGTCAATAGACTTAACGTTCTGCGCTTGCCTCACCATAATTCATCCTTACCTACCTTGCACCCTCTGAGAACTACCAACATTGCGGGAGATTCTGAGATCATTGCCCTTGTAAAAGAGGAAGCACAACTTGACCCTGAGTTCTTATCTGTGACCACAGCTGCCGAAGAAGGGCAACTGCCAGATTCCACAGAAAAAGATGGTCTTATGTGGTACACACCTGACTCAGGAGCTCAGCCACGTCTTTACATACCTGAAGGCCAGGCCCGCACCCAACTAATCAAAGAGGCTCATGATTCACCCACTGGTGGGCACCTCGGTGTTCACAAGACGCACGAAAGCCTGCACCGCCTACTTTACTGGCCTAAAACGTTCCACACAGTGCATGAATACGTGCGCACCTGCATGCAGTGCCTCAGAAACAAATCTACTAACCAACGACCTGTGGGCCTGCTACAACCCTTTCCCCATCCTGACCACTGCTGGGAGCAAGTCAGCCACGATCTGGTCACAGGGCTGCCAAAAGCATCCCGTGGCTTTGATACCATAATTACTTTTGACGACCGCCTTTTAAAGCGGATTCTTTTGGTTCCTACAACAAGCAGTATTGACGCAGTTGGTTATGCAAGACTATATTTTGACAACATTTTCAGGCATTTTAAACTGCCCAGGGTACTAGTGTCAGACAGAGACCCCTGCTTCACATCAAATTTTTGGAAAGCTTTATGCAAACGCTTTGGCACCAACCTCAACTTGTCCACATCTTATCACCCTCAAACAGACGGCCAAACCGAACGTGCCAACCGCACGATTGAAGACATGCTCAGAGCTTATGAAGCTCCGCATCAGTCAGATTGGGATGAACATCTCATTGCTGCTGAGTTTGCTTACAATAATAGCGCACAGGCTAGCACTGGCTTCACCCCTTTCTACCTTAATCATGGTCGTCACCCTCATACACCCTTGTCCTTAGCAGTTGCGGACAACCAGCCACACACACGCGATAATAACCCAGCCGCAAACGACTTTGTGGGCAGATATAAATCAGAACTTGCATGTGCAAATGATGCACTTCACCGTGCACAAGAGCGACAAAGGAAGTACGCTGACCTTAACCGCCGCCATGCAGAGTTTTCCCTTGGTGATTACGTGTTGCTCTCCACTCAGCACATCACTGTGAAAGTGGGCGAGGGCTCCACTCCTAAGCTTTGCCCACGTTTATTGGTCCTTTTCAAATTGTACAAGTATTATCTCCGGTGGCTTACGAGCTCAAATTGCCTTCCTCTAAGTGCCAACCCGTTTTTCAATCAGCCTTTTAAGGCCAGCAGACACAGAATCTGCTTTGTTTCCAGAAAGAGAGCAGCCGGCACCGCCGCCTGTTCGTGTTGACAACAACCAAGCGTATTTTACCATAGACTACATCATGGGCCATGAGCCTAAAACTGCACAATCTCACGAGGAAGCGAAAAAGTACTTGATCAAGTGGGAGGGAAACCCACTGTGGGAGGCTACAAAAGAGCCGGCGAAAAATATACACAAGGATGCCCCTCATGTTGTTGAAGATTACTGGACCAATCGCTCTCAAAATTCATCTTTCACAGATCCCCAACAACCATCATCGTCACACAGATCATCTTCTCAACAGCACGCACAAGATTCATCACAATCGCAGGTACAGGATTATCAGCAGCCAGCAGCGGACAGCCAAGGACAAAGCCAGCCCAGGAACAGCGGAAGAAATAGACGAGCTCCTCAACGCCTTGATTCTCAGTCAGTTAGTTTAGAACGTTAGGAGCCAGGACTGAATATAATTTTTTCCCCTCCGCTTTTTGCTTATTTATGCTTGTGTCATTTTTAAAGGGAGGAAGAATGCAACGTTTGGGTTGCAGTTAGGAATTCTCTGGTTATTCATCCTTGCCTTTTGAACACTGAACCTGCCAGGTTCTAGGCTTATTACATTAATTAGTATTTGTAATATCACTCGCTAATGGCTGGGGCTGAGGGCCTCTGAACCGCCAGCTGTGTAGTTGGCTTCGCAGCAAACTTGCCCATTCGGTGGTGCTCCTAGGTGATAGACCGCCGATAACATTGCAGCAGTGACAAAGGAATAAGCGCCGCATGCATGTAGAATTGGCCTGAAGGACTGATCAAGCGTCTTTGCGTCTTTGCCTGGACTGTGTAGCAGAATCTGGCAAGGTCAAAGGATGTATCTGGTAGGTTCTGACAGTAGTGAAGGCAGTGGAGCTAGCTCTGTGCGGACGGGGTTGAACACATACATGGACAAAGGTCTTCAGGGTTGCACAGACAGGCAATGAAAGCGTGTAAAAAGGAAACACACAAAAACAGTAAGCCCTTCGTCGGGTCGAAATTTGGTCGGGCGCACGCCCCTCTATTACAGTTCAATACCCACTTGTCCACCTGTCGACAGTTGCATACCCCACATGTCGACAGTTCAAAACCCACTTGTGCAACGTAGAATTTTCTTGACATTTGTTTCTTGTGCACACTCTGGGCACGCAGAAATTCTAACTTTGCATGTACGCACTTTGAACGTACTTTTAACACACTTGCACGCAGGCATTTTTGTGTTTCAAAGTGCCACTTAGGAATCCGAAAGTGGCACTTATATGCAATTAAGCGCGCTTTGGTAACTTGATTCGTTACCGTGCTTGATTCGCGTTTTGTACACGCCAATTGGCTGGCACCAATGAGTTCTTATTGCCCACTTTGGGAACCAAAAGCGCAGACTTGGCCTGTACGCACTTTGTACGCACTTTATACGCACTTTGATTGAAAGCTCAAAGTGCCACTTTGGGATTTCAAAGTGCCACTTATAAATTTCATAGTGCACTCTGAGGATCGAAAGCGCTTGTACGTCATTTAATGGCTCTTCATGTGTCTGAAAGTGGCCACGACCATCTATGCTCAGCAGTAACGACGCTGAGCCCCTCGCAACAACAAAAAATCGGCAGACCAATAGTATCAAAGTGCACTTTGATGAGGCACTTTGAAATAATAAGCGCATTACCGTACTGCGCTTGGTTGCTTTGCGTAATTAAATAATTTTTATAGCCCCTCGCAATAAAGGCCGAGAAAGAATTAAAAAAAGTTGGGCCTCGCAAAACTTTGACTTTAAAAAGGCCATTTTTTTGGCAGGAACCTGCAGGTCTTGGGTTCGACCCTGCCAAAATACACTTTTTGCTTTTCGCCCCGAACTTTTTGCTGTTTCAACTGCGGGTGACGGAAGGATTCCAAATCTTCTAATGGATGTAGGCACTGAACAGAGAGGAGAGCACAGGAAAAGCTTGCAAAGTGCGCAAAATACCTTAACTTCTGAGGGAGCCTCGCAAAGCTTAATGCTCGCAAATTAATTATTGTAATTATTTTGGCACCTCGCAATAAGTAGGCCTCGCAATACTAAGAGCGCAGTACGGTATTAGTACTCAAAAGCGCACCTTTAAACTTTTTAACTGACAAGCTCCCAATTTCGCTATTTCAGCGGCGCCTGCACGTTCGCGAGCATATATGCATTGTAAAACATGGCGGACAACCATTCTGATGCAATTTGGGCGCAGGGGTGGATGTCCGTGGTCAGACCCAGGTCCCGGCTAGGCACTTTAGCCTTCAAAGTGCCTATCAAAGTGCTGGCCCTGGGCACAGTGGTCATTTCCAAAATCTGCGAGAACAGCGGGCGGGACACAGACGCAATTCGTTCCTCTTATCCTTAAGGTGCCTGGTCACGACCTCGGGAAGAGCCCTTTTCAGTTTGAAGTTTAGAATATCTTGCTCGATCATCTCTTGTCTCCGACAGTCCAATTTATACCGTTGCAGGAGGAGGCGAACAGAAATCTGGGTTGGTTTCTGGCGGACTAACGGGAGTCACCTTTTTTAACCGAATTTTGGTCATATGTCATATGTCATATATAAGACATGCTCCCACCATACGCACGCACAAACACAGCTATTTTATATATGAATCGCTGGGATACTTTGTCATCTACCATTTATTTCCAGGTAATTTGAAGTTATTGCAGATCGATTGCCAATTTAGCGGCAGAACACTGACTACTTGAGCCAAAAATTGATTTCCACATCCTCAATAATACAGCATCGTTTGACACCTGCTCGCATATTGGAAGCTGCTTCCAAAATCAACAGAAAGGGCCATGCTGGGGGAACTTATCCAAGGAATAAAGACTAAAAAGGCAAGGGGGGTTATGCATGGCACAAGTAGCCCTGGAACATTTTGCAAAGCCCATGGCAAATGCATGTGCGTGTTTCTGTGTTTAAGACATTATGCGCATGAGTGTGTGCGTGTGCATGTGTGTGTATGTATATGTGCATGCGCCCACGCGTTTATGTATGCAGTTGTCCGTGTAAGTGTGTATTGTGTATATGTGTGTTCTTGTGTTTATTGTTTGTGTTTGTTTGTGTGTGTGCGCATGTGTGTGCGCATGCGCATGCGTGCGTGCGTGCGCATGCACGTGCATGCATGCATGTGTGTTTGTTTGTGAGTGTGTGTGTATGTGTGTGTGTGAGTGTGTGTGTGTGTGTGTCGAGTGTGCATGTGTGTAAACGGAAAACTATTTAGCATGAAGAAATGAAGCTTTAAGTATGAATTGAAATAAGTATGAATTGAACATACCCAATTTCAATCGCTCATCGAATTCATCATTTATCTCAACTTACTTGTTTGGATTTATTAGAATTCATATCACTTCTACACAATGCAGGCGTCCACCTCCTCCCTTGAGTTCAAACTCCACCCCGTGAGTGTCCTTTCCTCTTGTTAGTAAGATAAGCTGAATATGCTTGTGCATGCATGCATGCATGCCTGGCCCAGGATCAAGGAGACTGACCTCTCCCTGTTCTCTTCCCGCTGGTGCTTCCGGTAGTTGGTGCTAATCAACGTGTCTGACCACTACACCCGGACCAAGGCCAACACAGGCAGAGATCCCGGCACGCGCGTGCTTGGGGTGCTGCTTGGGAGCCAGAGCGGGAGGGTGAGGCACACGTGTTTGCGTTATTCCTTCATTTTCCTTCGTCTGCCCTTGCTATGGAAGTTGTGGCACCAGAAAAGCCCCGTTCTTGCTCTTCAGGGAGAAAAAACAGGACAGATGCATGCTATTAGGGAAGAAGCAAATGGTTTGTCCAGCTCGTCGTGTGACTTGATGCGCGCAGGTTATTGACATCAGCAATAGCTTTGAGATTTGCTGGTCTTTGGACCCACAGGGTGCTGTGGCTATAGATTCAGGCTTCCTGCAGCATAAGATGGAGCAATGTGAGTGCGCATTAATATGCCGAAACGCTGTCCATGTGTGTGTCACGCGCGTCGTGCTCTTCTGACACACGCAAGGCTTTTGCTTGATAAGAGAGAACTAGCTGGTGGCTGTTGGGGTATACATGATACATTACATTGCATTCCATTAAACGCAGACAAGCAGGTGTTCCCCAGGCTTGACGTCATGGGGTGGTATGCCACGGGGGAGGATTTAGAGCCAAAGCACATGGACGTCAATAAAATGGTTAGCCTCGTGTTGCAAAGCTAACTAGGCGCTTGACCCGAGCTACACTTGGTGCCTTAAGCCTTTCCATAAAAAATATACACATCATTCGTGCAGACACAATTCTTGGAATTGTTCTTGGAAATGTTCCTAACTACTCGCTCACAGATTTAGTCAAAACCAAACACATTTGAAGTTCCCAATACTCAATGTTGCAGATAATGGCCATAAATGAAAGCCCTGTTTTCTTGCTTTTGAACCCTACAGTCGATCTTTCACGGAAAGATCTACCTGTGGCATTATATGAAACAGGTACGGCTCGGTCTCGTGATTTAAAAGCTGTGCAAATGTGTGTTGCGTGTGTATGTATGTACATGAGTGTATGAGATCTTGCGTTTGAATACATGCGTGCTTGTGCGTGTTTGTTTGTGCTTGTGTAAAGAGCCTATTGTTGCATTTGTCGCTCAAAGAGCTTGTCTGGTACTCCTTCCTCGACATCCAATCACGCACCCTTCTAGAGCAGTTAGCAAAGTTTCCCCCTTTGACTTCTTTTTTAAATCGTCTACACTAAAATCTATACCTCAGTACCCATGTAACGGCTTACCACCTCGACGCGCACATTTTGCCTTCGTGCCTTTGTACGCAGAGCACACATTCGAAGGCACACACACGCAAAAATTTGTCAAGAGTTCTTACACGGTCGAGGTGGGTCTTCCTGCCTTGGCATTCAAAAAAGGGAGCGGTTTACATCCTGGTGTTGTCCGTATCTTGCCTGACGCTCAGTGAGTTCAACGGAAGACTGCCTGCCTGTATGTGTCGCTCATCCTGGTGTGCATCTAGCAAAGTGTGGCAGTATGCACTGCCAAGTCCTTGTGCTGTTTATGCTCAGAGGTTGTCTCAGTGCCCGACACAAGGGGTTTCCTGCAAGTACAGACTGTTTTGCAAGGCGCATTGTAGTTTTGTGCTTCGTGATGCTGCAACTATGCAGACTTCTGATGCCGAGCGGATTGGTGTGGACCAAGTGGCCAAGATCACGTCAACTGGCAAAGCGACAGGCAGTGAACAACGTGAGCTCAAGCAGATCTGCAACGTTTGTTGAGGGAGGCAAAACCTGCTTGTCTGTACCTCCACTTCAGGTCAACAGTGTTTTGTGCTTCCTAATAAGCGCCGATTGTGTGTGTATGTATGTGTGTGTGCGTGTATGTGGTTGTGTGTGTTAAATTGATTAAAAAGTTGTCAGTGAGCGGAGTACTGGCTTGTTTTGTGCGGCACACATTTCACACCCAACATCATGTAAAATAGTTATGGAAGGTAGCTTTTGGTTGCATGTACACCAACGCTTCTCACCACTCAATTATGCTGCAGTGACTGCCCACTTGTCTGGTCTGCATAGCGCGATTAAAATGCTGGTGGAACGAGTGCGGATGGTGCAGGAGGTGGTGACTAACATGCGTGCAGGTAAGGAGACGCTTTGCATTTTTGGTGGAGGATGCAGGTGAAAACTCGTCTAGCACACTGTTCAAGAGGGTGCGTTTGGACTAGACGTTCAAAAAACGGCTACAAGTATTGAGAGCGTGTTTTATTTGTTCAATCAGCTCCACGTGCTTGCTTAGTATCATGCATCCGAGCACGCACATGCACACTAGCACAAACACACTTATACGCAGGGATGTGTCATACGGCCTATTCGTATATATATATTATATATATATATGTATATATATATATTTAACGTGTATTTTACCGTATTGAACAAATTGAGCTGCATTATACGATTGCAAAATTTGCCTTTTGGGCCTTTTTTTGGCCTTTTTAGGCAATTTCCGTCCCAACAACGGCCTTTAGTGAGCTTCCAATGCTAAACTATAATATATAAACAATATGTAATATACTGGAAACGAATTGGGAACGTTTTGGGTGATTTTGGGGCGAATCGGTTCCATTTTGGGTCAAAATCGGCACTTCCGAAATTGCTTAAAACTACGATCGTATTATACACGTATTGCGTATTTAAAGCGTGTTTTACCGTATTGAACCTCCCAAATGACCGTATGACACATCCCTGCTTATACACATACATATATACATACAAACACATACACACACACGCACGCACGCACGCACACACACACGCGCGCACACACAGGGTCCTTGCCTCACCATGACGCCCTGCTACGGAAGGTTTCTAGTCTGGTTGCTAGCTTGCCAGCTATGGATACAGAGCAGTTTCACTCTGACTACCTTATGGTAAGAGTAAATACAAGATGTTTGCACTTAAGTTTTGTTGAGTAACGAGGCAGCTGAATGAAGGCATGCATGCACTACTCGTACAAAACACCTGCCTTGCACAGGTTGACAGCTTAGTGGGCAAGACACACTGTCTGTTGACATAATTCCAGCTTCTCTTTAAGCCCCTACCTGCATGCTATAAGTTTTTTAGAAATTATTTTGCTACCATCCCTGCATGCTCGACATGTTCCTGGTCCCTGTTTGCAAATTCTGTGTATAGCCGGAATTGGACTTTGTATTTCGTGGTCATCTTGTAGTGCAGATCTGATCGTATAATCAAGCATAAAGGGTAAGAATGTCTGCAACCCTCGTGCTGCACTGCTGATATGCTGGGACTGCTGACAGGGCAAATCAGACCTTGCTCAAAAGTTTATACAAATACAACGATTGCACATTTAGCAAATTATGTGAGTAATAAAAATTGCTTGCATAACTGTACCTACTTATAAACTGTACCTACTATACTCCTCTATAAGGCAATGGAACTTGAGATTCCACCCACCACTGAGCGTTCTCACTCCATTCCGTTTGCAATGATCGTTTTTGAGGGAGGAATCCCAAAACATTAAGATTAACTGAACTTGGTGCACTGGCCTGTTATAATGGCACGAGGGTGCTTGTATTTTCAGAAAATTTACGCTGGAACCGACGTGCTCCTGACTGGCAGCCTTCAAGCTCGGCTGCTGTAAACCAACATGACAGTGCTGAGCCTGAATACTGCCGGACAGGGACACATACCCTTGGCTAAATGTTGAAAAAGCGAAGCCCATTCCTGGCCTTTGTCGGCCCCCTCTGGCTTTTCATTGCCTTTTTGCTCTTCCCCCCTCTTACTAACAGCATCCACCCTCAGTAGGGTATTGAATTCGCAGCGAGTGTCCCTTTACTGTTTTTGGCCCCTTTTACGTTTTACAGCGCTTCAGCTGGGGGGTTGTACCCAGCCGAACACTTTTGTCACGGGCCACTTCTATACCATATAAATTGTATGGATTGCATACTAAATTGTAATATAGAACTGGGTATCAGAATTTGTGTGTTGCTTGTTTTGGTGATCTGCGCGCTTGTGTGCCTTGCTACAACCCATAGCAAGGCTGCACAAGTTGTTTGGAGTGGAGTGAAGGTGTGGTTGGTTGTGTGTGTTCAGTTTTCTGCAGTTCTGTGTGATGGGGAGGGGGGTGGTGTTATTGAAGTGCTGCACACAACGTGCCACAGCTGCTCCAGGTGACCCTCATCTTTCTGGACCTTAAACCAAATGTGTGTTGGTGAGACAGCATTGTGGCCATCAGCTGTAATGCTGTCTCAGCTGGTTAGAAGCCTTTGTATGCAGCACCTCTACAACCACCAAGTGCTTGTGCAGCATTTTTACAACCACAAAGCAGCTCTGGCACTTATATACAAGCATGCTTGGACAAGGCATGATTTGTATGTAAGTGCCAGAGCTGCTCCAGGTGCCCCTCTAAAATATTTATCTACGTTTTGCCAGAGACATGGGAGGGTGGGTGGGTACTTGGAGCAAATTCGTCTGAGCACCCCTTTACCTATGCCAGTGGCTCACCCTGTAAATCATGCTGTCTCAGCAATAATGACTGTAGAGGTGCTGGTTAGAAGCCTTTGTGGTTGTAGAGAGTTGCACACAAGCACTTGGTGTTGTAGAGGTGCTGCATACAACCAGCACCTCTACAACCACAAAGTGCCATAGCTTCTCCAGGTGGTCCTACAGAATATAGAGAAATACTATGGAGGGGCACCTGGAGCAGCTCTGGCACTCCCTTTAAAATGCTTAGACATGACTTTGTAACCTCTTCAGCAATTGCCCCTCCAAAATAAACAGATGCTTCCGGACCGTTCTAAACGGTGTTGTCATCTCTCCCCAAAAAGTTTTGATATGTTGTGGTGTAATTGTTTTCGTCCACATGCAACCCCCCCCCCCTTCCCCGGGCAAATAGGGCCAATATCCCTAAATTGGACATATCTCCCCAACCACTCTACCAACTTTCAGGTCCCAATTGGGACCCGAAAGTTGCGTTGGATAGCTACATTTTTTCTTCCGTGTCTTCAAAGAAAGCAGGCAGAAAGACTCATTGGGTGGCCCGCTAGAAAATTTTGACCTCATGTGGTGTACTAGGGTGTGCTTTTTGCAGACATTTGGGAGAATATTTACCCGATTTTGGGCGTATGTTGCACTCAAACTGTTCCAAAAAATCCCAACTTGTTCGTACATCAAACATGGCTTTGCCTCGTCTAGCCAAGGCTTTGGTAGTGTGTTGTTGCAAACAAGCGGACGTCCGAGTATGCAAGGGATTTTGGTGGGGGCCAGAGATTTGACTGACCTTGCTGTGACTTACAATTCATTTGTGCAGGAATTGAATGATGCCCTGCTGTGCTTGGCCCTTGCTACCACGACTCGCGGTGTGGCTGGATGCAATGATGCTGTCGACAAAGTGATGTTGGCCTATGACCATGCCGCAGGACGTAGAAAGGGAGCAATGATGTAGAGTGATGCGATAGGACCAACTTGTACCATTGCCGACTCTTAATAGAAGCTGGATTTTCACCAAGCCTGCAACCCTCAGACTGCGTTAGCTTTTTTGTGCGTTGTGGGAGAGTTGTACGGTACCAAAGTGGCTCCTTTTTCGTAATAGACATGGGAGCGGAATTTCAGGGCCTGCTTGTTCCCTGTCTCTCTTTACACCAATGACACACAGGCCTGACCAGCCTGTGATGCATGACCTAATTTTTAGATGAGAAGAATTACGGACATTTAGACCTCTCAATAAAGAGCTTGTGGAAGTCTCATGGAAGCCACCCTGGGGAGAGCCAGAACTGAAAAATACCTGTGAAACTAATAACGCAGCCTCCACAAGTACAAAGAATATATCGATGCACCAAGCCCCCTGCCTCAGCAAGCACCAGGTTCACACCTCGATAATCTTCAAAAACAGGGTATCTCTTTACCAACCAAGATAGAAAGTCTTACCACCCCTATGATATCGAACTTCAGAATAAGCAAAGCCATTTTTAAACGTCCTGTCCATTAACCCTCAAGCAGTCGTCGTAGCCACTGGGCGTTGCAGGTACTGGATCAATAACATTGATCTCACAAAGCATCGCCCACCAAGAAAACGATGCCTCATCCCCTTCAGACGTTCCTAAACTTACGGAAGTGTACACGGCCACAGTGCCTGCATCTACAATGCTCACAGGCATGCTCACCCCTGAGCGTCTCGACGTTCTACAAAAGACTTTTGATAAGGCAAGCAAAACTTGCCTCTCTGCCCTCAACTGGACATTGCCCTGCATAATCTTTATGGGTGACAACACACGCAAAAAAAGGAACATGAGCGTTGAGAGGCATAACTTTGCACGCAGAATGATCATGAAAGCCATAAGAAAAATAGGCTCCCTTGAATTCTGCTTTGTCTGCATGGATACAGGCAGCAACCAGCAGCTGGCCATGCAGGTTCCCCAGCTTTTTTTAACAGCTGAACCTAGAAGAGTCGTACCAAAGTGGCTCTTTCTCAAACAGCAACAGGTTTATCTCCAGCCGTCCAGATGCTGTGCTGGTCGCTCCCATCTCCGCAAAACATAAAAAAGCAACAAACTAACAACGGAGGGGGTTGGGTTCTTCGAAGTGGCAGGGGGCAACTACTGGGAGCACCCCAACAGCATTGCCAGCCACGAGCAGATCCACCTTTTCCAGACAGCGCCGACCTAAAGGTCTTGGCATTCTTCAACATGACATCCACCGTATTTTGAGATCAGGATACTGGACCTGAGAACCAGCTGAGCACAGCACAGGAACAGCACAAAGAGCCCTGCATAATCCTTCATGGAGCTTCCACTACTCTCCACACCATTCTTTTAGGCATGGGTGGCACCATCTACAACACTCACACATCGGAGCCTTTCAAGGACTAGGGTCTTAGTGATCAGAGAGTTAGAACCCCTTGCTTCCAAGCTCTAACTTCATTCTGTTGACTAGGCTACTAGGCTGTCACAATCAGGCCCTTTCCAGTACCATTACCAACTCTCACCTAAAGCCGATTTCAGGCCAAGCCTGCAAACCTCCTGATCCACGTTGCTTTTTTCTCTTTCCTTTGGTGAGGGAGTTTTATGGTTCCCGGTGCCAAAGTTACTCTCCGTTTCCTTTTCCTGATGTGGGGAGCGATTTCGCTGCCTGTTTTCTTTTGCTGGTTCTTGTAACGATGGCAATACAGAAGACACGCAAGACAACTGTGTGTGCCAGAACTACATGTCCCACTCAAATTTCAAAACAGTTTTGAAGGATTTACAAGGATTACAATGTGAAACGGCCTTCAATTAAAACATTTTATAAGAAATATCTGTCACGAATAAACATGCCGTGTTCTTTTCTTCAAGACATTAGTGTCACATTCTGCAACTTCCCCGCGTACATAAAAAAGTAAATTTGCTGCCTGGCTCGCATCCTCATCAGTCCGCAGAGCAATAACTAAACGGTAAATCATCATAGCAATAATCTCTGATCTACCCACCCAGTGCCCTTCATTTGTTACTCGCACCAACCCCACGCTCAAAAAACAGAACCATAGAGGTTTCTCCGATCAACCTGCATGCAAGGCAAAAACAATTGCCTTGGCAGACTTGTTCTTCAAGAGCAGTAGGGCTCTTTCCTTCAAGTTCCGCTGCTGACACTATTGTGGTGTCGCGCGTACAATAACTTACATAACAGAAACATGAGCCCTCGTTATGTTGCACATGCGGGGTAAGGCATTCCAAACCGGCTTCAAATGTCGACAGTTGTATGTTGTGCCTTTTTGTATCATTAGATACCTTAATAACTTTGTATGAGAATTTTGCGACATTTCCGTGAACGAGGAGTGATCGAGGAAAGGTCGATGTCGACAAATTTCGTTCTTGTCGGACCGAACCCCGAGATTTAAGTTATATACGTTCAATTGCAGACGGAATCGGGGCGGAAGGAATTGGTGCCCGTGCACTAAGGCTACTGCTTTCTCTTCCCCTCTGCCACTCTTGTCGTGCATGCCCCCGAGTAACTCTGTAGACGTCATGGATGAAACCCAGAGCCAAGCTGCAATCGCTGGGCTGTGTGCACTGGTGTGTGTCCTGAGTGCAGCAAGTCAAATGACAGAAGTTGGATGGGCTCACAGACAGACGCACACTGTTTACTAGCACACAGCAGGGCATAGTTCGAGGACGCAATTCCCTAGAAAGCCATTTACCACTTTGCACACAGCAACAAGACCCAGCGGACTGTGTTACGGTGCTGTGCAATGGATACGAGGGCAAATTTAAGCTGCCAAAGCCGTTGCAGGTATGTGGACAGGGGAGGAAAAGCACGATGCATGTGGTATGTGTGTGTGTGTGTGGGTGGGTGGGTGGGTGGGTGGGTGTGTATGTGTGTGAGCGGAGCTCATGGCTTGCCTAGCACTAGGCATTACTTGCAAAGCGAAGCTGAGCAACAACTCAGCCAACCGTCTTGCACAGGCTGTCCCACGTGCTTGCTCGTTGCAGGGATCAAACGGAGAAGGCTCCCTTGTATTGTTCAGGGGGTCATGGATGCCACCTCAGCGGTTTGAAGAAGAATGCGGCAGGAAAGGCAATGTTTGGAGACGGAACATAAAGTGAGTACGTGAACATTGTTAACGGAGGATGAACAAAAGAAATAGGGGATCCAAATATTGTGAGGAATGACGGTTCTGCTTCTCGTGAAGGGGTTGCTTCTCATGGCAAAGGTGACCCACTGTACAGGACAGGCTTGCCCACCCGGAAATGTCTCCCACCCTGATGCAGTTTTGGGCACATCTAAGAGAGTCATGCTCCAGTTTTTGGTATCCTGCTCCGCAATTACTGGTGACAGAAATCGGCGGCATAGAGGACTATTGCTACGTCCTGCCAATGCACTGCTGCGTGTTGAACCTAAAGTGCGGCTCATCCATTACCTTAAAAGTGAGACAGACACGTGTACATTATATGTCTTTGCAGGGTCCTCATAAAAGACCTGAAGACTGGTGCAGACGAGTGGTGCAGGTACGTACCGGATGTTCCTTACTGGTCTAATTTTCCCCTTTCATGTAAAATTAGACCGGTGGCAGTACATTTTGAGTCATGCCAACTACAAGAAGCAGGAACAGCACCTAAACACATTGGGGGGCTAGGTCAAGATATTTAAGTCTGTGGTATCAATTCTTTTTAAATTGTACAGCCACTTCTTTAGGGCGTTGTCCGAAAATGCAAAATAACACTGGTTCCTCTTCCTGCAAGGCCAGATGGTGCGTATGTTTTGAGTAGATGTTTTCTGCCGTATTTAATATGCCGTACGTCCATGGATCCACCGCCCCCCTGAAAATAATAAATATTTTACAAATTTGCACTGCAACCACCCCCCCCCTCGCTGGTGATGTACTTTTCGTACAATACATATATTCTTTTATTTCTTTTGCCTGTTACGGGCACGGGCATTATTTAGCCCCTTTTCAATCACACTGGCTGTGTTAAAACGTGCATACATCTTTTACTATTTTATTGGGCAACCTAGTAAAGTTGCTAGTCAGGTCAGTTTGTTTGGTTTGTTCCTCACAGGATATTTTTAGACGGAGTCTCGGTTTGTTTTGCAAATAGACCGAACCTGCATATCGAAAATACTCACAGGATGGACGCATGGTTGAAACAGCAGCAAGAGGATTATGTGGAGGATGGGATCAGTTCACAGGTAGGCCATTGGCTGAGTTCAAGCACAGTAACACACGGGTCAATGCAAGAGCAGGGTTTTTCATATCTTTGCATGGAGTAAAAAGTTTGGTAGAAAAAACACAATAGTTTGAGCCAATGCAATCGCAAAAAGCATGTCACTGTTGTTTTTCTTGAAGCTTACACTTGTATAGATAGGCGTAACTAAATGTTTTAACACGCAGGGTACAGAAGAGGGCAACAACGGGTCAAGCGGACAGGTTGAGGCCGAACAAGTTTTTTTGCAGGTAATGTCCGATGCTCAATGTACCGTAAAGGCGCGTACCCAATGCAAGTGTAGACAGTTGATATACCCCAATGCGAGCTTATGCGAGGGGCACACAATCTAATTATTTATACCCAATGCGGCCTTGACCCTTTAGCTGCGCGTGTGCGTACGTGTACGTGCGTGTGCATGTGGAGGGATTGAAGGCGCCCTCTCAGAGGTTTTTAGTACTTACATTGCTGCTCTCTCAAGTCCAAGTCTGGCTATTCCAAAGAGAAAACGTCAGTTGGGAGAGGAGGGTGCCACCAATTGCTCTTGGGCTTCCTCTTATCGTTTAGCTTTCGCTTTTTCCTCATGGTGTCCCTCCTCCCTAAGAGAGGGCCAGCCCCCCTGCTACTAATGCCTGAAGCCAGCTTAGGAGGCCTACATGGTTTCCTCTTCTTTGCTGCTGCTGCTGCATCCCACTCTGCCTATGCTGCCCTGTCCCCTGCAACACGTTCTGCATGTGCCTTTGCTGCCTCCCCCTCTGCTGCCTTTTTCTCACTTGCTGTCCAAATATCGGGCTTGAAGAAGTCTGCAACCCCAAGCTGCTTGTCCTCCTTGGGGGCCTTGAGGGCCGGCTTGGGAGGCTTTCTAGGCCATTCATGCATAACATTAATAAATCAATTCCAATGCAAGCTTCGCGTGTCTCTTGTAACTTATTTCTTTAAACTGCTCCCGACACTCTGTGAGGGGGTCAGAAACGTCCGCGGTACGTGGTGATATACCCCCTTCTGTGGTAGCAACAAAGTTCAGTAGGAATTAATGGTGTTATTGGTTGATGTATAAGTGTATAAGCACAGATTGTCGAGGAATAGGGCCAGAGTTTATACGTATATATGCACGTAAAATGCTTGCATCCGTTTATCGTGATAGAAAAGAACATGTGGAGATGTGTTTGAGAATTACATGAGGCAAAGCAAGTTTAGTTAGGGGATTGCATGCATAAGCAGACGCTTTTTAAGTGTCCCTGCTAAATTGGGTCAAACGCAACATTATTCAGGGTTTGTTATTCCAACATTATTCAGGGTTTGTTATCCCAACAAAGTAAAAGATTTGGGACGAGGGTGGCTGAACAATGCTTGTTGCTTGCCAGAATATGTGTCTTGCTCTTTTGCTCAAGCAATGCCATGTAAAATCTTTTATGTGCCTAGCAGCTCAGCTATACACAATGCGGCCTGCCTTGGATGACCTACCAGTTTCAGCTGCTTACAAACTCTAGCCTGGCTCTGCCTGACTTCACAAACCAGGAAGTTTTCCTGGACTATCATAAACCAAGGGCTGCTCTTTTGGTACTGTGCATACATGTACTTACCACCACCCGTGAAAAAAAAGTTTTATCCAAAATAAAATAACCTCCTACAATTGTTTTCCTTGAACAACGCCCCCTCTTCAAGGGCTCCTGAGCCCTGAGGGCTGCGTGTGGCCAATCTCACCTTCCACTAACTTGAAAGGGAAAGAGTCTCAGAAAAGCCAAACGTAGGGACGCAAAGGTTGGTCGGTAGCAATCAGAGTATGCTAATTTGCGTCGCTACACTCCTCCATTCTAAATCAAAAGTCCCAAAATATGCTGCATGATTGCCTCCTTTCACTGCTGCTCCACCCTCTAGTCAGTCACGCTATCATTATCGTCGCTCTTGCTACTGCTGCTGTCACTGCTGCTGCTGCTGCTGCTGCTGCTAGTGTGTATGAGTGTGCATGTGTGTGAGATTGTGTTGTGTGTGTATGAATGTATCATGCCTGTTGTTAAGCAATTATACTCCATAAGGAGTTATTGAAAATCAATCAACAATATATGTTGTGTGTTGTGTGTACCGTAGGGTACTTAGATATGGGCATACCCAGGAGGGTGAAAAAAAAAGTATTGTACGTCACGTGTATTTTTTGGATTGGACCCCCTTTTGCCCCCCCCCCTCCAGTGCCCCCACCCAAACAAAAGGGGTACCAATCTGCTCCCCTTTAAATTCTGCA